>Ga0307444_1000006_pt1 | contig 149382 bp, 133 predicted proteins | sample SalMarSW160340MG_FD_202145 | JGI IMG/M metagenome (GOLD analysis project Ga0307444, IMG submission 202145) | Salt marsh sediment microbial communities from the Plum Island Ecosystem LTER, Massachusetts, United States - SW1603-40 | ecosystem: Environmental > Aquatic > Marine > Intertidal zone >...
CAATGATCTCTATTTTCTATTAACAAGAGAGTCATTTTTGTCATTTATTTTGATTGGTGAGTGGTGGGAATGGTTGCTGCTTCCATTAAATATTTATGGGAATCTTCTATTATTTGCGTTCTCCATAATATTGTTTTCAACTGTCATTTATAAGATATTAACAAAGCTGTATCCTGCTAAAGAAGGAGTATTTGAAAGGGGAAGTAAAGAATGGAAATATACCCATCGAAGATTTTGGACTGCTTATTTTCCAATCTGGCTAGCAAGAGCTTTACCTTTACCATGGTCAGATATTTTTGTTTATCGATTTCTTGGAGTTCATATAGGGAGAAATGTTGTTGCTTACGAAGGGTATATAGATCCAGAATTTGTAGAGATTGGGGATTATACAATGACCTCGCTTAATATTTGCATTTTTTCACATTTAATTTATCAAGATAAAATTTTAATCAAGAAGGTAAAAGTTGGGAAAACTTGTATTGTTGGACCACAAACTATAATTAGTCCTGGGACTATACTCCAAGATGGAGCTATTTTAGGAGTAAATAGCTATACGTGGATAAATCAAGTATTAGAAGGAGATTTAATTCATGTGGGAACACCGGTAAGTATGAAACTTCAAATCCAGTCGGTAGAAGATTCTCAAAAGAAAGCAGAAAGAATAAAAGGAGACTCTATAGAGATTTCTAATAATAATGATAAAGTTAATAGTGGAGGGAGCAGATAGACAATGTTTCAACCAGCAAGTTTAAAAGGGGATTCGCCAACTCCTATAGATGAGAGACTTAGAAATAAATATCTTATCTTATATTTTATTATCATTATTTTTAGTTTTATTCCATGTATTCTTTTTGAATATGTGTATCTTCTCTTATTCTGGAAAGAAGGATTATATCTCTTTTTCTTCTTCCTAATACCTTTAAATATTATTATTTTGATTTATATTTTGCAATTCAGTGCAATATTAATTTCAGTTTTATTTTTAGCTTTAATTAAATTAATCTTTCGTCCAAAAGAGGGGATATTTAAGAGAGATATAAAAGATAAGAATTATTTTTATTGGAATTTAAGAAACATCATTAAGAAATGGCCACTTTTTATTAGTGCATCAAATCCTCTTCCCTGGTTCAAAAATCGTTTCACACTCCGATTTTTTGGAGTAAAGATTGGTAACAACGGGATACATGATAATAGCTGGATCTCTTCTGAATTTGTATCTATTGGAAAGAACGTTATTATTGGAATGAATAGCATTCTTTTAAGTTTTGGAATCGAGCAGGATAAGTTTATTTTGAAAAGAATAATTCTGGAAGATGGTGTCCTAATTGGAGCTAAGTGTGTATTATTACCAGGAACTTATATTAAACGCAATACAAAATTATCTGCTCATTCTTATACAAAATTTGATGATATATTAGAAGAAGATTCAATTTATATTGGGCATCCCGCAAAAATAAAGCAAAGCTAAATGAAGATGATTTCAGAAAGGAGTGTTAAAATAAATCCCGAAAAGAAAATTTCATCGAAAAAAAGAATTGTTCTAATATCGGATACTCATATTACTCGATTTAGAGGTCCTTTTAATCTTCATGCATACAATTTAGGTATTGAACAGATAAATAAGATAAAAGATGTTGATCTTTATTTACATCTTGGAGATATTACGCATAATGGCACTCTTTTAGATTATGAGTATGCTATGGAACAGTTTAAGAAATTTAAGCCGAGATCTAAATGTCCTATTATGATTCTTATTGGAAATCATGATGCAATGAACGTAGGGTACTTGCTTTTTGAAGAAATGATTGGAAAGAGGCATTATGAATATGAAGATGATGAGATATATGTAATTGGGATAGATAGTACTAAACCAGACTTGCCTGGAGGTATTATCCATCATAATGTAATAGAAGCTGTGAGAAGGAGATTAGAAAAACAAGAAAGAGAAAATAAATTTAATATAGTTTGCTTTCATCATCAACTCATCCCCATTCCTAATACTGGGAAAGAAAGGTCAGCAATTGATGATTCTGGAGATATGTTTAAAATGCTTTTAGAAACAAAAGCAGATTTAATTTTGAATGGCCATAGACACACATCGAATTTGTATACCATAAGCAGTAGTGAAAAAGATTTATACATTTTTAATGCGGGGACATTTTGTTGTAATAAAACCAGATATCGAGAGTTATTTACCTATTCAATTATAGATATTAAAGAAAGTAATATCACCTTTAAGATAATTCCTATCTTAGATTCCAATTCCAAGCATGAAATTCAACGTCAAGTTAACTATTATCTTCCATTAGAAATTGAGCCTCATCAAAAACCTATATGTAAGTTTATTCAAATATCAGATTCATTAATTAATCAACAGTCAGAAAATATAAATACCAATTTTGATAGAGCAATAGATAAAATTAATACTATAGAAGATGTGGATTTAGTCGTACATACTGGAAATGTAACACGTAATAGTTATAAGGAAGAATTCAAAATTGCAAAAGATAAAATATGTAAATTAAAACATCCATATTTAGTTGTACCAGGCTATACTGATTCGAAACCCCCTGCTTGGGAATATTGGAAACATTTTTTTGGTGAATTTGATCCATTATATGAGAATGAGAAGTTATATTTTCAAGGATTAAATTCTACAACACGAGATTCTACGGACGGATTTATTGGAAGAAAGAGAATGGGTAAATTTATAGAAAAAGTTCTATCATTAAGTCATCAAAAAATATTTGGGGTTTGTTGTTTTCATAGTTTAATACCTACTCCTTTAAGTGTGTGGAGAACAGAATTAATAGACTCAGGAGATGTCCTTTCTCAGTTTGCTCGTTCGCAAATTGACTTATGTTTAAATAGTTCACCAAGTATCTCCTTCAATGTGAAAATTGATTATACTGTTTTTTCTAATGGTGGAAATCTTAACCCTAAAAGATTTGATGAAACATTTCTTGAAATAGATATTTATAAAAAAGGTAAAGTTGTAGTTAAAGAACATAATTTGAAAACTGGTCAAATAAAAATAGTAGGTAATTATAATATAACTATCTTTTTTTGAATACTATAGAAAATAATTGTAGAGATTCACTCTTAATAAATCAATCGATCTATTTTTGATAAAAAGTAAACTTAAAAGTAATATTTTTTTATTAAAATAAAGAAAATGCTTAAAATGAATAATACATAAAAGATTTCTAGTATTTTAAGTGTGTTTTTATGGCTAAAGTGAAATTAAATTTATTAAATATTTTCCAACTTAGAATTAACAAGAAATTTATAGAGTATGAAGGAAAATCTGTTGGAGACATAATCTCTCAATTTTTAGATGAATATAAAAATAAACTCGATGATGGATTATTAAATAAAAACAAAAAACAGTTTAATACTCAGGTTCTAATTTTATTGAATGGCAGAAACATAAAATATCTCAAAAATTATAAAACAAGTCTTAATGACGGAGATGAACTCTATATTTCCTATGCTCTGGCAGGGGGCTGAAATTTTTGCGTTTTTAAACGTTAAGCTTAAATATTAAAATCATCATTATATTTTTACAAAAAGCGATTATTTATTAATAGTTCTTAATATTGAATAATTTAGAAGACGCTTCATGAAAAACTATTTATCATCTAGATTTGGTGATTTTTATAAGTAAAAAGATTGGCGTAATGGGTCTTGATAATGCAGGGAAAACCAGTATCCTAACGGCAATTACAAAACGCTTCGGTTTTGAGGAAGAAATAGCTGAATTAACGCCAACAAGAAGAATTGCTCGTGATTCATTCAGATTCCTTGGTATTGAATTTAACAGGATGGATTTTGGAGGACAGAGGCAATATAGGGAAGAATACTTAAAACACCCTGAGAAATATCTAATGGGCACAGACTTATTACTCTATGTTATAGATGCTCAAGATTTTAATCGATATATCGAATCAATAGATTATTTAGAGGAAGTTCTACTTTTCTTCAAAGAAGAACAAGAATACGTGCCAATATGCATTCTTTTTCATAAATTCGACCCTCAACTAGTTAATGATAAGGATATCAATAAAAGAATTCTTACCTTAAAACAAGCATTAACACGATACTCCAATGATTTTGACATCTTTTTTTTTGAAACCACTATTTTCGATATAAAATCAATTATGGATGCTTTTTCAAGCGGTTTATCAATGTTATTCGAAAAGATGGATATGGTATCACAATTATTTTCAGAAATTAGCAAGAATTATAACTCAATATTAATCGCTTTATTTGATACAAAAGGCATAACTTTAGGAGAGCATTTTAGACCCCATCTCCAATTGCAGGAAAAATTAAAGATATATGAAAAATATATTGAGTTGCAAAAGCGTGTTATTTCTGAGAATAGAACTTTACTCGAGTTTTCAGATAAATTTAAAAGCGGAGAAAGGTTTTCTGGTTTAATTGAGGTTCTCCACTTTGGAAATTTAGAATTTTACTTGCTATTTATTGTTGAAGAAGATGAAGCCAATTTAGAACATACTATAACGCTTCTAGATAGAATTGAAGCAGCAAAACCTCAAATGGAAAACCTGATTTTACAGATTATCCAATAAAAGGGTAATAAGAAACGCAGCTGGAGGGATTCGAACCCTCGAGCGCTTATGCGCACCGGCTTTCTTGATCATAATTAAGAACGCTCGAGGCCGGCGTCTTACCATCTAGGCTACAGCTGCTTTATCTATTATATCAAAAAATAATAAAAAAGTTTTTCTATATAGCTTAAAACCTTTTATAAATAAAATTATTTCCCCCTTTAAAATTAGGGAAACTTATTTCGATGAAGGCACATAAATTTTTAATTTTAAGGAGGGGTTAAGTAATCTTATTAATCCTTCTTCTTCATATTGTTTTAACAATAACTTTATCGTTGATACTCTTATATCATATCTTAATGCGATATCCGTTGCTAAAATCGATTTTCTTTTCAGGATTGATTCTTTTATTTCATTCTCAAGGTTTTTAGGGATAAATGCATCTCTCTCAACAATATTAATTTGTTTTGTCCTTCCATACTTTCTTCTAAGATTCAGGGTAGCTTTTCTTATTATTTGTTTTTCTTCTTTTTCCGACACCGAAAATCACAATATATTAATTATAATATAGAAAATATTATCTAATTGAAATTATAAATATTTAAAATTTAATAAAATTTTTGATTTATTATTGAAAATTTACGTTAATTTTTCAATATTGAATATCTGATTAAAATCTTTAAGTTTAATGAGATTTGAACGAAAAATATTATTTCAATGTTAAAAGGAAGAGGCCAGAAGAAATCTATACTAAAGTTTCAGATTATTTTAGGGGTGAAATCTTAAATCAATATGCAGCTTCTAAAAGTATGATGAGAATTCAAGAAAACATAGCTATTAGAGCTTTAGAATTATTAGATCTTCAGAAAAAAGATGCTTTAATTTTAGATGCGGGTTGTGGTCCAGGATTTACTGCAATGTTTTTAAGAGAAATAGGATATAGAACGGTAGCACTTGATATTATATCTGAATTCCTAAATTATTATGATATTAAAGATTTGAACCCAATTACTACAGATATGTGTTTTCCCCCTTTTAAATCAAACATCTTTGATGCAATTATTTCTATTTCGGCATTACAATGGATCTATAGAGATATTTATGATAATCATATGCTTTATTTATTAAAGAATCTATTTAAATCCTTTTTTCAGATTTTAAAATCCAATTCCCGAGTAGTAATTCAATTTTATCCCAAAAACCAAGAGATTATGGAAAAAATTGGCAAAATAATTACAGATAATACAGATTTTAAGGGGAACTTCATAATAGATAACCCAAAAAGCCAAAAGAAAAGAAAAATTTATCTTTTATTAAATAAGGAGGAATAGAAAAGCAATTTAAATTCCATATTTTTCTTTTTACATATTTTAACTTTTAGAAATTGATAAGTATGAGGGATAAAAGGGACAATTATTTTAACTGTTTTAACTTTGAAAATGATGAATTAGATAAATGTTTGATTTTATTATGTATATTTTATGTTATTCCTAAAATGATTGTAATGCAGGATTTAAAATTATTTTTTTATCCGAAATTAAGATAAATTTTTTCTAACAAAATAAGTTAAAATTGGTAAAAAAAATTCAGATATACATATAATAGATTTTAATTAGTTTTTTGTTATAAAAGAGTCAAAGAATTTTCAACTAGTTTTCTATTTATAAAAAGTTAAATAGTAAAATTTACATATTAAATGATAAAAATCTGTTTTTTTTAAAACATTTTTTTAAATTTATTTAATAAAAAAAGGAATTAAAAATGCAAACATATACTAAAGAAAAAAGAATTAAAGTTTTAATTCTTCTATTAGCGGTTTCTATAATCCTTCCATTAGCTACAAATCAATTAGCTAACATTTTTAATATTGAAAATGAACTTGATAAAACAGCTGTGTCGAAAGATCCACAACAGATAAAACCTGCTTTAATAGGTGAAGATCCTTGGTGGAACATAACTTTTCTATATAGAAGATTAATAAACATTACCAATCCTAAAGCTGAAGATTTAACTGATTATATTGTTTCAATAGAATTTAATTATTCTGGATTTGTTGATGAAGGAAAAATGAATTCTAGCTTAAAAGATGTAAGAATCGTGGAAAACGGGGTTCTAAGAGAATATTTTGTTCAAAAAGATTATCCTAAAGGGGATTTTGCTACTATATGGTTCGAAACGAATTGCTCATCAGGTCAATCTGAATATGATACATACCTCTATTATGGCAATAAAGATGTTGAGTATGATATAGACTATTATAATAAAGATAATCGTTTCGGTTTAGCATGGTACAGATTTGATGAAGGTACTGGGATTAAGGTTTCAGATTCAATGGGTAATTATGCCGATGGAGATCTCTATTTAATGGAATCCAGTGATTGGGTAACCGGAAAAATGGGAGATTATTGCCTTAATTTTGATGGTCCGGAAGGAGGTCAGGGTGAGCGTGTTAATCTTCCCAATATAAATCCAACGAATGCGATAACCGTATCAGCCTGGGTAAAATCAGATCTGACTACTGGTTATAGGGGTGTTTGGCAAATAGTAAGTAAATACAGTGCTTATATATTAGGAACTTCTGGTTATAATACCAGAAATATGGCTTTTATCGTTTATACTAATCCAGGTGGTTGGCAATATGGTTCTCAATATAGTGTACCAGATCCTCAAAATTGGCATCTATTTATAGGAACTTATGACATGTCTTTAGCAGCGAAAATTATGTATGTGGATGGAGATTTAAAAGATACTTCAGCTCCCTCCAATATTATTAATTCAGACTCAGGGGGAACAGGTGTAGCCTATAGAGAATGTTGTCCAACTGAAACTGGGGGATATTTTACAGGACAAATTGATGATATTAGATTTTACGATTATGCACTTACGCTTAATGAAATTGATGGTTTATACAATTATACTGATATAACAACTGAGTTACAAGAGGAAGAATCTCAATTTTCAGATGTTACTATTACTACATACGATGTTGATGGAAGAATTGTACCAAATGCAATAGTTTATTTAAGAAATTATACTACTGGTGCCATTTTAGATTATAAAACAACAGGTTTAAATGGATCTGTAATGTTTAACGATTTAGAACCAGGACCTTACAATATCACTGTTAATTATACGTTAAGTACTTCTGGAAAAGAAATGGTTGTTTATAATAACTCTGTAAATAATGATATATATAATTTTACAAGACTTACCCAAAGTGAAGATATTACATTAAATCTATGGACAATAGATTTTGACATTATAGATTGGGATGGAGATCCTGTAAATTATGCATATGTTAATGTTAGTGAAACCCCGTCAGGAGAAGTATTAGAATCACTAAGACTCAACGATGGAAAGGCGACATTCCGTTGGCAAAATAATACAAAATATTATTATAGAATTTGGTATGATAATAGAGATTATAATGACATTCCAATTCCATTGAATGAAAGTTATGTATATAGAAATAATTACATACTTGATGGAAAATTTTATAACCATATAATATGGGTGAATCAATCAAATATATTAACTGGAAGTGAATATCACGTTCAAGAGTATATTTATACAAATGGATCAAGTACAGAAGTTGGAAATAAACTGTTGCTTAAAGCTAATATTACATTGGAAAAAATGACAGATTTTCTTGATACTGTCAAAATCTATTACTTAGATAAAGATGGTCAATTTAGCGAAGATCATCTTATTTATTTCAATAATTCATATTATGGAGGTCAACAAGATTTTATTGAGATAAATATAAGAACACCACCTTTAGAAAGCAATATTCTAAGAGATGATAATTTTAAGGCTTATGGGTTGTTTATTGATGTTCGAGGTTTTAATATTACAACTCAAACTCCTTGTAATGGTACAATTCAAGTAGACACCCTCGAAGCATGCAATATATATAATAAAACATCATTAGCTAAATTGGAAATCCGAACTATTGACCAAAAGCCAGCAATTGTACCTATCCAATCTTGTATTGTGACAGTAAAGAATTCTACTGGATATACAATTGCCAACCTATTAACTGATAGTAATGGCTATGCACACGGACAGATAAATAGTGAGTCAGAATTCTGGTATTTAAGAAATCCATCAGAAAATTATACATTTATCGTAAACTTTTATGGTGTTAATAAAAACTTTGTAGTAAATATGTCAGATAAATGGAAACCTGTTAGTTTCGTTGATCACTACAATTATTCTTTAACATCTAATACTACACTTGTGTTTAAAGTTCAAATAGATATCGAAGATTATGATTCAATGTTTATTGATTTTACAGGAGATTCGGTTGTAACTTGGGGTGAAAATATGACTTTTAGTGTTAATTATACCATTACAACAAATGGTGGTGTCGGGTGGAATGGGTTAAATGATCCTGATGAAATTCTTCTTCGTGTAGGTGGGATTAATTCTTATGACATGAGTAAAGGGATTGGAGATGGAATTTTTACAATTACTATTAATTCAAGTGAATTCTCAGCGGGAGATAGTGGTCAAGATTACTGGATTGAAATTAGAGGAAGTAAAGTAGGTTACATTGATCCAGCACCAATATACTCTCTTCTTACTATAAACACAAAACCTACTGGAATCAGTTTTCATAATTATACAACGCTTGTTGAGCTAACAACGAATCAAATATCGCAGTACTACAATGAAGTCATCAACATAACTGTTAAATATTTTGATAATAACACAAAGAATACTCTAACGACTAATAGAGTTGCTTATGATTGGGACTATGGTTCTGGTCCAATAAATCCAGATCCAATAAATCCTGGATATTATACCTTTGAACTTAATACTGCGGATACCCCCACTGTAGGAACTTATAGAATTGATATCTCTGCTGCTCTTGAAAATTATACCAAAATTGATGCTTTTAGTATTTATCTTACTATCCTTTTAAGACCAACAGAAATAAATGGTACCAAGACTATGATTTTTCTTAGTGAAAGTGTATATGCTTTAGAAACACAATATTTTGAATTTAATTACACTGATGTTTTAACATCCACTCTAATTTCAAATCCAGATGAAGCAAGTTATAATTGGCAAAAACTTGATGGATCTGGAAATCCTATACTAGGAGCATATAAAGTTGGCTCATTGAATGAAACTGTGGATCATAGATATATATTAGACCTTAATACAGCGAATATGGAAATTGGAAATTACTTTGTATTTATAACTTTAGATAAAATTAATTATGAAATAAGAACTGCTGTAATTTCATTAACAATTGAAGATCGCCCAACATCTGTTAATAGTACTAAAATTTTTACTATTAAAATCGGAGAAATATTGAATTTAACATATTTTTATATGGATGATTTAACAAGTACATCCATTACTAATTTGGATACGCAATCATATACATATAATGGTACAACATCCAGTGGTCCAGTATCCGGTAGTGGATCTCTTGGATATGATTCACTCAACGAAGTATATTATCTTATAGGTTTTGATACAGCAAGTTTACCAGATGGGGCATATACAATAACAGTAACATTTGACAAAGAAAACTATACTTCTCAGGTTGTACAAAGTTCTCTTATTATTGAATTTATTATTACAGATTACCAAACTTATTTATCGCTGATATCTCAAAATCCCTCAAATTTTACAACAGGTATCTATTGGAGGGATGAAGTTACAATTACTTTTAATTTTACAACTCAGTATCAAAGCCAAGACCCAGTATTAGCAAATCCCACTACAATATACCTCCAATTTCGTGATGAGTCTTTAAACGCTTTGGGATCATCGATTAACTTGATTGGCTTTAATACTTCTATAGGTGTCTACAGCTATACTTTCAATACTTCACAATTTTCATTCATAGGAGGCGAGTCGTATCATATTTATATCTACGCTAGTAAAACTACTCCGACGCCATATACTCCACCAGACCCGCTCCAGATTCCCTTTAAAGTAAAGTCGGTGTTAACAACGTTAACCATTCATGATTATACCACAGGTGATGAATTTCCATCATATACACTAACAGAATATTGGAATGAAACGTTAGGAATAACATTCTATTTCAAAGAGTTAATTTCCAGTGCTCCGATCACGAATGCAGAAGTCACATACAGTTGGGCTTACGGATCGGGACAAATAAAACCAGATGCCACAAAAGGTCCGGGATATTATTCATTTTTCTTTAATACGGGTAATGTAACTGATATTGGTACTTATACAATCAATATATTAGCAGTGAAACAAAACTTTAGTAATGGGGTACCAAGTCCTAGTCTCATTATAAATATTATTAATCGGCTGACATCATTGAATTCAAACGAAGATGTTTTATATTTAAGCCAAAAATTGTATGTACTAGATTCTCTCAACTTCACATTCCAGTTTGCTGACTTTCTAACTTTCACGATTATAGAGAATGCTGATGAGAAGAGTTTTATAATGCACAAACTTGATGAGAATGGAAATCCAATTCTAGGTAGTACTATTACAGGATTCTTACACGAAACTGCTGAGCATCTATATATTTTAGACCTCGACACAGAAACCCTTCAAGCAGGAGAGTATTCTATAGTAGTTACATTAAATAAGGACAATTATGATTTTAGAGTGGCGATAATCTCTCTAACTATTAATAAACGAGAGTTTTCTTTGCTCTTTTCTGTTGGTACTATAATACATTTAGCTTCAGGAGGAACTGTACAATTTCTAATAACACTCACTGATCCTAATAATAGCACGGCTCCAGTTATTGGCGCATATTTAACTTTCACTATAAGAGGCATTGTTTATACCACCAATAGTAATTTCATTATTGATAATGGTGATGGTACTTATACTGTTAATACATTTCCAATCGCCGAACCGTTTTTTATGCCTGAAACCTTTATAGCTACACTCACTATTGGAAAAGCGAATTTTACATCTGAGACTCGTGATTTTACTGTTGTGGTGTCAATAGCAGAAATTTTCCCTGGAGTACCTACATTTTATTTCTTGATGATTGTAGGCGCGATTGCTGCAGTAACAGGTAGTCTTGTTTCATATAGAGTAATTCAACAACGCAGAATTCCCACATTTGTCAAAAAAGCGAAAAGTATGAAAAAGGACATCAAAGGAAATAAAGCAATTTCAGAATCACTATTATACCCAACAAAAGAAGAGTACATAGTAAAGATGCTCGGAGATAAATGGGAAAATATTGGATTATCTTTAAGAGATTCCATGGGATTAAAAGGTAAGAAAAAGAAATTAACCGAAATGAAAGAAGAAAAGCCGAAGAAATTACCTAAAGAGAAAGAAGAAGAGCATTTCGAACCAGAAGAAGAATTAGATGAACCAAATGGAGGTGCTGATTAATGCCAGTCGGATTAGTAGTAATGAGATGGGATGAAAGAGTAGGTACTGAAATTTTAGCTAAATATCCCCAAGAAATTAATATAACTGATAAAACACTAATGCAAGTTTACAGCACTCATGAATATAGCGGTGAATCTGGAATGATTAGCTTAATGATTGGATCTTTAAATATTGCCTCATATTACACTGGACCTGATAAAGGATTCTACATTCTTTTACTTTTAAGTTTAGATGATGATCCAGATTCTTATGAGGGAGGCTTAATTGACATTTCTCGAATAATATTGCAAAATATTAGAGACGATACTTATGTAGAAATGATCCCCAATCTTTTTAGAAGACTATCCGTTTATCCTACGCTCAATAATGAACAACGCCTTGCAATAACATATCAAGATGAAATCAAACGGTTAATCATCAATCGTTTAAGAGATGAAGGTGTAGTTTCCAAATCTGAATTGATGGTATGGCTTAAAGATCAATATAAACAAGGTTTCGTAGATTTAGAAGGTGTATTAATAGAACTAGTCAAACGTGAGATTGTAAAAGAAACTTCAGTAAAGGGTATGCCATCAGAACTTATCTTTTTAATACAAGATGTCGTAGCCTTAAGAGTTCCTCCTGTAAAAATTCTGGGTGATCCATCGAGCCGTGGTCTACCTTCTCAACTTTCAGATGATTACAGAATAGAAGTTAAGAAATTTTTCCAAAACTACCGCCCAACAGAGGGAGATAATCTTAGAATCATAGATATTCTTATTAATCCTCAAGTTTATGAAACACTACGGTTATTAAGAACTGCTATTGTTACGAAAAATGATCTTGAGAAATTAAGAAAGAAAGGTGTTGACGATCTTGATGATGTATTAAAGTTACTGTGGGATACACAAATGATCCAAGTTTTCCAAGACGAAAGGAATAATGAATACTATGCTTTGCTCTCTGATTTTCATTTAGATCTGATTTTTCCTAAATACCTTTTAAACGTCATTAAAAAGGTATATGACCAAAAATCGAAATCAAGCCAAGTGTTAATTGAATATTTGACTGTTTTAGAAAATTCCTATACGAGTATTAAAGCAACAGCGAAAGCTGAAGCGAAAGCTAAAATCTAATCTATTTTTTTTTTTAACTTTTTTTTCAAGCATAAAACTTTAGTATTGATTAACATTAATTTCCATTAGAATATTTAATAATTTAGAGTGAGAAGAAGATGGAAGAAAATTTTCCTAGTTGTGAACAGTATTATGATGTTCCTGAAGCAATAGGATTAGATGGTATTGATTTAGAAAAATACATCATCGCGAGTTATATCATTAAACGCCCTAAGGGTCAAAATGTCAACTACTTATCCAGATTTGCTGCAATTGAGCAGTCAACTGGAACATGGGTTAGAGTTCCTGCTGAGACAGAGGAAGTCAGAAAATATCATGTGGCAAGAGTATTAGGTGTGTATGAACTCCCTATGTATGAATATATCATCCCCAAGGATGTTAAAGAAAGAACATATTTCGTTCAAATCGGCTTTCCAATTGTAAACATCAAAGGGATGGGCATTCCCATGTTATTTACTACCGTGATTGGAAATATTAGCATAACACATGGCCTAAAGTTAGTAGATCTAGCTTTTCCTAAAGCTTGGTTAGAAGATTTCAAAGGTCCTAAGTTTGGTATTGATGGTATTCGAAAATTAATGAATATCCCTGAACGTCCCTTATTAAATAATATGGTAAAGCCTTGTACAGGACACACATGTGAAGTTGCAGCTGATTTAGTATATAAAGCAGCAGTTGGGGGATGTGACGTAGTAAAAGATGATGAATTAATCTCGAACCCCTCATTTAATACTCTTGAAGATAGAATTGTTAAAGTAATGGAAGCGGTAGACCGAGCGGATTCTGAAAAAGGAGAAAAAACATTATATACAATTAATATTACAACTAAATTCCCTGAAATGTTTGAATACGCTGATAAAATGATCGAATTAGGAGCAAATGCTTTAATGATTAATTACCTAACAACGGGTTATGAAGCTTTAAGACAAATAGCAGAAGATCCTTCAATAAAAGTCCCAATATTAGGACACATGGATTTTGGTGGTGCCTACTTTGGAGGAGAATGGACAGGAATGACAAGTATGTTAACTTTTGCGAAATTACCAAGAATTTGTGGCGCAGACTCTGTAGTAATTCCCGCACCCTATGGTAAAGCTGAAATTTTGGATGAGAGATATGAACAGAATCTTAAAGCATTAAGATATCCATTACAACACATTAAACCAACTTTACCGATGCCAAGTGGTGGAATTACACAAGGAATGGTAGAGAAATGTATACAAGAGGCAGGTAAAGACATCCTCATTGGGAGTGGTGGTGGTATCCATAGTCATCCTGATGGACCAATTGCTGGAGCGAAAGCATTCAGACAAGCGATAGATGCTGTAATGGAAGGGAAGAGTGTAAGAGATGTTGCTAAACAGCATAAAGAATTAGGAGTAGCTCTTGGTATTTGGGGAACTGGAAAAACGCAATTAATTGAATAATTTTTTTTTCTTTTATTTTAATATAAGATCATCTTTTAGTAGTACTCTAATAGTTTTATCAAATTCCATTGAGTTAATTTTCTTAGAAATATCATTATATCTTAAATCTATATATTCTAGATTTGGCAATGATTTAATAATTTCTGCATTCTCGAGTTTACTGATTTTATTATTTGTTAAAATTAGATGAGTCAAATTCTTTAAATTTGCTAAATCTTTTATATCTTCAATTTGATTATTTGAGAGATCAATTTTTTTGATATTCTTTAAATATTTTAAACCAAAAATTTCCGAAATTGATGCTATATTATTTTTCCATCCAAATGGAGTGCCTTTAACCTCATATTCTAAGAAATCTGACAAATCCAACTCTTCAATTAATCCATTTTGTGGATTAAGTTCATAATATATATTTGGATATTGCATTGTTAGATTTTTAATGGTTAAGTAATTGATAAGAATATCCGATAATTCTTTATGGGTAAGAAAATTAAATTTTTTTGATTTTTTTAAGTTCTTTATTATGTTTTTGAATTTTTTATTTTCAATCTTTTTTTGTTTATTAAGATATTTTGTTTTTATTATCCTCTTTATTTCATTAAATAAAACGAGCTTAGATTCATGAGAACCTATTTTTTCTAATGATCTAATAGCTATAATTAAACATCCATAATCTGTTTCATGTTTAATAACCCACTTAAATGGATTAATTGACTTTTTAAGAAATTTTTTTTTAAGAAATTCTGCCGCAATCTTTCTAATATCTCTATTTAAATCTGAAATAAGTATGTTTTCTAACAAATTAAATAATTTACCATGAAATAATCCAACTTTTTCTAAATATTTAATGGACTCTACTCTAATTTCTTCGATATCACTATTTTCAATCAAGGAAATTAATAGATCGTAGGCTATATACTTACTTATTTTGTTGTTTTCAAAGTCCTCATATACTTTTTTCGGAGTTAAAACCATTAGAAGTCATTAAATCTAGTCTAAATCAATAATTAATGTAAGCTTGTCCTTAAATTGTACAAATACTTTCCAAAGATTATCTTTGGAATCCATATTAGAATATTTTAAATTCGAATTAATAATTTTCTTATTTTGTGGAAGTTTTAATATAATAAAGCCTTCTCTTATTCCGGTTAATTCAAAACTAATTTTTAATTGATTAAATTCTTTGTTATATTCAAATAACTTTATTTCACAGCATCCTTGAGTTATATGTAAATTTGAGGTGATTAAAATAGGTAAATTATGTAATGTTTCATTTAAGGAAATTACATTTAAATATCTGCAAGAATGAGGTTTAATTTCACTCAATTTAAAATCATCTTTACTCTTAAATTCACCTAGAAATTTTTCATTCCAAAAATCAAATATGTAGAATTTTCTATCATTATCATATAAATTTGGAACTAGATCTAAAATCTTTAATACTTTCGAGATTGACTTATTATTCCAATTTATTAACGCTACTAGATATCTTTTTCCTATAATTTCATCAGTTTCAAGCATATAAATAGATGGCAATTCTGATGTAAAAGCATCAACCAATATTGGGTCAAACTCTTTTGAATTGTAAGGAGGCAGCAGGAATTTAGCATCATTAATTTCTTCTTCAGATAGTTTGGACATATCATCTGATATTAATATTTGTCCACCAGATAACCCAAAAATAGTCATTTGTAATCTAATTTCATCAAGATTTAATTCTGTTTCACTTCGTCTGATCATTAAACAATCAGGATCATTTATCCAAAAATATTTGTGCATAAAAGATCTATATAGCGTATTTAATAGAGCAGCTTTTAGAGAAATTTCAGTTATACCTCGTCCATTCTTAAATTTCTCAATATATCCCGCATCCCAAAGAGGTGCTGTATCACAACTTATACGCATTGCATCGACTAATCCCACACAAGGTCCTAATGGAGCACCACATCCTAATAGAAATGCATTATCCTTAATAGCCTCTCTAATTGTCTTTATACCATTATAAAGTATTTGGGCTCTTGTATATACTGGATTGCTATAATTTGCTCCATATGGTGTTCCAGCATGAAGAAAATCAATTTTAAAGAAATCTATAAGTTCTTCTCTCACTTTATTAGATTTTGACTTTAACGCATAGAGAAGATTGGTGAAATAATGACTAAGATGATCTAATACTTGTTCATTTGATAAATCTACACTATATTCAAATGATTTCCAATTGAAAAGTACCGGCAACAAAGTATTTGATTTTGTTAAAAACCAATTTCGATGATTTCTGAAAAAATTAGATCTTTTTATTGCTATAAATGGTGCTGTCCAAATTCCTCCTTGAAAACCAAGCTTTTTTATGTATCTGAATAACCAAGGTAACCCATTAGGAAATTTTTCATTTATTTTAGAAAAATCACCAATTTTAGTGAAGTATCCATCATCTAATTGAAAAAAATCAATTGGTATATCCCGATGGTTTTTAAAAAATTCTAAATTTTTGATCATTTGTTCTTGCGAAATATTTGTGAAATAATAATACCAACTACACCAACCTATTGGAATTTGGGTGCTACGGGACTCTTTTGTGTTTAAATTAACGATTTTAGCATAATCAATTAACCCTATATAACCATTATTCTCCATTTTAAAACTGATGAACAATTCCTCTGAGGAATTAATAGTACTGTTGTTAAAATGAATGTTGTCCGTACATCCAAATGCTGTTAGTAATTTTAATATATTATAATCATCGTAATCAATAATTATTCTTGAGAATTGATCTTTCAATGAAACAAACCCTAAGATTAATGAATTGTGTGAGCTTAAATCAGTAATTACAGTACAATATTCACTGTAAAATCTCCCTTTGATGACATAATCTTGATTATCATATATCATTTTTAGAATTTCTGTAGAAGACCCTTCAGCATCTCTTTGGTTCCCAAAAAATAATTCACAAGAGCTCCAACTTTGCCATCCGTTTTTAAACCAAGAAATATTTTGTAAATTTGTTGGAAACTCTAATCCAGATAACCATAATGGACTTTTTTTGACTGTAAATGGTGATATACTATGCACTGGTAATTGATTAGGATTACTATCTTTGATGTCAATTAATTTAATCAAGATAAAATCCTTATTTTCATACAATACAAATTGAATATTAAAGGAAATTTCTTGATTATTATTATTTAATGATTTGAAATTAATCTTCAATCCATTTCCAAATGTATTCACTATTTTCTCTGTTTTTGCTTCAAAGTAATAATTTTTAGAAGCACATTCTATTATATTTTCTTTATCTTGGGAATAGAAATTTATCACTGAATAACAATCTTTAATTATGCATTCTTCTAATCTATTTTTTTTAAAACAGATCTCATAATTCCCTTTATTTTCTCCATTTTTATTAAATTTAAACCCAACAATACCATTAAAAACTTCAAATAATTCATTAGTATCATTAATAATTTCAATCATAAACGGGTCCTTTAATTTCTTAATTAATTTCGAGTATACTTATCAATAAAAATGTATTCTAAAAAAAATTCTCTTTGAAATTTGGATTTGTTATAATACAAATGTTGTAAATATTCTCGATAATAATAAAATGAAGGGTTTAATTAAAGCTAAAAGGAGGAAATTTTCTTCTTTTCCTAAAATTTTGCTCTAACTCTAATTTCAACACGTTGAAAGGTTTTAAATTTCCGGAAAATTCATTAAGTGTTATTTGACTAATTTTAGGATCTACCAATTCTTCTACTTGTTCAATTCTTCCTAGATTTCCATCTGAGAGCATCGAAAGAAAATAATCATTTTCATATTTTTTAAAAGTTAAAAATCGATATTTTTGAAAACCTAATTTCACAGCAATCCACCGAGGTGTGGCTCCAGTATTTCCTTGAGTATTGGCAGCAATTGCTTCAATTCTTGCGGTAAGCATTGACTCTTTCATTTCTTTCTGTTCGTCTGGATCTTCAAATTCACCAACATTTTCAATGTTTAAGTTTTCGTCCCCCAAGAGAATTGATATAACACCTATTGACATCGATGATAGTCCAACGTAATCAATTCTAATGGTATCTTCTACATATGGGATTTCTTGGTCAGTAAATATTTCTTGTAAATTAACATATTGTTGTAAAATAAACTTGGTTCGTTTTTTAAATTCTATTTCAATTTGATATTTCTCAAATTTATCCAATTTATCTACATCTTTATTTTGTATTAATTCTGAGAAGTTATTTGACATTTGCTCAAGAATCCATTTGCCTTTTTTATCAGGAAATCTTCCATAAACAAGATATATAATCTTATTACTTACATAAAATTGGCATTTTTCTTCCATATCTTTCTTTTCGGAAACCAAGAGCATTTTATCAAGTTCACCTCCCAAAATACCTGTAGCTATGAAATCTAAATTATTTGTTAATTCTAATAAATAATTATAGTTATTATTACTACAATAGAGTTGAGTTCTTTCAATTGAGGTAATTCCCATTAATTTTACATATTCTCCTTTCTTTAATTTAATTTTATCACTATCTAAAGAAATCACTAATGGTGGGTCCTTAACTTTAACTTTTGTACCTAATTTTGAAGATAATGTAGTAGATTTTGTCTTAAATTGTTTGGGAAGAGGTTTTGTTTCATTATCTGTAGTCAGATCAAATAAAACTGCCAAAAATTTTTTACATTTAGGACAAAGCTGGTCTTTTGGGTAAGGTTTTGTGATTTTATATTTGCAGTATGGACATTCTACTTCACCCCTCCTTTTATCTGGAGAGAAAAATATATTAGAAATTTCTACCAACTCGCCTAATTATTAAATTAATATTAATTAAATGAAATTACAAGTATTTATTTACAATCGTCTTAAATGTATCTAAAAATTTATTATTATCTTCTTCAGTTCCAATAGTTACTCTAATGTAATTATAAAGGCTAGGTTTGCTAAAATGTCGAGTTAGGATTTTCATTTCTTTTAGATCCCATACAAACTTTAAAGTTTTAGATTTGTCGTCAAATCTTATAAATATAAAATTGGCATCAGAAGGTAAAACGCTGATTCCATTAAATTTATTTAATTCTTCAGTCAGTCTTTTTCGTTCTTCTAAGATTTTTTTGTTTTGTTCAATTATTTTTTTATTGTGTCTAATACATGATAAAGCAGCTATTTGTCCTAGATAATTTGTATTATAAGGTAATTTTACTCTATTCATTTCTTTAATTATTTCCGAGTCAGCTAAAGCGAAACCCATCCTTAAAGAAGCAAGAGAAAAACTTTTGGAAAATGATCGATATACAATTAAATTTTTTACTTTCTTTAATAATGGGAGACATGTTTGATTAGAGAAATCTGCATAAGCTTCATCTATAACAACAATGCCAGGAAAATTTCTACACAATTTCAAGATTGTGGCATTCCCAAAGGATTTTCCATTTGGATCATTTGGTGAGTTAATGATCATTAATTTTCCTTTTGCTGAATAAGCTGAATCTGGTATAGTAAAATCATCGTTTAGTTGGATTTCACTAATTTTAGCATTATAAAGTGTTGCTAGTACTTTATATAATCCATATGACGGATAAAATATAACAACTTCATCTCCAGGATCAATGAAAATTTTAAAAATAACATCCAATATCTCATCTGAACCATTTCCAATAAAAACCGAATTTCGATTAGTTAATGTATCCTTATCTCGTAACAGAACATTTAATATTTCCTTCCTTAGTTCAAATGAAGTAGGGTCTGGATAAAGTCTAATTTTTTCATCTACAGCTTTTTTAATATCAATTAGTATTTCTTCTATTGGTGGAAATGGGTTTTCATTGCTATTTAATCTAACCCAACCATTACCCTCCGGCTGTTCAACCGGTTCAAAAGCGGAATATTTTCTTAGATTTTCTCTTATTAATTTATTCAATTCCATTTCTGTATCCTTTTGTAAATTTTAAAGATATGATTACTCTAATGAATTTCTCATGAAATTAATAATTTACATATTTAATTAATAAATTTTAATTTTTATCTTTTAACCTTTCTTCAATTGATTTTTAATGATATAAAATTTTATAAAAATGCTAACACTAAATCAGTTTTATTATTGAGTAATATTCTTATCTAATATGGAGAATTTACAAAATTTAATTTACTATATATAATTAAAAATCTATTTTTGAAAACTCAATTTTTAAATTTATGCAAACTATTTTATTTATAGCAAAAAAAACATGATTATTAGAATTAAATAGGGATGTCATACAATGAGTAGTCATAGCTTTGGACTTATGTTTGATGCTCGTCCAGGAGGGGAAATTGTCCCAATAAAATGGGGTAGAGACAACTTCTTGCCAGAAACTTCTATTATTATTTTAGATGAGAGTAGCGAATCAGTATTTTTATGGCATGGTGTTAAGCAAGGATTAGTTGCTCGAAGAACAGCTCTTAGACAGGCCGAATCTCTAAAGGGACATGGATATACAGTAGGTAAAAGTATAATAGGACGGGATATTAAAAGTATAAAAGAGATTGATGACCGAAAAATAGGAAAAGTTCCAGAAGATACCAAAATGAATGAAGAACTTCAAGCTATATTAGATAGAAAGTTTACAGAGTTAGATAATTATATTGTTACCTTTCAAGCTGATGCAGTAAAACCTGCTTTCGTTACTAAACCAGAACCAACAGTAGAAGCGAAACCCTCACCAACACCTTCAATATCAAAGCCAGTTATACCCATACAACCAGTTACACCCATACAACCAGTTACACCCATACAACCAGTTACACCCATACAACCAGTTACACCCATACAACCAGTTACACCCGCAAAACCTCGAGAAGTAGCTTCTGAATATGAAGCGCCTGAATCAATGCCTTCAATTAAACCAGAGTCAAAACCAGCTCCAGCAATAAACGTTTCAACAATAAGCCTTTTAACTGATGCTAAAATTTCATTTGTGTTTTCTGCAATTTTAGAACATTATGATGATATATGGATTTCTAAAAAACCAGATGGGAGTTTTGCCGTTGAGCAAATGGATGGGCCAATATGTCAATTTTCAATTAAAGAAGGCTCAAAATTGAATTTTACGGCAAATAGCTTTGGATCAACTGATGCAAAAATAAAAACCGCAATTCAAAAGAAATTTATCGAACTCTCAAAACTATTATAACTTTTTTATTTTATTCTTTTTTATTATTTATTAAATTCTAATAGAGATGTTTATCTTAATTTAAAAAATTTCTTGCGATTAACTATGAAATTCAATAAATTATCTCAATTATTTTCAGAACTTGAAAGTACTTCTAAAAGACTTGAAATGATTAACTTATTATCAGAATTCTTTAAAGAAATTAAAGAAAGAAAAGATTTTGAAGATTTAGACAAAATTATTTATCTATTGCAAGGTCAATTGACCCCAAATATTAAACAATTCCCCAAAATGGGCTTAGCTGAAAAAATGATAATCGACGCATTATCTGTACATTCTGGAGTTGATACTAAAAAAATCAAGGAGGTGTTAGTAAAAAAAGGGGATATTGGTGCAGCTGCAGAATTAATATTATCGAAAAAAAAGAAACAAAAATCATTATTTGATTATAATAAGGAAAATTATAGTTCAGAAATTTCTATAAATATTTCGGAATTATACTCTGAGTTAAAAAAAATAGCATTATCTGAAGGAGCTGGGTCACAAGATACTAAACTAGGGATATTAAGAGGTCTAATGAGTAAATGTTCTCCATTAGAAACAAAATATTTATTGCGAATTATAACATCAACATTGAGAGTCGGTGTTCAATCTCCAACAATAATAGAGGGATTAGCTCTAGCTTTTACAAGTCAAAAAGAAAATAAAGATTTTATTGAAAGAGCTTATACTTTGTATCCCGATCTAGGTGAAATTGCCAAATTATTAGCAGAAAAAGATTTAGAAGAAGTAAAAAAAATTGATATAAAATATGGAACACCTATTCTTAGTATGTTAGCGTCACGAGAAGTTTATACCGAATTCATTAATAGATTAGGCTCTCCTTTCGTAGCTGAATACAAATTAGATGGAGAGAGACTTCAAATTCATAAGTTTGGCAATAATGTGATACTTTTTTCACGACGTCTTTTAGATATATCGGATCAGTATCCTGATGTTTGTCAAATTATCAGAGAAAATATAAAAACTGAAAATGTAATATTCGAAGGAGAAGTTGTTGCAATGGATCCAGTTTACGAAAAGATGCTTCCTTTTCAGGTTTTAAGCCAAAGAAGGAGAAAGCATGATATTGAGAATATTGCTAAAGAAGTTCCAGTAAGTTTATTTGTATTTGATCTCTTAAAATTCGGTGATAAATCATACATTGATAAGCCTCTTCCAGAACGAAGGAAAAAACTTGAAAAAATAGTCAAAGAAAGAGAAGAATTACGATTAGTTGAATCAATATTAATAAATTCCACTGAAGAATTACTCGAATTCTTCAAAAAAGCTAGAGCGGAAGGAACGGAAGGTATTATGGCAAAATCAATTAAGGATGATTCAATTTATCAGGCAGGAAATCGTGGTTATAAATGGCTTAAGTTAAAAAGTTTGGAAGGAGGAAAACTAAAAGATACTATTGATGTGGTGTTAATTGGTGCTTTTTATGGGAAGGGTCGAAGAACAGGAGTGTATGGAACATATATTGGTGCGGTTTATGACCCTGAGAATGATAATTATATAGCTTTTACTCGATTCTTTTCTGGATTAACTGATGAGTTATCTGAATCTTTAACTAGAGATATGGAACAATTTAAGGTTGTTAAAAAACCAAAGAATGTCATATGTGAAGATAAGCCAGACATTTGGTTAAAACCAGAGGTAATAATTGAGATTACAGGGGATGAGATTACAATGAGTGATAAATTTGCTACATTAGGCTATTCTATGAGGTTTCCCGTTTTTTTAAGGTTACGTCCTGAAAAAGGTCCAAAAGATATAACAACTGTAAATGAGATTTTAGAATTATATGAAACTCAATAAGAGTATAATTATTTATAAATTTTTAATCCTTTATTTTGCAAGACTTTTAGGGAATCTGGAATTTTTCTGATATATTTATTAAAGTTCAAATTAAGAATTTTTAGCGATTCGAGGTTAGCCATTGAAGAAGGAAGGGATTTTAAATTATTTCCCCAAAGATTTAATTCTTTTAACGAAGTTAAAGAACCAAACCATTCAGGGAGTGTTATAAGATTATTCCAACTTAAATCTAGTTTTTGAAGAGATTTCAAATTTTTAAGTGATTCGGGCAAGTCTGTAAGTTTATTATTCCTTAAAATTAAGGTATCTAAGGTCTTTAATAATCCAATTTCATTGGGAAGTAACCTAAGATTATTATCATATAGATCTAAATCAGTAAGTGAGGTTAAATTACTTAAAAGAGAAAAATTGAGTGATATTTTATTACCCCCCAAACCCAATTTCTTTAGAGATTGAAGATTTATTATCTCCTCAGGAAGTTCTTCAACATTATTTAATCCAAGTTCCAATTTTTTTAGAGATTTTAGCCCTTCTATTGACATAGGTAAACTATTTAACTGATTTCCATGTAAATCTAGGATTTCTAACGATAATAAACCATAAATTTCATTAGGTAGAGTTTTCAGGCTGTTATGTCTTAAATCTAAAGTCTTAAGGTTTTTTAATTTACCAATAGAACTATGTATCTCGGTTATCTTATTATATCTTAGATTTAAGAACTCTAATGAACTTAAAAGGCAAATAGATTCTGTTAATTTCTTGAGATTATTATTGCTTAGATCTAAATATCTAAGATGATCAAGATTAACGATCGTTTTAGGTAATTTCGCTATTCTATTAATTTTTAAGTCCAACTTTTTAAGGTACTTTAGAACTCCAATAAATTCAGGTAACTTCCTTAAAATTTTCCATCCAAATACATGAGTACTAATCCCTGATAAATCTAATGATATGACTAAGCCATCCTTTACTATGTAATCTATATCTTTAAATTCCTTCTTGAAATGTTTTATAACACAATAATTATTTAATATGTCTGAAAGGCTCTCATTTTTGAAATTATTGATTTTTCCACTCTTGAATAGATTTTGAAGACTTTCATTAAACTCAAAAATATCAATATTTTTTAATTTATCAATTAAAAAAGATTTAGCTTTTTCGCTTTGTATTCCACCTAAAGTGGAGATTATGGAAATGAGACAGATTATTGATGTTTCATGTTGAAGAGCCCATTTCATTGGGGTAAATGCTTTTTCGATGAAACTATTTTTAATAGCTTTTATTGCGGTGTTTCTAACTTTTTCGTGTGAATCGGATATTAAAAGATTCTCAAATAATTCAAAAGTTTGTTCATTATTTGAACCAATTTTTATTAATATTTCAATACTTTCTGCTCTTAATTCAGCATCATCTGAATTATTGATTAAAGTAAATAATTGATTTATGGCAGATTGTTTTTCTAAATTCCCCTCTTTAAACTCTTGATAAATTAGATTAGGAGATATTTTCATGAAAATTTAACAATAATTCTGTGACAATCTTAATATAAATGTACAAATTTAATTAAAAATTTAAACTAATCCAGCAACATTAATAATTTCATTAGCAATTTCTTTTGGTTTAATTTCTTCAATAAAATGACCTATATCTTTAAAAATTTTAACATATCCCTTAAGCTGAGGTAGATTTGTTATCCATTGCTCAATTACTTCAGATTTGGCTGAAGGATCCCAAAAGCCACAGATTGCTCTAACACCAATTTTTTGACCATTAAGCCCCCAAAGATCACTTATATTCTCCTGAATGAAGTGATAAAAAGATGAAGTTTCTCGTCTTCCAAGTTGAGGTTCAATATATGTGTTTCCAAATCCCCATACAGGTGTTTGACGTACCAAACGTTTTGAGCTCAGTGTATTTAATTTCGATTTAAACTGTTTTCTAAAAATCTTTTGAGCAATTTTCTCATTTTTCCTATAGATGCCTAACTCTTTTGCTACAATTGAAAAAATCATTTTTATAAATAATTTTGTTTGATTCATCGGCTTACAAAAAATTGAAAAAGCGGCAAAAGCACCCCATAAGCTGTTAGGAATTATTCTTGGTCCACTAGCCCAATTTACCAATGAACCAGGAAAGTTTTGATAGGTTATTCCAGTTTGCGGCATTGGAAAAACAGTACTATTCAATATCATAAGATTAGAGACTCGTTTGGGATCTTTCAAGAAAGCACCAATACCTATAGGTCCGCCCCAATCATGCACAATAAGAGTTACATTCCTCAAATCTAAGAATTTTACGAGTTGTAATAAATTATTGGCATGATCCATGCATACCATTTCATAAGTGGCTTGATCTGATAAACCAAACCCAATATGATCCATTGTAACGATCCTAAATGGCTTTTTCGCGTAATCGATAACATTTTTTATGACTTTCCTATATGTATACGAATTTTCTGGGTTACCATGAATAAAGACAATAGTGCTTTCTGGAATTCCATTACCGTGTGTACTATCTCTAAAAAACATTTTTTTTTTACTATCTAATCCGTCTGATAGTGTAAACCAGAACCCGCATCCTTCAGGGAAATAATCTTTAGGTATTTTTTTAATTGGTGTATCCCCTGGTGATTCTGTTATCTTTAGTTCTGAATCCATTTGTATACCCATAAAGGTTTGTATTCTCTAAAAAATCTAAAATGCAGATGCGATAGTCTGCTTTTTTAAACCCTTTATAATGTGTTTATCTAATCCACTGTCACTTTTACTGGACTTTAATTTAGACAGAAAACTCAGAAGGATAGAGCGTTGTTTGAATTTAAATTTGTTCCATCTTAGATCAAATGAACGTTTTGATAGCAATTCAGTTTTATAAGGAATATCACCTTCTGTTAATTTTTTATTTTTAATATATAGGTATCGTTTTGCTGGTTCTTGTTTAGGATATCGATTTATTGGATCTAGGAAGTTTTGAATCTTGAATTTTTTTGCTCTTTTTTCCATACTACGTGATAAAACTCTTTGGATAGCCGTGGGTTCGCCAATTAATTCACGGTATTTTTGATCTATTTTATTCACTCTGCGTCTTACAACTCCATTGGGTGCAAAACGATCCATCGCACCACACATGCTCTGTAATACTGCGGCTTGTTGTTTAAAGAATTTAGATTTATGATCTCGCATTATCGGATTATCAGAATTCAAGCAATATTCATACCCTCTGAGTAAAACATCGAGCTTCCTAAGAATTGAAGGCCCCCAAGTTTTATAAATCAGATCATACCCATACTCGGTTAAATTTAGGGTTTCATGTATTTCTAGAGCAACATTCTCTTGAGAACCACTCCAAAAATGCACATCTTCCCATGGAACATCCCTTAAACGCCCACTTTTTTTTATTTTGTTATACAATGCCGTACCAGGGAAAGGAGATAAACGGGTTAATTGCTCATATGTTGGATAACATGCAACAAAATAATTGAGATCTTCATATATATTAGAATGATCATGAAAATCCCATCCACAGATCCAAGCACCAATAGTACGAATTCCCATATTATGAAGTTTATTAAAAACTTCTCGCGAATCTGCTTCTTTCACTTTAGTATAACCATGTTCTCCAGCGAATTTAGATTCTACTCCTATAAAAATTGCACCAATTCCAATTTCTGCTACAGCATCCCATCCATATTTATCAGCAAAATTCCAAATATGATCTACTGAGCCAAATGCAAACCAATCAAGAGATTCCACGACTTTAGGATTACTTTCCCAATACTGCTTAGTTTTTATTAGATATTCAGGATGACGAAAGTGGTCTTCTTCAATTACAAATATCTGACTTACATCTGGAAAATATTTATGATATTGATGCATATGTTTTACTAATTCCTCTGGTGAGAGTAATTGTATCCTTTTATAACCGAACATCTCGGTTGTTGAACAAAAATCACATGCTCCAGGACATCCTAAACCCGATACCAGGAAACCAATAGTTCCTCTGGGATATTTATCTATGAACCAAAGAGACCCACCACATTTTGGCATTAATTTTTGTACAATAGGACGATTTGTATCTTCACCAAGTAATTCACGTAGAAATTTTACACCTTCTCCTTTTACTGCGTAATCCACATATTTCTTTTGAGTTTCTTCATCATATTTTGCTTTAAACGCTTGTGCCCCATATGAGCCAATCATAATCTTTGTTTCAGGACTATTTTTTCGAACATAATCACACATCTTTAATACATTATCCAAGTGTACTGGAAAACAACTTATTCCAATGTAATCATAACCCTTATCTACTTCCTGAGTAAAATGCTCCCATCTAGGATATTCAAGTAATATAGAGGGTTCATTAATATTTTGTGCCAAAATATGATTTCCAAAACAATGAGTATGAGAAATTATTGTAAAGATGTCGTCTCCATGAGTAAAACGTTGTCCAGTGGCATCTGTTAAAGAATCATTTGCAGGAAGTGTTGGATATGGATAAGTTGGAGTAGTTAATAAAATGCGAGTATCCTTCATTATTTAACCTTTAATACTTTTTTTGTTAGTTTGTGTGTTAATTTATATTTGGGTTAAAACCAATATATAAATATTGTGCAATACACAACAATTGATCAGAGCATGTAAACAAATTGAAATTTTATGATGGATTCAACTAAAAAAATTGATTACAAATCTAAAATATTAGAGTCTTTAGACGATTTTCCATCTGGATTGACAATAACAGATTTGTCTGATAAAACCGGAGCTCATCGCAATACGGTCTCAACTCATTTGAGAACATTAGAAAGTGAAGGTTTCGTATCTAAGAAAGAAATTGGCTCAGCACATTTATACTTTAGTAAAAGAAGAGAATATTTGAGTAAAAAATTAGTCACTTCCTTTCTTCAAGCCTTATTATCAAGTTTAAAAGATAAATTTCCAAATAGAGAGATAGATTTTAAAGAAATTGGCCATCTAATTGTAAAGAAATTTCAATTTCCAATTGGTGATGTGTATATTGAAGAGTTCAAGAAAGCAAGAAAAGTTGAAGATTCAATTGCTCAGTTAAAATTATTTGAAAAATTTTATAACTCATATGATTTTTTTCAGGATGATCTTAATATTTCAATACAGGAACTTAACCTAAATAAAGTTGTATTTCGATTAAGTAATTCTGAATATCTCAAAGATAATGAGGATTTCATTTATTTCTTTTATATTGCATGTGGTATTACTGAAGGAATATACTTAGCCAATCTTAATAAAAAAGTTATATGCAACGTTGAAAAAATTTATATTTCAAAAACTCAAGATGATTCATACATTGATATTTCTATAAAAATTCTATAATACTTTATAAATATTTTTCTAAACCTAATTCCATAATTTTCGCTTTTGTAGGGTTTCCAGTAATATTATCCCATTCTCTTTCATCATAATAATCATCAAGTAATTGTACAGCAATTTCTTGAGATATTATAGTTTCACCAAAGAAATCTTGAAATTTAAGCTCTATATCTCCATAATTTAATGATTTGAACCATTCATCTGGAAATTTATCTTCCTTTCTGGAAAATCCTTCTTTAGCATTTAATAATTTAAGTAGGTTCCAAGAACGTTCAGCCGCTTTTCTCAGATCTTCGGAACGTAGTTCAATACCAGTAACGGCATTATAAAAAGTAGTAGCAGATTCAAGACTCCAAAAGCGATTCATTTGAGCTCTTGCACAGAGCCCTAAAGAACTTAAAACCGTATACCAATCTTCAGAATATCGAGTAAGCCTACCCACATTTACTCCCATTGCTTTCAATGGAGGTGAAAAAACTCTTTTTATAGCCGTGTCTGGGACCCCCATTCTTTTAAAATGAGTTTTAAATTTCTCTAAAGAGCTAGCAGCACCAACATAGGTTGGTGAGCCACCTGAGGCAACATGAGCACCCTTAGGATTTACTACTTGTTCAAATTCCATAGTTCCCAAGCGTAATAATCGAGGTTCAAAAATTACATCGAGATTCTTTATTGTTAGCATTTTGTCTTTAACATTCTCGAAACTTGTAGCTATTTTCTTCCACCCATCCGCTAAAAGGTTTCCGAATCCCCGCCTAAAAACAATCATCTCAAGCAATTTAATAAATGTTTTGAAATCATTATTCCAATTAAAACCTGTATTCTTTTTAGAGAGGATTCCTTTTTTATATAATCTATCTAAAAATTCAAAAAGAGCTGTAATAGTAAGGGAATCTAACCCATATCTGTTTATAATGTCAAACATTTTAATACATTGACCAGAATTTTCCAGGCCTTCCAGTATGAATGTAAGAAGTGGATTAATAACAGATGAAGTATAATTTATTAATCCTTTAAATTCTCCCTCTTTAATTTCAAGGATATCCTTATCCGCCATGGGGCATGATGGACATGCAATTCGGCGTTTTTTCATCTTTTTAAGATATTCTCGCTCACCACATTGTCGTGCTTTTTTCTTATTACCCCGCGCATTTAATAGCATTCCAACAGGCAAGCTTCTTAGCATTCCTAAATCAATCCATGACTTTCTTTGAGGATAACTGCGAATTCGTTCAATTAGTTTATTATAGAGCTTATTAAATTCCTTTGGATATGCAATTATAATACCTTTTGTTCCTTGAGAGACTATTGCTTTTAAATTTTTTGATCCCATTACTGCACCAAGACCACCTCGTCCAAATGTTGAAGTTTTGTCTATTAAAGTTAGTGATGATTTTACTAAATTTTCGCCTGCTTGACCTATTGCTATAACTCCACATGAACTATGATTTTTCCATAAAGTATTGGTTGTTTCTATTATATCCTTATTCCATAAATTTTTAGCATTACAAAGATCAATGTCATCATTAATAATTAATAAATAAGTAGGTTTTTCAGCCTTTCCCGTGATTATTATATGATCAAAACCTGATTGTTTAAGATGAAATCCAAAGCTCATACTACCGCACGAGTTAGCTATTGCTCCAGTAGCGGGAAATTTAGTAAAGCCAACCGTTCGCGATGCTCCTGGGGTGATTGTTCCAACCATGGGTCCTGTACCTATTATAACTGGATTTTCAATTGATAGGGGCTTAATCTTAGGTTTAGTTAAATCAGCACCAAGTTTACAATTCATCCCGAAACCACCAATAAATTGCTTTATATCTTTTTCAGACTCTTTAGAAACAGTAATTTTATTATCTGTTAAATCAACATTGAGTATTTTACCAGTATATCCCTTCCATTCCATCAGTTTGATCCCTCCATAATATTTAGTGCACCATAAAGACAATGTTGAGCACATTGACCACACTTTTTACAGGTGTCTAAGAAAATAATCTTAGGTCTTAAACCATATCTATCTTGAATTTTTAAATTTGCTCGTGAAGGATTAAAAGTCTTATAATTGGTATAAGAGCACCATAATTCACAGATTAGACATCCAGTACATCTTTCTTCATTAATTTCTATATCGATAATAGATTTTTTTCCCATTTTATTTCATTCTTTTTCATTATCAATTAAAGTTTTATAGTAAGTCTATTTCTTCTTTCTAATTCTTTCAAAAATGGTGGAATTTGTTCAAATCTATTGAAAGTTAAATCTAGCATTTTTAGATTTGATAATGAACTGATTGATTTAGGGAGTGTTTCAAGTTTATTTCCCCATAAATTTAATTCTTCTAAAGATGAAAGTTCTCCAATCCAATCAGGTAAAGAGGTAAAATTATTCCAACTTAAATTAAGTACCTTAAGATTTTTTAAATAAATAATTGATTCTGGTAAGCTAGAAAGGTGATTATTTCGTAATGTTAATATTTTTAAAGATTTTAAGTCTCCGATCGAATCGGGTAAGCTCATGATATCATTATCATATAAGTCTAATATTTTTAATGAATTGAATAAAGAAATCCATTTTGGTATTTTCTTTAATTTATTTCCACTCATACCTAATTTTTCCAAAAAAGTAAGATATTTCATATTAGTAGGGAATTTCCCAAAATTATTCCATCCTAATTCCAGCGCCCGAATTGAACTACTTAATTTAAAATCAATTGAAGTTAATTTGTTTCCATGTAAATCTAAACTTTTTAGTGATTCAAGAGATGATATTGAATTAGGAATCTTTTTCAACATATTATTTCTTAGATTTAGTATCTGAAGAAATTTTAGATTTCCTAAAGCGTCTGGAAGAGATCTTAACCTATTAGATTTTAAATTTAAGATTTTTAATGATTTTATCATTTCAATAGATTTGGTAAGATTGATTAGACTATTATAACTTAAATCCATAGATATGACTGAAGTTGATTCATTTGATATTTCTGGCAATTTAATTAAATGATTAAATCGTAAGTCAAAAAACCTTAGAAATTTAAGAGAGAATATAGAATTAAGATAATTAGGCAAAGAAATACCTTGTGGGTCTACATTAGATAAATCAAGTTTTGTGATAAAACCCATATTATTATATTCAAAATTTATATACCCATATTTCGTTTTTAAAAAAGAGATTATGTAATAATTTAATAAGATCTCAGCAAGATCTTGAGATCCTAAACTCTTAATTTCTACTTCTTTAAAGAGATCCTTTAAATTATATTTGTTTTCTTTAGAGTATAGCCTATTTAGCTTATTAATGAGAATTTCTTTAGAATCTTTTGAATTAATTTCAGATAATGCAGAAATTCCCGTTACCAAACACATTAGTGATTGATCGTGATCAAGCATCCAAGAGATTGGAGCTAAAACTTTTTCTAAGTAATGATTTTTTAGGACTTCACATGTCAAATTTCTAACATTTTCATTTAAATCAGAAATCATCAATTGTTCTAGATATTTAAAAGTATCCTCATCGTTCAATGAGATTCTATTTAAATACCTAATGCTTTCTATTCGGGTTTCTATATTATCTGAATTATCTATTAATGTTATCAATAATTCTACCGCAAAAGATTTATCTAAATCTCCATTCTCGAAGTCCTCATAAATAGCTTTTGGTGTTAAAGGCATATAATTATTTTTAAAGATTTAATATTTTTGAAATTCAATCTGATTTTGATTATAAGATAATTGGCAAAATTACCAAACCCTAAATACCTTTTCCTTTTTTTCTTTTTATCCTTTTCCCTTCCTAATCCCTATATTCGCTTCCCTTTTTTTTCTTTTCCATTAAAGCAATAGTAGGGAGTTTCTACTCGCATTTTACGAAACGAAAGGGTTTATACTCTTTCAATCAACATTCCTCCTAGACGAATTGGACCTCCCGTAGTATTATAAATTTTTTCTGCCTTTCTTAGTTTAGATTCATTATTTGAATAGATTCTAAATACTAATTCTCCCTCTTTTATTTTTGCACCTTGTTTTTTTATAATTTCTACACCTGAAGTCTTCGAGTTAGGACATCCTGCAGTTTTGGCGATTCGATTTATTATTGAATTATTTACATCAACTATATATCCATCTTTAGAAGCAAAAAATTCTTTAATATATGGTCCTAACTCAATATCTTCTGGTTTTATTTCTGGATCTCCCCCCTGTGCTTCGATAATTTTTTTCATTTTTTCATAAGCTTTACCAGACCGTAAAATATCTTTCGCTAAACTTTGTCCCATACCTTTTAGAGCTTTTCCGCTCATTTCAAGTAGAATACCCGCTAAATCAGTAGACTTCTCTATTAAAGAGTTTGGTCCTGAAGTATAATCACGTAATAATGTAAGTGCCTCTTTAGCTTCTAAAGCAGGACCTACAGCGTGACCTATAGGTTGATGAGCTAAGGTGAGGGCACATTCCACTTCAATTCCAAGATTTGCAGCAATTTCTTTAAATAAGTAAGCAAACTTTTTTCCCATATCGATTGTAGGGAATTTAGTGCCTTCACCTACGGGTATATCAAGAACAAGCTTTTTAACTCCTAATGAAAGCTTTTTTGTTAGAATAGAAGGTATCATAAGACCTATGGGATCCATGTGTAAAGGACGCTCAATTTCTATTAAAATGTTATCTGCTGGAGCTGTTTCAAGAGCTCCACCCCAAATTATACATGCATTTTCTTCAGATATAATACTTTTTAACTCTTCTGGATTAAAAGCAATGGGAGCTAAGACCTCCATTGAATCTGCTGTACCTGATGGGGATGTTATGGCTCTTGTTGAAGATTTTGGAATAGTTAATCCAGCAGCAGCAACAATCGGAACGATAATTAGAGATACTTTATTTCCTGGGACGCCGCCTTTTAACAAAACCTATGAAATATAGGTTTTTGTGCTATGTTTATCGTAAACATCCATTCCGAAATAAAATATCTCTCCACTCCTAGTTTCCGATAGAGTTAAAGCCGTCATTTCTTCGTTGTCCATACCATTAATAGACACCCCTGTTATGAATGCTGCTAGATCTATCCGTGATAGGGATCCAGAAACCGCATCAGATATAATATTATTTATTTCTTCGCTAGAAAGTTTTTGTCCTTTTATTTTTTTTTGTATAAATCTAAAAGAGTCGGGTGGATCTGCTGGTTTTACAGAGACAATCATTTGATTTTTTAAATCTTTTTTCTCTCTTAAAAGATTAAGAAATACTCCAATCTCTCCAGGTTCAACAATAGAACCTAAGAAATCTATTTGTATTATTGCTACCCAGTATTTTTCTTCAATAGATTTTGACCTAATATTTTTTACAATAATGCGTTCTCCCGCTTTTTGTCCTAATTCTTGAGCATCCCTAATATTTAAAACAATATCCTTTGCATTTCCGGTTTCAAAATTAATTTCTTTAACTTTTAATTTCATCTAGTTTTCTCACTTTTTATTTTAAGATAGAGATATATAAAACAAATTGAATTTATAATTTTATTAAAAGAGGGAAATCTTTTATTTCTCCAATTTGATTTTGATCTGGATCCTTAAAAGTTGTTTTTACCTTAATAGAATAATCTCCAGCTTCAAGTGGTTTGAGATTAATTTCCCATTTCATATTTTCATTAGATCTAAGGGAATATATTTGTTTTTTTAATGTACCTCTCATCACTTTGAGATTCTCAGGAAATTCTACTTCTATATTAAGATCTAGAGCATCACCCTCACTTTTATTTTCTACAAGAATTTCTAAAGGAAAAGATTGACCAATAAGAGGGGGTCTTAATCTTTTTATTGAAATATCCAATGTAGGGGGAGGAGATATTAAGTTTGGATAGAACGTTTCAGGAATTTCATAAAAGAATTTTAAATTCCCATCTAATTCAGAATTTAACAGAATTGGTCCAATAAAAGGTTTTTCCATTTGAAAATGAGGTTTTATTAATAAATCTATTTGAGAACTCTTACCTGGTGTTATTATGATTGGTAATTCTAGTTTTTTATGAGATGTAAAATTATCTGATAGGGTTATACTAATTTTAGTAATTTTTAATTCATTTATATTATAATTATAAAAAGGATCATTTGAAATATCTAAAAGAGGAGTTGTATCAATAGTTAGTGTTAAAGTTATAATATCATTAGTTGTATATACATTCTTATCAAAACTCGATTTGGTTATTAAAGCAACAATTGTTTTTGCTAAAACCAAGGCTTTTTTTGCTAGAAAACTTTCGCCTTCATAGAACTTATAATTTTCAAAATTATTTTCAATTTTTTTTATATAATTCTCATTTTTATCTTTTATAGCGACTGTTAAATTCTTAATTAACTTGATTAGAGAATTTTCTTTAAAATACGTATCATTTACAAAGGTTTTGTTTTTTTTTACTAAATTCAAACCTTCTTCTTGTTTTCCTTCTAAAAATAAACACAAATAAGATAAACATGAAAATAAAATGAAATGATAATCGCGATCTGAAGGATTATGCAAACTAGGAATATAATTAAGTGCATTCTTGAAGAATTGATAAGCATCAGAGAAATTATTATTAAGAAGAGATGCATTTGCTGCATTCCTTAGAAATTCTAAACCGCGTAAATATTTATCCTCATTAATAGCACTTTTAGCAGCATTAAAAAAACATTCTTTAGCAGTTTTATAATCCCCTAAATTTAAGAAATTAGTTCCAACGGTATTAAATGATTTTGCAGCTCTTTTGTATTGCATTGCTTTATAAAGCTGGTTCGCTTTCTTTAGTTGCTTTTCAGGATCTTTTCCCATCTTAAACTCACTTTAATAAAAATTATTAGTAAACTAGAAAATAATTTTTAAAATAAAAACTTAAAAGAAAGATATAAAATTTATATATAAAGTTAAAACTATTGAATTCCGAAACCTTCACTAGGTTAGTCCCAATTCAACTATAATTTACTTGAAAGGGTCATTCTATTCGGTTTTATTCTTTTTTGATTCCTTCTCCTCTTTCTTAGAAGAATTAGAATCTTTTAAAGGATTGCGGCCTAAATTTTTGATCGTTTCTGAAATACGAGTTGCCTCACTTTGAAATCGCGTTCCCTCAGCGGCACTACAATGGAACATTTGAATTCGTTCTGGGGAGAGTCCAATTGTTTTCAAAATTTCTTTTGTATAAATGACATTCCTTTCGGCAATTAAATTTCCAGTTTCATAATCACATTCACCCTTGTATCAAGCTCCAATAGCAACCCCATCAGCACCTTTACCTATTGCACGCATCATTAAAGATGGTGTAACTCTTCCTGAACAATTGATCCTAACAGGTCTCAATGTAGCTGGATATTGTGCTCGAATCGTTCCAGCCATATCTCCAGCACCATAACCTCATTTCCAACAAAGGAATGCTAAAATTTTTATATCATTATTTGATGTTTCATTCATTAAATTCACCCCTCTATATTTCCTCTAAAATTGCATCTATTTGCTTTTCATATTGAGGTTCTCTATAATATCTAAGGGTTATGGCTTCTGAAGGACAGTTAGCTAAACAGCTCCCACAACCACTGCATAAGATCTCATTCACTTCAGCTCCCTCAGCTGTTAGACTTATGGCATCATATGGGCAATTTAACTCACATAATCCACATTTCGCACATCGTTTTTTATCAACAGATCCACGGATCAGTAAAATCCGATATTTATCTTTACCCATAAGTCTAGCAAGTGAAGATGCTGCTGCTCTACCTTGTGCTATAGATTCAACTATAGATTTTGGACCTTGACTAGCTCCTGCAAGGACTATTCCGGGAATTTTTGTGTCAATAGGATTTAATCTAGCATGAAATTCTTTAAAGAACCCATCTTGGCTAGTTTCCATTTTAAGTAACTTTTCGATTTTTTTAACACCAGTAGCAGGAACCATCGAAGCAGAGAGTATTACTAAATCAAATTCAAATTCTCTTAGTCCACCTGATCCTAACGTATTTTGCATTATTATTTTTAAATTATGTGTATCTGGATCTTCCTTGATTCTACTGATATTTGTTCTTATATATTTAATACCTTCTTTTCTCGAAAGTGTGAAGTATTCTTCATAATCTTTTCCAGCAGCTCGCATATCTATATAAGCAACGGAAATATCTGCCTCTGGATAATGTTGTTTAATCAATTTACTGTTTTTTATAGAAATCATGCAACATACACCAGAACTACAATAAGTATTCATGTTTAAATCCCTTGACCCAACACATTGAATGAATAATATTCTCTGTGGTTCTTTTCCATCCGAAGGTCTTACTAAATGTCCTACCGTGGGTCCATTTGGAGCTAACATTCTTTCAAGTTTTAATTGAGTAATTACGTTGGGATACTTATTATAGCCTAAATATCCAGTTGGCGGTTCAAATTCATCCCAACCAGTTGCAACAACAATAGAACCCGCCGTTATTTCAACAATTTCATCTTTTTGATCGAAATCAATCGCGTTTAACTCACAAACACGTTTACACAATTCACATTTGATACATCGTTCCATATCAATTTGAGCTAGAGAGGGAACTGCTTGGGCAAATGCTCCATATATAGCTCTTCTTGAATCCATTCCCTCGTTGAATTCATTATATCCAAATGCAGGACATACTTCATAACATGCTCCACACCCGTTACAATCGTTTGTTACATACCGTGCTCTTTTTCTTATTTTTACAGTGAAATTCCCAACAAAACCAGAAACATCTTCAACTTCGCTATACGTGTATATATTGAGCTTAGGTGTTCTTGCTGCTTGTAACATTACTGGTCCTAATATTCATATACTGCAATCATCTGTAGGAAAAGTACGATCCAATTTAGCCATTTTACCTCCTATTGTAGGACTTGTTTCCACTAAATGTACTTCAAATCCTTCTTCAGCGAGATCAATGCCTGCTGATAATCCTGCTACTCCTCCACCAATAATTAAAGCGGTTTTTGTTATATCCACTTCTTTAACCAAAATTTTCTCTAGAACCGAAGCTCTTGCTACAGCAGATCGGATTATATCTTCCGCAACCCTTTGGGCACCAGGTTTATCCTTTTTATGCACAAAACTAGAATGTTCTCGGATATTAGCAAATTCAAGGTAAGATGGATCTATTCCCATTGATTCTAACACACTTTTAAAAACGGGTTCGTGAGTTTTAGGAGTACAAGATACTATAACTAATCTATTTGCATTACTTTCAATCATTTTTTCTTTAATGAATTCAGCACCAGGTTCGGTACAAAGACTAATGTAATCTAAAGATTCGACAACCCCGGGAAGATTTTTTGAAAATTCTACTAATGCTTTAGTATCAATAATTTCAGCAATATTTAAACCTCATTGGCATATAAACACAGCAATCCTTGGTATTTCTTCGTCATATTGAACTGTTTCGTCTTTAGTTTCTACCATTGCATATTACCTTTTTCTTATCTCTTGAATATTTCCTCCAATTTGTTTATTATAATATCAAATTAGTTCTAAATGCAAAAAGCTAATTAAATAAATTTAAATTGTTTTAATAAAATGTTTCTTATAGTAAAAAATTATTTTAAATATAAATTGATTTTTTAAATTTTATAATCCTTTGACTAATTGGTGAGATTAATGTTTTTTCAATTTGGAACTACTAGTATGGGTTCAATTATTCCTGCAATATTGTTAATACTTTTTGATATGTTATTTTTAAAGATTGGTTTAGCTATTACTAAAGCTGAGGTAAAAAAAAATATGAAATGGGTTGCTATTAGCTATGGTATTCAACTTGGAGTCATTTTTTTCGTTTGTTCTCCTTTAATATTATATGGGATGATTGGGGCACTTGAGATTAATCCGGGAATAATGATATTAGTGGTTTTCTTTTCTCTCTTTATAGACGTAAATATTATAAATTTAATTCACAGAATTGGAATTAAAAGATCTGTTGTTGTGGTGTTTTTTGTTGTGCTACCACTTGTAACAGCTATATCCATTCTTTCTTCTCCAGGGGGAAGTTTTTAATAAATTAAATCATTATTTCTCTGTTGATTTTCTTATTTATTTCAATTATCTCATCTCTAGCGGCTTTTCCAAAATTCTGTTGAGAATAATTTTTATTTTTATGATATGCATAAATTATACCTCGTGAAGAATTTACAATTCCGCCTAATCCATTCTTATAAAATCCATTTTTAATGTCTTTCGCTTGAGCACCTTGAACTCCGTAGCCAGGTATTAATATAAAAGAATTTTTTACAATTTCTCGCACTTTTTTTAATTCTAGGGGATAAGTTGCCCCGATAACAACACCTAAATTAGTGAAATTAGAAAATTTTACTAATTCATTGCTCCAATTATATATTAATTCAGCAAGCTGAATATAATTCCTCTTTAAAGTCTTATTTTCTACTTTATACTCAGTGACGTCATTAGGAATCTCTTCTAATCTAATACTAAACAAATCTTGAAATTCTGAACTGCTGGGGTTTGATGTTTTTACAAGAATAAACACGCCTTTTTCTTTATATTTTAAAAAAGGTTTAACTCCATCAAAACCTAGGTACGCATTAATTGTACATGCATCTACATTAAGATTTTTAAACACAGAATAAGCATACGCTTCAGAGGTACTTCCAATATCATTTCGCTTCGCATCTAAAATTACTAATAAACCTTTTTTATGTGCAAATTTTATAGTTTCTTTTAAAGCATCCATGGCTTCATATTTTTCATAGAAAGCTATTTGGGGTTTAATAACTGGAATTAATTCATAAGTATTTTCAATCAAGATTTTATTAAATTCAAATATTATTTTATTTGGATCCTTTATTTCTTCAATTAAATATTGGGGGATTTCACCTTCATTGTCCATCCGGGGATCAAGTCCCATACAGACAACACTTCTTTTTTCTTTTATTAATTGAATTAAATCCTCAATAAAATTCATGATTAGTAAAGATTAATGTGTATTTTAAATAATCTTGGCAATTCACCTAATAATTATTGACAATGAACGATCAAAATTTTAGAAATTTTTGGCAAATATATTATACTCTTAAACCTCATAAAATTTTCTATCTGAATATAAATAGGAGGTGGTTTCTAAAAAAATTAGCGGATGGGAATGCCTTCTTATTGAAATCGAATTTTTTAATTAATAATAAATAACAGGACTTAAAAATCCTCTTAGCTCAAATCTTCCATTCGATATTTAATCGCTCACAAATATTTTTTATTTTAAATTGAAAAAAATGCAAGGATATAAAATCTCAAGTCTTATATAAAAATGTAAATATATTTGATAACTCCTTTAATTACATGAATATATTATTTAAATAATGATTATCGAACGATAAGCACTAAAATTACTGAAATGACTTTAAGAACTAGAGTAAAGGATATTAAAGAGATATTAAATTAAAATTAAGATTGTGATTGTTATGATGAATTCTAAAGGCTTATTTTTAGTTAGTCCAAACTTTGGACATCCCAGAATATTGAATATTGACAGAGAATTAACCAAGCAAGACTTTAAAACAGATCTATTAATCATAACTCATATAAAGAATCCAGAAAAAATAAAAGAATTATTAGCTGACAATATAAAATTTATACCTATTTTTGAATATAAGTGGAAATTAGAGCAACTTCTCGAAAAAAGAGGATTAAAAGAGAAAACTAAGAATGTTTGGAAAAAAATAAAAACTGTTTTCTTATTTACCAAAAAAGAAAAAGGTTTTGAAATTTCAATTGAAGAATTAGATAAATTTGGGAACACACAAGTAAGAGTTATAAAAATGAAAAAGATAGATTTAAAGAAAATAAAACCTCGTGCTTTTAGGGGAACTCCAATAATCCCTAAAATCGTAAACCTAAAATTAACAACTCCAATAAAGATAAATAGCTCAATATATATCGATGATCAATATTGTAAACCACAGAATTATTTAAGAAAATTAGAGGTGTTTGGTAATTTAGAATATTTTTATACAATTACTTTAGAATTTAACTTAACTGATGAGATTTTAGACTTTTTATCAAATAGAAATTTCATTATGTTTGACATTTTATTTGCAAATTCTAATTTGGATAAAAAAGTAAATTATCATGCGATTGTCATTTCGAAAAATGATTGGAGAAATATTAATATCGTGCAAGCTACTGATTTACATATAGCTAAAAGAAATGATGAAATGTTTAATAAAATTAATAATATGTATCGAACTCTTAGGAATAAAAATATCAAAAAAATGAATCAAATAAAAACTAATCACCCAAAATCAAATGATAAGGATGATATTAGAAAATCTCTTTTTAAAATTGATCTCTTTTTTAAAAAAAGGTTGATTAATCCAAACAATTTATTTAGAAAATTTGTTAAAATAATAAATAAAAAAGTTATCGATAATAAAATTGATTTTGTAATTATTACAGGAGATATTGTAGATTTTACCAATGTTAGTTCATCAAATCACAAAATTATATATGCTTATGAGCATAGTAATTGGAAAACTTTCAAAGATATTATCTTAAATATAGATCAAATTAAAAAAGAAGGTATAGAAAAATCAGAAGAACTCTTATGCCCTATCTTTACCATTCTTGGGAATCATGATTATCGCCCTTGGCAATATGATTTAAATTGGGGAGGAATGTATAAAAGAATAGGTCTTAAAAAAATTGAAGCTCAAGCATTAAAAGATGAATATTCAGCTTCTCCAATTAGAGCTATTTTAAAGAGTGAAAATGCATTAGAAGGATACTTATCAGAAATAAATGCTTCATTAGATTACTATTTAAAATTAGGTAATTTTTTATTCATTTTTTTAAATACCGGGGCGGATTCCTATAAAAAAATGGCTGATTTTCTATCAGGAAGTCCCTCTCTAACAGGTCTTACTCAGAAGCAAATAACATTTTTAAATAATATTATTAAGACCACGTTTAATGAAAAATTGCAAATTGTTCTTTGTTTACATGCACCTCCTATAAATACAAGAGAGAAACGAGGTATCTTAAGTCGTATAAAAAAAAAATTTAGAAAAATCATAAAAATAAGAATAGATCAGTTCAGAGAATCAAAATTTAAAAGTCTAAAGAGAAAAAGAGAAAAAACACGTATTGATGATAAATTTAATATTAAATATGGAACGATTTCCTCTAATTGGGAGAAATTGATTAATTTTTGTTATGATTATTGTACTCTTACTATATCAGGTCATACACACATGTTAAATGAATATAGATTGAAAAAATCTTTACAAAATAGTTCTAACGATGAAAAAAAGAAAGATTCATCAATTGCAGTATTTTATGATGATTATTCTGAGATTTGTATAAATAATGTAAATATTCAAAAATATAGTCCCTTCATAGTTCAGACTCCTGCCTTGGGATTGAAATCACTTAAAAGAATTGGGAAATTAGGAGCATATCGAGAGATAGTTATCAAAGATGGAAAATTAACTTCATTTCAAGTTAATTATTTTTCAAATAATTATTTATTAATAAGGAAAAAGTTACAATCTAAAAGTGATAAGTAGTGACTTTCCAAGAAATATGAATTAGTATTAATACAATTAATGGTCGAAAAGATATGAACATAAATAATCCTACACTCGTTCAAGAGAAAGAATTTATGGATTCGGATACTTTAAGAAATTTATTTAATCGTGATCAAAAACCAAATTATAAGAAAAATCATAAAAGCTAACTAGGAAACCATTATGAGAGAAACCAAATATTAGAGAGAATTGGTTCAAGATAAATAATCAGATAATAGCTTGTATGTCTATATTGAAATAGATTTTAATCCTATTCCAATTTTATACTTTTCAGACATTCCTACTTCATTTTTTTTACCTATCTGAACACATTTTTCTTATTTATTCTTGCAAAGTGAGGACTTTTTCTCATTTATTTCTGAAAATTTTCTCATTTATTTCTGAAAACAAAGATTTAAAATTAGCATAAGCTATTAAAAAATTAAGGCTTTAAGTCTCATCTATTATTGAAAGTTACAGTTTTTTAATTAATATTAGCAATACATTTTGTAATTGTTGGCAATGAATGATCCAAATTTTAGAAATTTTTGACAATGGACTCATTTCCAATTTTACTTTTAATCTGCTTGTTATATGAATAATTTTTTAAGAATTTGAATTTGATGTTTTCTTTTCTTTAAATTCTTTACTCTCTAACACCTGTAGCAATTGAAACTCCTCTTTCAGCGTAATCTCCACTTGCACTTATTGTCGTTTGATATTTTCCCTCTCGTGTTACAGAATCAACTCTAAGTGTGCTTTCACCATTATTCTGAGTTAAATGAAAATTAAATGAAACTTTTTTCTCAATCAATAATTTAAGGACAACGGGTGCAACTACAAAATGCAGCTCGTAAAAAACAAAAGCAAAAATCAAAGAAATACTAAAATTCAAAGTCCAAATTTAGATCCTTAGCGAGCCACGGAACGCCCTAACGCCATAGAAAGAGGGCGCACTGTTATGATACACGAAGACATGGCCGTAACGACGATCAGCAAAGATGGCGCCGCCGAGTTTTCTAATATCTGAAGGCGTTTTCACCCAGCTCGACGTCTTCATATCGAACTTTCCAAGTTTATGCAACTCTCGATAATTTTCTTCCGTTAAAAGCTCAATGCCCATGGCAGCTGCCATATCAATAGCGTTACCTTCTGGATGCACCCCTTTCTTTTCCCTCGCCTCCTGCCCTTCACGGTCGTAACAAACATTTCTGCGGCCTTTAGGACTTTCCGCTGAACAATCATAAAAAATGTATTCATCCGTCTTTTTATCATGACCAACCACATCCGGTTCACCACCAGTTCTTTCCATTTCATTGAGTGACCACAGTTTTTCAGTATTAGCTTCCAGCTTTGCTTGTACTTTAGTCCATTCAAGACCTTTATGGCGGTTCATGTTTTTCTCAAAACGGGCTTTCAATGCTCTGAGTAGTTCTTCACGTTGTTCGGGTGAAAAATCTTTTTTGAATGTAGTAATTGATGGCTTGCGCATAATCATAGTATTCATCCTGAGTTTATAAAATTACCTAAGCAGGAAAGGACATTTTTTGACCTAATTGTTGTGAAAAATTAGAAAACAATCGACTTAATATCTGTTCTTACTGTGGTTCTAAAATCAATTAGTTTTTAAGTATATCTTTTTGATTGATAATTAATTTCTCCAAATACTGAATACAGTAAATCATTCCAAATCTTTTTGAATAAGATGAGTGTCAAGAATTTCTAGAATTTTATAAGTAGGGACTGTCTATTGATAGATGTGAAAAATAATTATTACCATTATTTTTCAAAATTTACAAGATTACCTTTTAATAATAAATCTGATATCATAAAATAAAATCTTTATTGGTCAAATTTATTGTTACCAAATTGATCTATTATATCGTAAATTTCATCAACTAATTCATCTAATTCGATGGTTTTTTGCTCTTCAGAGATCATATTTCTTATAGTAACTGTCCTTTCTGTTAATTCTTTTGGTCCAATGATTAACACAATAATAATTCCCAATTCATTAGCTTTACTTATTTGATTTTTTAGATTTTTAAATCTATAATCTATTATACAAGGAAAATCTTCGTCTCGGATTATTCTTGCAAGTTCAAATGCGTAAGTAGACATATCTTCATTTATAGATGCTATATAGATTGTATCACTATAATCTTTTTCTTTAATATCATTTGGAATTAAACTATACGTATTCAAGAATAAAGAAAGTGTGTAAACTCCCATGCCAAATCCTGTTCCAGTTATTTTTTCTTCAGAAAATATTGATAATAAATCATCATATCGTCCGCCTCCGAAAATACTTCTTATATTTTCTTTTCCTGTATCAAATACCTCATAAATAATTCCAGTATAATAATCAAGACCTCTCACCGTCCCAGAAGAGAACGTACAATAATTAGAAAGATTTACTTCCTTTAATAGTCGGTTAAAATTAGTTATCTCGAGATATCCTTCAGATTGATAAAATTCTTCAGGAATATTATCAAATTTTCTTAATAATTCATCAACACTTTTCGCATCTTTTAATTTAAAAATACCCTGGATGATTACTTCATTCTGAAATGTATCAACTATGTATTTTTCAAATTCTTCTTCATCCATTTTATCAGATTTATCTAAAGCCTTATAAACTAAAGGTATCTTGTTTATATCTATTTCAAGTATAAAATTACTAATTGAATCCATGAATCGTCGACTATTATAATAAATTTGAAATTGTTCTGCTGTAGCTCCAAATTCAGTGAATATATCTATAATTATGTTAAATATTTCGAGATCAGCATAAAGACTTTCCTCACCTAATATATCTACATTAGGTTGAAAAAAAGCGCGGCGGCGACCTCTTTGGGGTCTTTCATACCTAAAGCATGTTGGAACAGAAAACCACCGAATAGGTTTTTTTAATTCTTGACTTTTCTTAGCAACCATCCGAGCTAAAGAAGGTGTAAGTTCTGGGATTAAAATAAGTCTTTCTCCTTCTTTTTTTTCAATTATGAATGATTGTTCATTAACTAATTCATCAGAGGATTTCGCAGCAAAAATTTCAACGGGTTCTATTTGTGGAGTTGCATATTCTTCATAACCATATCTTTCTGTTATATCCCTTATAGTTTCAATTATCCAATTAACTTCACGTAAATCTGAAGGATAATAATCATCCATACCTCTAATCGGTTCTTTCGAAAACTTCTTTGACATCAAATCACTTGTGTTTTATTAATTGCAGACTAAATCTTAAAAAGAAAATTAGCAAATATTTTTTTCTATTTAACAATAAGGTTTTTCTAATTTATTGTATGTAAATAAATAATATTTGAATTGAATTTTAATTGTGATTTAACGAATTTTTTGGAGAGATTTGAGTGTCAAAAGAGAATTTCTATAATGATATATCCGAGGCTATTGTAAATCTAGATGAAGAAAAAGCTATTGAATATGCAAAAAAAGCTGTTAGGGAAAAAATGAAATTGCTTGAAGTCATTGAAAAGGGATTTGCTGCTGGAATTCGGAAAGTTGGAGAGTTATGGGAAGAAGGTGAATTTTTCTTACCGGAATTAATGCGAGGCGCTCAAATAATGCAAAATTGTTTGGATCTGATAATTCCTTATCTTCATGACGCATCGGAAAAAATTTCCCATGGCGTAGTTGTTATAGCTACAATTGAGGGTGATATTCATTCAATTGGAAAAACAATAGTAGCGACAATGTTAAGAGCTTATGGGTATGATGTTTTCGATCTAGGGGCTGATGTTCCTGTTGAAAAAATTGTAGAAGAAGCTATTGAAAAAAATGCAGATATTATTGGTATTTCTGCTCTATTAACAACCACTATGACGGGTCAGAAAAAAGTTATTGAACTATTAAGAGAAAAAAATCTAGCTAACAAATTCAAAGTAATTCTAGGTGGTGCTCCTGTAACAAATACTTGGGTAGAAGAATGTAGTGCTGATGGTTTTGCTGAAAATGCTATTGGTGCCGTCAGATTAGTTAAATCTCTTTTGGATAAATAAAAATCATACTATTCATAGAGGATAAAAAAATGTCATTCCAAGATTGGTTAAAGGATGATTCTAAGATCGTGCTTTTTGATGGGGGATTCGGGAGTGAACTTATCAAAAGAGGATTAGAATCCGGGAAAATCCCCGATATTTTAAATGTTGAACAACCAGATGTAATCTCTGAAATACATCGATCATATTATAATGCAGGTTCAGATATGTGTCAGACCAATACTTTTGGTTCAACTCCCTTGAACTTATCTCATTATAATCTTGAAAATCGAATTGAAGAAATTATCGATAATGCTTTAGAAAATATCAAAAATGTCCGTCCTTCTGGAGGCTTAATTGTCGGAGATATTGGCCCAACAGGTGAATTTAGACCACCAGTAGGAAATGTTACTAGTGATCAATGGTATTCTAGTTTTTCGACCCAAGCAAAATTATTAGAAAAAGGGGTTGATCTTTGGCATATTGAAACAATTTCAGATCTTGAAGAAATGTTGGCAGCAATAAAAGCAGTACGAGATGTTTCTAAAAAACCCTTAATTGCATCAATCACTTATAGAATGACTAAAAGGGGTTTCTTTACAATTATGGGAGATTCATTAGAAAAATGTATAGAAGCATTGAATAATGAAAATATAGATGTAATTGGAGCAAATTGTACATTAGGATCTAAGGATATGCTTAAATTACTAAAAGCTTCAAAAAATTTTACTGATAAACCTTTATCTATAAAACCTAATGCGGGCCAACCCGTGGTTAAAAGTGGGAAAACTTATTATGAACAACCCGTTGAGGAGTTTGCTAATGACATTCGAGAAATGATCGAATTTGGAGCCAAAATTGTAGGAGGTTGTTGTGGTACATCTCCAAAAACAATTAAGGAAATCCGCAAAATTATTAATTCTCTCTAATAATAAATAACATTAGGAGTACAAATAAATGCCAATTATAAGACCAAAGATAAAAATATTAGATGAAGAACATAAACAAAAGATTTTGGAAGAAGCTAAAATGATTCTCGAAACTCAAGGAGTTTTTATTGAGAATCATGAAGCGACTAACTTATTTAATCAACATGATATAAATCATGAAGATTCACGTTATTATATCCCACCAGATTTAATTAATAAATGTTTAGATACTGTACCAAGTGAAATTACCCTTTACGACCGAGAGGGTAATGAACATATTACTTTGAAGGAAGATAATGTTAATTTTGATCCAGGGTCTGCTGCAATTTTCATACTTGATGAGGAAACAGGGGATATTAGAGAAGCTGTATCAAAAGATTTCATAAGATTTTCAAAAGTAGTTGAGCAATTGAAATATATCGATGCTCAAAGTACAGCATTAATTTATAATGATGTACCTAAAGACGCTCAAGATTGGCATAGATTATATCTCGCGCTGTCTAATTGTTATAAGCCCATTATTACTGGAACATTCCGCAAAGAAAGTTTCTCGATTATGCGAGAAATTCTATTAGCATGTAGGTCATCGGAAGACGATTTAGCGAGAAAACCACTAGCAATATTTGATGCATGTCCAAGTCCCCCTCTTAAATGGTCAGATCTAACTACACAATCATTAATTGATGCAGCGAAAAGTATGATCCCCTCTGAATTTGTTTCAATGCCATTGGCTGGAGCTAGTGCCCCAATCACCTTGATTGGATCGATTACTCAACACTGTGCTGAATGTCTTGCAGGAGTTGTAATTGTACAGTTAACCAAACAAGGAGCTCCTTTAATTTGGGGTGGTTCTCCCGCTGTTTTTGATATGAAACAAGGAACGACACCAATGGGTGCAATAGAAACGATGATGATAAATCTTGGAGATATTGAGATGGGAAAACTCTTAAATTTGCCCACTCATGCATATATGTCACTTAGCGACTCTAAAATACCCGATGGTCAAGCGGGTTTTGAAGCTGGCATGGGAGCTCTATTAGCAGGATTAGCAGGGATAAATATGGTTTCTGGTCCTGGAATGCTTGATTTTGAATCAACCCAAAGTATTGAGAAATTAATTATTGATAATGAAATAGTAGGAATGGTAAAAAGATTAATTCAAGGTATTGAAGATCATGGATCTCCTTTTGCTTCAGAGATTCTAAAAGATTATGCTGATAAAGAAGAACTTTTATCCCATCCATCAACCCTGAAATATTTTAAAAAAGAATTATACTTTCCAAGCCCAATAATAGATAGAATGACACGTGATGCTTGGAAACAGAACGGTTCTAAATCTGTTAGAAAAAGGGCTAAAGAACAAGCGTCTAGATTATTAGATAAATCCTCCATAGTTCCTATTGATGAACATTTAACTAGAGAATTGGAGAAAATTGCACTTAAAAATTTATAAAGAAAATTTTTTTACTCTATTTTACTTAACTTTCTTAATCCGAAAATTAAAAGAGGAATTGCACTTGCAATAGAAATCAATAATAAAGGCATGAGATAGTGGAATCTGGCTAAAATTGGAGAAGTGGGAACATCAAATGCAAGTATAATAAACATGAGTACGAATTGATAAGGTATCAATTGAAGAACCATTAAAAAAAGATTATTTGCTGTCATCGAACTACCCTTTTCCTCAAAAGCAGGGCTTAAACATTGGATTCCAACTGCTTGAGAAATAACAACTTCACTATTTATTAAATAGAAACTAAAGAAAAATATAAAATTAAAAAGATCAAATTTGAGAAGGAAAGCAAAGAAAATTGTAAGTCCTAACGCTATTAATATATTAAAGATTAACATTGCTAAGAGATAAGAAAACACCAAAGCATGTATATTACGAGGAGATCTTTTATATACCCAGATTAAGTCTTTACTCCCAACAAATATGTAGCTTCCAAACATTAGCCCGTACATTATTCCACCTATAATGATAATCATAGCAATTAATATTGATTGACCAATTAAATAATCCAAACCTAAGGTTGAGAAAAGTACTCCTAAAACACCCACTAATCCTATTAAGTATACAAACTTCATTATACTTTCTCGTCTTCTTAAAAACTCCTTTAGTTGAGTTATAATCAATCCTTCCCATTTATGCCCCGATAATTTCCTAGTTAATCTGTAGAATTTATTTTCTCGTTTTATCACAGTGGATATTTTTTCTATACTTCCTTCCACACTAAAAAACATATCTGCTTTTTTGTAAGCAACTAAAAAAATTATCAGTGGAATAATTATAACTAGAGCTACACTAGACCATATGTTTAAAATATATCTACTTATCAAGCTTGGGTCAATAAAATATAAAATAATATTAGAAAACCATAAAGAAGGATAGAACATTACCCAATTCCTTAATTCAGGATTAGTTATAAGATATTCAAATAAGAATTGCAGAGTATAAACTATTGCAACCATTGCGATAGAGAGAAGAAATAACAATATTTTTCCCAAATCTTTTGCTCGATCATTTTTAGCTATTTTGTGCTCTAACCATGCGGCAACAATGGAGCCTAATAAAGTTGCAAATAATACTAATCCAAAAATACAAACATAAATAATTATATATTGAATTAGACTCAAATTAATAATAGGGTTGAACATTCCCGTTATTATTGGAGTAAAAAACAAAACACCCCCTAAATAAATTGGTAATTTTCCTATGATTTCACCTAAGAAAATATCACCTGGTGTTGCTGGTGATGCTAATATTATTTCTTTGAACCCAATTTCAATTTTTCTATAAATACTGTTTAAAGGATATATAAAAACGGATAAAAAAAAAGCCATCAACACATATTCAATAATTAACGCAACTGTCAAATTAATTTCTGGAATAACTTCGACCAATGTAGGCATAAATAAGTCAAAAAGCATTGGAGCTAAGAAGAAAGCCCAAATTATGAAAAATGAGTATAAAATAATGAAAAATAATCCCCGATGATTTCGAAATTTATTAGTTCTGAGCTTTATTTCGTTTTTAGCAATTGTTTTCCAAAGAGCCATTCTTATCCAGTCATTACTTTTTCTTTTTTTTTTTCTTATCTTTCTCGATTTTAGCCGGTATTTCTTCTCTCCACGCTAATAAATCTTCAATTTTAGATACACCCATGATTTTCAGATATGCTTCTTCTAAATCTTTTGCACCAACCGAATCAATAATTTCTTTTGGGCTTCCCTCAACTTTTAATTCCCCTTTGTCAATAATACCAATTAAATCGCATAATTCTTCTGCAGCATCAAGGAGATGAGTACAAATGAATATAGTTTTATCAGCTTTCTTAACGAGATCGGAGATTAGATCCTTTACCATTCTAGCTGCTGCAGGATCTAGATTAGAAGTTGGCTCATCTAAAAAAATTATTTTAGGATCTTGTATTAACGCGGCACATAGACATACTTTTTGCTTCATACCTCTTGAGTATCCTTCTAAAAGATCATTCTCACGCCCTTCCAAATCAAAGATACCTAATAATTCTTCAATACGGGTAGAGATAATTTCTTTTGGGAGATAATATAACTCGCCTACAAATTCCAAGAATTCTTTTGCTGTTAACTTTTGATATAGCCCGGGTGATTCAGGTAAAAAGCCACAGTTTATTTTAACTTGTTTACTTTGAGTTATAATGTCATATCCTACTACCTCCGCTGTTCCACTGGTAGGAGAAATTATCGCATTTAACATTCTAACAGTAGTAGTTTTACCCGCTCCATTAGGACCTAATAAACCATAAGTTTTACCATATGGAATTTTTAAATTTAGAGTATTTACAGCTACGATATTACCGAATTTTTTCGTGAGGCTTTTTGTTTGTATCGCAAAATTATTAGTAATTATTATTCACATCCACTTATCTAAAAAGTTTTTTTTTTTAATTTTCCTAAACAATTAAATTTTACTTAATAAAAACATAATCTTCGTAAAATTACAATTAAATTTCTATTAGAATAAAATTTTATAGCCACACATAATTATTTATCATTAGCTTGGATAAGAATACAAAAAAAGGTCTGATAACCGGTTTTTTCGGGGTTATATTTGTCGGATTGCAGCCTATAATTGCTATTTCGAGACCCACGACAGTTGATGCTTATCTTTCTGGAGCCATGACTTGTTTGGTTGAAGCATTGATTTTTTTTCCAATTTTATTATTTGAATTCAAAATATTAAATTCACATAATCAGAAGGCGAATAAACTACTAAAAAGTGTTAATAAAGTTCATGTTCTTTCAAATTGGAAGAAAAATTTTTGGTTATTAATTGGTATTGGTTTAATTTTTGGTGTAAATCAAGTTTTCTTTTTTATCGGTTATGATATGGCTGGAGCAATTAATGGATCCTTGGCTCAAAAAACTACTGTCTTTTTTTCAATAATTTTAGGTTATCTTATTCTAAAAGAAAGGATAACTAAGTTACAGATTTTTTTTTCAATATTGCTTTTCTCAGGATTAGCAATTAGTATTACCCAATTTTTTACATTAATGGATATCAATCTCACTATATTAATTGGAGTAGGCATAATACTATTAATTAGTTTAATGTGGATTTTTGGACACACCCTCACAAAACCATTGTTTAGCAAAAATGAAGCAACACCAATACAAATGGTATTTATTAGAAATGTTATATCAAGTGGGATCCTTATATCGACTTACTTTCTTTTCTTTTCTCCAGATTTAAGAATTTTTACTGAACTTTCTAACTTGTTATTTTTCTTCAGGATGGGAGCGGTTTATGGGGCTGGATTAGTATGTTGGTATTTAACATTATCTTATTTAGATGTATCAAAAGCTGCTACTCTGTTTGCGCCAACCCCAATAGCTTCAGCAATATTTGCTTCTTTTATTCTTGGAGAGGATTTCACGATTGCCCATTTATTAGGTACAATTCTAATATTAATTTCAATAGTAATGATCGTGAATGAGAAAAAGAAAAAAAGTATAGAGTTATATTAAGCTAAAAAGAATCATATATATATCTATATATATTATTAAAACATTTGAAATTCATAGAAATCGGCATATTAATCATTAATAATATATGATCCACAACATTTAAATATAGTAATATATGAAAATATATAAAGAAATATATAATTATTAATATTAAAAAAATTTATGTTAAACAATCAATTTTAATGAATGAAAATGTCTAATCATGAAATAATTGTTGTTAAAAATTTAAAGAAATATTTTGGAGAAGTTAAAGCTGTTGATGGTATTTCTTTTAATGTTCATAAAGGTGAAGTTTTTGGTCTCTTAGGTCCTAACGGTGCGGGAAAAACCACTACGATAAAGCTTCTATTAGGACTCCTTGAGCCAAATGATGGAGAAATGAGTGTTTTTGGAATGAACCCAGAACGTGATGAAGTTGAAATCAAACGTCGTATAGGGTATGTAAGTGAGGAACCTTTAATATTTAAATCATTAACACCGAAAGATTTATTTAATTTCATAGCATCTGTCCGTAGATTAGATGAATCAAAAACTACAGAACTTGCAAAAGAATACATGGAGAGCTTGGAAGCAATCGAATATTATGAACAATTAATTGCTACATTATCCCATGGTAATAAGCAAAAGTTGCAAATTATTGCTGCAATACTCCATGAACCAGATTTGCTTATTTTGGACGAGCCTATTGCTGGTCTCGATGCCAAATCTGTAAGAGTGTTTAAATCTATACTAGAACTTCATACACAGAGTGGCGGTTCAGTTCTTTTTTCAACACATATCATGGAGATTGCTCAGGAATTATGTGATCGAATAGGGATCATCCATAAAGGAAAAATAGTTGGAATCGGAACGTTAGAAGAGCTACGTAAACAAGCGAATAAACTCGGTGCTAGTTTAGAAGATGTATTTTTAAGATTAACTGAACAAGACACTTCAGTTAATGAGATTATAAAAAAATTAAGAGCATCTTTTAAAATGAAAAATTAATGGTGTTGATGAATATGGAAGAAAAAAAACAAAGATCTTTCTATTCTTTAGCGAAATACCCTATTTATGAGATCATTATGGAGAGCCAGATGGCTAGTGCAGGAGCACATCAAGCAAAATTTATTGAAAAACTGAAAAAGAATAAAAATTATATTAAGCATCAAGCTTTGGCACTTAAAATTGTTTTTTCAATTCTTTTTTTATTTTTGCCTTTACTACCGTTAGTTGCGTATTTCCAAATTAGAGATAATTTAGGGCTCTATAGCATAAATACAATTTTTTTCATATCATCATTTCTATTTATGATTTTTTTTGGGATAACTGTTATGTATATGCTTATGTTTGGAATGATCTCAACTGGATCTTTCATGTCAGGTAATGCTTTCAAGTGGTTGCAGACACTTCCATTTTCTAAAAAGAGTTTGAAAAAGATAGGCGTAATGACTTTATTTCGCAATTTAGATATTCCATTAATAATTTTAATTGTAGCATTTCCAATAATTATGCTGATCATAACTCAAGACTTTATAATGTTTTTAGTTTGTTTGGTAGCATCAATTGTAAATGTAATTTTCAGTTTTAGCATTCTGGTAATAATTGGAGAAAAGATGAGTTTTCTTTTTTCAGAATCGAAAATGAAATCAAAAAATGCGAATATAATTAGAACAGTAACCATGTTAGGGTATTTTATTATCATGTTTTGTACTAGCTTTATAATCAGTTGGGGAATAAATGCAACCATTGGTCTTTTTGCAATTTTTGCTACTAATGAGCCTTCTTTCATATTGATTATTATTTTAAGCCTTATTCCTTTCTTATTTGCCCCTGCATTTCTAGTATCATTAACTAATCTTCAATTTCAAGTACATCCTATTTTAATACTTACTACTTTAACAGGGTTTGCGTTAAGCATTGTTTTAACATGGGCACTATTTAAAGTTGCTCAAAGGGCATTACATAGTGCAATTTCAACAGAAATCAAAACCGTAAAAATGGAAAAGAAGAGGGAGATTCAATTCGAAATAAATCCTATCTCACCAATTAAGGCATATTTTCGTAAAGATATAGTTTCTTCGACACGAGATATCCAATCTTTTATGTTTATATTCTTCCCTATTTTTTATCCATTAATAATGATTTTATCAATGGCTGGACTATTTAATGCGATAACCATTTCAATTGAATCAATATTGATAGTATGGTCTATTATACTTCTTGTGTATCTTTTCATACCAATAATGCTAATAATAGGATTCTTGAATCTTGAAGAATCAGGTAGCTCAACATTAGCTTCATTACCAATTGTTCCACGAGATCAAGCAAAAGCAAAAATATTATTGATGTTGGCACTTCAAGGAGTATCACTTATTATAACTTCAATAGTCCTTACTTTATTACTACAATCAGTTATTGTTTTAATACTACTTCTAATAACATTACCGATTGCGTGGACTTTGCTGTTATTTATGTTTGTATTAAAAATCAAATTCTTCGGAAAAATGAAATACAAGTACATAATTGAAGAATTAAATAAAGAAAATAAGATACTAAAATGGATCCTAATGCTATTATCTGATGTTGGACTTTATATGGCAATTTTAATAACTGGAATTATTTTAATATACATTTTTAATATTACTATTGCGCTTATAGTTTTGGGAGTAATCGGTATTTTTGGATTAGCATTAATGGTGTTTATTTTTGACAGGATGTTTCCAAAAGTAGAAAAGATGGCTGATTATAAAACTGGAGGCTTTTTAAGAGATCATGTAAATGTAGGGACTCTTGTTCTAGTGATCTTACAGGTGATTTTTTCATTTTTACCAGGATTTGTAATTCCCTTTATTTACAATTTACCTACTCCTGTTTATTTGTTTCTTAGCTTTTTTATAGTAGTTGGGTTTTTAATTCTATTATGGCAGGTTATCGTTCCATTTGGATTAAAACTTCCAAATGGTAAAGAAACCTTTAGAGAACATTCTAAATCTATAGGATTAAGTAGAGTAAAACCTCTATGGAGAAATCTTATGCTTGGAGTTAGTGCTATAGGTATTTATGGATTATCCACCGTATTGTTCGGAGAACTTCTTGGAAACTATATTTTTTACAGCAACTTCTTTTTTATAGGAAATAACTGGTATTTATTTATTATTATGCTTACTCCAGGAATCTGGGAAGAGGTTGCTTTTAGAGGAGTTATATTAAATTTACAATTAAGGAAATATAGCAAAACTGTAGTAATTTTACTTAACGGAATAATATTTGGTTTCTATCATTTTGCTAATTTATTGAATGGATGGGATCTATCTAATGTTATAATCCAAGTAATATATGCATCTTGTCTAGGAATTTCATTTGCTTACATGTATATTAAAACTAGGAGTTTAATTCCATCTATTATTGCTCATTATTTAATAAATTCGCTTGGACAATTATTTTTAACAACTGTTTTCCCCAATTCTATAAATTATGCATTGTTTTCAATTTTCGGTGTAGGTGTTATACCAATGATACTTATAATACTTTTGGTAAAATTAGTAGTGAAAGACAGCACAAAATTGTAAGTTTAATTACATCTTTTTTTATTAATAAGCTTTTATTATGTTGTTTTGGAAAATAAATATCCTATACATATTTTTAACGCATTTTCTAACACTCCTCTTTCAATTTTATCAAGAGTATCTGTATTTTGATGGTAAAAATGAACCATCTTTAGCATACTTAAACCTGTAATAGTACTAGCCTTTATTTTTGATTTTGAAAAAGCAGCAGCATCAGTACCTCCACTCATTAAACCTGCTAGTTTTTCAAGAAAGCTTCCTCCACCTAAACTAGCGATATTTGCTTTAACACCAACTAGCTTAGCAGAATTGATGAGTTTTTGCACAACTTCTTCACTATGAATAGTTCTAGTCGTTGGTTCTTTATCTGAGAATGTAAGATATTTTATGCTTTGAATTGCATCCAAATTGATACATTCTGCATCATATTTTTGCAATTCTTCTAAGTGAGCTTCTACATAGCGGAAAGCACCCCTTAAAAATGCTTCCTCACAACCAAATGATATTATTCTTATTTCAGTGTTTTTAGGTATTATTTCTTTATGGCTTTTCAGATATCTTCCGATACCCATTATAATTGCAACTGCGCTTAAGTTATCAACTGCACCAGGAACTTTATTTGCTCTTTCGCCTGGAGTTACAAAGAAAAATAACGCTGTAAGCGGTACAGCTCCAATTATTAATAACCAAATTACTAAATTGAAGAAAGATTGATATATCAAAGTAAGATCTAATAAAAATGTGAATATGGAAAGAATTATGAAAAATAGAGATGCGAAAAACCAAAAAAACAGAATTCCAAGACCTAAAAAAATAATTATCTCATAGCCATACTTTAAATATCTTAGAAGATTAAATTGTAAAGCACTATCATGATGTCCAGAAAAAATTATGATTTTTTTAATTTCACCCTTAGGTCTTATCTTACCTATAACATTTTGAGAATCCTTTTTCTTAAATACTGGATCTATAAACTCTTTATAACTAAAAAATTCCTCCCAAGCGATTAATAAAGCAAAGAAGATTAATAATGTCGACACGATGGATAAAATATACAGCCAATATGAATTTATAAACAAGTGGATTAAAAGAAATAAGCTGAATGATAATAAACCCAATACTAAGTCTACTCTTATCCACCCCAAAGCAGCTCTAGGATGACATGTAAAAGGTTCAATAGTTACCTCATCACAAGTCTCTTCAAGTTCATTTTTTATAAATTCTGCACCTTTAGCTTCTTGTGGACTACAAGGCATTCGAGGACCACATTCATCAATTATCTTTTGGATGACATCATACATATATTTCGAATCATCTTTTGAAATTTCAATCTGCAAAAAAATCCCTTCTTTTTCTTTGAATTATATTTTGTTAGTAAATTAAAAAGTAAATAAAATAAAATTATAAAAACTTAATCGTGAGACTTTGATTCATTTGTTAAAAAAGCTATACATATTTTTAATATACTTTCCAAAGTTCCCTTTTCAATTTTGTCAATAGTATCTCCAGATTGATGATAGTAACTAGAACGGTTTTTCCAATCAGCCGCATTTATAAATCCGGCCTTAATACCTGCTTTTGAGAAAGCAGCAGCATCAGAGCCCCCAGTTAAGCGTCCTAATGCTTTTTCTAATTTTCCTGAACCTATTCGTTTTGCTTCAATATTTACAATTTCTGCGGCTCTTGATAATTTTTGAATAACTTCCTTAGAGTGCCAAGTTCTAGTAGTAGGCTCAAATTCTACTATATAAATATGATCGGGCTTTTCAAGGCCATCCATATTTACCACAAGAGTTTCATTTCTTTTTAGTTCATTATGATGACCTTCTACATAGCGATATGATCCTCTCAAACCAACTTCTTCACACCCAAAGCTAATCAATCTTATCTCAGTGTTAGGTGGGATAATATCTCTATTATTTTTTAGATATCTTCCCAATCCTTGAATAACTGAACAGCTACTTAAATTATCTGTCGCACCTGGTACAACATTCCCCTTCTCTCCCAATGGTACAAAAAAGTATAAGAGGATAATAAAAGGACTTCCAATAATAAGAGCCCAAATCATAATATTCAGAAAAATAGCTTTCAGGCTAATGAATCCAATCAATATAAAGGTTAAATTTAAAAATGAAAGAACCAACCACATTAGCATAAGAAAAATTACTCCGAATGCTATTAGTATAAATTTCCATCCCAAAATTTTCATCAATTTAAATTCAACGGCGGTATCCATATGACTTGAAAAAATAATAATTCTTTTTAGCTCTCCCTCTGAACTAAATTTACCAATTACATTTTGTGAGGATTTCTTACGAAATAATGGATCAATAAACTCTCTATAATTAAAAAATTCCTCCCACATAATTAAAAATGGCAATAATACAAAAACAAAGGAGATTATAGCTATAAGTAATAACCAGAATTGTTCTGTAAATAGTTGAGTTATAAAATAAAGGAGAATCGAAATTATAATCATAAACATGTCCAGTTTAATCCAACCTAAAAATGCTTTTGGATGACATGTAAACTTCTCCACTGAGACCTCATCACAGGAGTTTTCAAACTCATTCTTGATAAATTCTGCAGCTTCTGCTTCTTGTGAACTACATGACGTTCTTGGTCCAATTTTGTCAATAACACTTTGTACAAAGTCATACATGTATTTCGAATCTTCTTCAGAAACGTTAATATTCATAATTTTACCAATTTAATATATTAAAAAAATTTTAATATATTCAATAAGAAATAATCCAAAAGAAGTTTTATTAATATTTAGACAATCTCAGACAAATCAAGTGAAATGACAGACCTTCAAAGACAATATGTATGTAAAAAATGTGGTTATAATATGATAGGACATTATTTTCAATTTTGTCCTTTCTGTGGCACCTCTAATGAAAATTTTATAACTGCAGAAGAGTGTTCACAAATGCATAAAATTGTGAGCTCAAGAGTTAACGATAAAGTAGTACGCTTAAATTCATATCCATCTTTAGGACTTGAACATTCTGCTTATAGCATTGAAATAGATAATAAAAGAGTCTGGATTGATTGCCCTTCTACCTTCTCTAAAGAGTTAGAACCGATGGATAAAATATTATTCACGCACCAACATTTTCTTGGAGCATCAAACCTTTATAGAGGATATTATACTGCTTTTATATGGATTCATAAAAATGATTCTGAACATCCACTTTCTAAATTGAATCCTTTTGATAAAAAATTTACGAAAGATTTTAATTTATCTGGAATAGAAGCTTTTCATATCAATGGACACACTCAAGGATTCACTTTTTATATTTTTGAAAATGTAATTTTCATCTGTGATTATTTAATCCCATTAGATCAGATTTTTATTTTAAATCCTTACGGTCCATTACAATCAACCATGGAAGGAGCAAAAAGGTTAAAAAATATAATTGAAAAAAGAGAATTTGATACTGTTTGCGGCTTCAATTATGTGATGGAGTATCAGATTTGGAAGAAGAAATTTCTCAAGCTCCTTAATAAGTAAATTTATCATTAAATTTACAAGATTTTAATTTTAAACCTTGATTTTTGAATTGTGGGAATTTTATTAAATTTTTTATGTAGAGTTTATCTATTAATTATTAATTGAAATATTAATTTTTCAGATTCTAATATGACTGAATCATTTAAGGTTCTAGAAGTCGTGTGCCCTACGTGTGGGAAAGCGAAATCAATTAATGTTCCTGAGGCGATTTTCTCTCAAAAAAAATTTGGTACTGTTAAAATTCAAATACCAATTAATGCTGTATGTCCTGAACACCAATTTATCGTTTTTGTAGATACAAAAGGAATTATAAGAGGGTATGAGAAAATAGATATTCTGATGGGTGCGATTTCTCCTGAAGTTGATAGGGAAGCTGCTGGAAGGGTAAATCTTAGGAACTTAATACAAATTTTTGGAATCTATGGAATTTTCAGTCTTATACATGGAAAAATATTTAATTATCCCTCTTATGTTATAAAAGATGAAAATTTCCAATATGATGAAGCTTTATTGAATTCAGTTGGGGATAATCTATTACCAGAGACATATAGGGAAAGTAAAACAATCCATATAATTGAAAACCCTGATATTAATAAAATTAAAATTAAGGATAAAGATGCTTTAATATTGGATACATCTCAACATATATTTCAGACTCCGTGGACAATCAAGTTAAAATTCGAAGAACAGATCATTAAAAGAGCCTTAGACATTATTGATGAAGAACAACAACTAAAACTTCTTCAACAAGATATATCTAAACTGATAAATGAAGTGCATTATACTGTTTCAATATTAGAAGAAATTGATCAAATTTATGAAGATGAGTTAATAGTTAGAATTTCTAAAAAGTTTGGTAGAAAAAAAATTAGTAATTATCACTTTAACTTGATTAAAGAGTTTATAAGGCGAAACATCTCAAGAAAACTCGTTTCAAAAATTAAGAACAGAGTTGGAGAATTCTTAAGTGTGATTTAATTATTTTTGTATAAACTTTACCTTATATGTGTTTTTTAGAAAAAGTAAAATAGAGATCATTAATTTATTTAAAAAAATAATCTTAATTTATATTCAAACTATTAAAAAGGGAATTAAAAATGGTTGTAGTGGGTGATTGGGGGTTTCAGAACCGCTTTAACAGAATAATTAAACCAAAGAGTGGGCGGTGCGTTATGTTAGCTATTGATCATGGATATTTTGGAAACGTTCCCGGTCAATTAAAATGTTTCACTGATATGAAGCCCTTATTTGAATATGCTGATGCTCTCATGTTGACAAGAGGGATGCTTAGAAACTGTGTACCTTCTGAAATTGATGTACCTATTGTTTTAAGAGTATCAGCGGGGGCTTCAATGTTAAAAGAGCTCTCTAATGAGGAAATAAATGTTACTGTTGATGATGCGATAAGATTAAATGTATCAGCTATTACTTGCTCAATTTTTGTAGGAGGAGAATATGAGAAGCAAACTTTAATGAACCTTTCAAAGTTAGTAAATTGGGGTCAAGAATATGGCATTCCTACATTAGCTGTCACTGCCGTTGGCAGAGAAATGGTAAGAGATGCACGTTATCTAGGGATGGCAAGTAGAATGGCTGCAGAAATGGGTGCTACTTTTGTAAAGACCTATTATTGCGAGAACTTTGAAGAAGTAACAAGTATTTGTCCAGCACCAATAGTAATCGCAGGAGGAAAAAAGATCGAGGAAAGAGATGCATTAGCGATGTCAAAGAATGCAATTGACAAAGGAGCAAGAGGAGTAGATATGGGAAGGAATATATTTCAAAGTGATAGCCCTATTGGAATGATTAAAGCAGTTCGTGAGATAGTTCATAATAATGCTTCTGTGGATGAAGCTTATGAAATATACAAACAAGGTCCAAAAGGACTCTAATTCTATTATTAATTTTTTTTAGACTTTTAGTCATTTTTCATATTCAACCAAATCCTAATCAGATTTCTATATTTAAATATTAAGGAGTATTTCATTTCAAAATTATAACAATATGTGAAATGACAAGGCTAGTTGGTAATTTAGTTTTCTCAATTATTAGCTACCCTGTTTTTGTCCCAACTATGGGTATATTAACAATTGTACTTACTATAGTTATGTTGGCTCTCTTTTTACTAACTTTTCTACTTCAAGAAGATAAATCAAATCCATTAATTTAACTGATTTTAAGCGAAATTCAATAAGTAATTAAATTTTTTTTTTTTATATTAATCATGGAATTTTTATTTAAATCTAAATATTTGCCAAAAAATCGAAAACTGTTGGACGAGATTGAATTAGCAGCTAAAAACTTATTTAACAAATTTAGAAATTTTGAAATTAAATCCTTAAATATTTCAGATTATATGGCTAATTATTTTGGTAAATCACTCTCGAATTTGAAAGGAACCTTGCAAAGATATTGTTTTTTATTAGCTCTTTGTTTGAGAAATTATAAGAATTCTCTAGAAGATTTTGTTTTTATTGAATACGGTGGTGGTTCTGGTATTTTTTCATTACTTGCGAAAGAGATCGGAATTGGTACAGTTTTATATAATGATATCTACAAAATTTCATGTCATGATGCTAAAGAGATTGCTAAATCAATAGGAAATATTGCAGATGGTTACATTTTAGGTGAAATACAAGAGATTATAAGTTACCTTAAAGATAAATCTATTTACTGTAATGCTGTAGGATCTTATGATGTTATTGAACATATTTATAATATTGAATCATTTTTTCAGGGTCTAATAAAACTACCTCAAAAAAAATTAAGCCTTGTATTAGCTTCAGGAGCCAATCCATATAATCCTATTATAAAAAAAAGAATAAAAACTCATCATCATAATTGCGAGTTTATTGATAGAAAAAAGGAATTTGGACATAAAGAAGGATATACCTTAGATGCCTATGTAAAAATAAGAAAGGAACTCATTCTTAAAATATCAGAAGATAGACTAAATTCTGAAGAATTAAAACTCTTAACGAGGTTAACAAGGGGAATGATTGAGAAGGATATCAAAGAGTGTGTTTTAAAATATTTAGATTTGACAATAGTTCCTTCAGAAAGAGAGAAAAAGTTTCCTTCAAATACCTGTGATCCTTTTACTGGAAACTGGGCCGAAAGGTTAATGCATCCATATGATTTGTTAGAATTTTTTACCCGAAACAGTTTTGATGGTCAGGTAATAGCGGGAGTTTATGAAAATAGAAATAATCTTACAACAAAGAAATTTATTCCTAAGGTAAATCTAAATATTGCATCGATATATAACCCTATCTCAAAATTAACAAATTATTTTATTAATCGTATTTCCAAGAAAGGACTATATCTTGCTCCATACTACATATTATATGCTTTCAAGTAGTATGACAATATGTTCAATCTTCGCATAAATTGACTTAATTTTTATGAAAGTCAACTTATTAAAGTTTTATTTATTTTTTATTACAATTTGGTTAAATATCAGTAAATTTAACATCAATGCCTCTTCCAAAAATAGATAATCTTGAAATCTGGGAAGTAACAGAAGACATTTTACTAATCCATCAAAAAAAAGTCCCCTTTTTATTTTCTTGTTGTGATGGACTTCTAATTTTACCTAAAAAAGCTAGAAATAAAACAACGATAGCACTTGATTTAAATATCGAACCTAATTATATTAAAAATTTAAATGATATATATGGTCCCGTCTCAAATTACGTGTGTACTCATGCACACGTCGACCACACTTCTCATGTATATGCTTGGGAGCAATTTGGAGCTAATATCCATGCTCCAAGTCCTGAAGCGAACTTTTTGCTTGATCTACACAATTTTTATGAAGGATTTGGTTTTAACGAAGCAATGGAGTACTCTTCTGTTGAAAAGTTTGGAGAAATAAATGGATTTCACAATTGTAAACATGTAAATTGTTTTAAACCTGGGGATTCACTAAAATTTGAAAAGTTTAGAATAGATACAATTTCTTTTTCTGGACACTCAAAAGCACATGTAGGATTCTTATTACCTAAAGAAAAAGTATTACATATTAGTTGCCTTGGATTTGATAAACCAAAACCTGGGATTGATGGTTTCGGTCCTTGGTATGGATTTAAGCAAGCCTCAATTTCGCAATATATTGAAGATATTAATAAAGCGGAGTCAATTTTTTTAAATAATGCGAAATTTTTAACTTCAAGCCACTCGTATATAGTAAAAAATCCAGATACACACCCTTTTGAATATATGAGAACTAAGATTAAGGAAAATCAAAAAAAAGTCGATAATGCATTAAAAATATCAAACTCTTCAAAGTTATCAGAAGATGAGGTTGTTAAACAATTACTTAAAATGGATATTTTTTTCCCAAAAAGAAAATTAAAAGATTTTTTATTTGAAATATATAGTTTATGGGAATCCTGGATAATTCGAAAGCATATCCAGAGAAGCAATCATTTTAAATAATCGAATTTTCAAGATATTAATCTAGTTCCATGTCAAGAATTACTTTAATTGATTCACCAGCTTCACATACTACTCTAAATGCCTCGCCAGCTTTGCTGAGGGGGAATCGATGAGTAATTAAATCTACAACATTAATCCTCTTTGAGAGTATCCAATTGTATGCCTCATCAAGGTCTTCTGGAGCCGCACCGTAAGAAGTCATAATTGTAATTTCATTTCTCCAGTATCGATTTATCGGAACTTCTAAGTTTATCCCTGTTTCTGGAACCGCAAAAAATATGATTTTACTTCCTGGTGCTGCACATTCCAATGCTTGTTTTGCTGCTGATAAAGCTCCCGTACAAACTATCACGATATCGGCTAATATAAAGTCGTTGATCTTTTTAATTTCATTTGATAGATCTCTATTTGCGTTAAAAACTTCATCAGCTCCGCATTCCTGTGCTTTTTGTAACCGGAATTCATTAATGTCAGTTGCAATAACCTTTTTAGCACCTCTAAGTTTTGCTAATTTTACATGTAATAAACCAGATGCCCCACAACCTAAAATCAAGACAGTCATCCCTTTTTTAATATTTGATAAACGTTGTGCTCGACAAACACATCCTAATGGCTCAATAAAAACTGCTTCCTCATATGAGACATTATTATCTAAAACATATACACCCCTCTTTTCAATATTGATTTTAGGTACCCTGACATATTCAGCGAAACCACCAGGATCGAAATTTGTATTATGTAGTAAATCACACGCGGTATGATGTCCTTGTTTACAATAATGACATTCAAAACAAGGCACATGGTGCGAGACAAAAACACGATCTCCCACATTAAGATGCTTTATAGTCTCACTTTTTTCTACTATGTCTCCAGCAATCTCATGACCTAAAATCAAAGAGCTTACTCCCAACTTTTTCATTTTTGCTTTTCTATAATATTCTAATATATCAGATCCACAGATTCCCGACTTTTTTACTTTAACCATGAATTCTCCTGGACCGATTATTGGCTTTAGTATATCATCAGTCCTTATATCATTATTATTATAATATCTAGCAACTCGCATATCTCATTCATAAATCAATATTTATTAAAAGATAATCTACCTATGATTATTTATAATTTTTAAATTAATTTTATTTTATATGTTAAAGTTATAATTTAAGTGAAATCTAACGCAAAATAAAAATGAAATAGAAAAGAGAAAAATAAAGTTAATAAATTAGTTATTTTGCCATCCTACGCCTTAATAATTTAAAAGCAATATCTGTCCCCATCCCTTGATTATAAGCTAATTCAATCCAAAGTATTGCCAAAGGTTCTATAAGTCTTGCATTTGTAAGTGGCCCAGCATCAATAACTTCAAAACTTAGATCTTGTCCTAATTGCTTAAGTTTAGATTTTGCATCTAGATCATCTCCACAAACAAATAAGCTTGCTTGTTGGGTACCAAATTGTGTTTTATTTAAACTTTCTACTCCAATAGTATGAACGGCTTTTATTACTTTAGCCCCTACTGCCCATTTTGCAACTTTTTCTGCCGCAGACGGAGTAGGTTCTGTTGAAAGTCCTCCCAAACTGGGTGCAGCAGAAGTAGTAGAATCTACAATAATCTTACCTTCTAAATCTCCTGCTTTTTTGATTGTTTCTTTTACGCCCGACCATGGAACTGCTAGAATGATTATTTCACCAAATTTTGAAGCTTGTTCATATGTTCCACCAGTTGCATTGAATCCGATTGAATTAGCTAACTTTATTGCTTTCTGGGGATCTTGAGAGCCAAACATAATCAGGTGTCCTTTTTCTGCCCAAATTTTCCCTAAAGTACTCCCTAATCTTCCTGTTCCAATAATTGTTATTTTCATAATTTTACCTTTATATATATTTTTGTTGCATGAATATAATACTTGAGTTCCTTTTTTTCTAATTGAAAATAAATCAGTTGACTATTTATATCTTGAGATAAGTATTAATGAATGGTACTTGATTTTCATTAAATTTCTAAACAAAAGAAATCCCTTCTGCCATGGGGGTTATTATGCGAAATAAGGCACTTAAGAAAAGCATTAATAAAATCATTATTTGCAATACATTTCAAGTTCTTCATAATTCATTAAAAATATTAGACATTAATATATCAAATTTTATTACGTTTTTTCTATTTAATTTTTTAATTAATTCTTTTTGGTAAATCAAATGAATTAAAGATAATGCATTAAAATTGGAAATTTAAAATCTAAGATGAAAAAAAGAAATAAGATTAATTTTTTTTGTTGTTTTTACTTCTTATGAGCATTTTAAAGCTATGTTCATCGAGATCATTGTACATTTTTAATTCTTTTTCTAAAAAATCATTTAAGGCAATTCTTATCGCCTCACTTCGGGAGGGATAAACCCCCATGTCATTTAAAATTTGAATTGCCTGCAAATACTTTTCTGGTAAATTTATTGTAATAATCTTCATTTCATCAACCCTTTTTACAAAATATTTAAATGTAAACTGATCACTGAATATTATATTTAATATATTTTGTCGGATGTTATATAAATTGATTATATTAATCCTTTAATTGTATTAATCGCTTAATTGTTAACGAATATAATTCTATCAACTATCTAATAAATGCAATAATAGTATTAATACACTAATATACATTTTTTTTATTTTATACTCTAAAAAAAGATGGAAGAAATAAAAAGAATTGAGTGATACTATGGTTTTGAAAATGATTTTACATGTAGAATTAATGAAAAAGCTGACTTATATGTATCTGCATGGCTTATTTCTTTAATATCATTCAAATATTTTATTGTATAATCTTCTTCTCTTTTTAAATAGGTTTTATCTTTTGTTTTATGGGTCTTATCAAAAAAAACATCGATTTTCAGAACCTTTTGATCGATACGACCTGGCATCTCTGGTACCATATTAAATGTAAATAATATATCAGATTCTGACTCATTAGTAGCGTCTACAACAAAGAGCAAATTTGGCTCAGCTACTGCTAGGAAACTTTCTAATGAATGGAATAAATCGTCAACTTTAATTTTTAAATTAGATTTTCCATCGTCATTATAAACCGTACAATCACTAATCTTTGGAAGGAGAAATTTTTCCTTACCTCTAAAAGCAAGACTCATTTCATTAGTAGTCAGAAAATTTTTAATTATTCGATCATCTTTATCTAATACAAATTTTTCACTGATAGTTTCTTTTTTTACGTAAACGATTAAAGACCCTGCTGATATCAAATTAATTTTCTGATAATAAATATTGAATATAGGATTATATGGTAAATTAATTACTTCTTTATTCCCTCCCAAACCGATTTGAGCCAAAATATTAGTTGGAACTTGGCTAGTTAGAGTAAATAATAAAAAAGATCTAAAATCACTTAATTCAATAAAGTTAGAAAAATTTTCAAATATTTTATTTACATAACTAATTTTTTCTTTTAAGTCATCAGACATTTTTAATACATTTAAGGAAATTTTTTAAGTTGGTTGTACCATTGAATTAAAGATTATAATTAAATCTAACTATCCAAATATTGTGATAGAAATTGTTCTAATGAAGTTTTTACATCTCGTGTAATATGGTGCTCTATTTCACAAGATAGATTCTCAATAACTTTTTGATCTTCTATTTTCAAAACTCTTGCGAAAAATTGGTAAAGAAGGTTGTGAATTTCACTTAACTGTTTAGCAATTCTTTTACCTTCTTCGGTTAATCTAATGGCTTTTCTAGGTTCCCATTTAATTAATCCCTTATTTTTTAATTTTTCGAGCATTCCTGATACGGAGGCGGGCTCAACATGAAGATTTTCTGCAATTTCTTTGTTTGTAACCCATCCACCTTTTTTTCTAATTGATATATTATGAATTTCATCTAAGTATCTTTGGTAACTTTCAGGAATGTCTGAGATCTTTAAAGTTGATATAGAACTTTTTTTCGCCATCTCTTAAGTCTAAAATTTGAAGGTTTATTTTTAAATAATAATTTGTTTTTTCAAGTTTGTTAACATAAATTATTCTTATAAGTCTTTATGATTTTTTATATTTTAATTGTTTCCTAAATGGATATAATTTATTTTTTTTTATAATTCATCAAGCAAATGTCAAAAAAGTTCCCCGGTACATTATTTTTGGTTGTAGGAAACTCCGGTTCTGGCAAGGATTCAATAATTTCGGGAATAATAGAAGCATATCCTCCTTACTTGAAGCAGATTTATGCTCCGAAAAGATTTATTACAAGACCACCATCTAATTCTGAAAATAACGTTTCAATAACTCCAGAAGAATTCAAAAAAATGGATAAGAAAGGAGAATTTGCCTTCAAATGGCAAATTTACGGTTTATCCTATGGAATTCCTATCAAAATTGAGGATTTTCTTAAAAAGGGGCACCCCGTTATTATTAATGTAAGTCGGTCAATTGTACAAAAAACACGAGAAATTTATAAAAATCTTAAAGTAGTTTTCATTTATGTGCCTCTTGAAACAACCATAAAACGTTTAAAAGATCGAGGAAGAGAAAGATCAGAATTATTAGAAGAAAGAATAGAACGAGCAAAAACTTATCAATTATTTCAAGAAGCAGATATAATTATTGATAATTCTGGAAAACTTGATAGTGCAATTAATCAATGTCTAAAATATATAATTTCCGTGGTAAGTGAAAACCAAAAGCGATAATTAAATTTTTTTATGAGTAAACATTTAGATTTATTATTATAAAAAAAAACTATGGCTCGGTTCGTATAGTGGTTAGAGTTATGGTTATTTAAGCCATAACGCTTAATATTGGGGACTGTGAATCCCTAGAGGTTTGAAAATATCCTTATAACCGGGGACAGACGGGTTCAAACGGAAAGAAACATATTCTTTTCGGAATAATTCCCGTACCGAGCCCTCTTATTATATTTATTTAGGGCTATTACAAATTTAGGATTTATGAGAATAATTTGAAATTAGAAGAAGATAAAATTAGGAACCTTCCAGGATGGGAAAATAATGCCCCGGTACCAATATGTATGGGAGGGGACTATCGTGCTTTAACATTTTGTTGTAAACCCGGTTATCCGCTTACATTTGGGTTAAAGTGCAGAAGAGATGAAAAATTAAGGGATCTAGGTCTTGGAACTGACGAATTTATTCGAATTAAGGAGGAATTTTCGAAAGAAAATAATTGGGATTCTGAAATTGTATGTTTTAGTTCACTTTCTTATTGTTGTATGCGACAAAGTGGGTGTTCAAGAAGAGATCTTGCGTTAGTGGAAAGATATCCTCATAAATCTTTAGACGATATAATGAGAACATATTTTCAAAAAAAAAAGGAACTATCTAAAAGAATTCTAGAGTATATTGAGAATACCGAAGGAAGAGAGAAAGTTAAACCATTTTTAACATTATTCTAAAAATCACTTATTTCTAATGATAAATTATTAATTTATATTTTAAACAAGTTAAAAAAAATGATTATTTCTATTACTCATGAATTAGATCTTGATGGATTAGGTTCACAAGCAATTGTTAAGAGATATTTCAATTATTTTAATAAAGATAAAACACAAGAAATGAAATTATATTATGCCCATTATACAAATTTCATAGATAATGTAAAAGAAATATTTAACGAAGTTCCCTTGCAAGAACAATTTATTATTTCTGATATTGGGTTTAATGATGATTTTAGAGAATTATTTCCTCTATTTAATAAGGCGAAAGACAAACATTGTAAAATATTTTGGTTTGACCATCATTTAATAGATAATTATAATAAAGAAGAATTAGAAAAATTACTAGAGCTTTATTTAAATGATCCTAAGAGGTGCGGCGCCGAAATTGTTAAAGATTATTATTTACCAGATGATTCTGTTGCCATTAAGATTGCTAAATTTTCTAGAGATATAGATTTCCAAACAAAAAAGTATGAAGTTGCATCCAATCTTCAATCAATTATTGCTTACAACAGAGGATATGAATTAGATGATGTTAAGAAAAAAATTGTTGATTTAATGTCTATTGGAAAGTTTGAAGATCCTTGGTTTGATGAAGAGTTAGTGAAAGTAAAACAATGGGAAAGTAATCAAACCGAATTTGCACTAAATCATATAAAAATGATAGATATTAAAGATTTTGGTGAAATTTTAATTTCTTTTGCCAAGCTTGGTGGGGGAAAAATAGTATCTTTATTAAAGGATCACTTTACTAAGATAAAATGTTATATAGGGATTGACTTTCGTTATAACGAAATAATTATCCATAGTGATTATGTTAATTGCCGGGAATTAGCTAGAAATTATAAAGGTGGAGGTCATAAGAATAGAGCTGGATTTAAATATGATAACATTTTTACTACTAATCATGAAATCAGTCAAGAATTTCTACAAAGTATGAAAATTAATATTTATAAGTTTAAAATTAACGGAATTTAAAAATAAATATTAGTTTTCTCTTTTTTCTGATGATTAATAGGAAATTTTATAAATTACTTTTTTTTCACATAATTAAGATGCACCTCGAACAAGTTTTACCCCATCCTAATAGGGATGATATTTATATTAATGAGATAATAACACATCACAATGAAGTTACACAAAGCGACAAAAAAATGGTAAATCATCTTCTTTTAAAAGAAGTCGCTAGGAGAGGAATAAAAGTTTCTACGTAATTTTGATTTTTTTATTCAATTTTTAATAAAATGAAAAAAAAAAAATTAAGATTATTTATTAATTTTTGTGAAAATTAATGGAATTACATAAGCCAATATGAAAGCTATTAGACCGTACCTAAAGAATCTATAAAAGGCACTATCTATCTTTATTAGATATTCAAATGGTAAAAATACAATAAAAATAATAACTAACCCAACTATTACGTTAATTATTTTCTTTTTATTTGTAAGTTCTGAAGGATCATATTTTACATATTCTTGTTCTATAAGATATCCCACACCAAAACCTAACAAAACGCCTCCAACTAGACTAAAAGCTCCATTATCTGAATAATCGGGTGGAATGTTTTGAGTTGCTAATTCTACATATGCTCTAGGAAACATAAATGTTCCAATTAGGAAAAGTGCAATAGAAACAACTGCAGTTAAAATAATTTTCGCAATAAAGCTAAGCTTATTAAACTGTGGGGTTAAAATTGGTTCTAAATAGATGAATACTAATAAAAACCCTATGCCTATCAATAATGCTCCAATCATATCTTGTAGATCATGTACACCAATTATTATCCGTGAAATTGAGACAAGAAAAATTACTACAGAAAGAATAATTGGAATTATCGGGATTTCGTTATACTTGTTTCTATCTTTAAATTCATAAGAAGTGTATCCCCAAAAAGCAATTGCATTTTGAGTATGGCCAGATGGAAATCCATAAGACGATTCAATAACTCCTAATTCCTCTGTTGGATCTGTATTAGCAGTTGGTCTTGGATCCTTAAACATTTCTTTAACTAATCCATTTAAATAATATGAAAATAATAGACTCAAAGTTATATTTTTAGCAAGTTTCTTATTGTAACCAAAGTATAATATTGCTACGATAACTATAAAAACAATAGGTTCACCAAGGTAAGTAAGAGCATTAAATATAGCTTGCACAGTAGAACTACTTGAATAAAAAGCTAGATTAACTTCAGGGATCAGTGAAATCAAACCAACTATTATTATTACTAAGGAAATAATTCCAATAATCAATAGAGCTCTTTTTGACAAATATTCTTTTTTTTCAGCCATTTTTTTTAACCAAACTAAAATTGATTAAAATTCTATCTGCTATATAGATTAATAAAGTTTTATGTAAAGTAATTCAATTTTATATAACTAGTTTCTAAAAATTGAACTCAGATTATTTTTCAACAATATCGCTAAAAGTACAAAATTTATTCAATCTTAATATCTGTTTGTTTTTCATCAATTTTTTTTAATTTTACTTCCAAAATTCCATTTGTATATCTAGCTCGCGCATAATCTGAGTTGATTGCTGAAGGTAACTCGACTTCTTTATAATAGTTCCTACCCTTATCTTTAGACTCCGTGGATATTGTTAGAGAATGCGTAGTTGCTTTTAATTCAATCTCATCTCTTGTAACACCCGGCATTTCGCATATTACTATTATCTGCTCACCCTGTTCATTAACTTCTGTCATGGGTTCTCTAACATTTTTAACTTCTGAATCTCCTGAATAAGGTTTTGCTTTAACGTTCCCAAAAGAATCTATAGTTGGTTTACCATCTTTACCAATATTAATATTAAACCCATAAGTAATTGGAAATCCAAATCTGGATTTATTCTTATTAAATTCTCTCAAGATATCTTCGGGAGATAGGTTTTGAAATTCCGAGGGTAAATTTTCCATGATTTTCTCAAATACTTCTTTAAACATGTGTCGAAAATTTTTAGATTGAAATAGTTTATTTGGATCTATCAAGAATTTATTTGGATCACTGAAAAACTTATTTGGGTCCTCAAAGAATTTAAAAAAATCAAAGGAATCCTTTTTTTCCTCATCTTCATCCTCATCCTTATCTTCATCCTCATCCTCATCTTTATATCTTTTTTTTTTTGGCATACTTGCTATTCTCTAAAATGTATATGACACTATAAATATCAATTAAATTTAATAGGCAAAATTATTAATTAAATATTATAATAGCTAAAAACTAATTAGCTTATATTCTAGAAAAAATTGTTTGGATTAATAAATTTATTCTACATAAAAACTATACTATTAAAAACTAAAAAACGGAGAGGAGATTAAAATTTATTCTGAACTTTCAGATGATGATAAGGAGATGTATCTTGACGTGTTACGTGAGAGTCCAATTTTACCATTTTCAAATTTTGTATCGAGAGGGGATATACCAGATAAAGTTGATATATCAAGACCTCGAAGTTATATTGATCGAGAAGTGTATAGACTGGTACAACAAACTTTTAGGGACAGATCAAGTAGATTAATTCCTATATTAGGATCAGCCGGCACTGGTAAAACACATGCCTATCATTCTTTCAAGGATAAAGAAAGAGAAAACAGAAAAAAATTAGAAGGTGCAGAAGAATCAGAAGAAATTGATGCAAGTAAATTTGCTACTTCTACTGATTGGACTATTGTTTATGTTCCAAGCCCTCCAGCAAGTATTCGCGTTTTACTCCATGTATATACCTGTATAATTGAAGAGCTTGGTGCAGAATTACTTGATATTGTTTCTGAGAAATTAATGAGAAGATGGGGTGGAATGAAAAAGGGAATTTTCCAAAAACCCAAAATTGAGGAAGTAATTCAACAAGGAATTAGAGAATTCCCGGGAGTGTTTGCCGATTGCGTCAAAGCTTTAGTGACTTATCAATTAGATAAAAACAAAAAAGCACTTGCAGAAAGATGGCTTCTTGGCGAGGATTTAGATGATGAGGAATTAAATGAATTGGGAATAAACTCTGTTGTAGAGGATGATGATGTGTGCCTTGCAATGATTAAGATCATAACAGAGAATTTAGATAAAGTACTTATTCTTTATTTTGATGAACTTGAATCACCTTATCGTATGTTAGGAGAATCTGCTGAAAGAAAGTTTTTAGAGATTCTGAAGAGATTATACAATGAAGTTAAAGGATTAGTTATTACAATTGCAGTTTTAAAAGAAATTTGGCCTAGAATCATAGAGATTGCAGATGCTCCACTCAGATCAAGAATGGAACCGGAACAAGAATTAAAACCATTTAGCCTAAATGATTTAAAAATATATTTCTCAAAATCTATGGAAGCATTCTGGGAAGATAATAATCTAAATCCCCCTTTGTATCCATTATTCCCATTGAATGAAAAATTAATTGAAATGATATTTGAAAAGACGCAAGGAAATCCAAGGAACTCTATTAAACTTTGCCGAAGATTTATAGATAAGGTGGTTATGGAAGAAATGACGGTTGACGAATTATTGGAAGTTGGGGCGGATATAATTGCAACAGCAAAACCCAAATCAGAAATGGAAGAAGAAGAAGTAATTGATTTTTCCAAGCCACGAGAAGTTATTAAGAAGACAATTGAAGATATTTTAGCAGAAGAAGAATATTCGATAGATGTAAATCCTCAATCTGTTGCGGGAGCTACTTTAAAGTATATAAATATGGTAGGAGAAGAAAAAAGTAAAAAATTCAAGACTCAGATGGAATTTAAATATATGCTTGGAAAAAGAAGTCAAACTTTAGCAGCTTCAATCGAAACAGGAGGTAAAAAATATGGTCTAGAGATTCCATCGATTAAAACATTTGACAGAAGTGCAGGAGTAGCTGGTTATTATGCTGCTAAACGATTAAAAGATGCTATAAGTGTAAAAGCAATTGATTTTGGAATCTTAATTGTTCCTAGTGGTAGCAGTGGAGCAAAATTCGAATCAATGTTGAATAATACACCAGAGATTTATAAGGTTGAGATAGATAATAAGATTGGAGAGAAGTTAGTTGCACATGCATTAAAATATCCAACGGAAAAAGGCTGGGATATATGTAAAATAATATTCAAGGATATTGGAGAATATAAACCTCCCTCAGTCGAAGAAACTCCCTCTGAAGAAGATACAGTTTATTGAATCTAAAAATTCAAATTTTTTTTATCAGATCCTTTATTTTTTCATCTAAGTCATTTATTTCTTTCGCTAATCGAGAAGCTCTTTGAGTATTGTTTTTTAATTTTGTTAAAACATCAATTTGCTCATGTTCTTCAAATATATGTGAAATTTCAATTAATCTATCTATTGGCTCAATGAAATCATTATATAAATTTAATTTAATGTTATTTAAATCATTAGAAATTTTTACAATTTCTTTATATAGATTTTCACTTTCTTTTATTAAATCAGGAAACAATCCTACTTGTTCTCCTTTATTTTCTAAGAATGAAGCAATATCATCTTCTTGTACCAGTACAGCTAATTCGGCTGCTTTTAAAAAACTTTTTTTTGCTTTTCTATAAAATTTATCTATTAATAATTGTTCAGCAAATTTTACTTCAGCAGCAAGTTTTTTAGGAATTTCTTCTCCTAGATCTATCAATTCACGTGCTTCAGTGAGTTTTCCATTATCAAGCATTTTCTTTGTTCTCTCATTAATAGTCTCTTTTATAATTTTGGGTTCTTGTAATTTCTGATTCAAGCTCAAAATTGAATTTAAAGCATTTTGTAGAAGATTATTCATCTTTTTTTTATCACTAGAAAAATTTTGAACAATTTTTTCCTCAAAATTTTCAAAGAAGCTTTTTAACGAAACCAGATCCTCTCCTTCTTGTAAAATAAAGCTTATGTAAAGATTATCTTTATCAATAGATTCCGCATTAATTCTACTAGAATAAAATCGGTCATACTCCGTACGGACAGTTATGTTTGCCAATTCCTTTTTACTATGCTTTTCAGAAAACTCCTTTAGCACTACTGGTGGAATTTTATCATCTTGTTTTAAATAATATTCTGCGATAATATTGGGTCCGAATGAAGGATCAATTTCATACAATATTATGGCTCTTGGCATTTTATCAAATCTTTGATAGTTTAATTTTAGTAATTAAATATATTTTTTAGACTTAATAAGTAATTATGATAAAACTAAGTATTTATCTTTTGAGTTAAGAAATGAATGTGAAAACATTATGGTTATTGTAGATGATACTTATTGTGAAGCATTTGAGGGTTTATGCTGTCAACTTATATTAACTGCTCAAGATGCTGAGTTTTTAAATAGAGCGGCTAATGCATTTACTGCCTTACCATCAACAGTATTTGGGGACGCTGAAGGAGGTATTGTTAGGTGGCTTTCCGAAAGGGAGACTATTGATGGTAGATTGGGTGCAATAGTACAATTATGGGTTACTGGCACCGGTAAAAAGGCTACAGCTAAGTTTTATGACCAATTAGGAAGACGATTAAGACAAGGTATTTTAGTAGTCCCAACTACAGCTGTTTTTGATTATTATCCATATAAAACTGAAGTGAAATTTAATATGATGAAGAATGTGGGTCATTGTGGAGATGGTTATGAGGATATTATAAATAAATTTGATCGAAAAATGATTTCTATTCCACTTATGATGGGTTATGATTTCTTAATAGAAGAAGAACTTAATTATTCTAAAGGCGTTATGGGAGGAAATTTATATTTATTTTGTGATTCAGTCGATTCAGGTATAAAAGTTGGGCGTGAAGCTGTTAAAATTATCGCTGAAATTGATAACGTATGCACTACTTTTGATGTATGTTCAGCGGGGTCTAAAATAGAGACAAATTTTCCTGAAATTGGACCTTCAACAAATCATCCATATTGCCCAACATTAAAGAATAGAATACCCTCTGAAGAATTTAAGGTGCCAGATGAAGTCCACTCAATTCCTGAAATTGTATTTAATGCTTTAGATCTGGATACTATTAAAAAGACAATGTTAAAAGTGATTAATGGGATTGTAAGCATAGATGGTTTAATTAAAATTTCTGCTGGAAATTATGGCGGAAGATTGGGCAAATATAAAATCTTTTTGCGAGAATTAGGATTAAAAGAAAGTTACTTTAGATAGAAATTTCATTTTATTTCTTATATGTTAAGGTTTTCTCGTTTATTTGATTTGGATTAAATCCTTTTTTATAGAGAGCATATGAAGGGTATTTCTCTTCGAAAATTTCATCAATTTCTTTCAGCGGTAAATCAGCATGTACGCCTCTGTCAGTTATATATTCTCCGAATTGATTACCTTTATTATCTAATTTAGGAAAAACAGCATCATGTTCTCCATCAAATTCAACCATTGGGAGGAATTTTCCTTTTATTGCAGTTTTAGGATCAAAAGATGGTGTCAGTTTTATCCATTTACCATTTAAGTAGAATTCACTATAACCATGTACATACATTACATTAGTTCCCATAAAATCAATTACCTTTTGAGAAATTAAGTGATTAATTAGATCTACTAAATGAATACGGGCGGGAATTCCAATTGCTCTAGCAAAAGATGATAAAAGTATGGATTTTGAAATACAAAAACCATTCTTTCTTCGCAAAGTTACACTTGCTCTAAAATTAGCTGGTACATTAGGCACATACGTTAACATATTATACTTAATTTCATTTCTTACCCAATAAAATAGAGCAATAGCTTTTTTTTTGTCCGTTGTTAGACCATTAGTGATTTCAAAAGCTTTTCTACTCACGGTTTTTTTGTTAAAATCAAAAAATTCCGTTGGTTGCAGATATATATTCAAATCCTCCATGATAATGAAAAAAATTAATCCCTTTAGAATATTTCCGTACAAAATTATAAAAGGAGATTAATTTTCTTAAAATGGAGTATTGCTTAAATTAAAATTAACTCATCAACCATATTGACTAAATTTTTTTATTAGCTTTAAAATTTAATAAGCAAAATTAATGTAAGCACTTTTTAAAAATAAATATATAACAACGAATTTTTATAATTCTATTATTACTTAAAAATCGTGATTATAAGAATACAGTCGTGAAGTTGCTTGATTGGATTACTCTTGATACGTTTTGATCCTCTTTTTGGACCGAGTATTTTTTTGAAAGCACCAAAATCATTAAATGATGAGCTCATACAAAATATTCCTTCATTAATAGAACTTCCAACAAAAGGAGTATTTATTCATATCTTTAAGGAAATTAAAACCGCAAATTTATTTTTCAAACAACCTAATAAGTTTGCCCGGGGAGGGTATGAAAGCTTTTTGATCACAATAATCACTGACATTAAAACGGAGATAAGTTTAATGCTTGCAAATAAGCTTCTTGAAGGTTTTGCTAATTACATTATAAATATTGAAGATGCGTACCTGGCTTTTGATTATGAGCCTAAAGATCATAAAGCAGATGCAAATAAATTTAAGGAAATTGAGACCTTCTTTTTTTCCTATTTTGAGTCTATTAAACCTGTAATTCAAACTCTAGAAATGGCAGAGCATCGATATCAAGCTTTATTTCAGGCCGCTCGGGATGCAATTTTCATAATAAATCGTGATATGGGTACTGTCGTTGATGTAAATTTAGAAGCTGAAAAATTAGTGGAATTACCTAAGGAGGAATTAGTGGGTATTAAAGCATTAAAACTTGATTTATTCGATGAGGGATTAGTTGACCCAAATATGGTTAAACATTTAATAGATCAACCACCACCGATTATCTCAAGGATAAAAAAGTCTTCGGGTTCCCAATTATATCTTGAAGTAAATATTAATGAGATTCAACTTGGAGATGATTTTTTTATTCAATATTTGTTTCATGATCTTACTGATATACAAAAAAATGAGGAAAAGTTGAAGGAGCATGCCAGAAAAATTGACACTTTAAATGCATTTATAAGTATCGCAAATCAAACTGATGATTTAAAAGATTTATTGAAAAAAACTATAGATAGTATTATTGATTTTTTAGATTTAAAAGGGTGCTGTATCTATTTATTAGATAAAGCAAGTAACATTGCTAAAATCATGGCACATAAAGGATTTCCGGGATTTTTTATTGAACAAAATGATAATCTAGATATTAATGTAAGTCCTTATGAAATTGTCTTTGCACAAGGAGTTGCATTATTCAATCAAAACTTCCCTGATATTCTGAAAAAGTTTTTTAAAGGATTTGACTCTGTTTTTGGAGCGGTTATTCCATTATTTTCTAAATTTAAAATAATAGGAAGCATAAATATGCTTTTAAAGGAAAGAAGAACTCTTACCGTTGAAGATATGGAATTGATAATTACGATCGGATTAGAAATAGGAACTGCTTTAGAAAAATTGCTACATCAAGACGATTTAAAGCATAGTGAAGCACAAAATGCTATTCTTCTTAACCATATTCCATTCTCAATTTTTAAAATTTCAATTGAAGGTATTTTTCAAGAAATCAAATTAGATAAAAAATTAGAACAAATATTTCACCTGAAAAATTCAGCTCAGACTTTCATAGGAAAAAGCATACACGAGTTTCTACCAAAATATATTTCTGAAGAAGCAATGACTATCATAGAAAAAGCCCATGAAACCCAAGAAACTTTAGAAATGAAATTTATTTTACCATTTAAAGGTAATCAGATAATATTTCGCACTAATTTTGTCCCGATTGGAAAAAAAGAGGTTTTAATATTTCTTCAAAATCTAACTAGAACATGGTGACGATGCTAAAACGCTTCTTATTTTTTGGGCTTTTTCTTGAAGTTCATTCGAAAGCGAATCATCTCCAAGTTCAAGGCAAATAGTACTAATTTTTTCAAAAATTTCTATAGCTTTATTAAAGTCTCCTTGTTCCAAAGCTTCTTGAACTTTATCCATCAATAAATCTCTTTCAAAAATAGGTTTCAGCAATGGTGATACTTTTGCATCCATATCTAAAAGATCTGCTATTATTCGGATCATTTTTGGTCTATTATTTTGGTCGATAGCAATCATAGAATATGTTTTTTGCCCCATTAATCTTTCTATATCTGCAATCTTCATTGCTTCGGGGAGATCTTGTTTATTAGCAATTACTGCTAAGCGAGCGTATGGGATTGTTTTATTGACTAATTCAAAGAAAAATTTGCTTTTTTCTAAGTTTTCTAAAGTTGAATCGGTCATTAAGAGTACAGCATCACTTCCTCTTATAAATTTCTCCCAAAGAAAATCAAATTGGTCTTGTCCTGCAAAATCCCAAAGAAAAAAGTGTAATTTGCCGATTTTTATAGTTGCAACTTCACCAGTAATTGTAGGAATATGCTGCATAGGAATCTCTTCTGATTTTATTAATTTGGTCGTTGTAGTCTTACCAACTCCAGAAAATCCCACAATCGATAGTTTTGGTTTTAAATTTCTATGGATATTATCAACAATTGGGTTAAAAACATCAGGGATTATTGAAACACTTCCATTTTTTAGGTTATCACCATAGAAATCTAAAAATTCTTTTTGAAAATTATGTAATTGGGGCTTAATATTCTTAAAATCATCCCCTAATCCCGTTACAAATAAAATAATTAGAGAAAAACTTTTCTCAACAATATATGAAAGTTTTACCTTAAAAAATTCATATGATGCAGTTTCTTCAGAAAATTTTCCAAAAGCTGATTGTTTAACATTCATATAGACATTTGTAAAGAGAGAATCGTCTAAACCTTTAGCATAATTCCGTTGATAGATTATTTCATCATTTAAAATTATATAAACTTGTCTTAACATATCTTATTTCCTTATAATTTCTCATTTAATTATAAATTTGATTTAAATTTTCTTTTACATTACTTAATAGCTTTCTTAACTCGTTTTCATCTAAAATCTCTGAGAAAAATATTATATTCTTGAAATTTGAATTAAATTTACTGATATTATCTCCTAACATGTACAATATTTTAGAACCTGCATTTATAAACTTGCTTTTAGAATGTATTTCTTCTGTTGATTTACTAAATTGATAAATTAGTTCATATAAGTAATAAAGTGTACTAGCATCAAAATCAGGAGTAGAAACTTGAATAATTAGGTTATTTTTTTGATTAGAAACAACACACATTGTTTTCGATGAACTATTCATGTTTTTTTTAATAATTTCTTTTAGATTTGAAGTATCTTTTGAAAAGTTACTAAATATATCTGAAATAGCATTATAAACAGTATAAATTAAATTAGGATGTAGACTAGTAAAATAAACCGGTAATTCCTCGGGTAGGTTTAATTGCTTAATTACTTGTCTTCTAATTAAAGCAAGCATATGACCTATCTTCTTATTAATTAGGAGATCAATTTTATGAAGAAATAAGATAATCTTCGCATCCCCTTCTATTCTTTTTTTAATTTCATAGATTTTCTTAATATCATCAATGATATCTTGAGAATTTTCGATCCAGGTAGGATAATCGAAAATATAAATTATCGCGCTCGTATCTCCAAATATCATTATTTGTTTTTCTTCATCTTCTAATAATAATGGAAGTGCTTGACCCGGAGTGTCTAATAAACTAATCTTTAAATCCATAAAATCATGGACAGAATACTGAATCCCTATTGTAGCTTCAAGGGGGAATATTATTAACTTGCTAGGGTCTTCTCCTTCGAGAATTACCTTTTTGATGGTTGTTTTTCCTACTTCGGGTTTTCCAACCATAGAAATTTTGGTTGTCATTGTTTTACCTCTTTTTTTAAACAAATAATAAGTTCTTTTTATAAGAGATAATAAAAAATATATTTAAACTTGAGTATGAGTAAATGATAAAGCCTTACTTTTAATTGATTTGATCATTTAAATTTTGGAAGCAATTAAATCTATTATATCAATTAGTTTTATTCTTTCTTGAACCTCTGGACCCATTTCTTTATAGGCATCATTCATATTGCCGGTACAGAAAGGACAACTAGTTGTTAGTATGTCAGCTCCAGATTCTATGGCTTCTCTAATTCTTTCTTTTGAAATGTCTTTTGCTAAATCTGGAAATTGGCTTTTTACGCCTCCTCCCGCTCCACAGCACCAAGCATTTTTTCTATTCCTTTTCATTTCAACAAGTTCAACACCAGGAATTTGTGCTATAACTTCCCTAGGAATCTCATAAAGATCCATATGACGACCGAGATGGCAAGGATCATGGTATGTTACCTTTAATTTCTCACCTTCTTCTGCTTTAAATGGAATCTCGTTGTCATTCAACATGTCAATTAAAATTTCTGTGATATGTTTCACTTCAAAAGGTAAAGCTTCGCCTAACAACTCTGGATAGTCTTTTTTCCATGTCCTATAGCATCCCGCACAGGCAGTAAATAAAGTTTTAGTACCCATTTTCCTAAATTCTTCAACATTGTGTTTTAATAAATCAAGGACAGATTTTTCATCTCCTATACGCAGTGCTATAGAACCACAACACCACTCATCTTTCGACATTGCAATATCTTTTCCAGCAACTTGTAAAATTTTCATCATATTTTTCAATGTATCCACTTGTCTTAAAGGCATTGTACAGCCACTAAAGAACACAAATTCTCCTCTATCTTTTATCCATGGAAACTCTCCTGTCCATTCAAATTTTTTTACTTTTTCCTCTCCATAGGGATTTTTCATTTGATCATCATTCATATAATCAACTAGATTTTCATGACGATCGAGCGGGGCAAAACCAGCTTCTATTAAATCTTTTCTCAACGCATCCCATACTTTAACATGATCTATCCAATTACATGTTGGAAGAATGATATTTTCATTATGTGTCATATGGCAAACTTCAGTACAATTACCACACTCTGAACATTGGTATACCCATTTAGCGAGCTCTTTACTTAAAGGGATCTTACCTTCTAAAAGACTTTTAAGAATATTCATCCTCCCTCTCGAGAAGTAAATCTCAAATCCTTCTTCTCCTTTTGCTTCTTTCACTGGGCATGTTAAGTATCTTCCTACAGCGGGTCTTATCGCATATCCACAATCACCACACCCCATACAAGAAAATACTGCTTTCCATTCTTCTTTTAGATGTTTCAAATTACTCATTTCATTTATCACCCCAAAAATTGAACTTTCCTCTACTTAAAATCATATTTGGGTCGATGGTTTTTTTTATTGACTTCATTAGTGTATAAAATTCTTCTGAATAAGCTCCAATATCTACCATCAGACGAGACATAAATTCTCCCATCATATACCATTGCACCCCTTGTTTAGTTACTCTTTCTAATAATGATTTCCAAAGTGAAAGATTTAAATTATCAATAAATTCATGGATTTTACCATCAACATAACTCGAAAAACTAGTGAAACCACAAGTAATTTCCACATTGTTTCCGTCAATCAAAACAATAGGACCACTTCCTGCAATAGGACGACTACCAGCAACATCAAATATTTTTCGCATTTCTTCGTCATGTTCCATATCCCACTGATCAATATCATTCATAATTTTAGGATATGTTTTAATAGGACAAAAACATTCTGCGGTTAATGGTTGCATTGAAGGAAATATACCCCACAAATTATGGTAGAATTGCCAATGCCCTTGTTCAGTATAGTGCCATTTAGCTATATTTCCATCAGAAATTTCTGATCCTAGGTATTCTGTTTTATTATCTAACATTATTTTATCTAGTAATTTAACTTTTTCGTCTAATTCCACCTCCGTATTTGCTTCTATTGTGTAAAAAATAACCCCTCTTTTCTTTTTTAATTGATTCCACATAGGCATTAATCTTTCCTGTGTAGTTAATCTTACAAGAAGGTCCATAATATACATAGCGTCATACACATCAATTCCTCTATGTCGAATTTCATTTAATATCTTAGCTGAGACCTCTCTTTCTCTTCTGGGTAATTGAAATGTTTTATATTCAGCATATTCTGGTTTTGGGAATACTTGCAGTGATATTTTAGTTTTTACTCCATAAATTCCATTATCACCACAAAACAATCCTGCCAAATCTGGACCATTCCCAAATCTGTTGAATGGAAATTTTGAATATTTATTTGCTTGAGAGCCAGTTTCAATGATCTCTCCGGTGGGTAAAACTACCTCTAAAGATGTTAATTGATTAGTACATGCTCCATATTTAGCGCATCCACCCCCACCTACTGAATGATGTGAGATTCCCCCACCTATAGATGCACTCATTCCTGATCCCGGACCCATAGATCCCGTATATAAGCCAAAATGACAGAGGTATTCATTTAATTTACCCCATGAAATTCCTGCTTCAACAGTAACTATTAGATTTTCTTCGTCTAGGTTTAGTATATTGTCCATTCTTTTCATATCCAAGACAATTCCGTTATCTCCAATGGGCTTGCTTCCCCCAAACTCACAAATTCCGGCTCCACGTGGAATAACAGTAATATTTTCCTCATTAGCAACTTTAAGAATCTCTGAGATTTCTTGAGCATCCTTTGGTCTTATAACAATATCAGGAACTCCTTGTAAAACAATATCTACATTTCGTGAATATGCGTGGCGTACATAAATATCATTGGATATGTACTTATCAGAAACAATCTTCTCTAATTTATTAAATAGATCTGACATTATTGTATTACCATATCTACATTTTATTAGAATAATTTATAATAGAAACATTAAATTACTTAAATATATTCCACCTTAAATTATAGTGAGTTCTTCGAAAGAAAATCATAGATCTAAACAAATATAGAACCAAAGGTGTTAAAAATCTATTATCGAGGATACATACTAATTCGTCTAAAAGCAATTGGTACAGAATGGAAAGTTGTTGAAAAATTAATTAATTTAAAATCTACTGAACAAGACGAGGATTGGAGAATTACGTATGCTACTCCAATATATGGGGGATGGGATGTTATAGTTGAGTGTTCATTTTCTAAGTTAAGAGATATAGATAAAATAGTCACTTTATGTAGAGTAGATAAAGATTTATCTCAGTGGATTGAAGAAACTACTACACTTATGGGCTCTAAAAACGATTATCCTGGTTAATTTACTTTTTAATAATGATTGGGTCTTTTAAATTGTGAAGGATATTAGAAAATATATTATTATCTGTATTATAACAATAATTTTGATTATTCCAATCCTTTTTGGTGTCTTTATTGAATTTTTTCTAATTAAAATGATCAATTTTGTATCAATCGTAATTTTAGTTTTTGGTATTTCCAGTCTTCTTCTTATAGGAATTTTGATAGAAGTTTTTGCTTATGACAGTCATCTTTTTGAATTAATTAAAAATCACGATGTAATTGATGCTTTAATTTATAAAAACAATAGAGTACTTGTTTTGATTTTCTTTTCAATCACAATGATAATGGAAGAATTAATTTTCCGATATTATTCATTTGGTATACTTAATTCTTTGTTGAATTTGGATTATTTTTTTACCATCCTTATTTCAAGTATAGCTTTTTCTCTTTATCATATTCATATCTGGTTTTCGTTTAAGAACTTAAAATTGCTTTTGATCAATTTGATTTATCCATTCTTAATGGGATTATATCTTGGATACATTTTTTTTTCTTTTGGGTTTCCTTCATGTATTATTGTACATTATATTATAGCATTCATTATGCATTATAACCTTTATAGACTATATTATCAAAAAAAAATCAAGCATAAAATTTAAAAAAAATAAATAAATTATTTACTTCTTAAGAGTCTTTTATCTACTTTACCTATTGAAGTTAGTGGCATTTCCTTGAGGATTTCGATAAATTTTGGTATTTTGTATTTAGCTAGATTTTCTTGAGCAAATTTTAGTATATCTGCTTTAATTTCTTCAGATGGTTTATATCCCTCTTTTAATAATACATATAATTTAACCATTTCAGAACCAGGACGATCTGGATCGGGAATACCTACGGATGAACATAGTTCAATTGCGGGGTGCTTATTTATTTTATCATCTACTTCTACACTAAATACTTTATACCCACTCACAATAATCATATCTTTTGTGCGGTCTATTATTGTAATATAGCCATCTTCATCCATAACACCTACATCACCAGAATAAAACCACCCGTCAACAAGCCCGCTCTTTGTTTCTTCAGGTTTATTCCAATAACCTTTAAATATCTGAGGTCCCCTGATTGCAATCTCACCGGCTTCTCCTAACCGAACTTCTCGATTTCTATCTGTAACATCCACTAACTTTACTTCTGTGTTCGGAAAAGGAACTCCCACGGTTCCGATTTTCTTTTTTCCTAGATATGGATTCATAGTGACGCCTGGAGATGCTTCAGTCATTCCATAAGCTTCTACAACTTTTCCTTTGCCTACGACTTCTTCAAACTCATTTATACTTTCAGTAGGAAATGGAGCTGCTCCAGATATATATCCATTAAATGAACTTAAATCTACTTTTTTAAAGCGCCGGTTCTGTAAAAGCATTAGATAGAGAGTTGGAACATTATACATAAGGGATACTTTACCCTCATATTCTTTCAGTTTGCTTACCATATAGTTTGTGTCTCTCGGATTTGGCACTAAAATTTGAGCACAACCTTGAGAAATTGTTTGTAGGCAAAATTGCAACCCAGCTAGATGAAAGAATGGAAATCCCGAGATATAAACATCTTCTCCTGGTTTAAGTGCAGGTTCAAACCAATGATTTACAATTTGAATAATTGAGATTAAATTACCATGCGTTAAAATAGCTCCTTTTGGAGGTCCTGTAGTTCCACCCGTATATTGCAGCAATAAAATGTCATCTGGTTCAATTTTTACGTCAGGGGATTTATCACCCGAATAATTATCTAAAATTTCATTATATGTAAAATATTTAATTCCCTCTATTGGTTCAACTTTTCCATAGGGAATTGTGCCTATTTTTATTAATTGTTCTTTCATATTAGGCTCTAAATCTAAGACATCACCTGCACTAGTAGTAATCACTATTTTTACGTCGGTTTTTCCCGATGAAATGGCCTCTCTGACTTTTTCCTCGTAAAATGAATCAAGAGTAATAATTGCTACCGCACCACAATCCTTTAATTGATAAATTATTTCATTTGGTTGTAAAAGGAAATTCATCCCGGATACAGTACATCCCGCATAGAATGTTCCAAATAATGCTACAATAAACTGAGGAAGATTTGGCAAATTTATAACAACTCTATCCCCTTTTTCTACTCCATTTTGAATTAAAAAATTTGCGAAGCTATTGATGTATTTCTCGGTTTGGTGAAAGGTTGCGCAAGAACCTTGAAAATCATAACATAAACTATCTGGATAACTTTTTACTGTTCTTCGCATCATTTCTGCTAAAGAATATATTTCAATATCAATTTCTGACTTTACATGTTTGTCATAGGATTTTAGCCATATTTTTTCTGAATATGGACTGCTTTCCATCATTTTTTCTGTCATTTTTGATCATTTTTAAAAATTTTTTTAAGCAAATTTAACTACTTTTAATAGTATTTGTATTGTTAGTTCTATATTTAAAATTAATTATAGTTTTGAAAGAATTAGCTTGAAAGTTTATTTCCGAGAATTAACCTATGAAGATATTCCCGCTATAAAAGAGATTAGTAAAGATATTTGGGAAGGTGATGATTACGTTCCATATGTCATCCAAGAATGGCTCCAAGAGAAGTATTGTATGAATTATGGGACTTTCAAAGATGAGAACAAAACAGAATTAATAGGATTTGGAAGAGTAAAGCTGTATGACAAGAATATAGCATGGCTAGAAGGCGGGAGAATAAAAGTCTCATATCAAAGTCAAGGTATAGGTAAAAAACAGCTTAATTATGCTATAGAATATGCAAAAAAAATTAGTGTGAAAGTAGCCCAATATGATACATCTTCAAAAAATTTAGCTTCAATTTCACTTGCAAAGTTTTTCGGATTTAAACGTAAAAAATGTATGGATCTTATTACTGCATCTTCTGATGAAATTAAAATAACTAAAAAAATAGCTCCAGAATTTGAAAAAATTTTAGCTAAAGATGCAAGAAAGTTTTATAAGGAATTTGACATTGGTCCTGGAGATGAAATCTGCATTGGTTGGTCTTATATTCCATTAAAATATATTACTGATGAACATGGCTCATGGGTATATAATAAAGATGCCATTTTACAAAAAATAGAATTTGGAACATCTCATCATTATGAGTTTCCTTCAGAACAAGAAATTTGGATGATTGTGTACGGCAAACCTAAAGCAGCGAGGGATTTGATTCAATATACAATTCAAAATGAGCTAGAATCCAAAGAATCTATAGTTTTTGAGATTTTTTGCAAATCTGATGTAGTTGAACTCCTTAAAAAAATTGGATTTATTTATTATAAAGACGAACGATTTGGTGTCGTATTATTCGAAAAATCTTTAATATAAAAAAGAAAAAGAATAAAAAAAATTATTGACTTTCAATACTCATTTCATATGCTTGAGTTTTTTTATTTCCACAATGAATACAATAGGCAACTCCACTTTCTTGTAGAGTTTGAAGCATTGAACCTGTAAATTTATTACCACATTCACTGCAATAAGCAACTTCAGGTCGAACTATTTGTACGCTCTGTTGAGTGGGTACAATTGGTTCTTGTTCCTGTTTAACTTGACGTATTATTTGTTGTTGAGGTGGTGCTTGTTGTTCTGGTGCTGGATTCTTTACAGGTTTGGTCTTTCCTGAAATCGCATAATATAGACCCTCGAATATCTTATAAAAAAGTAGACCAATTCCTTTCAGAAGATAATAGACTCCTTTTAGTATATAGTAAACTAAATAAGCAACACCTTTTAGAATGTAATAAACTAAAATTACAGCAAGAGTTAATACAGCAAAGACTCCTATCAAGACAAGAACTTGTGCGTAGATAGGTTGAACTAAAAACCAATTGACAATTTCTTGCCATGCGATATTAAAAATATATACTTCACTCATTATTCTATCACTTTAAATTTAATATTTTTACTTAATTAAAAGGAGATCATAATGTAATTAAAAAAATTTGGAGTCCAATTTTTGAAATAAACAAATAAAAAAGGATATGAAAAACTTAAAATTTAAAACAAAATTGAAAGCATTGAAATTATTTAAAATTCATTTACATCCTCAATGATTCTTACGTCTTTTTTTTGATCTAACAAGAAATTTCTCTTCCAAATTTTTTAATTACCAGCATAGATTAAAAAAGGGAAAATACGTTTAAGTTAATCTAACTTCTTTATTTTGCCGAACTCATACATCATCTTAAAGGCTTTTACAGCATGTTTTATTCTACTCATTATTGGGATCTTAATTTCTGAATTCGAAGAAGATTCTGCTTTTCTAAGAAAATCAAAGGTCCATCTAGAGCCAAAGCATACGCATGCGCATGGCTTATTAAATTTTTGTATCAATTCTTTAATGAGTTCAAATTGTTGTTCTGCCCAGTTTTTCGCCATTGAACCCATCATTTGAAGTGGCCATCGAGGAACTGAAAAAATATATAAGACACAATCTACACTTGTATCTTCGAAAATTGCTTTTGCAGATGGCTCAAATGTCTGAAATATAGAAGGTCCTAAATCTATTGTACCTCTAATTGAAACCCAATTGGGAATTACTGATTTAATAAGAGTAATGGTATCTTCGCTTAAATGCGCAAGAGATAATCCTTGTTTCTCTATCTCATCACACGCTAGCGCTCCTAAGCTTCCAGAACCCGTAATAATAGCGACATTTTTACCATTAGGTAAAGGCTGAGTGGCAAATACATTTGCTATATTAAACATTTCATAAAAATTATTAACTCTAAAAGTTTTATGATTCTGTTTAATGAGAGCGTCATAAATTTTGTTGTCCCCCGCCATTGATCCTGTATGACTACTAACTGCTTTTGAACCAATATTACTTTTTCCGTTTTTAAGAATTATAACAGGTTTATCCATATTTTTTAAAGTTTCATTTAATTCCTTCCCTCGTTTCGTGCCTTCTAGGTAAAGAGTTATGACTTCTGTTTCAGGATCTTGATTTAAATATTTGAGTAAGTCCACCTCATCAACATCCACTTTGTTTCCTATCGTAATAGTTTTGGAAAAGCTAATCCCTTTATCAGTCGCCCAATCTATAAATATATTTCCAAGGACTCCTGATTGTGCTATAACTGCCACTTTACCGCTAGGTGCTTGATCAAAACTCATGTCTGCGGTAGTGAATTGATTATTAAAATCAGTTACTCCTACACAATTTGGTCCTATAATTCGAACTTTAGACTCTTTGGCAATTCTTTCAATTTCTTTTTGGATTGTTATATATTTTTCTACACCTGTCTCTGCAAAACCAGCTGATTCTATTATTATCCCCTTTACACCTTTTTCTACACAATCCTTTACCGCTTGAAGGACAAATTGATTTCCAATAAGAATTATTGCTAAATCTATTTCTTCAGCAATATCTTTTATATTTTTATACGTTCTATGACCGTGAATTTTTGGTTTCTTGATATTAACGGCAAATGTTTTAAATTTTGATTCCAATAAGTATTTTGTGGTAGAATATCCGAATTTAATACTGTCTGATGCTCCAATTATCGCAATTGATTTTGGGTGGAAGAAAATTTCCATTTCTGACATGATTTCAAATTATATTAAAATAGAATTAGAATTAGTTTAATAGTTGGAAAAATTATTTATTGAACTTAAAGCTTCGGTCATAATCAACAAAAGTGCTAAGTTTAAATATTTTCTTGTAGAGATTTTAATAAGATTTGGATTTGATTTAAAAATGTGAGAATACTAATGTTAATCCCTACCAGAACAAACAAGATTCGATTAGTATGCCCGATATGTAAAACAAGTAATTTGATTGGCATACCAAGATCGAGATTAAACAAAACCTCTAATTTAAATACAATTTCAATTCATAAAGGATTAATTTGTCCCCATCATTTTCAAGTTTTTATTGACAATAATTTTCAAGTGAGAGGATACCAAAAAGTAGATTTGGAATTAAATGATGAGAATTCCAAGAATTTAAGAAATGGTGTAAAAGCATATAATCAAAATGAGAAGTTTAATCAACCTGCATTTGAGAGCTTGATTCTTGATGATAAGAATGTGAAGCATATCCCTCTAAATAGTAAAAATGATAAAAAAAATGATACTTTAGTGAAGCAAATTAAACAACAAAAGAAAAATATGACTTCGAAAGAAATTTATGAAGAATTCTGGGAATTTATTGATGAAGATAATGAAATCTTCCTCGAATATATTATGAAAGATAATAGGAGGCAAAAATCTTCAATTAACTCTAAAATATCTGAATTTATAACTATATAAGACTACACTCAATAAATATCGTTAAAAATTTTTCATTATTTTACTGTTTTTTATTCCTTTTCTCGGATATTTTTTTTATACTTTAAAAAGAAACATAATTTCTATAAGAAAAAATCGTAGTTTGTATGAAAATGATATAACAAAATTTAAAATTCAGTACTTAATTTTCCAAAATAATACATTCAATTATAAAAAATCAAAAATTTAAAGATTAAATAAAAGGTTGGAAAATATGAGCTATAAATTACCAGATGAAAAAGATTTAGAAGCTATGATCGGTATTGTTGGTAAAGAGTATGCTACAAATAATAAAGCTATTACTGCATCTTACTTGGCGAAATCAGTGATGGGTTTAGAAATCTATTATCCCAAAGCGGATAATGACTAAATAGCCAAATCCCTGATATCGTCATTCGACCTAAATATGTTGAAGAAATTCGAAAAATTCTTGTATATTGTACTCAAGAAAAAATAGCGGTAAGTCCTGTTTCTGGGGGATTATCTGGTGGATTTTCGTGCCCAACAATTAAACCTGGTGGAGTTCTTCTTGATTTAGGAAGAATGAAAAGAATAATTGAAATCGATGAGGAAAATCGATTCGCAATTGTAGAACCTGGAGTAACCATAGGAGAACTCTGGGCATATATGCATAAAAATACTCCTGAATGGGCACCACCAATACCAGATGGAGCTCCACCAGCCTCTACAGTTATGGGAGATGCCATTGATAGAGGATTTTCATTATATACTTCAAGTGTGGGACCACAAGGAGACAATTTTATGGGTGCTGAAGTTGTGTTTGCAAATGGTGATGTTTTAAGGACTGGTTCCTGGGCATTACCTACTGCGAAACCATTCTACAAATATGGACTTGGTCCTGATATATGGTCCCTTTTGATGGGTAGTCAAGGGACTATGGGAGTAATCACCAAAGTAGCAGTAAAGATTTATCCACATCCCGAATTTAAAACTATTGTAGTATGGGGCATGTCAAATCCTTATGATATGCAGAATTTAACTTTGGAAATCCAAAAACAAGAATTTGGAATTGCACATAATACAGTTATGGTCCAAGGTGGAAATTACCCTCTTGTGATGACTCGATGGCCAAAGGATAAAGTACCGCATGATTACAAATTCTTTGAAGAAATGGGTTTTTCGCAGTGGTGGATGAATTTTGAATGCTGGGCTCAAACACAGGAAGAATTAGACTATGTTACAAATAGAATTGATAAGATGGCAAAGGATTATAAAGCGAATAGAGCTAAAGACCCTGATTCAATAAAAGCCCAGGAATTACATCCAAAACAAATCGCAAGTAGATTGAAAAAACCAAATAAAATTGCTGTTCCGTATGGTTTATGGGATGCGGGTTTCTTATTTATAACTTGGTATACACCTTGGCCAGAATGTGCCCATTTCTGTGAAATATACTGTAACGCAATGGAAAAATATGGTTTTCCCCCTACGATGTGGGTTGCTTCAATTGAACGCGGTCGACAAGCAATTTGTATGCCTATAATTTGCTTTGACAGCACAAAGAAAGAGGAATTAGAAAGAGTTCAAGAATTGAATAGAGAAACTACTGAATATGGTCTGAAGCAAGGCTGGCTTAACTATAGACCAGATCCATATATTCATATCCAAGCTTATTACCAAGCAGGAATGTACTGGAAATATCTGAGGGCTTTCAAGAAGCTCGTAGATCCAAATATGATAATGCATCCAGGAAGACTTGCTCTTCCATAAACAAAGGAGGTTGATAAAAAATGGCTAAAACAGGAATGGAAAGATTAGAAGAATTAAAAAAAGATATTTATAAATGTATTCATTGTAAAGCATGTAAATTTGCCTATTCTAATGAACCTGACAGGGAAGGAATTGGAGAATTTTCTGGAAAACAGGGTAAAGTTCTATATGAAGGAATGGTAGACGCTTGTCCAGCGGGTATAGAATATGGATGGGAAGCCTTCTGGAATGCAGGTAAGATGTGGATTGCTCGATCAATTTTAAGTGGAGACTTAGAATTTAGCGAAGAAGTTAGGGATGTAATTTTACCGTGTATTACATGTGGTCAGTGTTCTGCTCAATGTGAAAACAAGATTCGTACTGTTGATATTATTGAGTCTTTAAGAGCCGCCTGTATTGAATCTGGAATACCTATGATTGATAAACATGAGTTAGTAGATAAATTAGTAAAGGAGCGAAATAATCCATATGGTGGAGCGGCAGCTGAAAGATTAAAATGGGCTAAGGATGCTGGTTTAGAGAAATTTATCAATAATAAAGACGCTAAAATTGCTTATTATGTTGGATGTACCGCAAGTTATCGACAAGTAGAGGTTGCCATAGCAACTGCAAAACTATTTGAGCAATTGGGTATGAATTTCACGTTAGTTGCTGATGAGGTATGCTGTGGAAGCCCATTCTTTAGGATTGGCGCAGTTGATACAGCTCAAGGATTAATGAGAAAAAATCTTGAAGCTTTTAAAAATGTAAAAATGGTCTATTTCAGCTGTGCTGGATGTTATAGAACGTTTACTATTGATTATCCAAAATGGATGGCTGCAGATGAAAAACTTCCATTCAAAACTCAACATGCATTTGAACTTGTTGCACGATTAGTCCAACAAGGAAAAATTAAATTCAAACCTAACAAGGAATTGAAGGGCAAAGTGGTTACATACCATGATCCTTGTCACACTGGAAGACATTTTGCAATTGATATGGAACAAGAGATGATTGAGAAATCAAATAATCTTATGATGGATAGTCGAAAAATTAAGAATGCAATCGATGCGTGGTATGAAGTTCCACGGGTTATTCTTAGAAAACTTGAAGAAGATGTTGGAATTAAATTTAAAGAAATGTACCGTATAAAACTTGATAGTATGTGTTGTGGCGCTGGCGGAGGAGTGAGGGCAGGATATCCTGAATTTTCTCTTAGAACAGCAAGTCTTCGATGTGATGAAGCGAATGCAATAGGTGCGGACATTTTAACAACCGAATGTCCATTTTGTTGGAGGAATCTCTATGATGCTAATGAAATGTACAATCATGGCATGGTTGTTATGGGTGTTCTTCAAATGATTACAGAATATAATCTTTTGGATATTTTGGAGAAGCCAAAAGAAGGTGATTTCGTAACACCATCCATCAGAGAGTCAATGGAAGAAAAACCTAAAAAATGAGCAATTAGCTCGTTTAAATTTATTTTTTTTAATTTTTGTTATTTTTGGTTTATAAAATGAAATTAATTAAATTTCATTAAGTTAGAGAAGTAAGATTTATATTAAAGATACGTGTTATTCAACTTTAAAGTTACAAATAATATTAAATTTATATTACACGTAAAATTAAATTAATATTAAGTGAAGTTATATGAATTTAAAGAAGAAAGGAATGAAATATCTTCCTTTAGTTGTATTTATTATACTTTTAGGACTCCTTCTTTCGGCGTGGATATTATATCTTCCGAATATTCCAGTAAGAGAACCTAAACTTGCTCAAAGAAAAGCACTCATCGTATGTAGTGCAAATGATTTTCATGGTAGTGAATCTGAAGATGAATTTAATGATGGAAATGATGCCACATTTATGGATAATCAAGGTAATTGGACATTTTATGGAACACCAAATAGTATAGGTGTCCATTCCTTATTTGGTAATGAAACTCCAGGTTCTATATTCATTGAACCAACTGATTACACTCCAATAAATGGTGAATTCTCCTTGAATTATTCACAATTCTATGGGTTACATGAATATGCTCTTTATAACTTTACAGCTAATTTATTTATACAAAGTCCTGCTCCAGTTGATGGTATAGGTGCTCAAATAGCCTTACGGTGGTTAAATTCGAATGGTGACGTCGTAAGAACAGACAAATCGAATAGTATTAACTCCACGATAAATAAATGGATGTCTCTTAACATCGTAAGTGTATGCAATAATGAAACGGGCAATGAAATTAAAGATTTAGAATTGAATTTTTCATTTGAAGGTGCCTTTGCAGGAGGGCCTTCAGATCATGTATACCTTGATGATTTAATACTCGATCGGTTAATTCAGATTAATTTAACTGATCCGACCGATCCACATCCCCCGCCTCCTGATGGAAAAATAAATTCAGATGGCTTTCCCGCTCAAGCTCTTCAAGTCTATTGGATTTTAAAAAACCATGGATATTCAGATGAGAATATTTTTTTAATGCTCTATCACACTGGAGATGATTCAATAGATATCGATGCAACTGACATTTACACTAATGATCTAAATAGATCTGGAGTAGTCGCTGATGTAGATGTTGAAAATGATGATGTGAATGCAAGTAGATTTAAAAAAGAATTGGATATATCTAATCCAGAATCATTTGCCTCAACTATTCGTAGTATAGATCAACTGATAATATTTATGACTGATCATGGTTCTAACGCAGTTCTTAAGGACAAAAATGCTACATTTCATTTCGAGGCAGATAATAGCTATATTAACGAGACAGAATTTTATGACTTAGTGAAAGAAATACCTTGCGAGAGAATGTTGATTTGCTTGGATTGTTGTTTTAGTGGTAATTTTCTTAATGAAAATAAAAACATAGGACAGAGTTGGTATTACTTACCTAATTGTATTTTAATCAGCGCAGCATCAAATGTTTTATCATGGTATTGGATTAACAATAAAAATCCAGATGGTTTCGCTGGATCATGGTTCTTTCATCAATTTTGGAAACAATTAGATCAAAATAATACTATCATTTCAGCGTATAATTTTGCATTAGGATTTATTCCGAGTATTAATTTTCCAAGACCTATTGCAGTTATTCAAAATCCTTTGATGAGAGACTTTTTAGGAATAAATAATACATGGAGTTTTGATAGCGACCCTCAATTATAAATCTATTTTTTTTAAATCCTTTTTTATTATTCTACTGAATTCTTTGATTTTATTGAGTTTTTAAAACGCTTACAATTTTCTTCACTTAAATTTAAATTAGGTAGAATTTATTCTAATTTAATATAAAAGCTATGAAAGATTACAATGAAAATTGTGTATAAGGAGTTTAAAAAAACTGTTACTCCTAAATTAATTATTTTTATAACTCTATTTTTAACAATATCAATTGCTTCTTTTTACAATAGTCTATGTAATCTGACAGAAATTGAAAACAATCTGGACAATTATGAAGGATTATTATTTACTCAAGCTCCTGATAATGATACAACAGTACCAACTATTACTTTTATTCAACCATCTGAGAATTTTACAACAATAAAGCAAAAAAGTTATATATTCATCGTTAATATTAGTGATGATAATCTTCCTTCCTATGGAAATGTTACTATTCAAATCTCAAATAATACAAACATCTTATTTAATGCCATAATGAACTATAAAGGAGGAAATCAATGGAGTTTTAATTGGGATAATATTAGTTTATATCCAAATTATAATGTATATAAAATTAAAGTTTGGGCGAAAGATTCCTCTCCAAATGAAAATTATGGTTGGTCTGTATATTTTTATATTATTATAAGTATCTCTACTGGTCCACCGCTATTAAATGTAGCTCTTTATATAATAGCAGTATCGTTCATTTTTGCTGCAGTAATGGTATATCTAAACAAAAAATTGAGATATAGAGCATCATGAGAAAAAAAGAAAAACTCAATGGAGATTTTTAATATATAGAGATTTTATTCTCGTGGATCTCATTTACACTAAACTCCAATAATTTGAAGCAATGAACATCAAATTAGTTTTTATAACTTCTTCGTGTAGAAGTTTCCCAAATTCTTACAATTTTGTTTCCAAAAAAATAAATGTATATATTTTCATTAATCACAAAAAACAAAATAATCATTAACGGGAATTGTTTAATATTGCTTAATGTGGAAGAGAAATCTGCATATCCATACATAACAACATTTAAAAAAGCACCATTTAAATCCTTTATAAGAGTAAAAAGAAGAGAGATTGGGAATTTTTATTATAGTGAACATAATAGAATAGTTGAATTCTATCAATATTATAATCAAAACTTGCTAAAAGACCCTAATTTAAATTTGGAGTCTGTTTTTTGGTTTCTTTTACTTAGGAAATATCTTAAACAAGAAAAGAGATTTAATAGAGATGAAATTTTTAATTATATAAAGAAATGTGAAATTCAACAATATGGACAGTTAGGATTTAAACTTTCTCCACATTCGGAAAAAGTTCCTGATATCCACTCCACATATTTAGCCTTGTCTTGTCTTAAGAATTTAGGATTATTAAAACAATATCTATTTTCTAAAGAACCTGACCAAATTAAAGGAGAAATCAAAAATTTTGTATTATCGCTCAAAAAGGGTAACAAATTCTTACATTGTCAAGATAAAGAGTGTAACATTGATAAGAATATCAGCTCAGCTCAAACGTTATATTATGTTCTAGAGATCTTCTCTCTTCTTGACATTGATGTTCGCGTTAATAGAGACCAATTTGGCTTATATCTCGGGGATAAAAAAAGAACCCCTTCGCTAATTTTCAGATTTCTTTGTCTTAAATATTTGGATCTCGACTTAGAAGTAAAAGAAAAAGAAATTCAATTCCTTCAACAATTGCAAAAAGAAAGTGGTGGTTTTAGCTTTAATCAAATAGATAATGTTGAAATAACTTTTTGGCTTGTTTATACTCTTGAATTATATTCTTGGATTTTAGATTATAATCCAGCAGGGATCTTTTCTTTTATAAATGAAAAATTAAATTTAATATTAAATGATCAAACTATCTGGAATTCTGATAAATTAAGTGAAGTTTCAAAGTTAATAATTCTTTTATCCTTGGTTTGGAAGAAATTTATTGATGAAATTGAGAGGTTGCTTTTTAAACAATTAGAAAAGGAAAAATTTATTGATATAAACCAATTTAAAACCACTTTTGGTTTAGAAGAATATACTGATGAACTTATTTCATATATTAATCTTAACTATAATTTTAATTTACACATTCTAAATAATGAGATTAAATTCAAGAATTATATTAATAATTTTAGTGATGGAAAAAAAGAATTTTTTCAAAATTTCTATGATAAACTCTTAATTAATAGCATTGTTTCTCTTTCTGATCTTTTTAAGAGATATAGAACTCTCCATAATGAACCACTGAAATTAAAGGAAGAGGTCTTTCCTATAATTAGAGATATGGTTGAGAAAAGATTTTTTAATGGAAATATAATAACAAAAAAAGTCTTTTTAGGAATTAAAACAAAATTCTTGTTTTATTTGAATTATATTTTTAAAAAAATAATCGTATCTGATATGGAATTAAATGTGGAAAGAATATTTGAAGAAAAAGAGAAATTAGCGGATATAAGGAATGACATTTATAATATGACTTTGAAATTAGAGGGTGTTACTTCTCAGATACGAGAAGAAATAGAAAGTTATCTTCTAATTAATGAGATTGATTATGCTAAAGAGAGATTGAAATTTGTTATAAGGAATGCTTTAATGGAAGCGGATTTTTTAAATGAAAATATTGAAAACTCATTCTATGAAGAACTTAATTACATAAACATACAGGCTAGTTTAGGTTCAGAAATCTCCAATTGGAATAAATTATACTCAGTTTTGCAAAAAAGGTTAACTGAAGTAGAGTCATATCTAAAAAGTAAAATTCAAGAAAAAGAAGAAGTAAGAAATTTAAATAATCTATTAGAAAATCTTGGGGAAAAAATAAGTATCATAGAAGAAGATTTAAATAAAAAAATAGACACGTTTAGAAAGATTTTTTGTGAAACTCTAGAAAAGGAATATGATAGTGAAAAAATCAACCTTATAATGTATGATTTGGATAAAATAGCTCAAAATGTAAGGAAATATGATATAATTATTTATAACGTCTCTCAACAGGTTACAACTAAAGAAAGAAAAATAGTTAAGAAACATAAGAAAGTAATAGACGATTGGATAAGAATTAAAGAAAAATTCGATGAAAATTTCAATTATTACACCGATGGTTTCCAATTTTTTAACATTAACCTACAAAAAATTGAAGAGATCAAGAGTAGAATAGACGCTGATATTATAGAAATTGGAGAAAACGCTAAAAGTAAACTTTTGGAAAATAAGTTTCAGGATGCTTTCAATATTACCAAGAAAGAATCAGATTTACTAATGGATGAGAGGCTAAATGAAATTAAAGAACTTCAATCAACAATAAAACAAGAAATCAAAAGAAAACAAAAGCTCTATTCACTTTATCATCACCTTCAAGAAAAATTAGAAAATTTAGAAACTAATGTAATTGAATTAATCGCAAACCAAGTAAAAATTCTAAAGAATAAGATTACTGAAGAAAGAAATCGAGCAAGATTAGAAGATTTTAATAATTTCATCTCTCAAGAAAGTGTTAAATTTAAATCTCAACTAAATGCTATTAAAAGCAGTTTAAAAAATTCAAGCAATTTAAAGATTGAAGTTGTTATGAAAGAATTTGACACACTTGAATTCAATTTTAATAAAATGAATAAGAGATATCAAAAAAAATTAAGTGAGTGTGTTAAATTTATAGATAATTTTAAAGAGGAGTCAGAATTAAGAACAATCCAATGGGAAAAATTCAATAACTATTTTGTAAATGAAATTTCACTCTTGAAAGATGAACTCATAAATAATATCATTTCAAATAAAATAACTGCAATTACTATCGAGAAAAAAACGGATAACATTAAATTAATTGATTTGAAGAAAGAAGTTAACTTATCATGTAAAGTTCTTATAAATAAATTAAAAGATATGATTGATATATCTAAGATTAATGCGGAGCTTGACGAAAAGGAAAAAACTATTTTAGTGTACACAGAGTATTATTATTTAAATAAAGAACTTAAGAATTATATTGAAAATAATTTATTAAAACTAAATAGGGAAAGAATTGGAAAAATTCTTGCCTTATATGATTCGAGTATTAGGAATAGAACATTGAACATAAATATGTTGGAACTTCAAAATAGAATCAATGATTTAAGAATTTTTAAAGATGTTCTACCGAAACAATTCTATGAAAAGGTTAGAGAACTTCAAATAAATCAAGAACGAGTAGAATTCCATGAAACAAAAAAATATTTTGAATCTATTTTAGAAAATGAAAGAAACGCTATAAATAATATTAAAAGTAGCTTAAATCAATTTAATAAAAAACACATCTTCATCGAACAGCAATTCAATTCTCTCAATATCGAATTAAAGGAATATGCTGCTAAAGTTTTTAAAAAAACTGAAGGATATGAGAATTATATCAAAATTCAAGAAATTTTTGAAAGTAAAAAGCGAATTTTTAAGGAGAATCTAAAACAATCTCAAGATGAAATTGAACATAAAATAAATGACTTATTACACAAATCAGGCGATTTAGCTAAATTAGTACCCGAAATTAGAGAGTTATATGTGAAAGTAAAAAATAATTTTTCTAATGAATATAACAATAAGATACAGAAAATTAGTGATCAGATAATTGCAATGAAGAATGAATCATACCGTGAACAATTATTAAATCTTATTAATAAAAATAAGATATATTTAAGCCAATTACTTGGAAATCTAGAAAGAAAAGTAGAAGATAATATAGAAATTAAAGAATTTAAGAAGAGTAATATTTTGATTCAAAGGAGAGCAAAGACCATTGATTCGGAGATAAAAGAGATTAAACGACATGTAGAAGTGAAGTTCAAAGAATTTTCCAAGCAATCTAAAAATTTTAATCAAATATCGAAATTTATTCTGGAAGACTTTAATAACTTTATAGATGAATATTCTGAAATTTTAAACGAAAAAGTTAAAGCCTTAGAACGCTTAATATTAAAATTATACATCGATATGACTATAAAGGCTGTTGCAAACGAATATTTGACAATAGGATTTTTGAATAATGAACTAAAAATAAAAAAACAAAATATTCAAGACCATTTGCTATTTTTAATTAGTGCTGGAAAATTGAATGGTAAATATAATCCAGTATTATCCATTTATTATGAAAATCCAGAAGTTTTGGATGAAATTGATATAACTGAATTAGAAGTAATCAAAAGCACAAATTATAAAGTCAATATGATGTTACGACATCTAAAAAATTTTGCGAGCCAATATGGGAGTATTATAGCTTTTTTTGCTTCAATTGTAACAATTTCATATTATCTATTCTTATTCAGTGGAGGCAATCCCGCAATATTTGCAATTCCTGCTATTATTACTACCATTATTTTGGTTTTATACTTTTTTAGAAAAAGAAAAGAAGAGAAAATAAAATGATGGTTGGTTTTTTCTTGTTTTAGACTTATGATATATTTCATATATAAGTATTTAATCATAATCCATGATAAAATGGACACCGTTATTTGATTTTCTGAGATATCCCAGAAAACATGCTTGATTGAAATGAACATTAAACTTTCGGTCAAAGATATCTTCATCTCGAGCGAGTTTTTGAAAGTTTTTGTAATCTAATGTTCCATTCATACCATAAGTTTTAACTATATTTATCAAGGATTTTACATGTTTATTTAAATAAACCCTTTGCTCAGAAGGTTTCTTGGTTCTTCTCTTTTTCAATTTGGTTATTTTCTCTTGTAAGAATGGTTTATTAAATTTTATTAAATCTAAGTAAAATGTTATCCCGCAATCTTTAAGATCTCTATATTCTTCACTATTACAAAAATTATCGATTTGAGTAATAATTTCTTCGATAGATCGATTTGCTAAATAGGTCTGTTCTAAATCTTTTCTTTCTCTAAAATTTTTAGTAAGTTGTGAGTCGATAACTTGATCATTTTGGTTAGAGAAATCAATTTTTTTGCGTTCTAAAGAGTCTTTTAATGTTAATTTCTCAGAATCAGATAAAACTGAGTTCATTGAATGTTCTTTTCGTCTAGCAACAATATGAAATGGAACATCAACAGTTTCTTCAGTAACTAGTATATAACATCTTCCTGGGGCATATCTCCCAGTTCTTCCTCGTCTTTGGATTAATCTGATTTCTGAGGGGACAGGTTCAAAAAAGATAATAGCATCCACATTTGGGATATCTAATCCTTCTTCAGCGACACTTGTGGCGATTAATATGTTTATATTTCCTTCTCTAAATTTTTGTAATATTTCTATTTGTAAACTCTGGGGAAATCCGTAATCTTCTTTTTTGGTTGCTTGACCAATGAATTTTTCAATTTTCAGTTGTTCGTTAAATTCTCTTTGTAGCTTATTCTTAAGAAATTCTGCCATTTCCCGGTATTGCGTAAAGATCAGAATCTTTTTGTTGCTAAATTCTTCAATTTCTTCTTTAATAATGGAAGTAATCTTTTTTAATTTAGGATGAGATAGATGAATTTGTTCTTCATTTTCAATTACAGAATTGATGTGAATAAAATGCTCTGAATTTACAATTCTTTTAGCAGATAAGATATCTTTGTTTGCTTTATATTTAATTTTATCTAAGAAAGATTTAAAGAGAGATATATCTTGTGTTTCTAATAAATCTTTAGCATGAAGTATGGATATGCAACTTGAACAATATGAGTATACAGAAGGGATATCAAGTTGATTTTCTTTAACAATATCTATAATTTTTGGAGATTTATAATATAAACATTCTAAATATTCATCTTCAGATAATTCAAACTCATTTCCTTTTTCATAATGTAAAGAAAATGTTAAATCACGAGAGATTCCTAAAAAATCTAATTTTGAATAAAATGGCTTATTTGGGGGAATTAAGTTATTTTTAATAAAAAATCTTAAATAATTTTCGAATAAATTGTACCAAACAGCACTTAATTCCCTCAATTTAATAGGTAAATCAATTAAATTGATAAATGTATCGATGTCATAAATATAATCTTTTACATCTTCGTCCAGATAAGTTTTAAAAACAATATTCTCTATGTATAAATTGTTGCATATCTGCTGAATACGTTCATAATCCTTCCCTGGTGAAGCGGTTAATCCTAGGATTAAAGGATCTGTACAAGTATTAATATATTCTTCTGAAATAAAATGATACGCATAATTGCCTTTAGTTTTATGAGCTTCATCGAATATTATTAATGATACTTGACTTAATTCGTATCTACCCCTCATTAAATCATTTTTGATTACTTGAGGTGTAGATACTATAATTCTTGAGCTTTTAAAGGATAAAACTCTTTTTTCTGGAGATGTTTTTCCGGTAAATAAGGCAATTTTTTCTAACTCAATGTCAAGGAACTTCTCACATGAAGCTCTATGTTGTGAAACTAACGGTCGTGTAGGAGCAAGAACAATGATTTTTGCTCTTGGATATTTTTTCAGACAATTAGACACTAATAAAATACCAATTATTGTTTTTCCTAAACCAGTTGGTAAAACCACTAAAGAATTTTTATTTTTACAGCTATTAACAATATTATTTTGATAATCTCTCCAAATAATTTGATTTTTTTTTATGAATGGTCCATTCAAATATTGCTTAAGCTCTTTATGCATATTAAGAATAACTGCAGATTAATTACTTTTAAAAATAATATCACTGAAAGATTTTTATAATATTATATTCACTTTTGATTAATAGAATCTATTTATTAATTTAGAAATAAGGATAAAAATACCATATCAATTAAGGTTGAGACCATTTTATTCCTTTTCAGCGGGGAAAAACAATATCTTTTTTTTTTTATCTTGTCGTTTTATTAAGTTCTTTCCTTCCAGCATTTTTAAAGTCAACACAATCCAGCCACGAGCAACTTGATGGAGAAATCTACTATCCTTAGGATAAATAGCTTTAATTATCTCTTTTGGAGAAATTCCATTGTCTGAATTATCATAAATTATATTTAATACCTGCTTTTCTCTCGCTTTTCTATGTGATAATATCTCTGCTATCCTTTCTTTAGGATTTTCTATAAGACTTCCATGGGCAGCAAGTATTAATTTAAGATTTGGCAATTTCTGAATCGTCTCAATAGAGTTTATATAATCTGCTACATCACAATTTGGAGGTCCAAGCCAAGTAGTTATAGACCTTAGAATGTTATCTCCAGAAAATAAAATACCTTTTTCCTCACTATAAAGAGATATATGGTCAATTGCATGTCCTGGGGATGGAAAAATTTTCCAAACATCCTCATTTATATTAATTTCTGTGTTCTCATCAAGAATTGCTTCTGGATCATCTATGTAAGAAACACCATATATACGTTGATAAAATAATCTCGAGCCAACGTTTCTTAGTACATTTATTATTCTTCGTGTTATTTTTTTCCTCACTCTTAGATAATCTTTGTATGCATCTGTTTCATAACTTTTAATGAAACTTTTTTTATCCTTTATAATTTCTGCACTTTTTTTTGTGAGATAGACTTTTATTCTTAAAGCCTCTCTAATTCTTTTTAAACCACTAAAATGATCAGGATGACAATGAGATACGATGATTCTTGTAAGCTTAAACTCCTTATTTTGTACTTTATATAATTCTTCTATTTTTTTTATTTCTGTAATTAAGTGTTTAACAGCCTTTTTTGTACCATATCCAGCATCAAAAATGATACCATCTGAACCAGCTAACACATATATATTTTCCGGAGGTTTTATTGCTCCAGAAGTCCCTTTTTCCTTTATTAGAAAAATACCGGGGTAAACTTCTTTCATTCAATTTGTATAATTTTTCAAAATATTTATTACTTGGTCTTATAAAGATTATAATTATGCCGTATGCAATTGTTCTTATTTTTGATGAGGAAAGCAGTCTTACAATAACTCAAGTTTTTAAACGGTTTAAAGACAAAAAGATTAGTCCAATGCTTTATGAGGAAAAAATGAAACCTCATATAACTTTGACGAATTTTGACAATATTAGTCCGGACATAGTTAAAGAAAGACTTATCCTTTTTGGTATTGAAAATAAACCATTTAAAATTCAAATAAGTAGTATTGGATATTTTCCTTCGGAAGAAAGTGTACTTTTTTTAAATCCTAAAACATCAATAGAGTTATTCAATTTTCAACAAAAAGTTTTTAGACTCTTTAAAGAGTTTGAAACTGAAACTACTCCAACAACATGGATTCCGCATTGTACATTAGGAAAGTATATTCAAAAGAAAAATCTTGCTAGAGCAATTGATATAATCAAAGAAGAGATCGTAATGACAAGAGAAAAGCCTTTTTACATCACTGGTGAAGCAATTTCTTTTGTTAAATTTGAAAGAGATCCTCCGAAGATTGATTGGTGGCTAGATTATAAGCTTACAGAATGAAGTGATACACAATACAGAAAAATTTTATTGGATTAACCCTAATTCGTGTATATTTAAATTATAGAGTTTCTTTTTTTACTTTATAAATAATTCGATAAAATAAATGATAAACTATAATGTATTGTACTAATTGTGGTTCAGAAATACCTGACGAGGCAATGTTTTGTCCTTTTTGTGCAAAACCAATTGGTAGTTCCAGCAGTCCTCCTATTCAACCAATACCACCAACACAAGCACCATATCAAGCAACCCCTTATACCCCTTCAAAACCAAAAAAAACTACAGGTGGAGCTGCAGTTGCAGTTCTTCTTGTTGTAGTAGTGGGAATTATATTAATTTTTTTTGGAACACGGATAATGTTTGGAACACCCACTACAGGAATAAGCTTACTTATCATAGGTGCTGTTATGATTTGTTGCATAAGTTCTACTGTATGTGGATCTGGAAAACACCGAGGAGGATCATGTGGTGGTGGTGGGGGAGGATGTGATTGTAGTGGTTGCGATTGTGGCGATTGTGATTGTTCATAATTATATTTTTCCCAGTAATTAAGAAAAACCAATCTCTATTTTGCAGTTAAATTATCATTCGATTATTCACGATTAAAATTAGAAAGAAAGATGCATAACCAAAAAAAAGAGATTCAAGAGGAAAAGAAGATAATAATCAGTTGGTTAGCACATCATAATCCAAATCGTCTAGATTTCAATGATCATGTATTTTATTTATTTAACCATGCAATTTGTATAGGATGTTTTTCTTTTGGCTTAGGTGCCATAGTCGCTTTAATATTTTGCAATATATTTTATTTTTACATAATAAATTTTATTAGTTTGCCGATAGTTTTCATGATTTTTTTGTTTTGCTGGATCCCTTCAATTTTGCAATATTCAATTCAAATTGCTCAAAACAAACCTTTTAAAAATCGAAAAATCAAATTTCTGTGTCGTTTTCTTTATCCGATTGGGAGTATCATACTTATATTTAAAACTCCATTTTGGGGGCTAGGTATTTCAATTGCAACTGGTTATATGATTATAGTTGTTAGAAAGATATTTTATAAAAATAAAACATTACTCTCAAAACGTAATCTTAGAAATAAAGAAATAAATTCTGCTCAGGAAATCTAAATATATCTTAAAGAGCTAAGAGAAGGAACTATAAAAAAAAAGAAAAGATAGATTTAATAAATTTTTCTATTACCTTTAGAAGTATTTAATTGCTAAAAGAATGTCGTCCCGAGTTATTTTCTTGCGTTTGGCGTGTTTTGTTAAGGATAAAGCAGTTTTTGTAATTTTAGTAGCAGATGTACCCATCCAATCAACTAATTCATTAACTGCATCACGAGCAACGATAATGGCACCATTGTGTTTCATTAATCTTCTAATAGGACTCCAACTAATATATTCTGACATAATAATTTTCCTCCACGTTTTTTTATTTTTGGTTGATTTAATTAACCAATTCTTATTTTTGGTTTTAAGTTTAAGTTTAAGTTTTTGATTAAATTAAATTAACTATATATACAAAGATCTTTTATATATTTAAAGATTTTTATTCATATCTAGTGTAATAGGAAAAAAAATTAAAAAAGATCAAACGACAAAATTCGAAATTATAAAAATAATCAATCTCGTGTAAGTTAGAACATTTTTATGGAATTTCGATTTTTGTTGAAATTTGAGAACATATAACATTATTTCCTATCTGGAGTTTGTTAAAAAATTAATAAAGATGAAATTGGAAAGGATAGGGGAAATTTATTCAAATTGTGAAACGCTATACTAATAAATTTTTGAAGATTTGCTATATGATATTTTTTAAAAATTGAGAGCAAATTAACTATTAAAATTAAATTTTTTAATAATATTTATAATAAAAAAGACTTAACTCAATTTAAACCATGACAACTTAATTGATTTTAAATTGAAAAGAAAAATCCAATTACCTATTTCCAATTTGCAGTTAAAATAATATCAATATCTTGGTAATTCTTTGGTCTCTTGATAATAGGATTCAATACCTATTTTTTTTATTCGATTATTGATTTGTGTCCATCTTCGCTTAAGATGGGAATCAAAATTAGTTTTCTCACACGGAAACTCATCACATTGAAAACAATAATCAATTCCTTTATTTTTATAGCAATCCCTTACTCCACAGTCAGGATATAAGCATGAACCTTTCCTACACCCCAGGCAGTTCTCTTTTGTTAAATATGTAAGTAACGCCTTGAAAGAAGAGTATTCTTTAAATATGGGAAGAAATGAGGAGAATCTTTCAGCGTATATATCGAATGACCCTAAAAAATTTTGAAGCTTTATACTAGTTTTTCTTATTCCTCCTTCAGAGTTGGCAAAGCATTTAGAACAATTAAGACCACATGGAGCAATTTTATTTAATATATCTTCATATTCCATTTTTATACCTTATTTCATGTTTTTTCTTATTTTATACCGTTCTTTTTTACTTAAAACAAGACTTCTTAATCTGCTAGCAGTATAATCCTTTAAATCATTGATCATCCGAATAACTGCTCGAGTGAGAGGTTGATAACTTTCTTGGTGGATTTGATCTAAGGTATCGGCAGTATCAAATAAATATGGAGGAGCTGTTAAAAATGATATGAAAGGAATTCCTTCTAGATGATAAAAGCACCCATCTGTAGGAGGATTGTCTCTTCCAGGAGGAAATCCATCAGGGGGTAGTAAAATAGAGCGTTGCAAATTTTCATGTATTATAGCGTCTTCAACAATTTCTTCGAGAGGTAATATTCGACTTACAAACCACCAACGTACAGTAGGATCATCTAATGGAACTAATTTTCCGTATTCACTTTTTACGTCGCGAGCAACGTGTTCTAAATGAATCCCAGCAACCACCTTGTTCAAAAATTCTTTACTTTTTTCTACAAAAGTTAATGCCCCTTTTCCTCCAGCCATATGTGCACAATTCATTAGAAATAATAAATTGAATGGACGTTGTTCTTTAGGAATTTGAGACCAATATTTTGCTTGAGCCAGTACTAATGCCATTCCTGATGCATCCTCTACTGCGGAGTTCCAGGGGCCATCATGGTGAGTACCTATAATAATCCATTCGTCAGACATTCCTTCTAAAGAGCCTGTAATGTTATGGGAAGTAACCTCAGATATTGTAGCTTTATATGACAATCTAGCTCTCACTGTGCCTTTTTTAATTAATTCTAATATTATATTTCCGTTATTTCGACTAACATAAACCCCTGGGATATCTCTTTCAACAGCATCATAAGGAACATAGTACTTATCTGTTTCCCAAGGGTAACCTGAGAGTATCCCAATAAACCCAGCTAGATTGTCTCTCAATTTAGGTTCTAAGAATGCACGCATTTTATAATCAAAAGGAACTGTTTGGTCTAAATTATCAAATTCATTCTTAGGATCATAAAATCGATCTATCCCAGATAAAGATTTTAATGTCTTGACGGGAAACGTAAGTAAATTTAATTCTGAAACCGCAATCTTACCTGATATTAACATATTGTCTGAAATCATGCATAATTCTGCTTCGAGATCGTGTACTGGTGTAGTATAAGGTATAGGGAAACAAGGTATATCATACATATCGTTAGGACTATCAACCAGCCAAACTTTAAGTTTGGTTTCATTAGCTTCCCATTTTTTTACTTCTACAGGATCAAGGGTAACGTCTTGTAAACCCATTCTTTCAAATTGCTTTTTCACCCAATTTTCTGCCCAATAATCAGCAGGGTAACCTGGGCGTCGAATACCTTGTTTGAATATTTCTGAAGTCCAACTCATCATTTCTGCCGTTGAAGGCACTAATTCCTTTTTCAGTAAACTCATGATTTTTACTTTTATTAAGAAGAAGTCAAATATACAAATTTAGAATAATATAAATTAAATAAATTTGAGTGTTTATTTTAATAATTTTACCAAACGATTTGTTCGTTATTACATTTACTACATACAATTGAATTTCCTTGATTTGGAAAATATGGGAGAATTGCTCCACAATACCGGCACTCTAAATCAAAAATTTGATCTTTTGATTTTATTATCCCTTTCGATAAAATTGCTTCTTTAAACTCATTTGAGAGCAAAGTTAAAAAAGAGACTAAGAAATAATGATTAAAAGAACTAGCTATTATTTCAACTTTATTCGAAGTAATTTGCCCAATCGCGAGGATATCTTCTTTTATAATAGATTCAGTTCCAAAATACCACAAAATTTTTTTCTCTACATCCTTAGCGACTAATTGAAAATTATTAAGCAAAAAGATTTGTTCTAAAAGATTAAAATAAATTTCAGAATCAATTTTGTGATCAATCGCTACACCCAAACTTTTAATTGCTTTTTTAATTCCAGGAGTTTGAGAGAAATCTCTAATGAAACTAGAGGGGACCAGCTTAGGTTCAATAGATATATTATCAATCGTTATTTCTGTAGGTCTACTATCAAGAACTCGTATAGTATCCTTATTATTAACATATGTAATAATTGTTCTTATTTCTCCTTTCCTATCTAAAGCATTTGGTATAAAGTGTAAATGGACTTGTTTATTACTTTTCTCATTTAATTCATCGAGCTCTAGAGTTAATTGATTAGAATCTTTATCAGGAATCAAGCTAGGAAGACTTATCATAGGTGGGTAGCACCTTGAAAGTGTTAAGAAATGAGGAATTTTTACTTTAATTTTTAATTCTGTTATGGGAGCTAAACTTTGGTTATCTACAAGTATCGAGTATTGAAAATGACTTCCAAATGGTTGAAAATTGTTAGCAAGTTTGATTTTGTCTTCTTGGTCAATCTTTTCAAATGAATAGCTATGGATCGCCTTTCTAATATCATCCGTTTTAGTTTTAAAGTAAACTAAATCATGAGGTTCATAAGGGCTTTTAGTATTCTCTTTTTTAGCCATTTTATTTTACAAAAATTTCAATTTATGGATATCTTATTCGAATTTTCGGGATTTAGATAATTAATAAAATTACATTCTGATTTATATTTTTTTTTTTCTTATATTAATTAATTATACTTGAGTGTAACAATGTTTGAAGAATTAGAAACATTATTTGAGAGCCCTACGATTAAACCTTCATTTGAGATAGTCCATGTTATTTTAGCTTTATTCATATTTGAGAATAATAAGGACGGAATTGGTAGATATCGCTTACAAAAAGAATTGTTAATCGGTTCTGGTACGGCAAGATCTCTTATCAAAAAATTGAATCAGGTTACAAAATTCATTAGGGTCCTAACTGATGAAAATAAAAGAAAAGGTCATATTCTCACTAAAAGTGGTTTTGAATTTTTGAAAAAGTTAAAACAAAAAATCCTACTCATAGAGGAGGGGGAACCATCGATACTTAAAGATATAATTATCAAACCAGAAGGAAATCATATTTTTTTTTGTATAGTACGGGAGGCAATTGAAAAAATATCAAACGGTATTGAACAAAGAGATGCGGCTATAAAAATTGGAGGTGTCGGAGCAACATGTTTACTCTTTAACGGTAAAAATTTGATTTTTCCTTCTCTTAGTCATGATCATGATGAAAAAGGACAAGAAAGAGTTGATGAGGAGATATTTAAGTACATTTACACCCTTATTAAAAAGAATAATTACAATATAAAAGAAAATGATGTTATCATAATTGGATTAGGTAACAATCCAGAAAAAGCACGCTTAGCTGCATTAAATGCTGCTTTAACAATACTATAATATTGGGGGTTAGATAAATATCACGTGAAATTTGAGAAAGATATAATCCTATTTATTAATAAAAACCTTTTTGAGGAAATAAAACATTGTGTTGAGAAAGCTTCCCCTAATGAAGCTTGTGGATTAATTTTTGGTAAAATTCAAGAACAGCAAAAACCAAATAGTGAAGATGAATATTCTTATTATTATTATGGTTATAAATTTGAGTGTATTGAATCTTCATATAAAAGTCCAATCGCATTTTTAATGGATGATTATATGAAATTAATAGGTATTTCTAAAAAATATTCTAAAAATTTTCAACTCCTAAGTATTTTTCATTCTCATCCTGGAAGTGCTTATCCAAGTGGTGTAGATATACCATATATGAAAAAATATTATGAAAGTGGTATTATTAAGTTTAAACATTTAATTTGGACTATTATTAATGCTAAAAGCAAAGAACTAAATGGATATATATTTATTTTAGATGAACTTAAACAAATTTCAGTTCAATTTAAAGAAAATTGATATTAAAAAAAGCAATTTACTGGATTTGGTTGAAACCATTCTTATCAATAGTACAAATTTGAAGTTCGTGTCCAGAACCAGCATCCCTCTCTTTTGAGCTAGTTATAGCTGTTTTTAAAAGTTCAATGCCTTTAGTTTTAGCCAAGTTTGCTTTCCAATCAGATTCTAAAACACCAAGACTAAAAGGACTACCACTTCCAAAAGAGATATATTCATTTTCTTCATAAAGCGTACCAAGTAAGTCAATCCCATAGAGTTTCCCCGTTTTTTCTGTCAGAGAGTAACCACCTACGATCATCATAGCAATGAAATAACTTCTACCACTGAATAATATATTCCGACAAATGCTAGCTACATATTTTGGTTCTGGCACTTTTCTTTCTTCAACTTCTTTTAAACGAGATAAGGCACGTAGCTGATTGACTACGTACTGGCAGTCCGCGACACCCCCTGCAATTGTAGCTGCAGTATAATTATTTATTTCAAATAACTTCTGGGCCTGTTTAGATGCTATAAAAGTACCACCCGTTGCTTGTGATTCAGTACCAATAACTACACCATCTTTTACAATTATTCCAACTGTCGTTGTACCGGTTTGTAGTATTTTTTCGATTCGGTCTTGATCCAGTTGGTTTAGTTTATTGTTATTTTCCATCATCTTGCTGTGAAATAATGTCTGTATTAATATATAGCTTAATAAATGATATATAATAAATAAAAATTTGTTCTATATTTACTTTATCTTAATAAATCATAATTTAATGATATTAATCAAAAAATTTTAAAGATATTCTTTCTTATCTCACCTATTAAATTGGAATAAATTTGGCAATTATTTTATGGCAAGAAGTCAAGCACGAAGTAAACGAAAATACACCGGAAAAAAATATAGATATTTTAGAAAGAAAAGAAAAAGAGAACTTGAACGTCCGAGAATTGATACTACCATCGGTGAAGAAAAGAAGAAGAAACAACGTGTTTTAGGGGGTAATATAAAGGTTAAATTGTTTTCTACAAAGTTTGTTAATATAACAGATCCAAGCACGAATAAGACTTCAAAAGTAAAAATCTTACGATTTGAAAGCAATCAAGCTTCGAAGGATTTGAATCGAAGGCACATCTTAACTAAAGGAGCAATTGTTGAAACTGAACTAGGCAATGCAAAAATAACAAGTCGTCCGGGTCAATCCGGAACAATGAATGGTGTTCTCATTTAAATTTCTTACCTATTTCTTCTACAGAATATAAAATAGAATATTTGGAATTCATTTTCTATCCTTAACACACTTTCTAAAAGTAGTTTTTTTTTATTCTTACGAAAATAGCTAAAATGGATATAAAACTCGTTATAAAATATTTATTTATATTTCCGTATATTATAGGAATTTTTTTCATTTTGGGATTTGTTGTAGTGAAACTTTACTATAAAAAGTTTAATTATTTATATTTGTAAGTTATTAAATGCTATTCTTGAATTTTGATATTTTTTACATTAGCTTTTTTCCCTTCCGTTATTTCTGTATTATTGCTTCCACAGTGAGAACATTTAAATAATTGAAGTCCAGTTAGTTCTGCTTCTCGAGTTAACGACACTTCTGAGGTTTTACTACAATCCCTACATTTTACTTTGCCAGGAGTTATTTTAATTGTCAGTTTCGCTCCTTCTGCGATTGATCCTTTAGTAGCCATTTCAAAAGATCGTTTAAGCAGCTCAGGAACAATAAGCGTTAACTCCCCAATTTCCAGTAATACTTCAGTTATTTTTTTAGCATTATATTTGAGTGCTGTAGCTTCAGCTACTCTGTAGATTTGAAAGGCAAAACTGAATTCGTGCATAATTGGAAACTAAGTTTTTGAATATGATTTTCTAATTTCTTTAGCAACTTCAGTCAGTACTTTGCCTTTCTTCTTCCCTTTTGCATCTATTAATACTCTTCCAGGATCATCCCACCAAGTCCTAGAATATTTATAATTTCTTTCAATTTCAGAATTATAGCCTAAATTCTTAGCAGCGTTCGCAATATCCTCTAAATTAACTTTTTCTACCGCAAATTTTTGAGGAAGTCTTCTGCCATTACTCCTACTTCTTTTTGCGTCAAAATATTGCGGCCAAAATATTAGAAAAGGTTTTCTTGACCTCATGAATTTACCAATTAAAGAAAATTTCAAAAAGAAATGATAAGAATAAAAACGCTCTAAATAATTTAAAAATTATTAGTTTAAAATTTAAGAATTGGTACAAAAAAGATTTAATTACCAGTTTTCACTATTCATAACATAACAAAAAGAACCCTTTTTTAAGTGGGAGGGTAGTCTAGCTTGGTATGATACAGTAAAATATTACGTTTTACAGCTTAAAACTTGGCTGGGGGCCAAGTGGTCGGGGGTTCAATTCCCCCCTCTCCCATGTATTTACTATAATAGATTTTTATCAGTAATCCCAAAAATATTATAAATTACTTTTCCTTGAGTATCTAAATATTTTTTATAATGAATTATCATATCCTTTTTAAAATTTATTTAAAGCAGAAAAAGAGGTTGTTAAAAATTATAGAAATAGAAAATGTTCAAGATTATGAATGGGCAAATGATTGGAATACGATTGTTGAATTATTTGATATGGTTAATAAATTGAAAGAGTTATTTAATCGCTTAGATGTCACACGTATCTTCGTGAAGTAGAGCAGAGAATTTTAAGCCTAAATCTTGAAAAGTATATATGTTCTTTGCAAAACTATATAATTTAAAAGTATTCTTAATTTCTTTTTATATCAAATAAAAAAGCTCTTTTCCCACATATTAATGGAATCTTATTTATTTTGTTAAAATTTATAAGTAAATCAAATCTATTTTTTGATCAAAAATATATAAAAAAAGAAAGTTGACTTAAAAATGGTTTGGAGCAAGTTGCAATCATCAGATAAAGCTATGTGCGCTGTGGCATTAATTGGGGGAATTGTTGCACTAATAGAAACTCTATTACATATGATTGGATTTCTGGAGTTTTGGAGTTTTGGTATAATCACTGAGGTTATTGCACTCGTACTCGCACTTATTACTATATTATTAGGAGTAAAACCACTACCATATACTCCTGCTATTCTAGTAGTTATAGGGCTATTATTAATTATATTTGCAAGTTGGATTGGTGGAATAATAGTACTTCTTGCGGCAGCTATTGGGATTATTACTTAATATTTAATTAATTTTTTCTTATTTATTTATGAAATTCCGAATATTAGGAAGAACAGGTTTAAAAGTTAGTGAAATTGGTTTAGGAACTGAATATTTATTTAGGCAACCTAAGGAAACAGTTAGTTCAGTGATATCTGAAGCCATTAAGAATGGAATTAATTATTTTGATATTGTTTTTAATGTATCTAATTACATTGAAAATATTAGCGTTGCGATTAAAGATTATAGAGATGAGATAATCCTTACATGTCATTTAGGATCAATAGAACAAGACGGAAAAGTTCGAAGATCCCGTAATAGTAAAGAATGTGAACAGACAATTATCAATACAATTGAAAAATTTGGGAAAGGGAATATTGATATTGTTAATTTACAGTTTGTTAAAGAAAATGAATATGAATCAGTAATAGCACCAGGAGGATTATTGGACCTAGCCAAAAAATTAAAGACAGATGGAAAAGCTAAATTTATAGGATTAAGCACTCATAATATCTCAATAGGTCAAAAAGCAGTTAAGAGCGGTAATTTTGATATAATAATGAATCAAATTAATATTATAAATGATAGCATGCCTGGGAGAGAAGATTTTTTAAAAACATGTAAAAAAGAAGGCGTAGGTCTTGTAGCTATTAAGCCTTTTGCTGGAGGAAAATTATTACAGAGAAACCGAACTGTTAATATAGCAAAATATCAATCTGGAGGATTGAATTTAAAAAAAAAAATTCCTAAGGATATTACTCCTATTAAATGCTTAAATTATACCCTCTCTCAAACTGGTGTCTCAACTACTATACCCGGAGTAAAAAATGTTCAAGAATTAAAAGAGAATCTTGCCTTTTTAAATGCTTCAGATGAAGAAAAGGATTTTTCAAATTTAATTAAGGAATTTAAGAACGTTAACTAAGTATATTGGTAATGTGTAAAATTTATCGTATTAAATTAATAAATTGCTAGTTTATTTAGATAAAGCAACAGCTAATATTAAGGCACCATAAATTTCAGAGTAGTTGCCAACTCTAGATGTATCAATAATCGTAGGTTCTATACCCATATAAATAGCCCCATATGCTTTACCTCCACCTAAATGAACCAATGTACGATAAATTAAGTTTCCAGAAATACCATTAGGAGCTATAATTAAATTGGATTTTTTTTCAATAGCTTTTTCTATCAATATTTCATCGTGAGATATCATAATATTTGGATATTTTTCATTTATAAATTCTACAATTTTCTCTGCTTCCTGTATTGTTTGGTCAACCTTGACATCTCTTCCAATATCTCCTATTCTGCCTCCGCTTAAAATACTTATTTTAGGAGTGATATTTAGTTTATCTAATTCTTTTATAGCGGTTTCCAGAAAGATTATTTTTTTTTCTAAGTTATTACATTCATCAATACCGACTGGACCGTAAAAGAATTGATAGCCATTAAAAGTTTCCAGTAATGCTAATCTATTAATCTCTTCGCTCTTTAAATAGATTTTGATATTTTTTATGAACTTGCTCGAACTTAGAGAACCTCTTATAATGGATTGAAGAGACTTGTTTTTTAAAAATTCAAAAATTGAATTTTCAGGATCCTGACTTTCAATAAATTTCACTCTTGAATTTTTAATTAAATCTGGAGTTTGTCCAAGAAGCTTATTTAAATTTTCTTTTTTACCAAAAAAAAAAACTTGTGAATTATACTCTTGTAAAAAATCTAGGCTTACCTTTAAGATTTTTTGGTTATGATATTCAGAAGCCCCTAATCCTATGCCAATGATACTACTTTTTTTTTTTGCTTCTACTTTAAATTTTTTTAATATCATATTTGGGTAAGAATATCATCTAAAAAATATTATAAAAATTGAAAGCTAAAATTATAGTTAATGCATCATATACACCATGAGTTATAACAACTGCTAATAAATTTTCATTTCTCCAATAATAAATAACACCTAATAAAAGGGAGATGGCAAAATAAGGAATAAAAGATAACAGAAAGGAAATAAGTAGGACTAATGGAGCATTTATCACCATCAAAATTACGCCTGTTACATGAATCATAGCAAAAATAAATGCTGTAACTATAATCCCCCATTTATCACCTAAGCTCCGCATTAACCCTTTTTGCATAAACCCTCTAAACAATATTTCCTCAGATGTTCCAATTATTAAAATCATCACAATAGATAAGAGAATTAAACTAAGAATGTCAGCAGAAAGAATGATAGATTCAACATCACCAGTACCACTCCCAAGATCACTTACTATTTCGATTCCAAAGAGTGTCTCGAGAGCAATCTCGGTTAAAAAAGAAACTATTCCAACTAATAAAACCCCGATTATAGCAAATCCCAATCCTATTAAGATCTCTTTTAATACTCCTTTTTTTTTAATTCCCCGTGTAGTAAATCCTAATAGTCCTAATCTATTTTTTAAACTGGGATTTTCAAGATATTTAGCAACATATATGACTGGAACTAAAATAAATATTAATTCAAAGAAGGAACTAAATATTAAGAAGTATGGATTTAAGAGGAAATCATATAATAATTCTAAATTAAAAGAAGCATAAATAATTATAATTAAAATCCCCGCAGTTAAAAAATTCATTAAAAAAAAGGCACCTATAGGCACTCCAATCGAAGCGGTAGTACCCCATAATTCATGATTTTTCGTATCAATTATTTCATCATCCGAAATTTTCTTGGGTCCATAAATAATTGGAGGAGTATAAAGTTGGGGATATTTTGAATGTTTTATATAAGGATTAATTACTTTTTCTTGTTGTAAAATTCTATGTTCCTTAAGGTACTCAAGATTAGTTCCACAACTCATACAGAATTTAAGTTTATGAATTTTTGGAATTTCTTTCCCACAAACGGGGCAAAATGACCAACTAGTATCATTTAATGCAGTTCCATCTTTAGATATCATTGTTTCTTGTTTATTATGAAGATCTTGAACTTCTTTCTCGTCCATGATTAAACTACAAAAAGAATTTAAATTACTAAAAGCTTTACATTTCTAATTAGAAATTCGTGAAAAAAAATTTATGGATTAAGTTTTTAAATTTGACTTCTTATATGCTTAAAAATCATGTTAATTTCAATATCATTGTGGTACATATCAGGACTTGTCAATTGATAATAATTGTATTTAACAGATTCTTCACCTTTCTCAACTAATAATTCTTGCTTTAGTGAGGGCATCCAAAATGTTTTATTGATATGCTGGTATTCAGCCATAACCATATAAAGAAAGTTCCCTACTTTTTTCGGGATAATTTTAGTTTTGATTTTTGTCATTTCATTAGCTTTTAGCCTTTTAATGCTTGTATACTCTAATTTGGATTCAAACGCATCAGACATAAAAAAGTAAATCTTTATATCCTTAATTTCAGTCAAGTTAGGATTCTCGACTATAATCGTGATAATTTCTGGATGATTTAGCTTTAGTTTTTTATTGTGTATTTTGATATCTATGAAAATAGGGTATGGTAAGATTTTTTCATTTAAATCAAAACTTAAATTAACGAGTTTTTGAAGATTGGGTTTTAAATTTAATATAAATTGATTTTTTTGTTCTTCTAAAGAAAGAACTTGTTTACTCCTCGATTCTTCAAAACCTTGAAGCATACGATTAATATACTTTAAGATGTATTTATCAAATTCTGAATGTTTAACAGATATAAAAGAAATTAATTTCTTGTAATATTCTGATTCAAGATTTTGAGGTAAAGGTTTCTCGAAAATATCCTTGATAAAATTTTTTAAAAGCTCATCTAAATGGATTAAGTCTTTATGTTCAATTTCAAATTTCTCCAAAATTTTCCCATTAAATTTGTCATCTTGTAAAAAATCACTTAATGAATTTAGCACTTCAACAGCTTCAGAGTTATAGGCGTTAAAAGCCTTTGTTATCATAGCTTCTAATAAGTTATTTAATTTTGTAACATTTTTGTTCTTATAATTAATGAATTCTGCTCGGTAAGATTCTAAATATTTAATTAATTTACCAGAATGTAATTTTAATAGGCTTCTTTGATATTTTTGATATCTTTCCGATACATTTTTTATCCAATTACCAACACTATTTATTTTCTCAAGATTTTCTTCATTGTTGAATATTATATTTTCTTCTAAAGTATCTGTAGATAACAGTGGACAATCGATTTTTACTTTTTCCAATACTACACTTGTATTACGCTCCAACTGATATATATTTTCTATTTGTGTGTACAAATTGAATTTCTGAAAATCATCTGCTTTAATTTTAATCAATTTCTCAAGTAAATCTTCTAACTTGTCAGAATAATATTTAGGATTTCTATTTAGAATCCCTCTTAATATTGCAGCAAATTCAGAAAGAATTATGTAGATATCTTTTTTAACATAGATTTTACTTCTGTTATTTTCTAGGTTTATGATATTACAAAAATCTACTATATTCTGATAATTTTTCTCAGCAAATTGATAGTAGTTGGCACATTTTTCAACATATAATGAATTTTTTGCCAAATAACTATAATATAATCCTAATAATGATTTATTAATAATATATGAGAGTTCTCTGAATTCTTCATACTTTCTTTTGGTTTTATTATCTTTTATATAGGCTATTAAAAATTCCTCAACAATTATCTCAAAATTGCCTGCAGAACGAATTGAATTGAATAATTTTAAAGGACTAATTTCTATATCATCTAGTTTAGTAATAATGAAATGCCTATACTCATTAAATTCAGAATTAAGACTATAAAAATAAGAGTCAATTAAAGATTTTCTTCTCTCAAGTTCCGAATTTTTGACTTTTTTTTCAGTTTTAAATAACGTAAGGTTTAGAATTTCAGTTAAATAATATTTGAGAGAATATAATGACTCCATATATAATGTTCTTGCCCCACAATAAGGACACTGAGCTGCAGATCCCTTTATAATGGGTAAACCACACCCACATTTCTTGCAAGGCATAAAGGATATCATAAAAATAAGTGTTCTCTCAAATTTTTTATTATAAATATTCTTTCATATTACAAATTGCTACTCGATTATTAAAATTTTATCCTTTAAGTCTATTTGAAATATGATATTAAATCAAGTTATTTAGTAATTGAATATATTTTTAATAAATTTTCTATAAAAAATTTAGTGAGTAAAATAACAGAAAAGATGGTTGTTTTCAAGATTTATGGGATTGACGAATCCATAACGTTCAAATTGAATCGTTTTATTCATTGGTATTTTTAAAAGATTTATTTCTCCATTCCCTTTTGATAGTGTTCCATCTGGTTTTAAAATTGATACCCTTATATTTTCATCTTTAGGTACCCATTGAATAATTGGAAAATCTCGGTCCAACTCCTTACTATGATAGGAAGCACCTATTTTTTTATTGTTCAAATCAATAGACTCAATCTTGATATTCATTAAATCCTTCAACCGAGTCATTTGGTTTTTTTCTAAGCTTTTTCCATCAGATAAAGCAATCAAAAGCTTCAGTTGTTTGTTTATTGATATGCATTTTATTTTCCTTTTTCCTTTTTTAGGCGTTGTTGGATGTAGGAGAGGTTCAGCAATGTATAGCTTGTCAGGAATATCATCAATTGTAATTGAAAATGGATTTTCAACAAAAAAAAAACGGTCAGAGATTGCGTCTATTATGTCTTGATTTTTTGAATATAACCAATTTACAGAAAATGTTATTCCTGACTGAGACATACCAAGTTCTAGTAATGTTTCTCTTAACGCTTCCGGTCTTATTCCACGCTTTTTGAGAGATTGTAAACTCCATGTCCTTGGATCTTCCCATCCTTCATAAATTCCATTTTGAATATTATTTCTTGATTCGGTTTTGCTTAATTTCATATCAGCGAAATTGAGTCTTCCATAATATAATAACTCTGCTTTCTTCCAACCAAAATGGTCCCAAATAAATTCTTCGATAATACCCTCTTTAACTAAATCTATACCTCTTAATATATGAGACGCACTTATTAAATAATCATCAATTGCCCAAGAATACTCTAGCATTGGCCATACTATATATTTATTACCCACTCTAGGATGTTCTGCCTCTGAAATCCTCATAATAATTTGGTCTCTTAAAGCTGGATCTTTTTGATCCATTCCTGTTTTTAGTCTTACTACCGCTTGACCTTCATGATATTCCTTGTTAAGCATAGCGTTCCATAGCTCTAAATTCTTTTCTTTTGATTGATTCCTATGTGGGCAATCTTTTTTGTTTTTCTTATAATTTTCCCTAAATTCATCAGCAGAGCAAAAACAAACATAAGCCATATAATCTTTAATGAGTTTTTCACAATATTTATAAAAAATTTCTAATCGATCGCTTTTATAATAAATATTGCTATAATTTACTCCTAACCACTCCAATCCTTCCTTAATTAAATTATAGGCTTCTGGTAATACATACTTAGCCTTAGGGCTTTCTCGTAAAGATTTTGGACTTCCGATGGTATCATCGTAAAATAAAATAAGTTCACCATTATATCTTTTAACATATTCATCATTTAGTACAATCATTCTTGCGTTCCCAATATGTAGCGCCCCACTTGGATAAGGAGCTAAACGCATTATTACTTTTTTAAACTTAGAGATGTTTGGTAGTTCTGGTAATTCCTTCTCTTCCTCTATTTTTTCTTTTTTATCCAACGCGTGAGGATCTAACTGAAATAATTTTTCTTTCTGTTCCTTTATATTTAGATTTGAGATTTCAGAAATGATACTATCCAATATAGGAATAATCGATTTCGCTTGAGAGCGCATATCGGGTCTTGTGGCCATAAGTTTTCCCATTATAGCTTTTTTATCTGGCTTACCATTAAATTTAACTGCGTTCTTCAAACCACTTAACCATAGAATCTTTCTTATTTCTTCATCTTTCATTAGTATCTTCATCTTATCAATTTTTTTAATTTTTCAATTCATCTATTTTGGCTTGCAATTCATGAATACCATTTCTTATTATGTTTTTTGCTATGAATGAAGATTCCTCTGCTTCTTTTTGCATTAATATCCTTGATTTTAAAGAACATGCTTCTAAAAACGTGCTTTTATTCTTTAAACTTGAACCATTAAGTATAACATCCAGAATATGTAAAGCTAATTGAAGTTTTCCTTGTTTATATAGCTTTTCCGCGTGAAAAAGATATTTTTTTTCATCATTTATTGCTAAAAACTCCTCTGCGATCTCATTAGATTTAGCGGGAAAGAGATCAGTTGGATTTCCCGTTGTATACCATCCATGAAAAAGCCTATAAACAGCATGTATAGCAAATCGATAACAACCATATGCCGGAGTCAAATATTTGTGTTTTTTAAACTTTTCAGGATAAATATCAAGCATCTCATGATAAATTTGTTCGAACCATTTTCCCTCATTTAATTTTTTTACAACTTCATCATAAACAAAATGCATTACTTCTGCTCTAATTGATAAAACTTCTTGAACATTTTTTTTACCTTCTATGAGTGGTCCATGACCAGGTGCCAAGAACTTTGCGTCTTTTTCTAACATTTTTTCCATAGCTATAGCCCATTGTTTAGGGTAACGTTGTACTTTAAATGGATTCCCTACATTAGGAAACGTAGGATTCGATACTAATTCCCCAGGAAATAGAACTTCTTTTTCAGGAAAAAACATCCATAAGCTATCATCTGTTTCTCCTTTATCGTGATAAAGCTCAAAAGAATAGTTTCCTAATTTAAACTCATACTTATTATTTCCATAAATAATTATTGTGGGGTTGAGTATATCCTCTGCTGAAACACCTTCTTTTGGTATATTCCCTATTGAAGAAAATTGCTGACTATTAATCCAATTATGATATTTGTCTAATTCTCTATACTTCTCAAATCTATTTAAAATATTTTCGTGTGCAATAACTTGAGGCATCTGCCAGCCTTTGTCCTTTACTTCTTTAATGATCGACGCATATCCAAAACAATGATCAAAATGCCCATGAGAATAGATGATAAATCTTATTTGCTTATCTGAAAACTTTCGGATTTTATTGAATATACGACGATGAAATATTCTATTGGATAGATCAAAAATAACTAACCCCTGATTAGTTTTTATCACGCTAACATTGGCCCAAGCGCCAATAAGAAAACATGTATCATCTGCAAATGTCTTACATGGAAAATTGCCGAACCATTTCTTCATAGAGTCTTCAGTTGAGCTCATTATTTTTTCCTTAAAATCAACTTTTTATGAATTGTATAGGTTTTGAATGATATCATTAGCTTCCTTCATTATTCGATCAATCAATTCCTTAACCGTTGGTATATCGTGAATTAGTCCAATACCCTGACCTACAGAGATTATACCAGCAGTTAAATCACCTTCCTCATACATAAGCTTTGATTTTGCACCAGCAGCAGCATTAAATATCTCCATTTGGTCACTTTTTGAGTTTTCTAGCTCAAGAACTAGTTTAGCGGCATCATTATTCCAAACTCGATGAGTAGCATTAAGGGATCGCATAATGAGGGTTGTATCATAGATGGTAACATTTAATAGAGCTTTCTTTAGATTATCATGTATAGGACATTCTTGAGTTGTTAAAAGACGAGTCCCTATTAATGCTGCTTTAGCTCCTAATGCTAAAACTGCAGCTACGCCTCTACCGTCTGAAATTCCCCCTCCAGCAACGACAGGGATCTCTAAAGCATCAATAGTAGCAGGTGTTAATACGATCGTACCAATATCATATCGTCCTGTAGCACCACCATTTTCCCAACCGACAACTTCTACTATATCAGCTCCTAATGAAGCTGCTTTTTTGGCATATCTCACCCCAGCGCATTTATGGATCCAAATAATATCATTCTTTTTGAATAAAGGAATGTATTTATCTGGAGCTTCATGTCCCGATGTTTCAATAATTTTAACACCTTCTTCGATCATAGCTTTAACTAAATCGATTTGTTTTATGGGTCTTAACATAGGAAATAAATTTACATTTACTGCATATGGTTTATCTGTTAAAGCTTGTAATTCATGAAGCGCCTCACGCAGTGGTTCGGGTTTTCGGTACATTACTGAAGCAAGAATTCCAAGTGCTCCTGTATTTGAACACGCAGCAGCAAAAGCAGGATAACTTATATTCATCATATTTCCACAGAAAATTGGGTATTTTATCCCTAACATTTCTGTAACTTTTGTTTTTAACATATATCAACCACTTCTTTTTAAAATATTGTAAGAATTTAATTTAATATGATTAATAGAATCTATTACTGTAAGAAATAAAAAATTTCATTTTCTTGGTTTTCTCTGCTTTGACTTAAACAAATTCGTAATATCTTCAATACCGATCTCTGTTAAATTATTTATAATTAAATCTGCATCAAGAAGTTCTTCCTTATTGTGTGTAGTTGTAAGAGCAATCGTTTTCATTTCTGCTCTCTTAGCTGCTTCTATACCAACTGGCGCATCCTCAATAACTATACAATTTTTTGGGTTGATATTTAAAGTCTTAGCAACAATTAGGAAAACGTCTGGTTCCGGTTTTCCTTTTTTAACCTCCGCTGCGGTAATAATAACATCAAAATAATATTTTATTTTTAAACTAGTCAATAATAAATCTACATTTTCAGATGGACCGCTAGACCCTACGGCTAATTTAAAACCTTTTGATTTTAGATCAGCTAAAATTTCCAAAACTCCGGGTAAAGGCACTAATTTGTCCCTTACAATTTCTCGATAAGTTTTTTCTTTAAAATCAGACCATTCTTCTATATGTTCTTCATCTGCTTCTGGGCTTACTAATTTTCGAGTGATTGTAGGTGATTTTTGACCAAAAGTCTGTTCAAAAAATTCTTTAGTAAACTCAATTCCGAGTTTTCTTCCCAATTTTACCCAACTCTCAAAATGAATAGGCCCTGTATCAGCTAGGACACCATCCATATCAAAAATAACGCAATAATTTGAAAATTGACGATTATACATCATATAAGTTAACTTTTAAAAATATTATTAGGGCTTTTCTTTAATACATCAAGATATTAATAAAAAAAGAAATGAATTTTTTATTTATAATTTAATTCTCGATTATTAATTTGCTTTTATTTCTCAAGAACCATGTAGTACTAACCAATGTAATTAAAACAGTAAAGAAGACAATTAAGATATCAAAGCCAGGAATAATAGATTCAGATGTTTTAATAATTGTTACTTGAGAATATCCGATATTTCCATTTGTATCACTTGCGTAGAACCGAAGGGTATAAGTACCTCCAGGCAATATATCCCAAAGTGTCTGATCTATCTGACCTGAGATCCCACATGAATGATTAGTGATTCCATCATTAAGAGTATACCATATATCATCTAAGAAATCATCTATTGCTATAATATTAAATAATGGAGCTGTTTCACCAAATTCTTCATTTTGATGGGGTAAATTTATGATAATAATTGGTATAACTTTGTCTAACCTAACAGTTACGTCATTAGATATTATTTTACCTGCTGAATCATTAATAAAAAATGTAATAGTTACAGTATCACTACTAATTGTATCCCAAGCACCCTGATTGATTGTGCTGTTAGTAATGAAGAAATACTTTATGAGTGAAGAACCAAGAGTGTACCACATAAATTTTGGAACCCCAGCATCTATTTCAATTATAAATGCGGGTGCTTCTCCTCCTAAATTTTGGTTTTCAATGGGAGACACAATAGAAAATGCCGGTGGGTCCCACCAAATGGGAAGATCATCTTGTGTACCAGCATTGCCTCCTATGTCTATATATGGAGTATCTCCAATCCCATCATCGTCGTCATCTACGCCAAAATAATCATCCCAATAATTACCCTTCGTTCCATTATCCCAAACATTTAATATACCATCATCCTCAGCATTTACTAAGTTACTTGTGAAATTATTGCTGTAAATCGTATTAAAATTAGTATCATCATGCAGAAATATCCCAAACTCGTCATTTCTTTTGATATCATTTCCTATCACATCATTATTATCACACCATCTGAATATAAACACACCACTTCTATCATTTTCAATGATTTCATTTCTTGAAATAGTGTTATCATTAGCACCCTCAAGATAAATTCCATGATCCCTATTATTGGAAATTACATTCTGAAAAATTGTATTATAGGACGAACCGAATAAATTTATTCCATATTTATTATTATTAGATATATTGTTGTTTCCGACTAAGTTAAAGTTACCACCAAGATTAAGTCCATATCCTCCATTATTAAATATATCATTATTAGTTATGTTATTATTCTGTCCGCCAATATACATGCCATATATAGTATTCCAAATTACAGTATTTTCTATTAATCGATTTTCTTCTCCGTATAGAAGAATTGCACTATAATAGCATTTTGAAATTGTGCTTCCTCTAATTGTGTTATTTGTGCCTATATAAAATTGTATTCCGTAAGCAGAGCAATTTGATACATTGCAGTTTAAAATCTTATTATAACTACAATTATCAAAATAAATTCCGTTATGATTATTATGCGATGTAATATTAGAGAATGTATTGTTTTTACAATTATATGCTGTTATCCCTATATAGCAATTAGAAAATTCAAAATCCCTAATCAATGAATCTTCACAATCAACCAGAATTAACTGCCCCGCATCTGAAATTGTCGATGATTCTAACCCAGTTTTATTAACTAAATAATAAAGTGGTTTATTATTAACCAAATTTGACGTATCTATATTATTTGAAAACATATCCTTAACTTCTCCTCCAATCCCTAAACCGCTATTGAACAATTGATTATTTGCCAAATTATATCGTTTACCAGAGGATATATAAATCCCAGCAGAGTCAAAATCAGATACAATGTTATTATTTAAAGTAATGTTATTACATTCTCTAAGAAATATTGCTCCATTTGAACAATTTGAATCATTTAGGGTATTATTTTTACATAAAATCATTGTTATTCCATATCTACAGTTTGTTATATTTAAATTTGAAATTTGAGAATTATTACATCTTATAATTATAACTTGACCGGCACCCGTAAAATTTTGGGGGATTAAATTTAGTTTGTCTATATAATAATAAAGGGGTTTTCCATCTACTAAATTTGTGGGTTCAATAATATTAGTCTCAGCACGTGCAGGTTCATAATCAAAATAAAATCCGCAACCGTTCATTATATTCTCTGAAAAATTATTGTTTTCTCCAGCCCAAAGATCAATTGCATATAAATAATTATCCTGAAAGATATTCTGATAAATGAGATTATCATATGCGTCATTTATAATAGCTAAACCCGTCCTCGTGTCATAGAATCTATTATTTAAAACCCTATTATCAAATCCTCCATTAAAATCTATTCCAGTATATCCACCAATAAAATCATTTTCAAATATAGTAACATTTTCACAACTGCTAAGACCAATTCCATTACCACTATTAATAAAAGTATTATTAAATATTCTAGCATCATTTACATCCCAAAGATCCATTGCTGCAGGAGTATCAATAAATGTACAATTTCTAATTATTAAAGGCACATTTGAATCTTGGATCCAAAAACATGCTTGATATTCATAACCAATCATTGTAAGGTTTTCAATAATATAAGGATCACCGGCAGTTCCTGATCCTGAACACCAAGGCTGTAGTGTTAATGTCGTCCAATTTATTGAGCCCGACCAATAAGGCGCGGTATTATCGATTAAAATGGTTGTATTTATTAATTCCCAATATCCAGAGTTCTTCAAATTAAATTGAGAATATTCTTCTATTTTTTCATCATTCTTTAAATTTAAAACCTGGAAATTGATTATATTGATATTTAATAATGAAATTATTAAACCAACCATTAAAATATAAATTAATTTTTTTTGTTTGGACTTCATTTCGATATACCAAGATTCTGTTAATTAATTGTCATTTGGATGGTATCCTATTTAATTGTTATCTAAAATCACCTATCGTAATTTAACGATTTTTAGATAGAATCTAATTTTGAAATATATTGAAATGGAGAATTTAAATATAAGAACGTCATAGTGTAAGATATAAGATATAAAAAGCGAAATAATAATGAAAATAACAATTAAAGTAAAGATAATTGTAATTTCTGTTGTAATCTTATCTGTATTTAATATTTTCTTATATAATATATATAAGAATGAAAATATTTCCCACCAATTTGGAGAAGAGAACAATTATTTTAATCTAAAAACCGCAAGTTATTGGAATCTTACGGGAAATCCAATTTTTATTGATGATACTCAAGTTGGAACATACGATTGGGCTACAATTAATGCTACCTATGATTGGTGCACAGGTTCTGGAACTCAAGCTGATCCATATATCCTTGAAAATATTACAATTGATGGATTAAATTCAGGTAATTGTATTGAGATTTGGTATTCGAGTGTTTATTTTATTATTAGAAATTGCACTCTTTATAATTCTGGCGAATGGGATGCGGGGATGTATTTGAATTATGTTAATAATGCTAAAATTGTGAATAATACATTACGAAATAATTATGATGGAATTTTTTTCCAAGGTGATGGAGATTATCATAATGTATCATACAACCGTATTAAATCTAATACTCATGAGGGAATTCGTTTTGAGTCTTTTCATGATTATTGCAATATTACTCAAAATATAGTAATTAATAATCAAGCATTAGGTATAATTCTAAGGCAAGATTGTACAAATAATCTAATTTCAGATAATATAGTTATTAACAATACCAATGTTGGAATTCAGCTTCAAGGAGGTAGCAATAATAATACTGTTCAGGGGAATATTGTAAAAGATAGTACCTGGTATGGTATAATTTTACAAGGTGTTGAAGAAAATCGTATTAAAAGAAATATCATCTCAAATAATGATAACTATGGAATAGTTATTCATGAATCAAATAATAACACTATTCTGGAAAACAATATAAGTAATAATTCTATAGCTGGAATAGATTTTCAGACAACATTTGTGAATTTTGCTGAATACAATAAAATTATTAAGAACAATATAACAGATAATGGTGCTCTTGGTATTAGCGTAGATACTTATAGCAAAAATAATACATTTTTTCAAAATAATTTTAGAAATAATTTTAAACATGCTTGGGATGATGGATCAAATAATACATGGGATAGTGGAGCAATAGGAAATTATTGGGATGATTATTCCGGAGCAGATATTGATGATGATGGTATTGGAAATACTCCCTATACCGATATAGGAGGTACCGTTGGTGCTCAAGATAATTTTCCAATCTGGTGGGATCCTCCTAAGTTTTCTATCATTTCACCATCAGCAACTGAACAATTCGGAGATATTGCTCCAAATTATACTATTTATATTGATGGAGGATACAATGATAAAATGTGGTATACAATAGATAATGGTTTAACAAATCAAACTTTCACATCTCTAACAGGTACAATAAATCAGAGTCTATGGAACAATACAGCTAAAGGTTTTGTTACAATTAGATTCTATATGAGTGATAGTCGAGGGTATATATCCTATGAACAAGTTTCTATTGAGAAAATACGCATTGAGAAATATTGGTATCTTGATCCTTTTATCATTGATGATAGTGGTGGTGGAGATTATACATGGGCAGAAGCTGTTTCCTTCGATTGGTGCTCGGGAAATGGTACCTTAGTGGATCCATATATCATTGAATATATTAGAATAGATGGAGAAAATTCTAGTAGTTGTTTAACAATTCAAAATTCAAATGCGACTTTTGTTATCATCAATAACTCCTTCTATAACTCAGGTAGCGGAACATTTGATGGAGGAATTGTATTAGATCAAGTAAAGAATGGATTAATTATTGCTAACAACTGTTCATTCAATAATGGAAATGGTATTGTTTTAAGGTACTGTCAATACATAGTAATAACAAAAAACTCAATAAATTCAAATAATATAAGTGGGGTTTTTCTCTTCAATAGTGATGATAATCTAATATTTGATAATGATGAAACAATCAATAATAACGATCTTTATGGAGTTTTCTTACTTTATAGTGACTATAATAATATATATGATAATATTATTAATCAAAATTATTATGGAGTTTATCTTCAAGAATCAAATTATAATAATATCACTAATAACGACCTTTTCAATAATATTATACCATATCAAGTTATAGGTGGAACGGGGAATACAATTGAAGATATTTCATTTCCAGATGAACCTTTTGAATTTCCTTTTGAGATCTTAATAATCATTTTAATAATAGTAATAGTTGCTGTTGGGATTACGGGTAGTGTATTGGTTATAAAAAAGAGAAGATCATATTCAGGCGTAAAAGCAAAAGAAATAAGTGAGAAAAAAAGAGAAAAAATTAGAACAAAACTTGAAGGAAAATTGGATTTTGTTGATTATCTGATAAAAGAAAGAAAGATTCAATTAGCATACAAAAATTTAGGAAAGATTGAGGATACAGCAGAGAAATATGATTTCTTCGATATTTTTAACAAGGCTATTAAAAAAGTGGAACAATGTAAAGAATTAGAAGTAGGAATATCTAAAGGAATGATAATAGAAGAAACCAGGAAACCTACAGAAGAAAGAGAAGTAAAGAAAGCAGTTATACCTCCCCCTATAATAAAGAAAGAGGAAGAAAAGAAGTATAATTTATTTATAAGTTATTCTACTGTAGACAGAGATTATTTTCAGATAACAAAGATTGTAGAAGAGCTAAAAAAGTATCCTAATATCAGTCAAATCTCATATTGGGAACGAGATAGCAAAGCAAACATTGTAGAGTTCATGGATGAAACGCTAGAGATAAGTAATACCTTTCTACTCTTTTGTAGTGAACATTCTGTGAATTCTAAAGCTGTAAAAGATGAATGGCAAGCTGCGTTTCAAATGAGAAAAGAGGGCTTAATAAAGTTAATTCCCGTATATGAAGAACAAAAGCACATTCCAAAGATATTATGGCACCTTCTCAATGTCAAATATGATAAAGATAATTTTAAAGCTTTTATTGAGAATCTCTACAATGAAATTATGAGAGAACAATAGCACTTCCCTCTATTTTTTTTATTTTATAATTCTAAAAATTTTTGATTTTTTTTTTCTAATTTTTACTTGACCTTGGCATAATCAGCCCAAACATAATTTTAACTATTAAGAATAATTAGATTATTATTATGGAGAAGTTGTCTATTTAAAGAATCACATCCATAAAATTATGAAGGCCTGGTAGTCTAGCTTGGATAGGGCGCTGGCTTGCGGAGCCAGATATCGAGGGTTCAAGTCCCCCCCAGGCCAATTCTTTTTAAAAACTCTTACGATTTTTCTCTAAAACTACTCAATAAAATTTAGGATTTCTGAAATATTCCTGATCTTTCTTAAATTTGATGCATCAATTTCCCTTTTAAAGGGGAATTTATATCTTCTTTCAAATAATATTGATTGTAAGTTGGCTTTTTGAGCACCAATGATATCAGCATATTCATCTCCACACATAGTTACAGAATTACCTCGATTCTTTAATCCCATTTTCTCGAGTGTGTAGTAGAAGATATTTGGATCAATATTATCTTTTCTAATAATGATTTCATTATAAACAGTTTTTCCTCGCAAAATCATTAAGAATTAATAATTTTTAGATTTTTTTTAACTCTGGAATCAAGAGTATAAAATTACTGCCTTTTGAATAATCCCCTTTAATTCTATCCTCAACCCATATTTTTCCATTATAGCTTCCGATGACTTTTTTCACAAGAGATAACCCTAAACCAATCCCTTTGAAATTACTATCTCTGGTAGATTCTCTTTGAAAAATTTTTTCTTTCCAAGCATCTGTAATTCCTATGCCATTATCTTTGAATTCCATTTTAATGTAATTAGCATCTGACTTCTGATCTCTCCCTATCTTAATATCAATTTCTGAAATTAAGCTTAAAGAATGTTTTATAGCATTAATGAGTATATTCTCAAAAACATCCCCAATGAAACTATTTGCTTTAACGTATATTTGTTTACTAAATGAGTCGACTCTAATGTTTATTTCTTTATCTTTAAAGGTTAATTTAATATAATTCACCACATCATCTAAAATGTTGTAGATCTCAGTTCGCTTAAGAGATTTTTCGTCGCGATCAATTTGAGAAATCTTACGAATATTACTAACTAGTCGACTTCCCCTAATAATCTGAGTTTCAATAAGATTCAAATAAGATGTTACCTCCTCTGGGTTATCAAACATCATATTACAAAGTTCCATCCCTGATAGTAAATTCTGTAAAATGTTATTTATATCGTGAGTAAAAAGATCCTTGTAGAAATCTACCCTCTGATAAGCTTCTCGATAATCTTTTTCTGATGCTTTTAATTCAGCGGTTCTTATATTTACCTTTCGCTTTAAAATAAAACTTATAAAAACAAATATTAAGACAAGGCCAGATGAGCTTAGAATTACAGGTAATACCCATTCTGGAATTATTATCAAACTTTCTTGTTTCCCAAAGATATATTTAGTTAATAATTCATAATAGATAGATCCTGAATCTTTTTTTAAAAGAGCTAAATGGGCATCAATCCTTTCAATTAAGTATTGACTTATACTTGAATTTTTAGGAAAGGCAAACTTTAAGCTGCACGGATCAAATATTATTGAAGTTTCAGAGATATTATAATCATCTGAAAATAAGATTCCAAATAATCTATTGACCACTCCTGCATCAGCACCACCAGCATTCAAAACCTCAAAAACCTCTTGATAATTAGCATATTCTACAAATGTACAGTTGATATTAAACCTCTTAGTAAGGTTCATTATCCCTTCTGAACCTATAGTATGGATACTTTCTGACATAACCGCTATTGTTTTATTATTTAAATCAAAAAGTGATTCAATATTAGATCCACCTTTTATAAACACAATACCCCAATTGGTGAAAATTTCTTCTTGGTTAAAATCATAAATTTCTGCTCTTTCATTTGAGAAGGCAACATCGACCATAACATCTAATTCATTATTTTCTAATCGATCTAAACATTGAGTCCAGTTACCATCTACATATTCCAGTTCCCATCCTTCTTGTGTCGCTATATATTTTAAAAGATCGGGAAATAGCCCAATATGGTTATTATTTTCATCTGTATATACTTTAGGGGGGTTTTCATATGATCCTACGCGAAGATGCATAGGTTCTCCAATAGATAATGGAAAAAAAAGAGATATGATAATTATTGAGATTGAACTTATGGAGAGGACAAGCAGAAGAAAAATATTCCATTTTTTTAGCATAATATTCCCCTTCCCTTAAAATTCTTTATGTTTTAAATGAGTGCTCATGGACTTGAACATTAACAAAAATAATAGAAAAAGTTCCGTAATTTAAATGTTTTCATTACGATAAATTAAAGGATTTAAAGATCAATAACATAAATAGATTCAAAGAAGAGTGAATAAAAAAAATTATCGAAAGAATAAGTATTAGTGGAAATTTTAGGAAAAGTATGTGAAAAAAAGAGTATCAAAATTAGAAAGGATTCGAGTATTATTGTATTTAATATTTTTTAAGATGATTTAATTTAATTAAATGATTATTAGTAATTAATATATAAAGAGCCCAGTGGTTTAGTTGGATAGGGCGCTGGCTTGCGGAGCCAGATATCGGGGGTTCAAACTATTATTAAATTCTTATTAAAGGAAAAAATCCCCCTGGGCTATAATATCTAATTTGTTATTAGCTTTTTAACCTACCTCATTTGGATCGATATGCTTTCTTTGATAATAATATCTTGTTTGCCCTAGTAGTAATTTTTTTAAGTGGTGTTGATCTCATTCTTTCTTATCAAATTTTAATTAATATTTTTCAATACTTATTAAAAAATTCTCGAGAGTGTCAATGAGGATGCTCAAAGTTGAACGTTCAAGAAAAAAAAATTGATTAATATTTAAAATTTACTCCAATCAACATGCGAAAGAAATTTTAAAAATGCCACACACGTAGCTCCTCCAGTATCACGATGATAAGCGATTCCATAAAATGTATATGTCTGTTCATCAAAAACAACATGAGGATACAACCATGCAGTGATAGGTAAAAAAGCAAACCACCATACTAATTTACTATACCCTCTTCCCGTAGTATACCTATCTAGTTCAATATAATTATTTATATATTTTTCACTTTTTGGTCTTCCATCTAAAACTTCTGATTGCGCTGAACCTACCCAACCCGCAAACCATGGCAAGCCACTGCGAGTAACAGAAGTAGAATAAAGAAATACTATCTGACCACTCTGATAAAAATGGGCTTCTACATTTAATGTAACCTCTACCCAAGCATTGAATGTTAGACCATAATTTACTCTATATGATTCAGATGCATTTTCAACAATATAGGCATGGGCTTTTGGTATAAGAATTGTAAAAGGTGCCAAAACTAGACATAAAACTATAAGAAGTTTAGCTTTATACTTCATCTTTTATTTTTACCCTCTAAGTTAATTTGATTTTTAAAAAAAATTGATTTCTTTTTGTGGAAATAATTGTTACTAATTATTACTACTTTCATATATTTAAATATTTCATATTTGATTTGGAGATCTCGATACTAAAGTCGATTCTAAACACTCATTTGATTTGAGAAGGCATCAAACCTTCCATATAATGTTGTCGCACTTAGAACAGCGCTTTCTCTGAATTCGAAACTCGTGCTTCCCAAGCCCATTATCTAAAATTGCATTCCGGGAATAGAGCCATTTTTTACCAAACGGGAACCACAATTTAAGAAATGAGTTTCTTTAATATAGACGGTTCCATCCCCTTTCATTCTTGATTTATAACCCTCTCTGCTTGAATGTGAGTATACTTCTTTTTTCTTGGTGATTGGGCTGTTATTTTTAGGTTTTGATAAATTAGGAAAAAATTTATTAAGAGTGAGTTGTTCTATTCTTATGGGAGCAATCATTTTTCTTAATTTTGATATTAGCATATTTAAATTAAGAAAAAGCTCTCCTTAAGCTTTTCCATTTTGTAAATCTGGTTTCTGCTGGAAATGAAGATGTTTGTATTTATTTCGAATGCAAAATTGCATAATTTAAAGATTAAAATGCATTTCATAATCCAATCATCTTGCCATCACTGAATTTTGTATGTAACCAATTTTTTTCTTTTAAATATAGTCAAATTATAGTTTTTAGAATTAATCAAATCAAATTTAAAATAAAAACTTCTTAAGATTTAAAAACGATGTGTAAAAAATAGAACCTGAATTTTATTACGCCATTATAAAAATAACTCAAGTTCCTAATGCGAAAAACAAAAATGGAGATGAATCCTCATGGTTATGTGATCCTTTTGTTGATGATCGCGTATATGGTATAAAGTTTACAATAGAGGATGATTATTTCTCACGGAAGTTCATTTTAAAAAAAAATTCAAAAATGCAGGCAATTAAAAATGGGTATCAATTTTTGGATTATTTGAAGGAGGTATATCCGTGATTATCTGGAGTTGTGAAAATAAAACCAATAGATTTCAAGCAATTAAGCAAACAGAAGCTCCTATTTGAATTATTTCTCCCCAAACCCTTCTTCAATAAGAAGATTAATCTTTTTCGAAGAATTATCAATCTTTTTACTTTGAATAAAAAATACATTATTAAGATTTATATTGTATGACAAAAAGATGACTTTATTATAGGAGAACTTGAAGGTACAGAATTAGAAAAAGACTATAAATTAGATGAGAATTTTAAAAATTAGACAAAATACTTGGAGGGGTCGCCATGAGATTAAATAACAAGCATCAAAAGAGGAAATTGAGATCCTTATATATTTAATTCCTAAATCACAGATTGGAGATCTACATGGAGTATCAGGGAAAACAATTTCAAATTGGTGAAAAAAATAGAATACAAAATCTCCAACTAGAGGAGATTGGGCAAAAATTAACTCATTGGGGATTAAACCAAGATCAAAAAAAGATTGGAAAGGAGTAATTAATTTTTCAGATTCCATATATATTGTTTACTACTGAATATTTTCTATTCTATCAAATCCAAGATTTCTGAAATATTACTGATCTTTCTTATGTTTGATATATTAATTTCCTTTTCAAAGGGAAATTTATATTTTCTTTCGAATAAAATTGATTGTAAGTTCGCTCTTTGAGCACCAATGATATCAGCATATTCATCTCCACACATAATAACAGAATTAGGTTGATTTTCTAATCCCATTTTCTTAAGCGTATGATAGAATATATTTGGATCGGGTTTTCTCTTTCCATATTTAGCAGATGTTACAATAACGTTAAAAAATTTTAATAACCTTTGTTTTTTTAACATATTTTTTATTGTTTTATGATTTGGATGATTGGAGATTAAAGCAATTTTCAACTTTTTTAAGACTAATTGTTCCAATGTCTCTTTAGTATATTTAAAAGGTTTCCATTCTTCTTCTTCACATGAATGATAAAGTTCAGCTAATTCTTTATACGCAGCTTCTGTTAAGTTATCTAAATTATTTATTATTCTCTCCTCCTTGAGCGATTCCAAAACATTTTGGAAAATCAAAGAAGTTGGGAATTCCATTTTTGTTTTAATGCTTTTTCTAAAAAAATGTTCTCTTTCTTTACTAAATTTCTTCACGAATGCTTCATTTGTTAAACTTTCATTCCAAACTTGCTTCTCTTTTAATTTTTCAATAGATTTCAGTAATCCTTTCTTAAAACATTCATAATATCTCTCTACGGAAGGATTATCAAAGTAAAATAATGTAAACCCAAAATCAAAAATTACTCCTTTAATCATCATCGTGTTAATAATAATAAAAATTGATTCTTAATTTTAATTTATCCAAATAACTATGTAGATGTGATATCTTTCGTTTCTGTTAAATACTTAATAAAAAACAAATTATTAACATAGGTATTTAATACTAGTGAGAAGTAAAATGTCAATTGATAAATGGCTTTCTGAAAAAGATAATAAAGAAGAAAGAATGAAAAGAGAAGCTGCATTTAAGCGTCTTTCAAAGGATGAAGTTGAAGAGTTAAAAAAAAAGAAAATTCGAGATATGGTTAAAAAAGAGAGTCAAAAAGCCAGTAAAATTTCAGAAGAAGATAAGTTTTTAAATAAATTGATTGAATTTAAGGATTGGTTAAATAAAAGAACTTATTTAAAAGGAGATATTGATAAAATAGAAACATGGATAAGAAATTTGTATTCAACAGTTAATTATCAAATTGAGCTAAATGAAAAATCAATTGTTAATGATGAAAAAGGAGATTTAATTAAAAAATACAAAGAAATTCCACCTAAATTTCTGGAGGAGAAAACAAGAATCGCAATAAATAAGAAGATTTATGGTACAAAAAGAACGAATTCAGATAATTATTATTTAAAAAAATTAAAAAGCCTTATTCAAGAAAAGCTAAAAGAAGGAGAATATTACAAGATTTTGGATAAAATAATCAAAAAATTCTAACATTTTCAGCAAATTTCAAAATACTTTTTATTTTATCGATTTTTATATTTTTTATATTAAGAATTAGACACCTTTTTGAATCTAATAAATGTGGCTTATCTGTCCTATTGCTGGCGTGGGTAAAAGATTACAGCCTTTTACATATTCTAAACCAAAAGCGTTTTTAAAAATAGCAGGAAAAAGATTAATTGATCATATTCTAATAAAGTTGAAAAACTCGTTTCCTAAAGGAACTAACATTTGTTTCATAGTTGGTTATAAGAAAAGACAAATAACCGAATATCTTAAAAAAAAACATTCAGATTATTTTAATCTCCACTTTATCGAACAAGAACCATTAGGATATGAGGCAGATACGCCATTCTTTAGTGGTCTTGGAGATGCTATTTTATTAGCCAGAAATCTTGCCAATAATGATGATTGTTTCGTATTTTTGAGTGATAGACTTCCTATCGAAGATTACTCACAAATCTTATTAAATTTTCATCAAGATATTTGTGATGGTGTGATAAATGTTAAACGTGTAGAGAATCCAGAATTTTACGGTGTAATTGAATTAGATGGGAATGGTACGGTTAAAAATATTGTTGAAAAGCCAAAAGATCCTAAATCAAATTATGCCGTATCAGGTGCTTATCTCTTTGGAATGAATATAACACCCCGATTATTTGAATTATTAGAGGAACAAAGGAAGATTCCACTAGAAAACGGACAAGAACATCATATAACTCCAATCATTCAGCAATTAGTCGAGGAAGGCTTTAAATTAAAAATAAATGAAATGAAAGGAGAAATATTGGACTTTGGTCGACCTGAAACTTTAATCGCAGGAAATTGTTTATTATTAGCAGAAACTAAAGTACAAGATCCGACATATGAGAAGTTGTTTCAATCTGGTGATATAGTTGATTCAAGGATCGTTCCACCCGTTTTTATTGGGAAAAATGCTAAAATTGTTGATTCAGTTATAGGTCCAAATGTATCCATTGGAGATGACGTAGTTTTAGAAAAATGCATTTTATCTGAATCGGTAATAGGTGATGGAGCAAATTTGAAAAAAATTATTTCATCAGAGAGTATTGTGGGAGATTATTCAATATTAGAGGATTTAATCAAAAAAAGCATTACAATAGGAGATTCTTCTTATATCACTACTTCAAATATGAAGTCATTTTAAATCTTTTAAAAAAAATGATTAAATTAATTTAAAAAAAAATTATTCAAATTTTGGTCTTTTATCCTGCCAAGGAGCAATTTCTTCAAAAGCTTGAGATACTTGTAATACAAGTAAATCTTTGAATCTATTCCCAACAATTTGCATCCCTGTCGGCAATCCTTCTTTAGACCAACCACAAGGAATAGACGCTGCAGGATGACCTGTTAAATTAAAAGGGAAGGAAAATGGCATCCATGCTGTGGGTGATACATTTTTTCCATTTATTTTTGGTGGATACATAATTCCTAATTCAAAAGGAGGAATGGCTATTGTTGGAGTTATTAGAATGTCATAATTTTTGAAATATTCATAAAAAATCTCATAAATCTTGGTACGCTGACTCATAGCTTTCATTACATCAAGTGCAGAATAACCAAATCCAGCGTCCACCATTTTAACCAATTCGGGATCAATTTTCTCTCTCCATTCCTTTAATTTTGATTTTAAATCAAACGCATAATCAGCAGTATATAATGTGTAGAAAGGTATTTCTGGTTTTCTCATTTTAAAGTTCACTTTATCAACAATCCAACCCAATTCTTCAAATTTTTCAGCTGAGTTAATAACATTTTTCTCAACATCAGGGTCAATCACTTTAGCATATCCTAAATCTAAGGAATATCCAATCTTTAATTTCTCTGGTTTTTCTGAAATGAAATCAGAGTAATTAATTTTTTCCTCGGGTAGGCTGTACCTATCTCCATCGTGAGGACCTTTTATGGCATCTAACATTAGGGCAGCATCTTTCACGTATCTAACAATAGGACCGACATGAACATAAGATTCAGCGTGAAGTTCTATTCTAGGATATACTGGTACTCTCCCTATACTTGGCTTATGCCCAAAAACACCACAGCAGCTAGCAGGAATCCTTATTGACCCGCCTCCATCATTTCCTAAAGCCAAAGGTCCTAAACCAGAAGCTACAGCTGCAGCTCCGCCTCCAGTTGATCCTCCTGGTATTCTTTCTGTATTCCAAGGATTTCGAGATTTACCAAATACAAAATTATGGGTTACCCCAGCATATCCAAACTCGGGAGTATTAGTTTTTCCAAGAAGAACAATTCCTGCTTTCTTTAAACGTTTTACAACGATGTCATCTTGCTCAGGAACATTATGTTCATAGATCAAACTTCCAAATGTAGTTCTAATACCTTTAGTTAAAAATAAATCCTTAATAGAGATTGGAATACCATGTAATAATCCTAATTTTTCACCTTTCTTAACTGCTTCATCTGCTTTTTTCGCAGTTTCTCTAGCTAATTCAAATGTAGGAGTGCAATATGCGTTTATTATTGGATTGATTTTTTCAATTCTATCGATAATGATTTCTGTAATTTCTTGTGATGATAATTCTTGTGTCTTAATTTTTTCCGCCATATCACAAGCAGACATAAAACAAATATCTTCGTTATTCATTTTCATCATTTATTTAATCAATTATATTAGAGTAAATTGTGATATTAACTAATATAAAAATTACTCTTTAAAATGTTAAATAAAACTCAAAATAGTCAAAAATATTTAGATTAAAATTGAAGAAAAATACTTATTTTATGTTAATTTAAAATTTAAAATCAGATTGCCACTTTTTATATCCCATTTGCCATAACTTCAATCGAGGTTTATTCACTTTATTATCCACTTCAATTCCCGGTTTAGGTTTACTCATTATTTCACGATATCGAGAATAATATTCTTCAGCACTCGGATCTCCTTTAATTAAATCCAATATTGCATTTTCAGTGAAATATAAAATTAAATCTGGTTTAATATTTGGATGATTTCTCGAGAGTTCTAATTTTTCTTCTTGTTCTTTATACAAGAAATAATGTAGTTTGAAATTTTCTTCATTAATAGAATTTTCAGCAACAAAATATTCCCAACATGCGTGTGTATTTAGATGTCTCATTAAATCTAAATTATTTAGAAAATAAGTTTTCAATTTTGTGAATAATTCTTCAGTATCCATTGTGTATTAGAACTATTTCATTTTCTCTAAATTTATTGGAGTCCCATCATAAATATATTTTCCATAAACTAATTCCTGAGGATAATATTTACATCCCGCGGGATAGGCAGAATCTTTAATTCCCCCTAAAGATACAGTAATATCAACGAGCATGGGTTTAGCATTTATGTAAATATTCGCAGCTTCTAATTCATTCTTAAAAATCTCGATATTTTTCAAATTTGAGGTGTAAACCACTGCCCTCATGCCATAGTTACTCGCATTTGCTAATCTTATTGCATCTCTGATGTCATTGGCTTTAGTAATAGAACGAACGGGCCCAAAAGCTTCCTCTTTCCATAGGAATGGAGCCTTAGATAAATCCTCACACAATTCTGGTTTAATCTCAACAAGAGTTGGCGTATAAAACAACCCGTAATCCTCTCCTGTATCGATTTTTTCACCTCCCGTAAAGATTTTAGCATCAAATTTTTTAGCATCCTCTACCATTACCTCCATCATCATCAAAATTCTTCTGCTTCCCAAAGGACCAATATCTACGTCTGGATCGGTGGGATCTCCATACTTTAATTTTTCTATTTCTTTTATAAGACATTCTAAGTATTCATCATAAATGTCTTTATGAACAATAATTCTTTTCATTGAAAAGCATTGTTGTCCAGAATTGGTGTAACTAGCTATGACATTCCACTTTGCTACTTTTTCTAAATTTACATCATCCATTACTATACCTGCATCGTTACCAGCACATTCGAAAAAAAAGTTTTTGAATGGTTGAGTATACATAGGAACTCCCATCGACCTATCGACGGTTTTTTTCAAAAATCTACCATAACGTGCTAAGATATCTTTTGCTGTATGAGATGCAGTAATTGTCATCAAAGTTTTAATTAAGGGTGATTTAATGAATTCATCTACTGCCCATTCTCCCGGAGCTATAGCTAAATCTAAAGCTTTAAGGGCAGGTAAATCCATTTCTTCCATTATTGAATAGGCTTCTATCATTGTTAATGGACATGCTGTAGAGGGTTTTACTATAGCTCCGTTTCCCACTAGATAATTTGCACCTAATTGATAGAGAGGAAGACTTAAAGGAGTATTACGAGGAGAAATACATGCGGCTAAACCATGAGGAATATACCTGATTTTAACGAGTTGTTCTCCTTCTATACTTGTTAATGGTTTTTCTTCTAAGAATTGATAATACCAATCACAAAATTTAAAACCATTCATTACAATATTTAATTCCCATTCAGAATACTTGATTGGTAATCCACCTTCTGCTACAACCAAATCCTTCAATTCGGATTTTTTAAAGCGTAATTTAGTAGCAAATTTAGAAAGAAGTTGAGATCGCTCAAAAAAATCCATCTCTTTTAATAGATGTTGATTTTTATTAATTTTCTTTATTTTTGCCCGAACTGTTTCCGGTGTGTCTGCTGGAACAGTTCGTATAAGTTCACCAGTGTATTTATTTTTTATTTCTAATTCTTGTAATTTTGACATAATTCTTCATTAGTTTTTTTCAATTTCAAATATAGAATAAAAAGTTCAAACCTTATTTCTCGTCGTCATCTTTGAGGATGCCGGCGGTCTGAGCAAACCTACCATAACCCATATCAATTAAGGTTTGTGTTCTTTTGTGCAGTACAAAATCAATCCATCCATTTTTCTCGTCTGGATTATTATAAAAAGATCCTAAAAGTTGGGCATATTCTACCCTCCTTTTTGTCTGGATTAATTTTTCTACTGCATCTAATGAGAGTGCTAGTTCCAAATCTGAATCAACAGCACACCCCGGTTTTATTTCAATCCCGTTCCCATTTCGATACACATGGAATATATCTATAGGAGCTCTCTTATCATATGCTTCAAGTGAATCATAAAGGGCAAAATCAAAATCTGACCCATTAAGTAGATCAGAAAAAATTTCAGGATATTTTGCTAAAAATATGGTGTATTTTTTTGTAATTTTTGTCTTGTAAACGTCTTTATCTACAATTTTACTCTTCATTTCTTCTTCCAGCATTTCCTTAAAACACTCTTCCTAATCTTTTTCTTTTTCTATATATTCTTTGTACCAGTTTATCGTCTGTTCTAATCCTTCTTTTAAAGGAGTAATCTTATAACCTAATTTGTCAATTGCCTTTTCAGAGGAATATGACCAATTATGATTAATCATTTTAACGGTTGATCTATTGGTATATGGCATTTTTTTAGCCAATTTTGTTTTTAATTCACATAATAAGGCATACAATAATGCGAAACTCATTGGAAAATGTCGTGGATTTTTTTTATTTCCTGCTATTTCAGCAATTAAATCTAACCAATCTTTAAATTTGATATTAATTCCCCCAAGAATGAAATCTTCGCCTTTTAAGTCGTTTCGATCAATAACACTTACAACTCCATCAACAACATCATTCACATATACAAAATTTCCCATATTATCTCCTTTTCCAGGGCATCCTAAGAACTTCCTTGCCGTAATATCTAAAATTATTTGACCAAAGATATTAAAATCTCCAGGACCATAGACTATTCCAGGGTAAAATATAGTTGCATTAAGATCTTTTTTAATATAATCTTTTATTAGTTTTCTGGCTTGAAATTTTGTCTTTGCATAATCAAGATATAATCCATCTTCACACTCATAGGTTTCATCCACAGGATCAATCGGAGTTCCCCCCAAAGCAATAAAAGAACTGATATAGAGGAGGCGAATATTTTTTTCTAAAGCTATTTGAGCAATATTTTCAGTGCCTTTTACATTAGTGTCCTCGAAAATTGACTTGTCTTTTGCCCACATTCTGGTATAAGCTGCTAGATGATAGATTAAATCTACATTTTCTGCAGCTTTGTAAAGAATCTCAATATTGCGAACATCACCATAGAAATATTCAATGTTTTTTAATCCTTCAAATGGAGTTATATCACTAGTCTCTCTTACTAATAACTTTAAATAATGTCCTAAGCTTTGTAGTTTCCTTACTAAAGGTACTCCAATAAAACCCGTGCCACCAGTTATTAATATATTTGCCATAACAACAATATTAAAGTATCATAAAGAAATTTTAAAATATTAAAAGGTTACATCGTATTAAAGTTAGATCTTAAAGACGTGTGAGATTTACATCTTTTAATATTAGGAAACCTCGGAATAAATAATAAAAGATTTTTATATCCATTTTAGAAGGCATTTATTAAAAAACTTCAATTATTAGATCTTAGATCTTCCTAAATTTTAACTAAAAGGGCATTGATATTAGATTGAAAAAGAAAGTAAAGAATTTTGGCAAATTTCATTCGCAATTGGATCTACCTTTTTCAGAGACAAATAATGAATTTTTAAGAGAGATATTTAAAACACTTGAACTTAAATTTGGTTTAAAATACGCCTCTAATCAAAAATTGATTGATTTAGGAGCGGGAAATGGAACTATAGTGATTTTTACTGTTTTAAATTATTGTATTAGAGCCCATGGAATTGAAATTAATCAAAACCTAAAAAAAGAAGCAAATAATCGCATCAAATCATTGAAAAAGGAGGGAAAATATAAAAAAAGACTATTAAAAAAGACAAAAATTAAGCTTGGAGATTTCTTTCTGCATAATTTAAAAGAATATGATTATATTTACATTTATTCACTCCCTTCAATGCATAAATATCTTAAACATGTATTCAGAACGGCAAAAAAAGGAGCAATTATTATATCTCACATGTATGAACTCGAAAATTTTAGCTCTATTTTGAAAGAAAAATATATACTAGCTCATAAGAGAGAAAAACAAGAAATTTTTACTTTCATTTATAAAAAAATTTCATGATTGATATAAAATTATGAGGAAGAGAATAATCTTAATGTAATTATTCAGCAAATATTATATTCTTGTGTTACATCAAAAAATATGATTATAAATAAAATCAGAATTAATAAATATATAATTTTAAAAATTGAATAAATGAGTTATAAAATAAGGTGTAATATGCAATGGTCTCATTTGAAGGATTGTTAGACGGATCCACAGCAACATTAATTATTCTTTCTTCAGTGATTTTTGGGTTATTATCATTATATAAATCAATAAAATTGAAAGCTAAACTTCTTTCTGTTGCAGCATTGATGATGTTTTTTGTTGGTTGTTTGTGGTTAGGACCAACAGTAGATCTTTTTATGGTTTTATTTACAGGTAAGAATATTAATCCGATTGAAGTGTATTCCTTATTAAGTTATCTGTGGGTCGCCCCTGCTTTAGTCTGCGCGATCTATCTTGGAGGTGAATTAATTTTTCCAAAAGGAAAATGGACTCTTATAGGGATTTTTATAGTTTTAGGAGTAATCTTTGAATACTTCTTATGGTTTCAAACAGATGCTTCATTTACATGGGATTTAGCAAATCCAGGTGAAGATTTAATAGATGCCCATTTTGTACAAACTCATCCAACATTTTTGATGGTTGCTGTTTTTCTAGTATCCGCACTTGTGTTTTTAGGTATTGGTTTTGCGATAAAGGCGAAACAATCCACAGGACAATTGAGAAGGAAATTTACTTATTTGTCTATTGCAAATATATTATTTGTAATATGCGGTGCTTTAGATTCAATTCTTACATTACCTCTTGCTATAGGAGTTATTAGAGTCGTTATGGCTACTTTCGCTTTATGGATGTACTTAGGACTTAAAACATAAGAGAAATTAAAATAATTTTTCTTTTTTTTTAATTTTATTTAATTTAAAATTAGGCTATTTTAAATTGCATTAAGACTTCCTTTAGATACAATTTCATAAAATATCTCTGATTATTGCAGAAATCAAGTTTCTGCGAGTTAGTTAAATCTGAGTAATTAGATAAAATCGAATGGATATCATTTGAAATAGAAATCTTAATGTAGTTGTTCAGTAATTATTATATTCTTATATTACATTAAAAAATATAATTATAAATAGAATTAAATTAAATAAATATATAATTTTATAATTGAATTGAATTTTTATAAAAAAGGTGTATAAATACAAATGCCAATCGGTTTTGAAGGTTTGTTAGATGGTATTACTGCGTCCCTTATAGTTTTTTCCTCAGTGATTTTTGGATTGTTTTCTTTGTATAAATCAATAAAATTGAAAGCAAAACTACTTACAATTGCAGGTTTAGTTATGATTTTTGTTGGCTTCTTATGGCTCGGACCAACTGTTGATTTTTTCTTAAAATTAATTACAAATACAAATCTTTCTCCAGAAGTAATATATGTGTTTTTAAGTTACACTTGGGTTGCACCAGCGTTGTTTTTTGCTATGTGGTTAGGGGGTGAACTTTTAATACCAAAATATAAATGGTTACTTGTAGCTATTTTTATAATATTGGGTGGAGTTTTTGAATTTTTTCTATGGACTCAACCAATTCAGTCATTTGACTCTATAAGCGTTAAGTTCCCTGACGGTATTATTGATGCGGATTTTAATAGAGGCCATCCAACCTTTATTATGGTTGCAGTATTTTTAGTATCATCGTTAATCTTTTTAGGAATAGGAATGGCAATAAAAGCAAAGCAAGCTACAGGTACATTGAGGAAAAAGTTTACGTATCTATCAATTGGTTTTATAATTTTTGTTTTATGCGGAGCATTAGATTCAATTCTTACTTTAGTTCTCGCTATTGGTATTGTAAGAGTTGTAATGGCTACTTTTGCTTTATGGATGTACCTTGGCCTAAAGACTTAAATATTTAAATTAACTCTTTTTTTCTTTCTATTTTCAATTTTATCCCTTTCGTTGATCTAATGAGTTCTATCCACGGATTTTAAGTTTTATTACAAGTTCTTTCAAAAACAATTTCATGAAGTATCTTTGATTTGTACAGAAATCAAGTTTTTGGGTATTAGTCAAATCCTGACAATTTGATAATATAGTATGGATATCATTTGAAATGGAGAGATATTCATTATTTGAATCATTTAAGTTATATTTCGAGTTGCTAGATTCGCTTTTATTGATTTCATTAAAATCTATTTTAATATTCTCAGTTTTTATATCAATTGGAAATCTTTTTTTGTACTCACAGAGAGAAGTAATTAACAAATCAGATATAACTTTAAAAGTTTCCTTTGAATTGATGTGATTAAATAACTCCGAAACAAGATTAGAAATTAAGGCTTTGTCTAAATATTGAATATCCTGATCGCAAAGATTCAAATTTGCTAAATCTGATCTATTTTCATAGGATATGTCAGAGAAATCTTTATTAATGAACCCTTTTGAAATTATAGGTCATCTCGAAGAAATTTGAATTTGTAATATGTAAAATCGATCTCTTATTTAAAAAAAAAGCCTCTCTGAATTTAGTGGAAATTTGAATAGCTGGTTGTTGCATGAACGTGATATTGAAAATTAAAATAAAATAATTATTCTGTTCAAAGAATTTTTATAAATATTGAGAACAAAATATTAGTAACTTTTAACATAATCGTTCTAAAAATTATAAATAAATAGGAAAAAATTATGTCTAAAGAACAACCTGATTTAGAGGAAGAGTATTCCTTAAAAAAAGCTGTGTTTTATAGTTTTGCTGGCTTTACAGATGTTATCTTTTTACAGTTTTTTACTTTCTTAATATTTACATTCTATTTTTCTATAATAGAATTACCTGCAGGATTGATATCTCTTGGTTTCATAATCTGGGCAATATGGAATGCTTTTAATGATCCAATGCTTGGGGCTATTTCTGACAGATCAAACTTTAAAATGGGTCGTAGAAAACCATTCATTATAATAGGCATAATTCCACTACTTGTTATAAATATTCTACTATTTACTGCACCCAGAGGATCTGATCTTCTAGCATTTTTGTATTTCTTAATCATAATCGTAATTTGGGAGCTTTTTTATACAATGTATTCATTAAACCAAACTAGTTTATTTCCAGAGATGTTTCGTGATTTAGATCAAAGATCTAAAGCTAATAATTCTATCCAATTTTTTCAAGTGATTTCATTATTGATTGCTTTCTTATTACCGGGATTCCTTATTCAAAGCTTCACCAGTGAAGATGTACCTATTGGAACTACACAATTACAATACATAATAGCTGCTGTAATTATTTCAATAATTTGCGCAATTGGGGGGTTTATTTTTATTAAATTTGGATTAAAAGAAAGAATTGAATTTTCTAAGGATTATGAAAGAGTTCCACCGTTTAGACAAGCATTAAAATATACATTTGGATACAAATCGTTCAAATTATATGTTATTGGGAATTTTGCATTATGGTATGCATTTAATATGATTCCTACCATAATGCCAATTTATGGAGCAGTTTGTTTAGGGGTTCAAGATGCTTCAATACTATCTTTAATACTGGGTACTGGTTTTGTTTCAGCAGCGATATTTGTATTTCCATGGCGAATAATTGTAAATAAACTTGGTGCTAAAGAATCTTATATACTATCTTTGATAGTTTTTATTATAACATTGTTACCTCTCATGTTTATAAGAGGAGTACTCTTAGGTTTTATATTTTTCTTCTTATTAGGAATTGGGCTGGCAGGAGTATTAATTGTTAGAGATATTACAATTGCTGCAATTATCGATGAGGATGAATTAAAAACGGGAGTAAGAAGAGAGGGTAATTTCTATGGAATAAACGGTTTCATCGTAAAATTCTCCAATGTAGTAGTATTTCTCTCAATAGGACTAGTATTCATTGGTACAGATTGGAATATCTTCGATCTTAGCACAGCAGAATATGCGGTGGAATTTGGTCTTCGAAGTCTCATGGTTATCTTACCAATAGTATTTTTAATTATTGGAATAATAGCTATGAGGTATTTCCCAATCGATAAAGAAAAATATAATCAATTAACTGAAAATGCAAGGAAACTACACGCTGAAAAAAAGACAAGATTTAACTCCTAAATGTAAACCTAATCTACATTTTCTTTTTTTTTTTAATGTGATAATAAAATTCGGTAGTGCTGTAAAAAAAGAAAATTAAAATAAAATTTAAATTAATTTTAAAGTCTAGACCCACAATTAGGACAAAAATTTCCACTTGATTCGAGTTTTTGGCCACAATAGACGCAAAAGTTTTTTCCTTCTGATGGTAAAGCCTCCTCGATCTTTTTAGGTGGAGGGACGTATTCAGTTGCAGGAGTATACTTTATTGGTTGACCTAAGATAATTTGTCCTGATTCAGCATCAAAACTATACTTTATTAATCCTTTATTTCTTAGATCTACTAACACTCGTAGTAATACACTTGGTTTCATCCCTATTTCTAATGCGATATGTTCAAGTTTATATGTTCCTTGAAAGTCTCGTTGAGCAACAGCATTCTTAACAACTTGTTTATACTTATAATTCCTATAAAGTTGTTCAAATCCTCCAATGAATATGAAAAAAGCAGGAATAAAGAGCCAAAAACCCCACCATGCAAGTCCTATGAACCATATACCGAAGGTTCTAAAAAATAGTGATAATATTGCCACAAAAAGAAAAATTATTGCAACTGCGAAAGTTCCAATAGACGCTTCATAAGACTCCTTATAATAATAGCGATGTTTATATTTATCTTCACTCAATTTTATCAATCCAAATTTATTAAGTATAATTTGTTATATATATAGAAAAAAATTCTCAAGTATTAATTCTTGATTAGTCCAATTTTTATAAAGTTGTTTAATTCAAACGGTTAAGATTAAGTTCCGTTAAAAAAGAAATTAAATGTTTTAATTTGGAGATCTATTTTATGTGATCCTCATTATGATTAACCAATTTAGAAAGCCACCTTGAATTTTCACATAATTTCTCATAAGTTGCTATGTCTCCAAAATCTCCTCTAAACTGATTTTTTTCCATTTTAATAATTCTAATTTTCCACCTTCTTATATTAATTCCAATCCTTATCGCTTCTGTTAATTCAATTTCACATCGTTTAGAAGGTTCAAGAGTTTTTAAAACTTCGAAAATTTCTGATGAGAAAATGAATATTCCACAATTATTAAGGTTTGATTTAGATTTACCTTTAGGCGGTTTTTCTATAATATCCACTAATAAATCATTTTTATAATAAATAGCGCCACCTTTATATGGATCTGCTGTATAATTTGTAACCAGTATAAAATCCTGATTCTCTTTTTTAAATATAGCAAAAACATCTTTATATAGATAATAGGGTACTAAGATATCGCCCCAAGTTAAAAAGAAATGAGAATCTTGAATTAATTTTTTACATACTAATACTGCTCCTCCCGTACCATTAAGTACTTTTTGTTCAACATATTCAATAGTTATTCCCCATTTATTTCCATCCTTAAAATAGTTAATAATTTGTTCTTTCTGGTATCCTACAACGATAATTATACTTTTAAATCCAGCATAGATTAAACCATTAATAATATATTCTAATAATGGTTTACCATGAAGGGGTATCATTGATTTTTGATATGAATCAGTATATGGACTTAAACGTTTTCCTAAACCAGCACA
>Ga0307444_1000008_pt1 | contig 113449 bp, 110 predicted proteins | sample SalMarSW160340MG_FD_202145 | JGI IMG/M metagenome (GOLD analysis project Ga0307444, IMG submission 202145) | Salt marsh sediment microbial communities from the Plum Island Ecosystem LTER, Massachusetts, United States - SW1603-40 | ecosystem: Environmental > Aquatic > Marine > Intertidal zone >...
GGGTGGCCTTATAGGATTTCCAAACTATGAATTCCAAATTACAGGTGGAAGCGATTCGAGTGGTTTTCCAATGAGAAAGGATGTCCATGGACCCGTAAAAAAAAGAATTCTTGTGTCTAAAAGAGGAATTGGATACAAACCCATAAGAAAAGGAGAAAAAAAAAAGAGAACGATTCGAGGTAATGAAATTACGCATAACATGACTTTAATTAATATGAAGATTGTAAAATACGGAGAAGCTGAACTTTTTAAGAAGGAGTAAAATTGAATATTTATAAAGAGATGATTACGCATAGTTAAAGTAAAAAAATGCTCATTTTGTGGGTATGATATTGCTATCGGAAGAGGGATTATGTTCATAAAAAGAGACGGTACAGTTTTGAACTTTTGCACAAATAAATGCAGAAAAGCCATGAATGATTATGGAAAAAAAGCGAGAAAAACAAGATGGACAGCCCACTACGGGAAACAATAATTAGCTTTATAAAAGCTTATTCTTTATAAGATATGAAAAAATAATGTAATTATTGTAAGCGTGGAAATTTAAGTAATTCATCTATTAAGTCAACGTGCGAAACTATCATTCTTTTGCAGCAGAAACGTTCTATTCCTAACTCTTTAAAAGCTTTTTCAGAAGGTTCCCCTTTTTCTATAAGCTCTAAATACGGCTTATATACATGAGCGATAAGTTTGCCACATGAAAAACAACGAATAGGTATAATCATACCTTATTAAAAGAAGCATTATAAAAAAATTTTTAGGTTTTTTACCCAAATAAAAAATTTTATTTGTTATCCTTGACTTTGATTCGCATACTATATCGATGATTTATGAAAATATATCTAAAATTAAATATATTTGAATGAGTGTGATGAAAAATTTCTTATATAAAATTTAATATTCCTGATAAACTTAAAACTCAAATTAAGAATAGTTTAGGTACTATTGCAGAAACCCGAGATTCTAAGATTAGAAAAGGAATGAATGAAGTAACTAAAAGTATAGAAAGGGTTCAAGCCAAATTAGTTATTATGGCAGAAGATGTAAGTCCTCCAGAGATTCTTTTCCACATTCCCTTGTTATGTGAAGAAAAAGGTATTCCATATGGATATCTATCAACTAAAAAAGAACTAGGAAACACAGTGCGAATCAATATATCTTCAAGTGCTATTGCTGTTGAAAATGCTGGCACAGGAAATGATAGCGTATTAAATGATATAATTAAAAATTTAGAGCAAATAAAGAAATAATCAATTTAGTGAATTATTGTGGTTAAATTAGATAAATCCAAAGGTGTTGCAGTTCAAGATTTTTCCATTCCTGCCCAAGTAATTCAAATAATTGGTCGAACGGGACTTACTGGAGAAATAACTCAGATCAAAGTAAGGATTCTTGAAGGACCTGATAGAAATCGAATTTTAACTCGCAACGTTAAAGGTCCTATCAAAATGGATGATACTGTGATATTAAGGGAAGTTGAAAGGGAAGCTCGTAAAATTAGGGGCCGTCGTTAAATTAAATATTTATAATTATTCTTTCTTTTATTGTTCAATTAAAATAAGTTCCAACTTTTTCTAAATAGTTAATAGCCCTCTTTCTAAAGATTCTTATTCACTTTCTTTTTAACATTAGAGTATTTATAAATTTTGAAGATATCTTCTCAAGTTTCAAAAAGTATGAAAACATTTAAATATGTAAATAGTCATATGATGATTGGGTTTCACAAGGTTTGAAACTTATAAAATTGGTGATGAAATATTATCTCAAAAAAACAATCAGTTGTTATGGAAGAGAATGAATTTATTATAGTTGGTGAGATGACATATAGAGATCATAAAAATCTTAAAAAATTACTGATTTTTACGATAATCTTGATTATTACTCTAACTTGTTTAGATTTTAATAAAGCACAGAGTTATAGTAAATATGAAAGAGTTCAATTTGAATCCTCAGGAGCCACAGTTTTTGCCAACTTATATTATCCATCAAACACGTTAGAATTTCAAGATAAACAACCATTAATAATATACTGTCATGGTATTGCCTCAAAACGAGATTTTGACCTTAGAATACCAATTGAATTTACTAAGAGGGGTTTTTACGTTGCTGCATTAGATTATCAAGGTCATGGTGAAAGTGATGGAAATATTAATAATATAGATCCTATTACAGGTATTCCAGCGCTAGCTCAAGATTGTTCAAAACTTTTAGATAAATTAGAGACTTTACCTTTTTATTCGAATACAAATACATCTCAGATTGGATTAATAGGTCATTCACTCGGAGGGATGGTTGTACTTATGAATCAAGCTTTAGATCCACGGTTTCAAGTTATAGTTGCTTTAGCCCCACTTGTCAATTTTAACCCGCCGAAATATGGATTTTTGTATAATGAACAACTCATTGATTATATTCCGGTTAATTTATTGAATCATGAAAATACTCAAAATTTACTGATAATAATGCATGTTAATGATGAGGCATTAGATTTTACAGAAAACGCCTTAAAAGCACAAGAGCTTACAAATTGTACTGTTATTCCAATAACAGGGTCAGTATTAGGTGGAGGACATCAATTATTTTCAAACAAGGTTCTTATTGACTCAATTAATTGGTTTGAAAAAAAATTTTTTAATTCTATAACTATAAATGGACCAATCATTATCACATTTTATTTAAACTATATATTCATTTTCCTAAACATAATCTTAATATTCATAATCATCATTTCTCTGATTTCAGTATCAAGTCGAATATTTTTTAGAAAAAAACATAAACCTGAAGAGTCTAACTCAATAAATTATAATCCATTGTTGACTACTTCAAATAACCGAAAAAGTATGTTAAAGATAGTCTCGTATATCGGTACTTTCTTATTGAATTGGATAATATTTGAGAGAATTTTTGGGATTAAAGGCATTCTATATGGTTCATTAAACATCGTGTTCATTTATTCTTTAATAAGATTATTAGTTTATCTTAAGAAACCTAAATATGTGGAAAGAAAACAAGATCTAAGAGAATTAATAAAATCTCAATTTAATCTGAAATATATTATGTTTACAATAATATGCTCAGCGTATTTAATAGGAATTTATATGATTTTTTCTTTTTATTACCCGTTTGGTTTCATTTGGCCCTCAAATTTTGTTGTTCATTTTATTTTAGGATATCTAGCCTTCCCAGTATTCTTATCAATTGAGATTTTACTCCAAAAAGTGATTTATCCGAAACTCAACAACTTAAAATCAGAAAGCTCTAAGAATAGAGTTTTGATACTAACAAGTATTATAATAATGATAAGTCTGATGTTATTAACAATGAGAATATCTTATTTCCCGAGTGTTTTATTCATGTTTATAATTTTCTTATTGGTTATAGTTCAAAATACTAAAATCCTGGAAAATGTAAAATCATTCTATCCAGTTATTATGATTTCTTTTGGTATTATTCAAATATTCTTTGCTGCGGTGCTTTCAAATGCAATAGGAGTGAGTATTATTCTATAATAAAAATAAAGCTATGATTAACAATTTATCTCTTTTTTTTTGCAAACTATTAAAATTACATAGTACTTCAAAAGTCTTTCTTAAGACATTTTAACTTATAAGAATTATTCTTTTTATTCAAACTAAATTAGAAGATCAAGTCTAAAGTAAAATTTTAATTTAAAAACATCATTCAAATATATCATAAAAAAGCTAAATAGTCAAATTCAATATTTTAGAACTTTTAAAAACCGAAAAGTCTTCTTAGAAAATTCTCGTCCAAATAAAAAAAGGTAAAAAAAATGGATTTTTGGTACGGATTAGTCGCGGGGTTCATAATTGGAGTCATTTTTGGTTTTATATTGCAACGTGGAAGATTTTGTATGAACTCTGCCTTCAGAGATATATTATTTTTAAAAGAATTTAGATTAGCAAAAGCAGTCGCAGTCTCATTGGTTGTTTTAATGGTTGGGTTTTCATTTTTTGCATTTGCTGGAGTAATTGATTTAGCTCCAAAATCTTTTCAACCTTGGGGTGCAATAATAGGTGGTTTAATATTTGGGGTTGGAATGGTTCTTGCTGCGGGATGTGTCAGTGGAACTACATATCGAATTGGAGAAGGGATGATGGGATCTATGGTTGCAGCTATTGGATTTACATTGGGCATAGTCATGACATCGTGGGGAGTTTTAGCCGATGCTAGAATTTTCCTACAAGCAGAAAATCTCGGAAAAATTACACTTTTTGGTCCATTTAATGCAAAGATAACACCAATATTTATGCTTATTGTTGGATTAATAGGAATTGCTCTTATGTTTTACTTCTGGGTATGGCCAGCAATTAAGAAAAAAAGAGATGCAAATGAACCGCTGATAAAATTCAAAAACTTTAAAGAAGCAGCTTTCAAAAAAGCATATCCTTGGTGGGTTACTGGAATTCTTATAGGTTTAATCCTAACTACGGGCTATGTTTCCAGTAATGGGGTTGTATGTTTTATTTGTGGTTGGAATCAAATATATCAATGGCTTGTTGCTGAAACTTTTGTTGGGTGGTCAGGTTTCATTATTATTGGAGTTATCCTTGGATCTTTCATTAGTACCATTATCGCTAAAGAGTTTAAGTTTAGAGCTCCAGATGGATTTACGTTATTGAAGCAATTTTTTGGCGGGGGTTTAATGGGATTTGGGGCTACGACAGCAGCGGGATGTAATATATCCAATATATTAGGTGGAGTGCCACAGCTTTCAATACACAGTATTGTCACAGGTGCTTTTATAATAATAGGATGTTGGATAGCAGTTTATCTACTATTTATGTGGAGAGAAGAATAAATTTTAAAGATGATTAGATAAAGATGAGTTGCCTTAGGATTCTTTTATTCAATGGACTAAACCAAGCAGAACCTGCTTAAACCGTTTTATAATTAGCGAGCTAAGGATTAGATAAAGGCACGAAATGAGAATATTTTATTATATAGATGCTGTCAATGCAGCTTTAGAAAATCAAAAAAAATTGTAAGAGTTTTTTCTGATAAATAGAATTATATTGATTTTAATCATTGAATATTACATGGACCAAAAAAGTTATGTTTGGGAGCAATTAGAAGAAAGAGTAATATTTCGAAATCGTTTTATTGGTTTGAGAAATGATTTAGTATTAAGACCAGATGGTCAACAAATAGAATATGTTGTTATTGAAGGGAGAGATTTTGTTACAGTTATTTGTCAGACAATTGATGGTAAAATTATTCTTGTGGATGCATACCCCTATCCATGGCAAATAAAAACAAAAACCACGGTGGGTGGTATAATTGACAAAGGCGAGACACCTGAGGAAGCTGCAATAAGAGAAACAGAAGAAGAAACCGGTTACAAGGTGGAAAATATTACTTTTTTAGGCAAAACGAAAATATCATTTCTTAATATTGCCTGGAATTACCTTTATTTTGCTATTGTGAAAAAAAATAATTCGAAACCGATAGATTCAAATGAGATAATTTCAGTATCTGAATTCTCCATTGAAAGAGTACATGAAATAATCAATAATGGTGATATTATACATAGTTCAACCATAAATGCTTTTTTCCTTGCTAGATTCTATAATTTAATTAAATAGACGAACTTATTATAATATTAAAACTAAAATTAAAGCTTTTTTTTCAAATGCTTATAGTTACGGATTTTATAGTACTTTATATATTTGTTCTAAGAGAATTAGTTAATGTTTTACACAATTCTCGAGGATTTAATGCTATATCAACAATTGATAATCAAACGTCCAAAATATTCAAATTATGAGCTAAAACTTCATAATTACTTTTATGAAAAGACACAAGTATATCCCTCTTATATCATTCTTATTAAAATTGAAAATATTGATTTCATCTTTTTCTTTGTGAAACAAAATGATTATTTTCAAGCAAAAGCGAATATAAACTCAATAAGGAGCACAATTTATTGTAGAAAGGTTATGATTATAAGGATTGATAAAATATTAATAAATCTACTTTTCAATCTATTTCCAGATTTATGTATAGATAATATTAAGATAGATATAAATTATGTAAAGGAAAAATACGAAATTTTAATTTGTTTTTTAAAAGATTTAAACATTTATCATATTGCGGTAGGTGAACGTGGGTGCTACATTAAAGCTGTAAATGAATTGATGAATAAATATATTACTTTTAATGATAGTAAGACTCCATTGACAATTAAATGTAGGGTATCTGTATAGTTTTAGGATTTTTTTACTAATATTTTACTTAATTCTGCGATTAAAAAACATAATTCTTCATAAGTTGATGAGGATTTAATTATTTCTTCTGTTTTTACTTGAATTTCACTCTCTGAAGCTTTACCTTTTAAATATGACATTTGTAATATTGCTAACGTTCGTGCTAAATCTTCATAACTGTGGTTCTTTTGAGCAAGTTCATGAGCGCTAAGGGTGACTTCAGCTTCAAAATCAGGGTCAATTCCCGCTTCAATAAGTTCAATGGTTTTCTCAAATTTTATTTTTAATTCAGGTCGCCTTTCAATATCTTCTGGTGTTAAACCCTTTTTCAAAATATCTTTTATTGCTAAAAATGAGCCATATTCTTGATTTTGATTGATTTTTTGAATTTTTATTGGTTTATCTCGTTCATTTTTTATTTTTTCTGCTCTATTAATGCTATAATTTTTCTTTTTTTTGGAAGCTTTTAATCCAAACCATATGTACAATGTTTTAATATCATCGATTAGAAAGACTTTATGTTCATTGAAATCTACTTTATTTACTTTTCTTAGAGCTCCATTCTCAGCTACACTATATATTAACATTGTTCTTCATTAAGGAGATAGGATAATATAGTAAAAGTAAGTAAATTATTATATTAAATTTTGACTTGGAGTTATACTTTTTAGGACTCTTCTCCAAAAAAACCTAGTAATTTAAGGTTATCATATTCATTGTGAAGAAAATCTCTTAGAGCTGTGCGAATTGCTTCAGAACGACTGGCCACAATCTTCATACCGATTAATTTCTTAATATTTTCATCATAAATTTCGGGCAAATTAATGGTGATATTTACCATTTTTTTCTTTTTTTTCTTTTTATCGGTATCTGTCATGGACTAACTCAACAAATTTCTGTTTCTAAAATTCTCTTATTTCAGATGATAAAAGTGAACTAGAAAGCAGTTATATTCTTTGCCCTTAAATTTTATTCACTCTTTTCCAATATAATATTATAAGTTAGATATCTATATAAAGTTGTGTGGTATTTAAAGCGATATACAAAATTTTGATTGTTTAATTATTTAGATGAAACAAATTAATACATATTAATAGTTTGGTTGAAAATATTTTATTCCATTCATAAAATCTCCTTTAAAGCTATTAGGATGTTAGATCATATATTCTTATAATCTTTGATCTGACTTTATATATCTACCTCTGGTTTCGATTGCATCAATGTTTTTAATGATTTGATCACATTCAGATGAGTCCACCTTATTATATTCTGATTTATACCCATTAAGAAACGCAGTAAAACAACATTCATAATCTTTCCCATGAGAAGAGATCAAAACCCTTTTAAGAAGATGGAGATCAACACTTTTATCTTCTATCGTATCAGAATATGCATGTAGACCAAAATCAATGAGAAAAATGTCTTTATTAGGAGTTAATATAATATTACTTGTAGTAATATCTCCATGAATATGTCCATTTTTATGTAAAGTTGCTATAACTCTACCAATTTCATTGAAATATCTTACTTTTTGATCATTATCTAAATCAGACAAAATATCTTTTAGTTTATCTCCTTGTATATATTTCATAATAATAGTGGAATTAGTTGAGTCAATTTCAAATACTTGGGGAACATTTATTCCGTAATTTTTTACTTTTATCAACGCTCGAGCTTCATTTAAGGTTCTTTCAGTTCTAATTCTCATATCTAGTTCTTCTATACGGTATTTCTTTGGAAGTCTATACTTGAATATCACTTCTTTGTCAAACCAATGCCCATAATAAAGACTTGCCTCAGCACCTTTTCTAATTATTTTTTCTTTTTTCACGTCCGAACTCAATTTCTCTTAAGACCTCCAAGGGATTGTTATTTCATCCATTCTCTTTTTAGGTTTAATAATTGTTTCAGAAATATTAAAGCCTCCTTCTGCTTTATATCTTAATATTCCTGCCCATCCAATCATTGCTCCATTATCACCAGCATATTTTATGGGTACAACTTCAAACCTTGCATCATGCTCTTTACTGATAATCTCTATCATAGCTTGTAATCTTTTATTTGCGGCTACACCTCCAGTAAGAAGAACTTCTTTTTTTTCTGTATGAGCTAAAGCTCTTTCAGTAACTTCACTTAGCATTCCAAAAGCAGTTTCTTGTAAGGAATAAGCTATATCATTTAAATTATACTTTTTATTGTATTCATCAGAATGGAGTAGATTTTTTGCTGCCGTATATAGCCCAGAGAAAGATAAATCCATTCCTTTTACAATATATGGTAATGGAATAAAATTTTTTGACCGTAAAGCTAGAGTTTCAATTTTTGGACCCCCCGGATGTTGTAATCCAGCATCTCGTGCGAAAGAATCAATCATATTACCTAAAGCTAAATCCAGAGTCTCACCAAATATTTGATATCTTTCTGATTCAAAAGCACTAACTATTGTATTTCCTCCTGAAACATATAGAGTCAATGGATCTTCAATATTACATTTTAAACGTCCGATTTCTATATGTCCAATACAATGATTTACCCCGATTATTGGTATTTCTAAAACTTGGCTTAGTATGCGTGCGACCCAAGCCCCAATTTTTAAAACAGGTCCTAATCCAGGACTTTGGCTAAAAGCAATTAAATTTAAGTTTTTCGCAGAGATTTTAGCTTCAGTAAGAGCTCTATTTATAATCCTCATAAAGTTATTTAAATGTTGTTCTCTAACTAACGCAGGATGAAGCCCTCCCTCTTCAGGTATAAAGATGTCATTTATTAAACTGTAAACATTTCCATCAAAATCGAGAATCCCTGCTGAAAATGTATGTGCAGTAGATTCAATGCCTAAACACTTCTTTTTCATAAATTTCACCAAATTTTTAATTAGATGAATAATTTTTAAGGTGAAAAAGAGACTTGAGTATTAAGAAATAACATTGATTTATTATTTCAATGAAATAAAGTATCAAAAGTCTAACTATTATTACTTTTATGCTTTTTGACGTTTTCTGGGAGTTCGTCGGGTAGTTTTACTCTTTGCGGCACCCTTTCTTTTGAAGACAGCATATCCACATTTCCCGCATGAGGATCTATCATAATGATCTGCGAGGAAATAAGAGGGACCACACTTTGGGCAACTGCGATGAGTTCTAACTAATTTATCTCCTTCGAGTTTATAATAATTTGAGGAATTCATTTTAATCTTAGATTTGTATTATAATTAATATTCAAATAGATGTTTATAACTTTCACTTCTTTTTTTCAGTTGATATATTTCAGCTCTTTTATCTTTTTCAAGATTTCGTACTTGGATATGGAAGGGTTCGAAAAATTGTAATTCTGTTACATTTTTATATATATATGCTTTCCCAATTGTATAAGAGGCTCCAAAACGGGTTTTAAGATTTACTATTATTGTTAGTTTTTCATCGGCTCCTTGTAGTGCAGCTAATTTCTTCTTTACTTCTAATCTATTTGGAGTACTTATTCCAAAATGATCAATTCTAAATTTTAATTCTGTTCGCTCAATTAGAGGGTTCTTCTTCTCTTCCGTGATTTCTATGTTTATCGACATTTTTCTAGTAATAGTATTTATTCATTAAAGATTTTTACTAAAATATAACATTCAAAAGAATAGATAAAAAATAAAATTTTGCTTTTTCATATAAGTGAAAGTTAAATCTTTAGAACTCTTCCATCATTGATATTATTTTTTTAACCTTTTCTTGAATATTTTTGTCAACATCAACAATTACAATTCCCTCAGGAATGATAAAGTTAGAATCTGTCATTGGAGGTTGACCATAAAAAGCAAAATTTTTAACCTCTTTTAATATTGGAAGTTCAAGTACAAGAGGAAGTATTAATAAATCCTCTTCTCCTTCAGTTATTTTAATTAATGTTCTTTTCCCAGAATCAATAACTTCTCTGAAGAGCTTCCAGCATTCTTTATTTATTATTCCCTCTGGATTTTGAAATTCAATAGTTTGTTCAAAAAATTCCTCAAAATCTAAATTTATTTGATTTCTTTGGGTTTTTTCATCAATAATGCACACTTTAACAAAAGCCTTTAAAAATTGATTAGATAATATATCATGGGCGACAATATCTCCAATAATGTAGAAGGAAAGCACTAATCCAGATTTTATAAAATCCTTGAAAATGTTTTCTACTTGAATAATTGTTTCATCTCTTGAACCTGCTATTAGGATATCAAGAGGCTCGGAAAATAAATTCCTTTTATCTTGAGGAATTCGTAAATTATAATCCATTTATATCAAGATACTAAATAAAATAAACATTAAAAAGACTTACTAAGTATTTAGTTGATGGAAAAAAAAATTATCTGACTCTTAAAGCATATTTTCCTGGAAAATGGATTTTTAAATATTCTGCAAACTTAGACTCTTTAGGATTAATAATAACAACCTCTCCAGTAAAATCTTCGCTTAGAGTATGTGTTTTACATTTAGGACAGAGAGTCTCATTTTTAGTTATCAAATGGCAATTCTTACATGCTTTCTCTTTCATTATTATTCACTTTTATCTCTATTTTTTATTCGGTATTATCTCCTACTTCTTTTAGCCCTGTTTTTTTTTCTTCCTTTGCTGCAAGCGCTTCTTCAATATCATCTGCAATCCACTCTTCTTTTCCCAGGAACTTTTGTCTCATTGTTAATCCAAGTTTCCCGCTCCTTCCCGTGCCTAAAGAAACCGCAATTATTTTTGCTCTTACTTGATCATTAACTTCAAGGATTTTTCCGGTTTCTTTGCCAATAAATCGATTTCCAACTTGTTCGTAAGAGATATAATCATCGCAGATCTGAGACACATGGACTAAACCATCCAGTGGACCTAGACGGACAAATGAACCGAAATCAACAATCTCTACTACTGTACCTTCTACGACTTCTGAAACTGTTGGTTTGAATGAAAGTATTGTGAATTCTACTTCATGGAAGGTATTTGCATTACCAGGTATAATTATCCCCATTCCTACATTAAGGACATCTACAACTGCTATAACAAACCCATAGTCTCGTGTAATAATACCTTCATAATCCTCTGAAAGAATGATTCTTGCACTGACTTCTTTTTTTTGGCCAAACAGAAATGGAGGTATCTCAATCTTTCCTTCAATAGTGTAAAGCTTAAACATCTGAACATACCCATAAAAATAATGAAATTTAACGAAGTTAAGTAATTAATATTATGAACTAAAAAATTAATAGTTTGTGATTTTATAAACATAAAACTAATGAGAATAAGATTTCTCTTATTTAGTCTTAAACTTGCCATTATCTTGTTAAAGAGAGTCGAATAGGTCTAAAATCTGCTATTTTTTGGATGCCAGCTTTAACTGAAGGATCATTTTCAAGTAAATTTCTTGCATCTTCCTCTGTTTCTGCCTCAAGAATTATAAGCCCAAATGGATCTTCAGGAATCAACGTTGGACCAGCAAGATATAATTTTTGCTGTTCTAATAGCGATTTTAGGTAAAGAAAATGATCAGACATGATTTGTTCTTCTTTTGGATTTATAATGAAATCCTGACGATATGGCTTTATTATAGCATAAAAATACTGTTCTTCTGTCATAATTATTTGAAATTTTAATTTCTTATAAATTTTAAATTAATCTTATTTAAATTATATGTTGTTAGATAGTTTAATTGAAATAAAGCACATTTTATTCTGAATTTCAATTTTTCAAACAAAATTTATGTTAAATAAACCTAAATGATTGAGAATTAATTTAGAGGTGTAAAAATGTCAATTATCATCCGAGATATGACCAAAGATGATGAATATTATGTTGGTACATGTACTCATGTAAATGAAAATAACAATGAATATGAAATGTCTTGTCCACACCGTATATCTTGGCTTAGGAGTATGGAAAAAAGTGGCTTGAGAGTTAAAGTTGCTCTTTTAGATGGAGTTCATGCAGGATTTCTATATATTATGCCAATTGAGATAAATCCTTGGAATATTCAAGGTAGAGATTTGATGGTATTCCCTTGTTTAGTTTCACAATCTAAATTTTCGAAAAAAGGAATAGGGAGCTTATTAATAAAAGCTGCAGAAGAAGAAGCTAAAAGCCAAAATCGAAATGGAATCGCGACTATTGGGTATTTTTGGGATTTCTGGTTTATGCCAGCAGACTATTTTTTAAAGTTAGGATTTAAAGTTGCTGAAAAACATGGTGAAGAAGCAATTTTTTGGAAGCAATTTGATCTAAATACTGAACCTCCTAAATTCCGAGAAGAAAATTATAGTTTTAAACCTATTAAGGGAAAAATTGTCATAGATTTATTTTGGAATAGATTTTGTTTAACTAGTGATGTTGAAGCACAAAGAGTGCGAGAAGTAGTCTCAGAATACGGAAATGATGTTATTCTTAACGAATTTTCAGCAGTTGATCAAAAAGTCTTACAACAATATGGCATTGAGAGAAGAATCTATGTTAATGGTGAAATGATTGAAGTAGGTCCAGAAATAGAGAAAAGTAAACTTAGAGACGCAATTAACAGGGCTAAAATTAATGGAAATTAATTCTCTTATTGATTTAGTGAATCTATCATTTATTCGTTAACTTTCTTAGAAAATCATCTCTAATAGGGTAAAATATATCAAGCATAATAAACGGTTCATTACCTATACAAGTATCTCCATGAGGTGTACCAGAGGGAATACAATAAAAATCTCCTTTTTTCACAATCCGCTCCTCATCTCCAATTCGAAGCTTTGCTTCTCCACTATATACCATCCCTATTTGCTCATGCTTATGAGAATGCATAGGAACAGTGTGATCTGGTAATGTGGCATTGAGCGCCATTGTCATCTTTTCACCATGTAATCCTGATAAAATTGTTGTCTCTAATGCTTCCATCTGCATGAATTTGGGAGCATCTTCAATTTCAATAAAATATAAACTTTTTTTATTTCGAATTATAATCCTCCCCAAATTGAATATTACTTTTTATATTATTACGAATCTACATATTTTAGATATTTCAAACAAATCTCAACGAATTGCCCTAATGCTTCTTTTTCAACATTATCAGGAGTGTCTAGCCTTGTATGATAATAGGGAGGAAGCTCATCTTTTAGGTTAAGACCCTCCATAGATGCTGCAGATATCCCTTTTTTACTAAATGCTGCTCCATCAGTTGCTCCAAATGGTAAAGGAGATAATTTCGAATTAGAGTTTATTTTTTTAGCTATTTCAAATATAGGTTGGTATATTTTTGGATCATGTGTTGCCCCAATCCCGGGTTCTCTATCATGAATAATAACAATTTCTTTTTTTGCAATACTATCCATATTAACAACCACCGTTCCTTCTTCCTTTAATTGCTTATAATGAACAGTAACATACCGTTTTGCTCCTCTTAATCCAGCTTCCTCTCCCGCAAAAGAAATTAAATAGACTTTAGTATTTTTAGGAAAAAGGGCAGGATTATCTTTATTTTCTGATAAATACTTGCCTATTCCTAAAACAACTGACACCCCAGATAAATTATCAAATGCTCCTAAGACTGGATGATATGTGTGAAAGAATATATATACCAGAATTATCGGAATAAAAGCAAGGAAGAAAATCCCAAATGATATAAACAAAATCGTAAGCTGGATTAAAAGCATTTGTAAAATGATTTTTAAGATGATTACAATCAATATTATCCCTACTCCAAGATATCCAATATTTATTATTATTTGTCCAAATCTTTTCAAATAATAAAAAGTATTGAATTCAAATGCAGAATCATGGTGTGCTGAAAAAATTATAGAATGTTTTACATTATCTGAAGGGTTTATCGTTCCAATAATATTTTTTGATGTTCTTTTAGGGAAGAGGAAATCAAAGGTCTCATGATATTTCATTACCTCTAAGATGAAATAACTAACACTTAAAATAATTAGAATAACTGCTATAAACATAAATATAACACTGAAAAGGATATTTATTTGCCAAATCCTGAGGTCTATCAATAAAGAAAGCCAATATAAAATGATTGACACGAAAACAAGAAAAGCAGCATACCTTATACCTCCAAGAAATGCATGAGGGCTACTTATATATTCCTCCTGATGAGCTTCATCGCAAAATTTATTTAACTCTTCTTCAATCAAATTACCTGCGAGTAGTTCTTGTTCAGTCCCAGATTCTCTTGGTCCTATTTCATTACAAACTTTTTCTATGAATCCAAACATATAGTTATTTAAGTTAACATTAGACATTTAAATCAAGTAAGTTTTTTCTTTATAGTTTTTAATTCTTAGAAAGAAATTACAATTATAAATTTAGTCAATTGTTCTTATAAAGGTCTAATTCAAAAAGGGAATTGGCAAATACTAATCAATATTTTTAAAAAATCTTGTCCAATGAGAAGAAGTTATAACAAAATTAGATTAATTTCGCGATTTTTTCACAAGTTCGCTTACAATCTAAAAATATTAATCCTAATCTTACATCTTTAGTTGTGGAAACCGTTAATACGGCATTGGGGCCAGCTTGCATAACTAATAGATAACCATCGTTCCCTTTAATATACAGCTGATCGAATTCCCCCTTTTCCATCTCGATAACCGCCCTTTCGGCAAGTGAGAGAAGCGCAGCAGTCATAGCAGCAATTCTTGTCTCATCGACGCCTTGGGGAAGCGCGGAAGCAATTGGCAAACCTTCAGCGGAAACGATAGCAGCAGATTTTACCTCTGGGATAGCTGCAAGGAGTTTTTTCAATATATCGTCAAGATTTTCAGTAGTGGATTCCATAGAAGTCATTTTTTTGGTAATTTAGATATAAGAAATTTTTTGCGGATAAGATTTGTAATATAATCTTACTATAATAGATATAATTAACTTATTTTTATTTTATTTATTTTTTTTTATTTCGAACTTTCTAATAAATTATATTATTACTTCTTTATTAATTAACTGTCTAAATTTTTGTAACGTACTTCTTAAGCACTGTTATTATTTTTATAAAATATATCCTTGTAGTAATTATCAAAATTATTATTTAAATATTTTAGTTGTTTTTATCATTGTATTAATATTCTCTACTTTACATTTTGAAGTAAGTTGATGTGAAGGTGATACTACTAATGAGCAATTGAATTTTTTTGCTATAGTAATCATCTTAATAATATAGTGTTTTACTTGGTTTGGTGTACCGAATGTGAGTAAAGACAGATCTAAATTACCTATAAAACAAATTTTATTTTTGAATCTTTCAAAAAGGGAAAATATATCGACTCCCGCATTAGGTTCTAAACTTTGAACACCATCAAATTCTAAATCAATGAAATTTTCAATCATATCTGAGATATATCCATCAGAATGAATAATTATTTTGTGATTTCTATTATGGATTAGATTTATAATCTTTCTATATTCTTTAAAGAATAATTCCTTCCATATATTTTTAGGAATAAATGTTCTATTTCTGTATCCATAGTCATCTGCCACAAGAAATAATTGAGTTCCAACGTTTTGAAGAATATCAATTAATTTCTTAATATATTTTGAGAAAAATGAGATAATAGTTTTCACAAATTCAATATTCTTTCTTAAACATTTAGCAAAATAATAAAAACCCATGGATTGCCAAGTCTTTTCAAATAAACCAGGTAAAGAGATTATATAATCTAAATTTTTACTTGCCCTCCTTAAGAAATCTTTTAAAATCATTATTTTTTTTTTAGAGGGAAGTGTTAAATGTTCCCATTCTTGTAGTATTTTTTCATTCTTAAAAATTCCATCCCATAAATACCAGTCTCCTTTATATATTCGTCCCCATCCATCTACTCTTCTTTGATCATTCAGAGTATACCCTCCTTCGCCTTGGCGAAAATCCCACAATGATATCCCATCAAATCCCATTTGTTCTATAATGTCATAATTTTTTTGATTTAATTCCATGTCGTTTCTGTTAATTTTTAATCTATATTTGTTAACGTAATTATCTATAAACTCTAATTCAGGATATCCAGTACAATATAGTGGCACATGGGTTGTTGGCTCTTTTGATAATGTTTTAAAAAAATCACTTTTATGTGTATACATTATTAAAGCTAGACTAATTATTAGATTATAAATTATTTCAATAATTAATACAATTCTTTGCAGGATCGCTTATGGACTATTGGACCTTAGTGGATAATACTTATAATGTATCATTATCCTTTTCCTTTTTCATTCTTGCGATTTTGATGTTTTATATTGGTCGAAGGGGAATTAAAGCAAATAACAAGCATGGCGGAGTTACTACAATTATCTGTAGTTTTTGTTTCGTAGTTTTTGGATATTATAATTCTATTATTAGGTTTTTCCCTTATCCATATAATGGATTTATGGTGTGGTGGATTGGGATTGTTTTATTAGTCAGTTTTTCTTTTTTTGCATTAATTAAAAGAGAAATAAGAAGAATTGAATCAGAAAGTGAAGAAAGAGTCTTAAAGAGTGGAAAAAAACCAGTCCTAAGAAGATATATTGACAGAATTAGAAAAGAAAATCCGTATCAGACAGATATCACATTTAAAATGGAGTTAGTTAGGAAAGGTTTTCATTTAATGGGTTTTTTACTTCTTATAGCATATTTTGGGTTTTTTGCACTTTATCCAGTTACTCGTATAATAAGTGATAGTGTAATTGTGTTAATAAGACAAATTCAACCTGCGTATGAATTAATTTGGGGGCCAATTTCTTTATTTCCATATATTCATGGAGAATCTCAAGCTATAATTGATCTTACAATGATGGCGTTGATTGGAGCATTAATTTTTGCAATAATTTCTGACTTAATTAGGATAGTATGGAGTCCAGAATACTCAATGTTTAACTTTTTGACAAAATCAATGTTAAGAAGGAAAGAGATAAATGCGATGGGGCCACAAATTTACATTATTACGGGTTTTATCTTTTCTTATATGCTTTATATGGTAGGATTTCTCCATATTTTATCATTTTTTGCAGGAGTCCTTATTGCATGTCTTTCCGATGCAGCAGCAGCATTAATTGGAAAAAGGTATGGAAAACATAAGGTTATAGTAAGGAGTCGAGATACAAAATCAGTAGAAGGTTTTCTAGCAGGAACGATTCTCGCATATATAATTGGATTGATACTTGTGGGACCTGTATATGCGATTATTGGGGCTGTAATTTTCTTTCTTACGGATTATTTTCCAATTTACACAGCTGATAATATTTTGAATCCAATCTTTATTCCTATTGGAATTCAAATATTAATACTTTTATTAGGATTACCAATTGGTTGGTAATAATACTATGCATGAGTTAATCGACGATCTTAAAGATATTAAATTAGCGATATTTGATCTAGATGGAGTAATTTATCGGGGAGATACATTAATTCCTAATGCTAATAATATTATAAAAGAGTTTAAGGACCATTCTATTAAAGTAGTATATAATTCTAATAATTCAACTGCAACAAGACAAACTTATGTTGAGAAATTGAGAAATTTTAATATAAAAAGTGAAATCTCTGATTTTTATACTAGTGCTTCAATCACTTCGGTTGAAATTACAAAAATAAAGAAAAATGCTAAAATTTTTGTGATTGGAGAAAAAGGATTAAGAACGGAACTACAATCTTTAGGTCATACAATTGTAACTAGGCCAAAAGACTATAAAGATATAGATTTTGTAATTGTGGGGCTTGATAGAGATTTTAAATATAGTAATTTAGCAATTGCTCAAAAATGTATTCTGGAAAGTGATGCTAAATTTTATGCAACAAATGCAGATTCTACATTACCTGTTGCTCGAGGATTAAAACCAGGAGCTGGTGTAATGGTGAACGCTTTGATGACTTGTACAGGTAAAGAACCAATCAAAGTTTTTGGTAAACCTGAAAAGTTTGGTATTAATATGATATTAAGTGATACTCAAATATCCGCCGAGCGTACATGTATTTTTGGAGATCGATTGAATACTGATATTTTAGCGGGCAATCGAGCCGGTATTAAAACTATAATGGTTTTAACTGGAGTTACAAGTATGGAAATGATTGAGGAGTTAAAGAATGATTCTAAAAATTCAAATTTGTCTGATAGAAATTTACTCCCTAATATTATAATAAGCAAATTAGATGATGTATTTAAAAAAAATTAGAATCTTACTTATAAGTTTTTTACAACAATCCCGCCCTGATCATCATCAGACGGCTGATTTCTTGAAAGATATCTCCTACATTTTGGCCATCTTTTGCAGAACACTCGAGATAACCAAAGAGATTGTGCTCTTTAGCCAATTCAAATGCATCCTCTCTCGAGACGGCCCTTTTATATTCAAGATCTAATTTACTTCCTACCATCAAGACAGGCATTTGGTCTCTATCCCCTCTATAGCCTTTTTTAAAGATTTCAATCCAATCATTAAAATTTCTAAGGCTAGTATATCTTGTTATATCAAACATAAAGATTCCTCCAGAAGCGCCAGCAACATAACTTGGCATAAGAAATCTAAATCTATCCTCCCCTGCAAAATCCCAAATTTGTAAACTAACTCGCTTATCTGCAATTTCGACCTTTTTTACATGAAAATCAACACCAATAGTTATTAATGAATCGCTCTTAAAGACACCAGTCAGATATCGGTTTATTAATGTGGTTTTTCCAACGCCACCATCTCCAAAAAACACGATTTTAAACATTGCGTCAGCCATTTTCTCCAGCCACTCTTTTTATCTGTTTGATTATAAATTTTACAACAAAAGTAAAAAATATATTCAAACACTAGAATTTTTTTTAATTGAAAAAAATTGATCTATATATTGTTTTTAATAATTATAATAAATTAGATTCTTAAAAATATTTATTTTAGATACCTAATAAACTCAAATTTAAAATATTTTTCACGATTTATAAGAAGAAATATTTCAATAAAAAAAAATTTTTATCAATTTTTATTATGTCTACTAGAGTTAGTATTGTAAATGTAAATGATTATGAATCTATACCTAAAGCTGTAGTTGGAGCTATTAAATTAATTGAAGATAATTTACAATTTGATTTCTCAAGCGCTAAAAATATTCTTTTAAAACCGAATTTACTTACAACAAAGAAGGAAGCATGTACTCAACCAGGTTTTGTTGAAGGTGTTATTTCTTATCTAAAAAACAAAGGAGTGTCAATGAATAATGTTTACTTAGGAGACTCCCCAGGTCAATCCCAAAAATTAGGTTCTGATGTTGCTAAAGAAATTGGTATTTATGAAATTTGTGAGACATATGGCATAAATTTTATAGATTTTGAAAGTAGTACACCTTTAATTGAAGAAATTGATGATGCTCTAAGACTAAAAGAAATTCACGTTGCCAAAGCGGTTAAAGATTGTGACATACTGATCAACCTTCCACGGTTAAAATCTCATTTAGAAGCAACAATGACAGGAGCAATTAAAAATTATTGGGGAATTATCCCTGGAGGTTTAAAAGCTCATTATCATCTATTTGGAAAAACAGCTGACCAATTTGGGAAAGTTCTTGCAGATAATTTTTCATGGATAGTAAAGAACAAACCAAATAGATTAATAGTGTACGATCTACAAGAAATTATGGAAGGCAGGATGGGACCAGGTGGAGGAACAATGAAAAAATGGGATTTAATTCTTGCAGGGACAGATGAAGTAGCGTTAGATTTAATAGCACTAGAAATTGGGAAATTAAAAGTTAAAAACGTTCCTCATGTTAGAAATGCAATAGAGCGTAACCTTGGCATTGGAAATTTAGAAAATATTGATATTGTGGGAATGTCTCTTGAGAAGGCTAAAAAGCAAACTCCGAAGTTTAATGTACCGGGAAATACTTTTACAAATTTTATCGCTTATATTACAGGGCATATAGGATATAAAATAATCAAAAAAGTTCCTGAATTAATTAAATCTAGGTGTATACAATGTGGCCAATGTGCTCAAAATTGTGCTTCAGAGGCAATAGAATTTGAAGAAAATAGTTTTCCAGTATTTCTAAGAAAGAAATGCATTTCTTGTTTCTGTTGCGCAGAGTTATGTTCAGAAAGTGCTATTAGACCAAGTTCTAGGGGTTTTGCTGGTTTATTTGATTAAATCTTAATTTTTCTAATTGCAACTTAGAATATTCTCGTAGAAAGTAATAATATGATAATCTTGTATTAATTATTGAGTCTAACTGTATAAACTCATTTGCAGAATGGGCAAATCCACCAATACCTAAACCTCCAGTAATAAAATTCAATCCTAATTCTCTTTGAATTTTACTTAAGGGGGCTGCTGCAGCGCTTAATGGCCACAGTTCAGTTGAAACTTTTAACATATTAGCACTTTCTATAAGGCTTTTAACAAGAACTGAATCTTTTCGTACTCGAGAACTCTTATAACCTATATTTTTAATTATTTCAATTTGAGACGTAGTCCTTTCGGAAAATTTTTCGACTTTTTCTTTAATTTCTTTAAAGATTTCTTCATTTGTAGCGTCATGAGCAAATCTAATATCTAAATTGCAAATAGCTTGATTAGGAACATAATTTTTTGTCCCTTCTTCCAAAAATCCAGACTTTAAAGTAGAAATATTAAAGGTAGGCTTATATAAGTAGTTAATAAATGCTTTTTCAGGACTTTTTTCAATTGTCTGTTCAATGCCTGCCTTTTTCTTTATTTTTTCAATATCAAGTTCTTTCATAAGAATTCCAATGATATATTCCTCGTCAGGTGTAATTTTATATGGACTTTTTAGACTATTAATCTGAAATCTATTATTTGCATATATAGTATTAAGCAAAGAAACTAAATCTAGAGCGGGATTCGGGATCATTCCACTAAAAGCAGAATGTGGTTCTGTATTTCTGGATGAAATTTTAATTGTTATTGATAAAATCCCTTTATAACCTAATTTTAAAATGGATTTTTTACTAAGATCTTGTTTAGTTGCGGGGTAATAAGCATCAAGACAATTATTAAATATTTCTTTATTATGCTTCTCTTCAAGGAATGTTAATAGCGAAGGTGAACCTTTTTCCTCATCACTATCAAATAAAAGGATTAAGGAGATTGGAAGTTTTTTTTCTTTTTTTAAAATTTTCACAATATTCAAAAAACATAATAATGGTGTTTTCGAATTATAAGCACCTCTTGCTATAATGCAATTACCTAACTTGTTGAGTGGACGGGGAAGTGTTTTTATTTCTGCATCAAATGGGTTGCTAATCCATTCATTTTCTTTATTAATAGGTTGAGTATCATACATCATATAAATAAGTAGAGATTCCTTAATTTTACCTTGTACTTTAGCAATTATAAGAGGATTAATTTCACCTTTATATTCATTTATTTCTTCAGAAATGTCGAAGATATAAGAAAGTAGATAATTTTTTGCTCTTATAATCCCTGCACGATTAAGTGTATTACTTGGAATTTTTAAAAAAGTACGTAATTCATTTTCAATAAATTCCTCATTCGATTTTTTTATAATATCAACTAATTTTATTTCAGAATTCGCTTTTTCCATATATATTATAATAATTAAATAGTGTTATTTAATTTCCATATTTATAGAAACTGAAATAATAATATAATGACCTATATTAACCATTCTAAATCGAATAAATTTAACGAATTATTTCCATTCCTTAATGAAATTAAGAATAAGGGAAATTTAGACGAGATAATTTTTGCCTACAGAGATGGTGAACTCATAAGTGAAAATATAGAAACTGAGTTCAATAGAAAAAAGTTTGCCTCTATGTGTGCCACTGTTTTAGAAAGCGCAGTTGGTATTGGAGAAACACTAGGTAATCAAAAATTCAAAAAAGTTATTGCTGAATTAGAAGAAAAAACAATACTAATTTTTGAATGTGATATTTCAACTTTTTTTATATTGATTATAAATCGAGACTCTAATATCTCGTTTATTATAAGTAAATTAGAGGAAATAATCCAAAAAGTTAATAAAATGTAAATTTTAACTTATTTATATTTAAAGAATCACTTTAGTTATAAGATTCAATTTTTATAAATAGTTTATCCAATCTCGATCAAGACGATTCAAAGCATTTTCGATTTCTTTTCTTACATCCCAATTATCATCTCCTAATGCTTCAATTAAAGGTTTAATCGCATCTTTATTTCCAATTTCACCTAAAGCTTTAACTGCAGATATTCGTATTTTATTATCATCTTCTTTTAACAATTGAATGAATGGGTCAATTGAGTCTACATCTTTAAGTTTCCCTAATGCCATAGCTGCCCAACTTTTTATATATACATCTTCATCATTTAAACAAGAAATAAGAGAATTTAATGATTCTTTACTACACTTTCTTAACAATATTTTAACTGCTGCTCTCCGAGTCCTCCAATTTTCACTCTTCAATGATTCAATTCCAAATTCTATAACTTTTTTATTCTCATATTTAATTAATGCTTCCACAGCTACTCTCCTCACACTTCCATTTTCATCTTCAATTAAATTAAACACATGATTAATGGTATTCGGATCAGCAATTTCACCTACGATTTTTATACAAAACATTCTAATCTGCCAAGATTTATCAGATAGTGAATTGATAATCTTATTATCAATTTTTTTATCTAAAATCCTTACGAGAGATCGATAAGCAGAACTTCGTAAACTTGGTACTTTACTGTTCAAAATGGTTATCAATAAATCAATAGCATTAACATCTTTTAGCATCCCTAATAATTTAATTGCTTCTCTTCTTGCATTATTATTTCTTCCTTTTAAAACCTCATAAAGAGGGTCGTATAATTTTATTTTATCAAGAATTTTATAAAGAGCATTTTTAGCAAGATTTCTGATTTTTACATCCTTTTCCTTTAATAATTCTATTAATGGCTTGATTGACCTCTTACTTCTACTATTACCTAATACTCGAATAACTTCTTTCCTTACTTCAATATCTTGATCTTTTAAAAGGTCTATAACATGCTTTACATTCCTTAGTTCAATTATTCCCTCTAATGCTTTTACTGAATTTTTCCTTATTATTGAATTTTCATCTTTTAGAAAGTTAATTAAAATATCTTCACTCTCTTTATTTTTAATTTTCCCTAGAATTATTGGAATTTCTCTTTTGATGTAAAAATCTTCTGTATTGACATAATCATTGATATGTTGTAGATTTCCTTTTTTCCCAATTTTTACAATAGCATCTATTAAAGAATTATAAATCTCGGTATTTCTAAAATGAAGGACATCCATTAATGGTGATATCACCTCACTAACATCCGTTTTTCCTAATAGTGTTATTGATTCTTTTTTTACTTCAATATCGGGATCATTTAACGCATCAATGAAAAATGGTATTGAATCATTTAGATCTCCTTCTCCAACCTTTTCAAGAAGTTTCTTTCTTACTGATCCATCTTTACAATTTTTATATTGTTCTTTTAAGAAGTCAATTCCTTCTGTTTTATAGCAGGTTGTTAATAAATCGATTAATTTTAATCTCAATTGAGGATGCTGATCATTTAAAAAAACACGTTTTATATCTTTAAAACGATTTTTTTCGACATCATTATAAGAAGTTAGTAGATCGGCCACTTTTAATTTATTTTCTACATTTTTGGACGTAGTTAATATTGAAAGAAGTATTTCCACAGCTTCATGTTCTTCCATTGTTCTTATCTTTTCTATCAATTGTTCACTGTCAAAACTCAATTTTAAAACCTTAAGATATTAGAATTAAATCTAAAGTATAGAAAACAAGAAAATCTTTGAAATATTAATATAAAAATGATGTATTTATTTTTATTCTTTTAAGAAATATGGTTTGTAAGAATTAATATGACAAAATATAATATTAGAGAACCCATTGATAAAGAAATTTCTAAAAGTATAAACATCTTGTATTCTGCTTTTGGTAGAACTCCTCCAGAAAATATTAAAGAAGAAGAAAAAATATGGAAAGCTTTAATAGACTGGGAAATTGGAAAATTCCTTATTTCTGAAGAGAATGGAAAAATTATCGGTGTAGGGGGGGTTTTTCTATTTGAAAAAGTTGGTAGTTTTGGGTACATGGCCGTATTGCAAGAATACAGAGGAAAAGGAATAGGAACAGAAGTTTTTAGGAATTTAATAGAAATTGCAAATAAAATGAATTGTGAGACAATGATTCTTTATGCTTCCAAGTTAGGAGAACCTATTTATAAAAAATTTGGTTTTAAAAGAAGATTTTATGGTGAAATGTATCAGTTACCAATACAACCTTCAGAATTAGGATTTGCTGATAAAGAGATAAAGATTTTAACGACAGTTCCAGATTGGGTGTTAGCTCTAGATAAGAAAGCAATGGGATTTGATAGAACTAATTATTTAAACATGAGAATTAAATTGGGTGCTAAAATTATAATTATTGAAAATGAGGGATATGGATTATTAGTAAATAAACGGTTAGGACCATTGGTTGCCACGAATTTAGAGGCAGCATCAAAGATAATTAATAAGAGTATTGCATTAGAAGCTGATCATATGATTATAGCTAAACATCAATACTTCCCAAAAAGAATCTTTGAATTATATAATTTAACTGAACTAGAAAATAGAGCCAGTATCAAGATGATATTGGGAAAAGAAATTAAAGAGGAATTAGATTTATTATACGCAATAGGTACTTTTGCAAAAGGTTGAGGAAAAAGCAAATCTTTTAAAAATTAAATTAAAAAAAATTAACCCCTCTCTATTTCCATTTTCTTCCGTTCTTCTAATAGGGGATCTACAACAGACAGATCTGCCAGTGTAATTACATCTCCAACATCAATGCCAGCGTTAATAGCTTTTAATATTCTTCGCATTATCTTACCACATCAGATCTAAGAAAAAAAACAATAGAAGAGAAATATTTTTAGATGAATTTTAAATTTTAATTTATTTTTATGGGGTAATGTCCATATTTCTCAATTGCTTTTGGAATCGCCAAAATATTTGGAATTGATACTCCCCATGGTAAGCTACAAACGGGGCAACAAATATATCTCCCCCCCGGAGCTAAGTTTAAGATGTTTTCTTTTACCTTTTTTTCAACATCAGAAGGAGTTCCTGTGAGCATTTCTCGACTAACATCAATATTAGCACCTATAATTACAATTTTTGGATTTTTCTTTTTAAAATCAATCCAAAATTCAATGTCTAATGGATGAGAACCATTTATCGCAATAAAATCAATTTCCTTAAAGACTTCATTAATATATGGTGAAGTTCCACAATTATGAAGCATAAAAGGAACTTTAATTTTATTCATCATCCTCTTAATAAACTGGCCTTCATAGCGCATAGAATCTTGAAAGCTCATCATATGACGGTTAAATGCGTATCCTGCAATAAACACATTAGGAGGCATACCTACAATTTCAAGCCAATTCTCATAAACGTCCATTTGAGATTCAAAAATTTTTTCGCACAGTTTTAATAACAAATCCGGATTTCGGCGTATATCCTTATAGGCTTCTATGCCACGTAACTCCTGGACAACAGACCAAATACTTAAGCTGATTACTTGGGGAAATTTAATTTTTTCATTAATCATTTTTGCAGCTAGTAAGGAAGTTTTCCATAGATTATTCTTACTATGATCTGGAATTTCTAGCTTTTCAATATCTTCTTCAGATTTACAAATTACTCCTTGTTTACACATTGGAGGTTGATAATCAAACCATTTAATTGCATCTAATTTGTTGTTCGCTTCCGCAAATGCTAAAGCTTCACTTGGTCCTGCGTAGGCACTTGGAACATTTATAGAATCGGTATTCAAAAACTCAAAAGTGGTTATAATAGCATTAGCATAAACCTTTGGGGAACTATATAATTCTTTCACAGTTTTTCCGGTTATTCGACAAATCATTTGTTCCCCGGCGAATGCAAGAAACGGAACTTTATCAACTCTTTTTGATCCTGATATTGTTCTAAATATTCTATTTACAGAAGCGGTCCAATCTTTAGCCAATTTATTCTTACACCTCCTAGATTCAAATTAGATTATTTATTTTTTTAACTCCTTCCCAGCCATCTTTGGCAAAGTCATCTGCCCCTATCATTTCACACGATTCTTTTGACATAATTCCACCGCCAATGATAATTCGAGACTTTATATTTTCATTCTTAAGCAAATTAACTGTTTCTACCATTTTAGAGATGCTCATTGTCATTAATCCACTCAATCCTATCAAATTGGGATTTATTTCTTTTGCTTTTCGAAGAAACTCTTCTGGTGGAACATCAGATCCTAAATCAACAACATCAAAACCTTGCCCTTTTAATAGTGAGACAACCAAACTCTTGCCTATATCATGGATATCACCTTCTACGGTTCCAATTAATATAGTACCTTTAGATTCTGTTTCAGATTTTTCATTTAATGAATTCTTTAATGATTCAGTAGCTGCTGTAATGGCATCACCAGTCATTAGCAAATCAGGAAGAAAATATTCACCCTCTTCATATAAATTCCCAGCTTCTTCGGCGCCTTTAAGAATTGCTCTATTCAAAATCTCTTTGGCTTGTATTCCCATTTTAATAGATTTATTAACCAGATCAATTGCTTTATGTGGATCCCCTTTCAAAATAGCATTTTTTAATTTTTCTAACGATTCTTCTTCTTTCATAATTAATATAATATTAGTTCAATCCATTAATTTAAAAATATTATGTTATCTCTCATAGGTTATAATAAAGAAATGGAATTTACTTTATAATTTAGAAACTGATTCTTAAAGACTTTTCAAAACGTTTTTATTCTTTTTTTTTATTTAAATCTATGTCTAATTCAATTATTATGTTCATATTTATGATTATATTTATCGAAATCTAAGATATAAATAGAAATTTAAATAAAAAAAATGTAAAAAATTAGAAATTTAACCTACTTCTACATCCATTTTCTTTCGTTCTTCTAATAGGTTATCAACTACAGAGGGATCAGCTAATGTTGTAACATTTCCAATATCAGTACCGGTGGCAATTGCTTTCAAAATTCGCCTCATTATCTTACCACTTCGAGTTTTTGGTAATTCATCAGCAAATTGAATTACATCTGGTTGGAAAACAGGTCCTATTTCTGTTCTTACATGCATCCTGATCTCATTGGCTAATTTAGCTGATTTTTGAACTCCTTGAATTAAAGTCACGAAGGCCCAAATTGCTTGACCCTTGATTTTATGAGGAAAAGGAGCAACAGCAGCTTCTGCAACACTAGGGTGGCTTACTAGAGCAGACTCGACTTCCATAGTACCTATTCTATGTCCAGACACTTTAATAACATCATCAAGTCTACCTAAAATCCAATAATATCCATCTTCATCTCGTCGAGCTCCATCACCCGTGTAATAATGCCCAGGATATTTTTCGAGATAAGTTGATTTAAATCTCTCAGTATCACCCCAAACATCGCGTAACATACCCGGCCAACTTTGACCAATTGCTAAGTATCCTCCTTCGTTTGGTTCTGTAATCACTTCACCCTCTAAGTCAAAAATGACTGGTTTAATCCCCAAGAATGGCACACAGCAAGAGCCTGGTTTTGTTGGAGTTGCTGTAGCTATTGGAGTTATAATAAATCCGCCAGTTTCTGTCTGCCAGTAGGTGTCAACAATAGGGCAGCGTCCTTTACCTATTACTCGATGATACCAGGTCCAAGCTTCTGGATTTATTGGTTCACCAACAGTTCCAAGCACTTTTAATGAACCTAAGTTATGTTTTTTTACTGGATCATCACCATATCTCATTAAAGCACGTATTGCAGTAGGTGCCGTATAAAAATGAGTTACTTTATGACGTTCAACAATATCCCAAAATCGATCAACATCTGGATATGTTGGAACTCCTTCGAACATTAAGGATGTAGCACCATTTACTAATGGTCCATAAACTATATAAGAATGTCCCGTTATCCATCCAATATCAGCAGTACAATACCAGATATCTCTTTCATGATAATTAAAAACAATTTTATGAGTAAATGAAGTATAAAGTATATATCCCGCAGTAGTATGATTTACACCTTTGGGTTTTCCAGTCGTTCCGCTTGTATATAAAATGAACAATGTATCTTCAGAATCCATAATTTCTGGCTCACATTCCTCGCTCATACCTTCAATAAAGTCATGATACCAGATATCCTTGTTAGTATGTGGTATATCTCTTCCAGAACGCTCTACAACAACGACATGTTCTATAGTGGGAACGTCATTGATCATTTGAACGACATCTTCCATTTTTGGGTAAAATTTCCCGGCTCTTAAGGTTTCATCACTTGTGAATAGAAGTCGAGAATTAGAATCTTCAATTCTATCTTTAACAGCTTCTTTTGAAAATCCACCAAATACAATCGAATGAATCACACCTATTCGAGCGCAAGCTAACATAATGATCGCAAGTTCAGGAACCATAGGTAACCATATTGTGACTCGATCTCCTTTTTTCATTCCTAACTTTTTCATTCTATTAGCAACTTTACTGACTTCTTTCAAAAGTTCATTATAAGTAAATTTTCTTACATTTCCAGGTTCGTCTGCTTCCCAGATTAGAGCAATTTTATCTCCTTTTCCAGCTTTAACATGTCTATCTAAAGCATTATAGCTTACATTAAGTTTTCCACCAACAAACCATTTACCAGGAAATAAATCAGTTTTTTCCCAAACTTTATCATATGGTTTGAACCAATCTAAAGATTTTGCTTGTTCATCCCAGAATCCTTCCATATCTTCTATGGATTGTTTGTAAAGTTTTTTATATTCATCCACTGATATTCCAGTTTTTGCAAATTCAGGATTTAGATCAATGGGATTAAAAATTCGATTTTCTGTCAGAATACTTTCCATTCTTTCTTCTTTTGACATTTTTTTTTCACATTTTTAAATTATATTAAATTAGAAGTTTATGTAGTATACTTTTAATTTTTATTTAATGTTAACATTTAAAATATATAATTTTTAAATGAAATGTTCTAAATCAAAAAAGAGATGAATGAAATTTAAACATTTTATTTATAATTTCAAAAATTTTAAATGAATGAAAATAGAAATATTAGTTTAATTAGATATAAAATTAATGAATAATAAATTTATATTTGAGTGTGAGCATTCTCAATGGAGTGAATGAATACAATGGATTTTAATTGGAAAGAAAAGTGGAAGAATAAGGAAATTACAGCCCAACAAGCAATAGAAAAAATTATTTCAGGGAATAGAGTTTTTATAGACTCAGGATGTTCTGAGCCTCAGCTCTTAACCTCAGAATTAATAAAAAATTCAGAAAAGCTAATAGATACTGAAATTCTCCATTTTTTAACAATAGGTCCTGAAAAATATTTTAAAGATAAAGCAGAGGATCTTTTTAGACATAATGCATTTTTTATAGGGAAGACTCTTCGTGAGGAAATTAACAAGGGACAGGCAGATTATACGCCAATATATGCTAGTGAAATTCCTTCATTATTTTTAACTGGTCGGAAGCATATTGATGTCGCTCTGATTCAAGTTTCTCCTCCTGATCCGTACGGTTTTTGTTCTTTAGGAATTAATGTAGATATTGCTAAACCAATAGCACAATCATCTTATATGACTATTGCTGAAATTAATCCCCAAATGCCTCGTACTTTAGGAAATAGTTTTATTCACATGAAAGAAATTGATTATTTTGTATATAATGATACTCCATTGTTAGAGTTTCATTTTGATGAACCAGACGAAATTGCTGATAGAATAGGTAAAAATTTAGCAAATCTAATAGAAAATAAATCTACTATTCATGTAGGGTTTGGAGATCTTCCAAATGTTGCATTAAAGTTTCTAGGAGATAAAAAACATTTAGGAATGCATTCTCACTATATTACAGATAATATAATACCACTTATAGAAGACGGTGTTTTAACTTGTCGGAAAAAGAATTTCCATACTGAAAAAATTATTACTAGTTTTGCTTTGGGAACAAGAAAATTATATAAATTTGTAGATAATAATCCTTTCATTGAGTTTCATCCATCCGATTATGTATGCAACCCTCGAAATATTGGAATGAATAACAATATGGTTTCTATAAATTCTGCTCGACAGATTGATTTAACAGGACAAGTAAATGCTGCAACAGAGGGTTATAGTTTCTATTCCGGACTTGGTGAAACTATTGATTTTATGAGAGGAGCTGCTTTTTCTAAGGGAGGTAAACCAATCATAATTATCCCCTCTACTTCACGAGATGGGAAAAAATCACGAATTGTGCCTCATTTAGATGAAGGAGCAGGGATAATGTTTCCACGCGGAGATGTGCATTATGTAGTGACCGAATGGGGTGTTGCTTATTTGCATGGAAAAAGTATTCGTGAAAGAGTAATCGAACTAATTTGTATAGCTCATCCGAAATTTAGGCAATCACTATTAGATGCTGCCAAACATTTGAAATATATTTATTCTGATCAATTATTACCTTGTGATGAGAAAGGTCGTATTTGTATTTATCCTTCTGAATATGAGACTTTTTATACTACATTAGGCAAGGAAAAAATAAGAATCCGTCCTGTGAAAACAACCGATGAGCCATTATTAAAAGATTTATATTACTCATTAAGCGACAGAGACAGATATTTAAGATTCTTTGAATTAAAAAAAGAGTTCACTCACTCGAAAACTCAATTTGAGGTAAATATTGATTATAACAACATTTTTTCGATTGGTGCTTTTATTGGGGAAATTGGACATCAAAAAATGATTGGAAATGCAACCTATTATTTAAACTCTAAATTAAATATGGGAGAGTATAGCTTCATTGTGAGAGAAGATTATAGAGGGAAAGGAATTGGAGCTTTTTTATATCAACATATTATTATCATTGCAAAAGAGAGAGGTTTGAAAGGGCTGTATGGAAATATTCATATTCAAAATAAAAGTGCTGTTCGTATTATTCAAACTGGGGGATTTACAAAAATAACTCCTCCTTCAACACCTGAAGAAAAAGAATTATTTTATGAAGTCTTTTTTGATAAAGAAGACTCTATGGAATAAATATCCAAAATTTTTATTTTTCTTCCTTAATTAATTATTTTGTTTGTTTATGCGATTCAAATTTACAGATTTTCATGTTCATACCACACCTTGGAGTGTAGATGTAGCAGAAGATGGTCCCACTTTTGAAGATTATATAAAAATTGCTGAAGAACAACAAATTAACGTCTGTTTTCTTGACCATTATGAACTCTATTATGTGGAAAATGATAAGACTAATCCATTTTATAATGGTAGAATAGATGATTATCTTGAGGAGATAGATATATGTAAAGAAACTTATGATTTCATTTTAAGTGGACTAGAAGTTGAATATTATGAGGATAAAGAAATTAAATTAATGGAATTTATGGATGATTATAGGAAGGAATTAGACTTTATTGGAGGATCAATTCACGAGTGGATAATTGGTTATCCCATTACAACGAAAGATGGATTAACTAAACTCTTAGAAAAAATTCCAATGAAAAAGATTATAGATTATTATTTTGAGTTGAGTAAAAAAATGATTAATTCACAAATTTTCAAAAATATATGTCATATTGATACTATCTTTCGTTATATTAATAATAATGAGTTCATACCTACAGATGATTGTGATGTATCTGATGATCGCGTAATAGATTTAGGTCGTTTATGTATAAAAAATAAAATGAAAGTAGAATTGAATTTATCTGGATTGAGATTTCCAATAAATAGAACATTTCCATCTATGGATGTAATGAAATTGTTAAAGAAAGAAGGAGCAAAATTTTTTATTGGTTCTGATTCACATTCTTTAGACTATTTTAAAGATAAAATCCCAAAAGTAATAGAATCGTATAATTTACTAAACCCAATTTAAAAAACACTTTATTCATATTATTATGGAATTTAAAGAATTTTCAAATAAAATTGATAAATGGGATCAAAGAATAATTATAAAATATAATGGTTTTGGTGGGAAACCAATAACAATTATCTTAAAGTTTTTTTCTTTTTTTGGTAGGGAAACTTTATGGCTTTTTTTGATAACTTTTTATTTAATTGTTTGGTATGATCCCTTTTTATTATCTTATATCTCTGCTACATTTCTCACGGGATTCATTCTAGTATTAGCGATAAAGCAAACAATAAAAAGAAAAAGACCATATGAAAAATTTGAAGAAGGTGAAATAAATGTTCTTGAGCGAAAGCCGACTTCAAGAAGTTTTCCGTCATGGCATTCATATAACATTGTGTCCCAAGGATTGTTGATTGGATTGGTTTTTTTAAGATCACCCTGGATAACAATTTTAATATTATTAGTTGCTGTCATAGTCTCTTTTTCTAGGATTCAGCTTGGTGTACATTACCCTTCAGATGTTATATTTGGATCCATTTTTGGAATTATAGGATTTCTAATAGCTCTTTATTTAACTGGTCCACTAATATTTAAAATAGTGACATATTTAGAGAAGTTTGTTGTAAATGAAAAACAATATCACCAAATCAATCCAATGTTATTGAATAATATTGGTTATTTTTTGCTTTCTTTTTCTATATTTCTCATTATATTTTTACTGGCTATTAATAAAACTATTCAAGCTTTATTAAAAAAGAATAAAGTAAAGGTTTAGAGATCCAATCTACGTCTCTTACCAAACAAATCCTTTAATTCATTTAATACTTGTAATCTAGCACTTTCTTGAGGCCTTGCTGAAGGCTGATTTGGATTGGCAATTTCAATAGGAATTCCACTTTGAGCAACTTGAAATGCTCCTGATTCTATAGCTCTGAGACGGTTGTCAAGATCGTTAAGCTGAGTAGATAAACTTTCTGATAGTCGAATAACTGCATTTAAAGTTTCTTCCAATGTTTTTCCAAGACCTTCAACTTTCCTAACTGTTGGATCACTAAGAGAATAATTAGCACTCATAAGATTTTTAATATATTTTGCGAATTGTGGTTCGCGTGAGATTAATGAGTATATTGATGTTAAATAAATCTCCAAATGAAGATCATAACCCTTGGTTTTAAATAGTTCATTGATATTATCCTTTAAAAGTTCTATATTTAAGAGAATTTTTGGGTTATTTTTTAAATCTGGGTCATATTTATTAATAAAAATCAATATATACGGATTTTCTTCCAATATAATTAATGAGTCTATAATTTTCTCAAAATATTCAAGAGCATCATCAAATCTATCTGGATCTTGTACATCTATTACATAAATTAACAAATCAAGCTGTAGAAAATATTGCTCTGGATTATTTAAATACCTCTCCCTATATTCTTCTTGCCCACCTAAATCCCAGATATACAAGTTTAAATGACTGCTTCCAAATTTCATTCGAACAACTCCCTTCGTTGGACGTGTTGAGATCATTTCACTTATTCCTAAACGTCCACCAAATTTCGATAGCGTTGCTGTTTTTCCTGCATTATCTAGTCCCGCAACAAGTACTTTTTGTCCTATTTCGTCAATTACCTCTTTTTCTTCTTTAACACTCACAATAAGTGAGCTGATGGTTATTACTTTCTTTAATTTTTCTTCAAGGGTGGGGTATTTGACCTTTAATTCTTCAAGTTTTTTTTGTAGACTTACTGCTAATTCAATTGACTCATCCGTCTCTTCAATTTCAGTTAAAGAATCAAATGGATTATCTTGATTTAACTTAGAAGCATCTCCGATTGTAGAAATTTCTAGTAACTGCTTCATTATTGTCGATTCTTCTTTATCTATGAATTTGTATGATAGAATCGGTAATTTTATAACATCATCGATATTGTGTAATTTACTTATTTTCACGGATTCTGAATCCAAGAATTTCGAAAAGACTTTTATAAAATCTTTAGAAGCTTCTGAAGACATACTATTATTAATAGGTTGATTTAATTTTTATTCTTATTTATTAAACTTTTAAGATACTATTTAAAAGATTAAGATTTAAATTTTCACAAGTCTATCTTAAAAATAGATCAAACTTATATATTTAATAAGTTATCTAATTCTAAGGAAAAATATTAAAATTCAATTACCATCCTTTTACTTTTTTTAATAATGCCAGCTCATTTTGAAGACGATGATTTTTTTGAGGATAGTACAGAGGAGGGTCCCTCTTGTTGCGACAGTCCTAAAATTAGTGAGGAGGATGGATTCTATGTATGCTTAAATTGTGGATTCGTATATTCACGGATTCTTGATGATAGCCCTCGAAGAGCCTTTACTCAAGAAGAAATACAAAAAAGAAAAAGTAACGAAAGAGTATATAGCCCTATTGGTCCTAGAACCATTATTAGAGGATCTAGAGATGCCAGAGGCACGTTATTAAGCCCAAAGTATAAATCAAAATTCAATAGACTAGCGAAAATTCATAGATCACTAACAACTAGCTATGAAAGAAATTTATGGATTGCTTTACCAAATTTACAACGTTTACAAAAAAGGTTAGGAATTCCTGATGCGGTTGCGGAGGATGCTTTACGAATTTATACTCAAACAGTAAAGAAAAAGCTAACTATGGGTCGTAGCATTGATACGCTATTATCCGCTTCGATTTTTGCGGCTTTAAGAGTTCATGGAATACCTAGAACTGCCGAAGAAATTACTAAAGTTGCACAAATACCTAAAAAGAAACTTATAAAAAGCTACAGACTAATTTTAATGGAAATCTTACCTAAATTAAACCTTAAGGTTCAGCATTTCTCAGCAGATCGCTATGTAGATAAATTTAATGAAGAGCTAAAACTTTCTATGAAATGTCGGAATATCGCTGTCAAAATAATCGAAAAAGCAAAAGAAAGTGGATTTAATTCTGCTGGAAAGGATCCTAAGGGAATTGCCGCCGCCGCTATTTATATCGGTTCAAAAATTTGTAATGAAAACAGAACTCAGAAAGAAATTTCTAAACTTGCTCGAGTTACAGAAGTCACACTTCGTATGCGTGTAAAGGATTTGCAAAAGTATGCAAATATGGTTGAATAAAAAGATTTGCTAATTTAATTTAGAGTTCAAAACGATTCCTAAAATTTCTTTAAATATAAATTTTAAGTAAATATTAATTTATTCTTCAATAACTATCAAAAGATTCTCCTCTTCAAATAACGGAAGGATTTCCAACATTTCTTTAATTTTGGGAAAATATTTCTCAAAATTATATAGTTTACTGTCAATTAGAAACAAGATTAGCATTACATAAAATGTGTCTTTGACTAATTTTTTGTTAACTCCTAAGCTATTTAAATAATCATTAATGTTATTCTTAATTACATTTATTGATTCTCCTACCTTTAAAAGAGCTAAACCATATAAATTCACCATTAAAGAACTAGCTTCAAGGTTTTTTCTTTTTGAAAGTGTATTTGCTAATTCTAAGTATTTAATTGCTGCTTTTTCATAATTTTGTGATTCTAGCAAGTCTAATATAGATGAATAGTATCTTTTTCTCATTGGTTTTCTTTTCTTAAATATCCTTTCTTTATCTTTTTTAGCATCTCCTTTTTTAGATTGGATTTTTCCAAACCTCTGATCCATTTCCATTTGTTTTTTAGATAATTCCCCAATTTCTGCTCGTGATAATATTTCTTTTACTGGTTCTTTTGAAATATCATTATCTTTTAATTTTTCTATTTTTTCTTCTTTTTGATAATCTACACCTAAATAATCTTCTAATAACGCCAACTCCTCTTCAAATAATGGAATACGTTCTAAAAGCTTTAAGGATTCTTTGAATTTTTGCTCTTCTTGAAGATTTTTTAAATCAATTATGTATTCTATGAGAGTTACTGGAAATGTCTCAGAAAAAGATTTTCCTAAGCCCGATAATTTTGTTTTTGTCTCATTCTGTAACTCATTGATATCTTCAAATTTATTCTGTTTCATAAGTATTAGAATTGCAACGACTAATGATACTCCTGCTAGATTGTATTTTTTTATTAGACTTAATCGATTAATTGTACTCTTATACACTTCAAAAGCTTTATTATATTGTTGATTTTTCAAATGAGTTAAACCATCATTAAAATAAGCTCTTTTTAATCCCCTCCTTTCCCTCATTTGATTATCTTTATCTAACTTCGCTTCTTGTGCTCTTTTTTCAATAATAGAACCTTTTTCTCTTAATACTTCACCTTTACGTGTCTCGGTGGCTTTTTTAGATCTAACAGCACTTTGCTCAGCTTCTAGTTTTTCAATTTTCTTGTGTATTTCAGTTTTATATTCTTTATTTTCAATTTTATCATTATAAACTTGAGCTAAATGTAAGTCATTCAATTCAATATAAATCTCAGATACTTTCTTGTAGATCTTATTAAATGTGATATTTACGTTTTCTTCTTTTTCTAAATATGCTGATGCTATATTTAAAACTTTTTTTACAGACATTTCTGCTTTATTAATTGCTGAAAGATTTCCTTCGCGTTCTAAAATTCTTAAAGCTTCACTTTTAATTACTTTAATAAAAATTAAACTAATTTCCTTGGATTGAACATAAAGCATTTGATTCCGATAAATTCTAATTGAATTTTCAAAAATCTTTTCATTTCTTGTAAAATCTTCTACTTTTCGAAGTTCTTGTAATTTCTGAAAATATTTTGGAAATATTCTTGTTAAATATTTTTTTTTCATATCAACTGAGATTTCGTTAAAAAAAGCGAAAAAATCTTCAAATTCCAAACCTTCTAATAATACATCTAAAGCCTTTGTGAGGACCATATCCTTTATATCTTCTTTACCAATATTTTTAAGATATACTGCCTGGTTTTTTAAGAGGTTTGCTGCCTTTAAATAATTGTTATTCTGAACAAATTCATTTGCTTCTGTTATTTTTTGCTTATTCATTTCTGCTATGATATCTATTTCAGCTTCGCCAAAACTTCGTATTATTTCCACTCCCCTGTTAATATAGTCTTCTACTTCTTTCTTTTTTAACGCTTCATATTTATCTTCAAATTCATCTCTAATTTTAGCTAAACTTTGTTTTAAGTTTCTTGAATTTAGCTTATCTATTAAAATGGTTGCAGTTCCAAAATTATTAGTTACGAAAAATAGATTAATTAGTTCTTCTAAAGGCGAATCTAAATTTACTTTTTTTACTTTATAAGAGAACCACATATTTTCAAGTTCATCATAGGTATTTTTAGCAGCATGCTTTTTTTGGTTATTTACTTGTTGTATAAAAAGCTTTATAAGGACTTCAGTTAACTTATTAGTTAAAGTTTTTAATTCATCAGAAAGGGCTTCACGTTGGTATTTATTGATTGCTATGTATAGTTGTTCTTTAGCGGATTCAAAATTATTTATACTAACTAAATAATCCACTCCAGCACAAATTTTATCTGATAATTCTTTTAATAAGATTATAACATCTTGATGAGGTAAACTATCTAAGATCCTTAAAGCATCCTCAACTCTGCAAGCTGAAATCCAAGAACTTATTGCTAGTTTAAACGCTTCATGAATAAAGGCCTTGTCTAGTAATTCTATGCTTGACCATTGAGCTGCTCTTTCATAATTTGCAGCAGCTTGTTCAAACTCATTTCTATTGAAGAAAAGATTACCCTCTCTTATTATAGCATCAGCATAGAGTTTTTTAAAATTTAATGATTTTCTTTTATCTACCTTTTCTAAAATCTTGCTAGCTTCTAAATACAGATTCATTTTGGAGTAAAGATATGCAGCTTGTTCACTGATTATGAAAAATTCTTCTTTATTGTATATATCTGCTATTAGTGCAGCTTTTCTAATAGCTTGAGCAGCATAATAATAATTTTGATTATTAAAATAGATATTTGCCATTTGTATAAATATTGGAAATCTCATCCATGCATTTTCAATGTTTAATGGAGTATCGCCATTAATCATTGCTAAACATATAGATTGAAGTGCTTGATGAAAATTATTAGGGGGGAGATTCACGAATGCCTCTAGACTTGGAAAGTTAACCCATATATGTTGTAATAAATCATTAACGGAAATGGGTAAAATTCCATTCTGATCATAAAACATAACAATTGTAGGGATATCACGTTTTACTGAAAATATATCAGGGAGTATCATTTCAAAGAGCTCAGATTCTTCTTCATTTACAGGATTCAAAAAATATATGATCCCGTCTACCATGGGAATTATTTCATCCAAATCTGCAGAGATACTTGTAATTGCATCAATTTCTAAATCACAAATATCCTCAAAAACTTTAGTTTCTTTATACCATTTAAAATGTGTTTCTTGATCTTCCCCTGGCTCACCAAAAGCTCGTGAAGCATAAAAATGAATAGTGTCAGGATCCCCAAGAATTAAAATCTTAAAATAGTAAGTAGTCATTTAACTAATTTTTATGATTTTTAATTGTTTATTATTTTTTTCCTTTTTATAATAGGTTTTAATGTTTTACCTAAATAGATTAATTCTAAACACATAAAATTATGAAACTTATGAAATTGTTTTAAAAGAAAAAAACTCTTTTAATTATAATTAATTGAGTTTGCTAATATAAATTTTTTTTCAGATATAAACGGAGAATAAACATTGGATTACATTGAAAGGAATTATCAACTTATAAAACAACGAATGATTGAACAAATGGAAAATTCCATTGTTATAGGCAAAAATCTCGTGGAAACAGAATTAGATACAGGTCTTTTAAACTTCATTATCAAGCCAATCGTAAAATCCTTCTACGATTATTGGGCTAAAAATGATGCTAGAGAGGGTACTTTAAAACAGATTAATCTCACATTAGAAGCAGGTAAGAAATTATTATTAAATGATAATTCTAATGATGTTTTCATTGAGATTCTTAATGAATCGTTTCCCAAATACCTAGAGGCAGATCAAACAACACGCCAATGCTCGCGACAACATAAAAATTATGAAAAATTAAAGCATGCTAGTAAAGAAACATTTATAAATTATTTAAAAGAAGTAGTAAAACTATTAGGGATAACGGATGAAGTAGATAATTATGGAGACTTATGTCGATTAACTTTTCCTTCAAAAGAAGTAGCTAAACAAAATTTAATGAAACAATTAGATTTTACAGAACAAAGCATACAAATAGTTGAAAACGATCCTTCCATTCTTAAACTCCCCGTTGGGAGAAAGATAATTATAAAAGCATTAAGGAAAGGTTTTGATCAGACAAAGGAAGAGTTTATTAAAGGACTCAATGAAACATATAACAATAAATAATTAAAATATTAATTTAATGATAGATTTTACAAATAAAGTTTGTAAGTTGTTTTTGATTAAATTTTAGAAATTTAAAATTATTATAGTATTAATGAGATTTGAGCTTAATAATGGATTACATAGAGAGAAACTATAAGATCTTAGAGAAAAGGATGATTGAGCAAATGGAAACAAGTCTTAATTATGGAAAAAATCTTATTGATACTGAATTAGATGTTGGCACTTTAAATTTTGTAGTTAAACCAATAATTAAAGCATTTTATAAATACTGGAGTGACAAAGAAGCAACAGTTGGTACACTAGAGCAGATTCGAGTTACACTTGATTCCGCGAAAGAATTAGTACAAAATGGAGAGATATCAAAAGAACAATTTGAAAAGATCGTCAATAAAAATTTTCCTATTTACTTAGAGAATGATCAAACGGACCGCCAGTGCAAAAACACGCACCAGAACTATGGGAGATTAAAGGAAGTAACTAAGAAATGTTTTATAACGCAAATAGAAGAAAGTATCCTTTTTCTAAATGTAAAAGATGATGTTCAAGGATATAATGAGTTATCTAGAGTAACCTTTAAAACAAAAGAAAAAGCATATGAAGCTTTAAAACGCCAGCTCGATTATAATGAAGAAGGAATAGCAATTGTTGAAGAGGATGACACTATTCTCAAAGTTCCTCTTGGAAAAAATATTATTCTAAAAGTATTACGATTGGGTTTTGAAATGACAAAGAAGAAATTAATCGAAGACCTTGACGATATTTTTAATTAATATCTCTTAGCATTAAATATTCGAAATTGATATAAATAAAAAGTATGGGTTTACCTTGGCTGAACCTGCTCAGGAAAAGGAGCAAAACAATATTTTACGGGTTATTTTTTTAAATCTTTTAATTATAGCTTTTATTACAATTTCTTATGTGTATATTTCTGAACCTTTTGGCTCAATTTCAACTATTTATATAATGAACCAAGAATTTTCAATACAATTTGGTATAACTCTTATGATTTTTACATTTTTTTCAATATTAGCAGGGCCAATTCAAGGATTCATCTCAGGGCTTTTAGGAGAATTGTTGTATCAATTAGCATTTTATGATTCTCTTTATCTTGAATGGTGTTTTATTACAGGCGCATTAGGGTTTTTATATGGAATCTATAAATATCACCCTTTAAAATATCATGATGGGATTAAAGTATATTATACGTTTATCGTTCTTATCATTGCATCCTTTACAGTCTTTGGTCTCATTATTGTTTTTCAATTTTTTATTTATCCTAATCAAAATACAATTGAAGTTATCGTGATAAATTATGGTTTTAAATTCTTACTCCAAGCACTTATCTCAGTTATTTTTATAATACCAGTATTTCTCCTCATCTATGATAGAATTCTTGCTAAAGAGGAAAAAGATTTATATTATATGATCTTAACCCATCATCCTCTTTCAACGAGAGATCATACTTTTTATCTCCAATTTGGTAGAACTAAAATCTATTTTTGCACAAGATGTTCGGGTGTAATACTTGGTGGCTTATCCGCAATGTTCACAACTTATTTAACTGCTAAAATCTTCCAAGTGGAATTTAGTGCAGAAATTGCATTACTTATGTGTATAATCCTACCAATACCAGGTCTTATAGATTGGGGAACCCAAAGGCTTTTATTAAGAAAAAGTACTACCGGATCGAGGTTATTCACTGGTTTTATAATAGGGCTGGCTTTACATTTTATGAGTTTTACATATAAATACTATTTCTTTACATTATTGATTTTAACAATTTATTTTTCAATTTTTTTTCTTCTTGTATTTTTTGGACACAAGAAGGAAATGAGATTATGGAAAGAGGAGAATAAGAAATTCCTCTAAAAGTAGAATAATAGAAAAGAATTATAAAAAAATGTCAAATATAATTTTTATTCATGGACTTGAAAGCTCTGGTGATGGATTTAAAGGACAATTATTAAGGAAAGCATTACCGGGTTGTTTAACTCCAAGTTTTAGATCATTTTCTCCGAAATATTCAATTAGAAGTTTATTAAAAGCACGCATGGAACAATTAATTCCAATTGTGAAGGATAAAGCACATTGGATCATTATTGGTTCTAGTTTCGGAGCTTTGATTGCGAGTATTTTTTCTCTCGAAAATTCTTCTAAAGTATCTAAATTGATTCTACTTGCACCTTATTTGTCAACCCAGGAATTAGATCCTAAAAAATATTCTCCTATAGATATTCCAGTTATAGTTTTCCATGGTAACCAAGATAAAATTGTCTCAATTAATCTATCCAGAATTCTCGCTGAAAAAATATTCACAAATCTAGTATATAATATAGTAGATGATAATCACTCGCTTAAAAAAACAGTTCAAGCTTTAGATTGGAAAAAAATTGTTTTTTAATAGTTCGTTTTCCACTATTTTAAAAATTGGACTCCATTTTTTTTAAAATCAATTTTAAACTTCTCTTTATTAGAAAAAAAATAAATAAAATTAGTGAATTAAAATTGGATTGGGAGAATTTTTTTGATACTATTGGTTTCTGGTATAATGTATTTGTTGATTGGTTCGTTGAACAGCCTATATATGGACAAATTTTGACTTTAATTGGATTGATTACACTTCTTATATTAGCTATAACTCTTGTATATTATACCATTAAAGGAATAGCATATTTAGTGTATTATATTTTTAAGGGAATATATTATCTTCTTAAATATATCGGTTATGGGTTTTATAAATTATTTGAAGGGTTCTATTTCCTAGTTTCGGGTAAGCGAGAATCCTCCAAACTAAAAATTGAAAATCTAAATATTCAAAATAATATGATTAACAGTAATATTTATATTTTAGAATATTGTAGTGAATGTGGGAGAAAGATCTCTGAAAAAATGAAAATACATTTTGAAAAGAATGGAATGACTTTTTGTGAGAATTGTGGGGAACTTCTTACTCTAAATAACGCCCTTAGGACTCTAACTGTCTCTCATTAAATAGTTTCAATATCATTTTAAACAAAAAAAATTAAAGTAAACAATCAAGAATATAATTATAAAGGTGTCGTAAAAGTATATGTCAAAGGTTTATGTTTGTAGGGAATGTGGATATGCATTTCCTGATGAACTTTCTCACTTAATTGAAAGCAATCTTCAAGTTTATTGTGAAAGATGTGGATCTCCCTTTATTTTGGAAGGGGTCGTATTCAAACCAGCTCCAACTCCATATATGAGGAAGAAAAAACCATATCACTTATTACCAGAAAAAAAGTCATCCAGTTTAGAGAATCTTATACGTTTTTTAAATAAAATATCCTTTATTCCACTATTTATTTTTACTTTTGTTTCTTTTGGATTAATTGCAGAAATTGCTGTTTTTTGGGATACTGGACTTTTATTTGAACGAATTTCACAAGGTTTGATGGGTTTATTTCTCTTAATATACGATAGAGTATATATTTCTCATAAAATAAAGGAGAAAAAATATAACGAGATTTTTCTTGACTCATTTGGTTGGGGCATACTAGGTTGCATTTTATATGGGCTTGGAGTTATAATCCTTATTAAAGGTATCTTTATTATAATCTACGTCATTACAGATTCAAAAAATAAGGATCTTAAAAAATATGAATTAGGTTTACTTGCAAAAAATTCTTTGAATTATTTTTCTGCAAAAGCGGGTTTTTTAATAATTATATTTGGAATATTTAGAATATATTCAGATGGAATTTATATCACCAGGATAGGTGATGGGAGATTATATTTACCGTTTAATATTGAAATTCCGTCAATACTATTATTTTATTTCGGTTTTCTATTAATTGCTTTATCAGTTCTACTTATTGATAGTAGAAAAAAAAATGAAATCAAAGAAAAACAACAATTTGAATTTAGGGATTCGGTAAAATTTTTCTTTCTAGGAATTTTTGGAATATTATTTTATGCTGCAGGAATCTTTATATTACTAAAAGGTGTTTTGATATTTTTCTTATTTCTTGGAAAACCAAAAGAAAAAGCCCAAGAAGTATCAACAGTTACAAGACCAGCATATTACATTCCAAGTCCTCCGACTCCTCCAACGCCTATGTTAAGGAAAATAGAACCTCCAGAGAGGGTAACCCCTGAAGAAAAAGAAATTGAAATAAAACCCGTAGAAAAACCGATCAAAACTCAAGTACCAATAATTCCTGAAGAAGAAAAAGTTGAAATTGAACCAAAAAAAGTAGAAGACATTACGGTGAAGGAACTTGAGGAGATCCCATTAAAATTGGATAAAGAGGAAAGAGAAAAAAGAGAAGAGGAATATAAATTAAAATTGCATGAATCTCTTTTACCAGTAAAAGATGAAAACGATAAAAAGTTGGTAAAAGAATATTTCTCTAAAATCTTTGCTCTTTTATCTAAAGATTTAAGAAAACAGATAATAGATTTAAAAGTCTCGAAAAAAGAAAAGAGGGAGTTGTTAGAAGAACTTGCTTTCCTAACAAAAGAGGAACAAGTTAAATATATTGATGCAATTGTAAGCCTTTATAGAGAAATACCCAAAAAATTAATCAATAGAATTCGAAAACTTCCAAATGTTAAACCTAAACACTATGATAAGATTGTAGAACAATTAAAATATATGGATGTTGAAGAACAAATAAAATTTGTTCAATTTTTAGAGGAAAACGCCTAAATATGTCGCTTGAGAGAAGAAAAGAACCCAAACGTAGCAAGGAAGAAGAAAAACTACAGGATAGTTCATTTAGACGTCTTGATTTTAGGCCGCTACAAGAGGTAGAGATAAAAGAAGAGCAACAAGAAGAAATTGTTGATGAACTGAACGAAATAGAAAAAGATGTATTGGATATTGCTACGGAGATATTAAAATTAAAACGATACGAAACTGAATTTGAAATTGAATCAGAAAGTCAAATCCAAAAGTATCCAATAATAGAAAAATTATATGCTAAATGCATCGCTAAACTCTCATACAGAAAAGGATACAGTAAGGAGGAAATTTTTATTGCTATTCGAAGTTTAGAAGAGAAAAATTGGATTGTAACCAATGAAAGACGTACCAAATTAGAGATTCTTACTAATGAAAAATTGTTAAAAATACTTGATTTCATAAAAGAAAATCCAGGTATTCATGCGAGAGATGAAAAAATCGAGAAGGAATTAGATATCACCAGAACACCATTTTTAAAACATGTAATGACTCTTGAGCGATTTAAACTAATAAGATCCAAAAAAATTGGAAAATCTCTTCACTATTTTCTTAATGATGTGCCAGAAGATTATGATAAATACAAAATTATTTTTTTAAATCCCTTGATTCCTAAGTTATTAGAACAGATATTTAAGGATGAATTAGTAACAGTCTCAAAAATAGCTGAAGTTCTTGATATGTATTCAGGAACAATTTTATATCATATAAAAAAATTAAAAGAACTAAATCTTGTAAAATCCACTAAAAATCAGTCAGATAAGAAAATTCATTTAGTTAATATTGAACTCCTTAAATTATATAATGAATTTTTTGATGAACCTGATTTTAAATCACTCCTAAAAGGGCTTTAAGTAAATTCAAGTATCCTTTAATAGTATTAAATTTCTCTCTTAACATTAGGTAGGATTTGGATTAATAATTTAATCGCATTATCAATTCCATTTTCCATATCTGGATGAATCTCATTTGAATTAAGTAAATCATACTTTGGATGCCCTGGTAAATCCGAAACAGAGAGAAGAGATACTGTCTTTAAATTGTAGATTTTTCCTAGTAAAAATAATATAGAGGATTCCATATCAACAGTATGTATATTTATCGAGCTCAGAGCTCGTATGAACTCTAGACTTTCGCAAAAAAGAGCATCAGTTGTCCATAAATTAGTTTCCTTGAATTTATTTGGAAAAAGTGCGGTACAATTGCTTAAAACCAATTCTTTTAGTTTCTCATTAGGTTTAGATATGAAAATAGTTTGATTCCCTGTGAGTAAGTTTTGAAATTTTCCCATTGGATTAGAAATAGACTCTAATTCATTAACTAAAGAAGGATGTTCTCTAATATATTGGGGCGTGGTCCCCTCATCACAAAAAGCTAATTTTGGGATTATAATATCTCCGATGCTAATTGGAATATTTTCATTTTCTATTCCTCCACATACATCAATTCTAATAATAATTTTGGTTTTACACCTTCTTAATGCTTCTACAGTCATTGCGCAATTAGGTGCTCCAACTAAAGAACGAACAATGCTAACTTTGACATCATTTAGCTCCCCGTTATATATTCTTCCATAAATTCTTTTATTTTGCAATTTCTTCAATAATTTTTTCATTACAATTTTAACAGCTGGAAGGATTACAATTTCATTTACATTTGAAGGGCTAGTTTCTAGTAGCATTCTCACAATTTTCTCATTTACACTGATAAATTTTAATCCTAAATTTAACAACTCGTTTTTCATTTTATTTAACATTTTGAACCATTTTTTTATTTATCCTAATAAACTAAAACCATATTTTTAGTTATATTCTAAAAGTACGGTACTAATTATTTATGTACTTATAATTTTAAAGAATATAATTTAATATCTTAATAAAATACAATTATTTATATAAACTAGTGAGAATTTCGAGTTCATAGTGGTTCTTTAATGAAAGATAGATATATCATTGATGACAAAATCACAAATGAGTTTGTTGAGGCTTACACAAAAACAACATATAGAATTGTTGGAGAAAATAAACATTCCTCTGTTAAACCTTGTCATTGGCTTGAACAAAGACTTGAAACGGGAAGAAATAATCGTAATTGCTATAAGGGTGTATTTGGAATACAAAGCCATAGATGCATGCAAAATACCCCTTCACTACCATTTTGTAATCACCAATGTGTTTTTTGTTGGAGGGATATAGAGTCTGGGTCACTAGGGAGTGAATTTATTGTTGAACCTGATAACCCTAAATTACTTATTGATGATATGTTACGACATCATAAGGATATCGTTACTAATCATTTACCATTGAGACGATACCTTGACAATTATGAAATAATGATTGACATCCTCTATTATATGCTTTTAAATAGTCATCAAATCCATGATATACGTTCTCTTAGTAATAATATTCATGTTTCAAAGAATAAAATTGAACGAGCCCTCACACTTCTAAAGAATCAAAAATTTATTAAATCAACTAATGACCTATTTAATAATTTTAGATTAGATGATGATATTAATTATTGCATTGGCTCTAGAGATGAATTAGAAGTATTAATTAATAGAGAATTAACTTCACCTAATGAAATTATGCAAGCTCATAGTGAAGCAATGATACCCAATCATGCAGCCATTTCTCTTGATGGAGAACCTCTTTTATATCCAAGAATTTCTGAATTTGTGCAAGAATTTAAAAATCGTAATATGACTACGTTTATAGTCACTAATGGAACACTACCAGAAAAAATTGAAAAGTTAGAACACCTACCTACACAGTTATATATCACATTACCTGCTCCAAATGACCAGATTTATAAGAAAGTCTGTCGTCCTATGATTAGAAATGGTTGGAATAATATATTGCATAGTTTAGATTTAATAAATTCATTATCGTGTAGATCGGTTGTAAGGCTAACTGCAATTAAAGATCTTAATTTGAATGATAAACTGATTAATGAATATGCCAAAATTATAGAAAATGTTAGTCCAAACTTTTTTGAAATAAAAGGATTTACGTTACAAGCAAAAGCTTTATTAATAAAAGAAAGATTAAAAAGTGATAAGCAAGCGAAGGATTATTTTCCAGAGTATGATTATTTAGAAAAGATAGCTCTTAAATTTGAAGAAGTGAGTGGATTTCCATTGATCTATAAAAATGAACCTAGTAGAGATTTTTTATTTGCAGTCAATTGGGATAAGGAAAAGGATCCAAAGATAACTAAACCGTAATTATTGAATGGAAGAAAAAATCAGGATCAGGAGTATCGTTTAACTAGCGTTTATTTTTAAGAAATTTTGATATTGTCTCTTTTAATTTACCAAGATTCATCTTTTTTAATGCTGAAAATTCTACTAATGGAATATCATTCAACTTTTCTGGATTATTTTTATCAATTCTAACAATATTTAAATCGAATTTTTCAGCCGAATTGAGAAAAAGAGAGATGATTCTGTCTTTATCTATATTTGAAACTTTATCAATTTTATTTATTACTATTAGGAGTGGAATTTTGAACTCTTTAAGAAAGTTAATTAATTCAAAACTTAAAGGAATTGTTTTCTTATTCTGAATGAAATATTTTTGCAGTTCATCTTCAATCCTTAAAATGTTAATTACAACTAAACCAAAAAAATAATCTTTATAGTGCTTTTCAATATGAAGTACTATTTGCTTCTTTATGTGTTCTTGTCTTCGATGACTCGGATGCTTCATATAACCAAAACCAGGCAAATCAATAATTTGATAAAGCATACTCGATTGTGAAATAGGCTTTATTAACAAAGTACTCCCCGGTTTTTTCCCTGATTTACCTTTAAATTTACGAGGATTTGCCATTAATAATCTGGTTATAGAAGTCTTTCCAACATTTGAATTTCCAATTATTAATAAGGAGGGTTTTTCCTTCATTTTATTAAACACGTTTTAAGTGAAATTATTATGTAATTTTCAGATATCCATAAAGTCTTCATCAAGGAAATCCTTGAACATTCTCTTTTTTTCTTTTTCTTCAATTATAGGTTTTGTACTTATTGGTTCGCCAGCCTCTTCAAAAATCTCCTTTAAATTTTCAACATTAACATTAATTTTAAACGTTCCATCTCTTAAAAACCGTACAACCTGCTTAGTATTTAATTTTAATCTTAAGATATAACCAAGTCCAAAATAAAATTGATGCTCTGGAATCGGATCAATAGCAGATTTGCTTGTCGCTTCTTTTAAAACGTCATACAGTAATACTTTGGAAGCAATATGGTCTTCAATATTGAATACTAAATAATAAAGAGCATGATACCAAATTTTTTCACGTTTATCCTTAATATAATCTAAAAACTTTTCAGGAGTAATAACTTCCTCTACTTCTACCTCTTTTCTTTTTAATAGTTCTTGTTTAATTCTATCATCTAATTCTTTAGAGATTCCTTGAGTAGATTGAACTTCACCTTCTTGGTCAAGTAATCCGTCAGATTCCTCATGTTTTACTGTTTCAATAGCTTCTTGCATCTCCTTTAATTCATCAAAATCAATTTCATCCATATCGGAAAAATCTGTAATCATAACTTCTTTGGCTTCTTCTTCTTCTTTAACCTCATCAATCATTTCTACTTCTTCAGCTTTTTCTTCACTAATTAATTCAACTTCAGGAAATTCTTCACCTTCCTTAACTTTCGTAATTGCATCTTGGATTTCTTGAAGCTCTTCCATATCTAAATCTTCTATATCTGAAAAGTCAGTTTCAAGTGCTTTCATATCTCTAAGATATGCTTCCAAATCATCATCTTCTGCCTCCTTTTCTTCCATACCTAGTTCTTCGCTTTCTTCTTCTTGGTCTTTGTTCATTTTTATCTAAAAAGAGATATTAAATAAAATTTTTAATAGTTATATAATTAAATTATTGATATTCGTATAATTAAAATTGTTCTAAATATTAATTGACTTTAGTATGGAAAAAATTAACTTGGAAAAATATAAAGGAATTATTTTTGATTTAGATGGTGTAATTTTTAATATCTCTGATGCAATTAAGAAAGCAGTTAATGACTCTGTAGAAAAATATGATATCAATGTGAACCCAGATGATGTAATGGAAGAGATTGCTTTTCTAATTGAGGAAATGCAAAATTATCCTGTGCCAAAAATACTTCTTAATTCCTATGATTTATTAAAGGTAAAATTCTTAGAAGGAATAAGCTTTTTCAAGAAATTACGGATTGGTATTTTTATATTTAACCAATTTAATAAGTATAAAGATGCTGAATCCTCGATCTATGAAGGGATAGATAAATTAATTTCAAAATTAGCAAAACACAAGAAATTAGCTATATTAACAAATAATAAAAGTCAATATGCAGAAGAGGTTCTAGAAAAATTTAAGCTTTCAGATTATTTTAGTACGATAATAGGCTTTAATGATGTCACAGAAGTCAAACCTAGTCCTGAAGGAATTATTAAAATCCTAAATAAATGGAATCTGAAACCTTCAGAAGCAATTTTCATTGGAGATATGACGACTGATATTGAAGCAGGCAAGGCAGCAAAGGTTTCAATGATTTGTGTTGCAAGTGGACTTGCTCAAAAAGAAACTTTAAAGAAGCATAATCCCGATATCTTAGTAGACAATTCTGAACAATTAATTAAGCTTTTCAACCTCTGAATGAGAAATTTAGCTGAAGAATTGAAAATCTGTCATAAAATTAAGGTCTAAAACAATCTTGAATACGTATCTTACTAATTATTGATTTTATATATAGTTATATTGTATAAGTTTTAATTTAAGATGAATAATATCCTTCTTTTAGATTGCATTTGTTGTATTGTAAAAATTTAAAATATCTGGCTTTTACTATATAAAAAAGGGAAATTATACTTATTCAGATGGATAAATAGAATGAGTGATGATGAAAAAGGGTATGGGTTCAAAATTATCATAATTGGGGATGGAACAGTTGGTAAGACCTCATTAATTAAAAGATATACTCAAGCGTCTTTTCAAAAGGAGTATATAGCAACTTTAGGAACACAGTTTTCTAAATATGAGGAAGCTATTGATGGAGAGAAAGTTGAATTGTATCTTTGGGATATTGCTGGGCAAGAGCGATTTCAAGCATTACGTCAAAGATTCTATATAGGAAGTTCCGGGGCTATAATTGTCTTTTCTCACGCTTCAGAACAAATTCAAAGTTATGATCATGTTCCTCGATGGCTTGAAGATCTAAAAAAACATTGTGCAAATATACCAATAGTGTTATTTGGAAATAAAGTAGATTTAGCTGATGAGGCAATTTTAAGCTCAAATCCGGGTTTACCAACTTCTGATATAAATGTGGAACAATTTGCGAAAGATAATAGATTTATTGGGTATTATAAAACGAGTGCGTTGACAGGACAAGGGGTAACTGATGCTTTTAAAGTACTTGTCAAAAAATTATATACAATCGCTAAGATCTCAAGTTTCTCTTAATCTTAGTTTTATTTTTTCAACTTTATTTAAAAAAAGAAATTTAAAAAAAATTACGTACGTTTATATATAAATCTTTCCCAGCTCTTTCTGGAAGGCAGCTCTTCGGGCATACCTTTACGTCTACGAATTTCCATAATAAGATCATCTTCAAGAGAGGGAGGTACTTTCTCAAAACCTTTGAACTCATAGCCAAAGAAGGCTCTTCCCTGAGTTGAGCCTCTAATATCGTCTGCTATTCCAATTGTTTCAGCAGCAGGAATTTGACCTTGAATTCTTACATATTCACCTTCAGGGATAACATTAGTAATTCGACCTCGGCGTTTGGTTATAATGGCAGTTACTCCTCCTTCGCTTCCTTGAGGTGTTTTAATATCAATTTTTTGAATTGGTTCAAAAAGATGAGGTTTTGCATCTAACATAGCTAATGACATCGCTGAAAACGCCATTCCTGCAATCTGTCCATAAGACGTATGTCTCGGATCTTCATGGATTGTCATATCTGTAAATACTACTTTAATTCCAGTAGCTGGTTCTTTCGCAATAATACAATTACCAAGCCAATCCCTAAAAGCAGCACTCAAATAGGATTTAACACGGTCAAATCTCTGTAATCCCGTAGTACCATTTACAAGGGCACTTCCTTGATATACATCAACGATACGTCTTGCTTCTTTTGCATCCCATCCAGCCTCTTCCCTAAGGATTGTTGCTCTATCTTTATCATTTTGCAAATCATTGACTTTACCAGTTTCAATCAATCTTTCAGTTGTTTCATCCAGTGGTTCAATATACAATAATATCCGATTGTGAGTGTTTGCAGATTTAGTATAATAATCTGGACTCTTTTGTGTTATTTTTTCTCGATAAACGATGATTGGTTCTCCAATATTAATTTGAACTTGATTATTAATTCTCTTGACTAGGATCTCGATTTGGAGGGGATCTATTCCTGAAAGAATGAATTCACCTGATTCTTGATCCCTTCTATATTCTGCGGTGGGATCAGCTTTTAACCATTTGCTTACAACTTCATCTAATTTATCAATTTCATGTGGATCTTTTGGTTTTATACTTCTTGAAACAACAGCTTCACAAGCATAATGGATTTTTTCGAAAGAAGGTAATCTCTTCTTTTCTTCTTTATCTTTAGGGACATCACTGGATAACATAAAAGTCTCACCAGAAGGACATATAAACCCAAATAAAGCGAAAAGATTTCCTGCTGGAATTTTAGGAATATCTAAAATGTCAGTAATTTCCATAACGCCCAATCTTTTCACTCGATTACTTGATTCACTATTAATAAGATAAATTGAATCAGTTTGATCAAATGTACCCGAAAAAACGCGGCCTATTAGTGTAGCTTGATAATTTCTTTTTGGATCAAGGAATATTTTAGTAATCATACCATATAGTGGCCCATCTGGATCGCTTTTTTGAAGCGCTTGTCCAAGGTCAGAGTTTAAATCATGATCCCAAATATGAGGAATTCTATACTTAGAAGCCGTAACGGGATCTGGAAGATGATCAACAATCATTCTTAGCATAGGTTCATCCAATGGTAAATTATCTCTTAACCATTGAATATTTCCTTCATTATATTTTGTAAACACATCTTGAGGTTTCAAACCCTTTTCAAGTAAAATTTCATATGTAAAACCCCATCCATGTTTAGCTGAACCAACAGCAACTGAATTTTTTGCAAAATCAATCCCCCAGTCCGAACCTTCAGGTCTAACCTTTCTAATTAATTCATTTATTTCTCTTGTAATTTTATCAATTTTCGCAAATGTATCTTCAGGGCTAAGTTTTAATTCACTTATTAATCTGTCAACTTTATTGATAAAGAGAACGGGTTTGCAGAATTCTTCACCAACTGATAACCTAATATTAGTTTCCGTTTGAGTCATAACTCCTTCAAGAGCATCTACTAATATTATTGCACCATCACTTCCTCTTAGTGCTCTTGAGACTTCCCCTGTAAAAGAGATATGCCCCGGAGTATCATTAAGCTGAATAATATATGGTTCATCATCATCTGGTTTTCTCGGATCTTGAAAAGCAAGTAATACTACAGATGTAAAAATAGTTATTCCTCTTTCTTGTTCTTCGTCATCTGAATCGGTCATCTGAAGTTGACCTGCATCTTCAGGTCTCATAAGTCCAGCTCTACGAAGTAAGTAATCTGTAGCAGTTGTTTTGCCATGATCTATATGGGCGGTAATACTAAAAATTCTTTTCTTGTCATATGAACCAGAAGTAACCAATCTAGCGATTTCGTCTGGGTTTTTCACTTTAACCATTATATGTTCACATCGTACAAATTATAGTTAATTCTAATGTTATAATTAAAGAAAAGAATACAAGAAATCATAAAAGTTTTGTGATTCTCTTAGATAAATTAATAATTTTGGTTAAAACAGATTATTGGGAGTATATAAAAATTCAAATTTATTTAAAAAAAACTGTTTATATTATAATTTCAACAATGTAAAAAATAAGTTATTATCTAAGGACAATTCTCTTTAGAAAATATTAGTCAAAATTTAGTTGATTTTGAAAATAAAGAAAATCTAGACGGATTGATTATGATTGCAAAGGGACAGGTAAATAGAGGGGCAGAATTAGGCTTAACTGTAAAGAAGTTCTCAGATTTAGAGAGGGGAGCAGTTCTTTAAATTATATAAAAGGGAGTAATATTATGCATTTAATTCCTAAAGCCTATGATATACTAGATATAGAATGGTAAAATCATATTTTTTAGGATACTTAAGGCTTTTTTTCCCGATGAAGTAATAGTCTCAAACGCGGGAGAAATATTTCTTATAGTAAAATTATCGGGAATTTTATCTTTAACAAAATTTTTTAAAAAATTATAGAACTCTTTATATTCTCTTGAAGTTTCCACCCATAAATAACCTTCTTTTTCAAAATAATCTGGATTTTTTCTTGTAAATTTAGCAACATGCTTTTTTTCTCCAATCGGGGGTCCTCTACGAATGTAGCTTATAGAGATATGAGGTTTTTCGCAATAAATAGCCAAATTATATTGATCGTTCTCATCTTCGAAATAAATTCCGAAAATTATATTCTCAAAACGTTCAGCATGAGAAAATTCTTTTTCTCCATTCGCTTTAATACTTTCACTCAAGGAGTATAATTTATCTCGGTTAATTGTATAATGAATTTCTTTGTTAGTATTTTGTAATTCAACAATATAAGTATGTAAGAGGAAAGAATCATGTTTATTTGATAGATTAACTTCGGGAATTGGTTTAATTTTAAAAAATTCTCCACTTGGTTTTTTTAGAAATTCACTAATTTTATAATTACAATATTTATATGCTCTTTCAGATATCGCTGAAGCAACATTTCTATTTTTATCGATGGGATCTATGATAATAAGATAATCATTCTGAAAGTGGGGAACTTTACTTAATTCTTCCGCAGTTCTTTTAAAATAATCCAGTGGGTTTGAATTTAATTTATTAAAATTTTCAAACAGATTGTTTATGTTTTTAAAATAATAAACTAATAGTTCTGCACTATAACCTATGAAACCTACTTTTCCTACTGGGCTCTTATCACCATAACTATAACAAGATTTAAAGAACTGCTTTAAAAGTCTTACATCATTTTTCTGGGTAGGATTTAACTCATCTCTAACAAAACAGCCATGCCAAGGAGATCTATCAACTGCAGTAATAGGGCCATTCTTATTAATGTATTCCAAATCTAAATCAAAATACATAACAATATCGATCTTGATTTTTATATCATCTAAAAGATAATTTACAGTAATATATGGATGTTCAGCATATAAAAAGCGTGGGTTATATAATTCGTGTAAAGTTAAACTTGGAAGAATCCAATTATTACACAATACTAAAAAATCTTTTTTAGAATCTCTTTTTAATTTGTTTTTACTTAAACCTTCATACTTATGTTTAAACTGGTTATAATCCAATCCAATAAAAAGATCGATATCAAAATCATTTTTTAATTGTGTTTGTTTAATTCCTGTTGATCCTTGAGGTTCTATTTTTGTATAATTAATATTTAATTCATTAGCTTTTTTACTCAACAGATTTTTTAATTTCTCGGTTATTCTGTTAATTAAATCTATCTCTTTTTGAGTTGGAGTAATTTCTTTTAACACTTCTATAAAGATTTCATTAAGTTGGGTCATAGAATAGATTCACATCCCCCACCAGGGATGATTTATGTTTCGCATTAACACAATAAATTCTTTTAGAGCTTGTTTTTGATCTATAGTTAATTCATCTATAAACCTTCCCATTAGTTGCCTAACATGAGATTCTGGGACATTAACAAATAGAGTTTCATCTTTTTCTATATCTCGACCAATTTCAATACCGCGAATAGAAATAGCTACTTCTGAATCTTTATAAGCTTTCTCAAGTGTTTGACCTTTGTCCTGAATTTGATGAACTCTCCTTACTCTCTTACCTTTATCAGTTATTAATTGAACCTTTGGATAAAGTATTCCAGCTTCAACATATACACCAAAAACAGCAGGGTCTGAATTTCGGAATATAAATTCTGGAAGCATTTTAATTTTAGCTGGTAAGATAAGTTCACTTAACCCTTTAGCTGTATCTTCTGCTTTTCTTGTTTCTGCATACTCAATATAGTCTTCTAATAATCGATAAATAACATTATTCGTGAAGATTCTTATATTATCTTTAATCGCTTGTTCATTAGCTTCAGGTAATATTGGAACATTGAACCCTAAAACCGTTGCAGAATAGGGGTCTAAATCTTTGACAATTTTTGCATTAATGATGTCTTCTTTTTTAATTGGCCCAACATCAGCAATACTGATTTTTACACCATTTTTTGTAAAGTGATTCTCTAGTGCCTCTAGTGAACCCAAAGTATCTGCTTTCAAGACTACTCCTGCTTTATCAGTTTTTATCCGAATACTCTCTACTTCAGATTCAATTTCACTATAAACTACTTCTTCTTCGGAATAATCTGCAATACCTCTGAATGGAGAACCTGCTACGACATCCTCTATATTTGGAGCAAGTATTTTAATGCCAGCTGCAGCACTAATAAAATCAACAGAATCAAATTTTTGCCTTGGATCTCGTATTTCATCTAAGGGTTTTGGAATTAATAATGCTCTTACTTTCGATTTAATAGGTTTTTCTAATCCCCCAACAATAAATTCATCGCCTTTATGAATTATGCCATCATATATAAGGACATCCATGGTTTTTCCTTGCCCTTTTTCCTTTTTAACTTCTAACACAACACCTTTAGCAGCCCCCTCGGAGAATCGAAGATTTGTAGTCAAATATTGTTGAACTAATCCCATCAAAATCATTAATAGTGTCGATATACCCTCTCCTGTTTTGCCACTTGTTGGTACAATTGCAATTTTCTGAGTAAAATCTTTTATTTTGTCATAGCGATCGATTCCTTTGAACCCTTCTTCTAAGAAATTCCCTACTATCTGTAAAATTTTCTCATCCAAGTAATCTTTGACATGAGGTTTTTGAGAATTATAGGAATCTAAAAAATCAGCATCTTTAATTGATTTCCATCCTGAAATTCTATCTATTTTATTGGCTGCAATTATAAAAGGTGTTTTTCTCTCCCTTAAGATTCGAACTGATTCCCACGTTATTGGCATCGTTCCTGCAGTGACATCTATTACTAAAATTGCGATATCAGCAACAGCACCACCCCTCCTTCGCAGATTCAGGAATGCTGCATGCCCTGGTGTATCAATAACTAATATACCTGGAAGCTTTATTTCTTTTTCAGCGAATTCTTGTTTAGATTTTCCTAGAAATTCTTTAATGTCTTTAGTTGGAAAATATGAAGCACCTATATGCTGAGTGATTCCAGCAGCTTCTCTTTGTTGAACAACGGTTCCTCTAATATAATCTAAGATAGTAGTTTTTCCGTGGTCAATATGGCCAAGAATACATACAATTGGGGCTCTGATCATCTTACTTTCAACTTTAGTCATAATTTATCACGAATCTCAAATTATATTTTTAAAATAGTCAATCTGTTGCTTATAGTATAATTTTATTTACCATTGGATTAGAATTTTATTTTAAAATTTAAGAGACAATTGAGGTACAATTGAGAGTTAATTGTTTGTAAGGTATCCTTTTAAATACTGCGCCGTAAATGAATGAGGATTTTTAATGATTTCTTCAGGAGTTCCTTTTACTACAATTTTACCTCCTTTTTCACCACCTTCCGGACCAAGATCAATAATAAAGTCAACGGATTTTATAATGTCCATATTATGCTCAATGATAATTACTGTATTACCTTTATCTACTAATTTTTGAAGAACTTTTAACAAATAATTAATATCGAAAGAGCTAAGTCCAGTTGTAGGCTCATCTAAAATATAAAGTGTGTTTCCCGTACTTGTTTTTCTTAATTCTCTAGCTATTTTTAATCGTTGTGATTCTCCTCCACTTAAAGTAGTTGAGGATTGACCTAATTCTAAATAACCTAACCCAACATCTACTATTGTTTTTATAGTCCTTTTTAAATTTGGAAAACTATCAAAAAATTCTAAAGCTTGATGGAAAGTCATTCTCAATATATCATAAATTGATTTTCCCCGATACTTAATGTCTAATGTCTCAGCATTATATCTTTTTCCTTTACATAAATCACACTTTATATACACATCGGGTAAGAAATACATTTCTTTAAGGATATATCCCGTTCCTTTACATTTTTTGCAATGTCCATCGTTAGTATTAAAACTAAATCGACCCTTTTTATATCCTCTTTCTCTTGCCTCTGGTAATCCAGCAAAGATTTCTCTAATATAATCTAAAGCTTTTGTATATGTTGCCGGGACAGATCTGGGAGTTCTTCCTATTGGGGATTGGTCTATATTAATAATTTTATCAATTTTTTCATATCCTATAATCTTATCATGCTTTCCTTCACTAATTTTTGAACTCCGTGTATTTATTAGATTATGGAGTCCTTTATATAAACAATCAATAATTAAACTAGTTTTCCCTGCTCCAGAAACACCTGTTATACAAGTAAATACTCCTAAAGGAATTTTTACATCGATATGTTTTAAATTGTTCTCGTCTGCTCCTTTTATTTCAATAAAATCTTTGTTTATTTTTCGTCTATTTTTAGGAATTATTATTTTCTTTTTTCCTGATAGATAGTCCCCAGTTAAAGTCCTGGAATTGATTATGGCTTCAATAGGTCCTTCAGCCACTATTTCACCCCCCTTCTCACCTGCTAATGGTCCTAAATCAATAATATGATCTGCACTACGCATAATTGCCTCATCATGTTCAACCACAATAACAGTATTCCCTAAATCTCTTAATTTTTTTAACATATTTATAAGACGATTGATATCTCTTTGATGAAGTCCTATACTAGGTTCATCTAAAACGTATAAAACTCCTACTAAGCTAGACCCTAATTGAGTAGCTAATCGAATTCTTTCTGCTTCCCCAACGGATAGTGTATCTGATCGACGGTTTAATGAAATATAATCTAATCCTACATTTTCAAGGAAAGACAATCTATCTAATATTTCTTTTAACACCTCTTTAACTATTATTTTTTCAGTCTCAGTTAAATTTAATTCTTTATAAAATTTTAAAGAATCTTTTACAGATAAAGCAGACAATTCAGCAATATTGAGATTATTAATTGTTACTGCTAAACTTTCTGGTTTTAATCTTTGTCCATCACACTGAGGGCAATTTATCCTATTCATAAAACTTTCATAAACATCGCGAGCCCACTCTGAACGAGTTTCCATATATCGTCTTTGCAATAGTGGAATTATTCCTTCGAAAGGTCTAACAACTTGCCAAGAAGATTTGAAATCTCCATTATGGTTTTTATAGTCATTATTTTCACTCTCAAAATGAAAGTCAATTGATTCATTTTCAGAACCATATAATATTTTATGAAGTCTTGTTGAGTCAATATTTTTAATTGGCGTTTTATCCGTGTCAAATTCATAGTGTTTGGCAACTTGCACTATTGTTTGCCAAGAATAACCGTTTAGAGATCCAAATCCAGGAATATCTCTTAGAGGAGTCTCCTCTAGCGGAACATCTAAATCATTTCCTAAAAGTAATCCATAATCAAATTCCATAACATTACCTAAACCACTACAATATTTACAGCTTCCATGAGGAATGTTAAATGAAAACATTTTATGATCTAAAGGAGGAAAAGATATTCCACAATCAATACAAGCGAGATGTTCAGAGTAAATTTGCTCCCCATTTTCTATGATCTCAACAATAACTAAACCATCTGTTAGTTCTAATGCAATTTCAATAGAATCAGCTAGTCTTGTCTTAATATCCTTACGCATTACTAACCTGTCAATTATAACATTGATATTGTGTTTCACATTTTTTTCCATCGAGATATCTTCATCTAAAGTATATTGAATCCCATCAACTTCAACTCTTACATATCCTTGCTTCTTTAAATCTTGTAAAAGCTCTTTGTATTCTCCTTTTCTATCTCGTATAACGGGAGCTTTAACCATAAATTTTTTATTCTCTTCAATTGAATCTAATACTTGCTGAATAATTTGTTGTGGTGTTTGTGGTTTTATCTCTTTACCACAATTAGGACAATGAGGGATACCAATATTAGCAAATAATAATCGATAGTAATCATATATTTCAGTTACAGTACCAACCGTACTTCTTGGATTTTTTGAAAGTGGTTTTTGCTCAATTGCTATCGCAGGAGATAATCCTTCTATTGAATCTACATCAGGTTTATCCATTTCTCCTAAGAATTGTCTAGCATAACTCGATAATGATTCTAAGAATCTTCGCTGTCCTTCGGCAAATAAGGTATTAATTACTAGGGAACTTTTTCCGCTCCCACTAATGCCAGTTACAACCACAAGCTTATTACGTGGTATTTTCACATCAATATCTTTTAAATTGTTCTCTCTGGCACCTTTAATGACAATAAATTCATTCATGTTCTACTATTTCTTTTTAATTCTGGAAATCAAAAAAGTTTTTCTAAGATACTATAAAACCTTATACTGATATTAACAATTAAAAAAAAATATACAGAATCTGGGTATACAATTTATGAATTATTACCAGCTATATCATTGTTTTTCTCAGATAACAAAAGAATAATATGCATTATCTGAAATTATTATTATTACTCAATAATAATATCGGAATCAAGAAAAAATGCTTTCTCAACTTTAAAAACTACCAATCATATAATTAAATACTATTAAACTGATTTTGGCATAAATATGAATAATTTTCTTAAAAAAATGAAACGGATTATTGTGTCCAAATTAGCTCTAGGTAAAAATTTTTATCAGTATTTCTTTATAGCAATCTTTTTTGGAGTATTATGTGGTTTAATAATAATTTTGTTCAATTATCTTTTAGAATTTTTCAAATTTGGTTTTTCATATGTACCTTATTTTGTAGCACCAATTATAGCGGGGCTTTCAACAAGTTTATTAGTAAAATATGGGAAATATAATAGAATAATGGGTACTGGGTCAGACCAATTTATAAAAGAAGTTACCTTATCAAATCCAGAATATAAGAAAATAGCAAATTTAATTGCTAAAGCTTTTGCAACATCTTGGACATTTGGGTCAGGGATGATTTGTGGAAGAGAAGGTCCAGGTCTTTTAATCGGAGCAACTTTAGGTTCACAGTTATCAAAAAAAAAAAAGATAGATAAAAATATATATTCTTTTATTGGTGCAAGTGCTTGTACGGCAGCGTTATTAAAAGCCCCTATAAGTGGTGCCCTATTTTGCGCTGAACTTCCGTATTATAACCATATTCATTATAAGTCGTTGATACCCTCAATTATTTCATCAACTATCGCCTATATTATTTTTTGTTTAGTTTTTGGATTTACTCCTCTAATAACGACACAACTTTCTTCTGCAACTCCTAAGAGTATCAATTATATTCTTCTATTTCCAATATTTATTGTTTTCGGAGTTTACATTGGAATTTTCGTCATATTTTACATAGGTATATTAAAAATCATTACTAATCAATTTAAAAAACAATTTAAAAAAAAAATAGGTTTATGGATTCTCCCTTTTCTGGGAGGAATTGGATATGGGATTTTTTTATTTGTAATAATTCCTTTCATAAATTTTAATTATAGCAATGAGCTGATCCATCCAGATGTAACCTTTTTGAGTGTACTCACAAATTTTATCCAGAATATTCCTTGGAATCATTTACTTATCTTTTTAATTGTAATAATAATTGCTATTATTCTTTCAATTGGAACAATGAATAGTGCTGGGATTATTATGCCTTTAATGATTGTTGGTGCAATTAATGGAGGTTTATTTGGCGTATTAGTTTATCCTGAAAATGCTGAACTATTCGTAATGTTAGGAGTTTCTGCTACTTTAGGGGCAGCAACAAATAATCCTATTGCAGCTATCTTCATAATTGTAGAAATGACTTGGGTTCCAATATTATTTATTCCTGCTGGAATAACAACAGTAATAGCTTATACTATTAGCGGAACAACCTCAATCATTTCAGGACAATTGGATGTTGAAAAGATTTAGATTTTTCAGATTCCTTTATATAACTAACATTTTTAACTATTTATAAAGGAAGAATTTCATGATTCTATTTCATAATCCTTTTTAATGTCCTTGATTTTATCTCTTAGATAAGCAGCATCTTCAAATCTTAATTCTTTTGCTGCCAAAAACATTTTACTTTCCAGATACTGAATAACAATGTCAAGATCTCCTTCTTCTTCCAATTCTTTAATTTTATCTTTTACTTTTTGTTTAAGCTTTTTAACTTCTCTATCTTTAAACTCCTGTTCCTCTGATAGAGATTTTAATATGTTTTTTTTAATGGTTTGAGGAGTGATACCATTCTCTTCATTATATATAATTTGCTTATTTCTTCTTCTATTGGTTTCATCAATCGCTGCTTTCATGGCTGGAGACATCCTATCTCCATATAAAATTGCTTTCCCTTCAACATTTCTCGAAGCCCTACCAATAGTTTGAATTAAAGAACGAGTATCTCTTAAAAATCCCAATTTATCAGCATCCAAAATTGCAACTAATTGTACTTCTGGCAAATCTAAACCTTCTCTTAAAAGATTAATACCTACTAAAATATCAAAAGTTCCATCTCTCAATTGACGTAAAATTTCAAATCTTTCCACAGTATCTACTTCTGAATGCAAATAAGTAATTTTCAATCCTAATTCATTATAATATTCTGCAATATCTTCAGCCATTCTTTTAGTAAGAGTTGTTATAAGAATTCTACCGTTATTTTCAATTACTTTTCGGATTTCTCCTAATAAATCATCAATTTGATTTTTTGCGGGCCTTACCTCTACCATCGGATCAACGAGACCAGTAGGTCGAATTATCTGCTCTGCAGAAACCCCTCCAGATTTCTTTAATTCCCAATCACCAGGGGTGGCACTCATTAGAATTACATATTTTATTTTAGATTCCCATTCATCAAATGTAAGAGGTCTATTATCATAAGCGCTTGGTAAACGCCATCCATAATCTACAAGATTTTTTTTACGAGATCGATCTCCGCCAATCATTCCATGGATTTGTGGTATTGTTACATGAGATTCATCAACAACTATTAAAAAATCATCTGGAAAATAGTCTACTAACGTCATAGGAGGTGTTCCTTCCGGTCTGCCATCCAAAGGTCTAGAGTAATTCTCTATACCTTTACACCAACCCATTTCCTTCATCATTTCTATATCGAATTTAACTATCCTCTCAATATTTTGTGCTTCCGCATACCTTTTCTGATTTTTAAAATATTTAATGCGTTCTTCCAGTTCCTCACTTATATATTCTAAAGCTTTCACCTTATTTTCATCTGGAATTATAAAATGTGTAGCAGGGAATACTCTATAGTTCGGTACTTCTTTTATTGGATTATTAGTTAGAGGATGGATTTCTGTTATTGACTCAATTTCATCCCCAAACAAAGAAATTCTTACACCATTATTTAGATATGCTGGATATATATCGATTATATCTCCTTTTACTCTTACAATTCCAGGTTTAAATTCAATATCATTACGTTCATAATTGATTTTTATTAATTTCTTTATAATCTCAGACCGTTTTATTTGCAATCCTTTCTCTACATAGAGAGCAATCTTTGTCCAAAGATCAGGGTTTCCCAATCCATAAATACATGAGACTGAAGCAACAATAATAACGTCTCTCCGAGTTCTTACAGCATGAGCTGCTGCGAGTCTTAATCGCTCAATTTCTTCATTAACACTAAAATCTTTTTCAATATACAAACTTGAAATTGGCATGTATGCTTCTGGCTGGTAATAGTCATAATAAGATACAAAATAATGAACCGAGTTATGAGGAAAAAGCTCTTTTAATTCATTATATAATTGAGCGGCTAATGTTTTATTAGGAGCCATCACTAAAGTTGGTTTCTGAATTTCTTGAATTATATTGGCAATAGAAAAAGTTTTTCCCGTTCCAGTCGCTCCTAATAATGTTTGAAAGCGTTTACCTTTAGATATATTATTAGATAGAGTTTTTATAGCTTCTGGTTGGTCCCCTGCTGGGAGAAATTTGGATTCTAATTTGAATTCAACAATCATAAATTTAGATGATTTATTTTACACTTATTCAACATAAAAATATAGTTAATTTATTAGAGATAAGACTTATGATATTCTAATGTTCCATACCTTATGATTTTTATTAATAAATAAATAAAAAATTAGAAAGTTAATTCTTTACAAGTTCTTCTTGAATGTCTTCAGCACCTTCTATTGTACGAACTAAAATGATTAGGTTATCATCCACATTAAGAGGATCAACACCAATTAATAGTTTTAGATCATTGACCGTCATTGTAATTGTAATGGAACCTCCTAGGCGAGCAATTTCATAAGATGTTCCATCTTCAAAACTGAAATAGATATTAAGAGGAATATATGTCTCATTTATATAAATTGAATCAACCGTCATATTCAACTTTCCATTATTTATTATTTTTATTGTGACTTCATTGTCGCTAAGATCGATTCTAGTTACGTCAGGATTAATTGTGATATTGAAATATTCATTATCAACTATTGCACTAAATGTTGTTTCATACTCTGCCGTGGAAGTAGTTGTTATTTTAACTACAACATCATCTGATTTATTTATTTGCAAAGTTGGAATATTAAAAGTAATCAAGGCACATTCTTGTATATCTAGTGAGGCATCCCCATATAAAAATTCAATTTCATTAAGATTTGAGCAATCAAGTGTAATAGTACTATTAATAATGACATTTTCTAAAGTTACAGGTGTATCTCCTGTGTTTTTGATTAGTAGTGTGCCTGTTTCATTTGCGTTAATGTATGAAACTGCCGTTCCATCAATACTTTCAATAATTTGAATATCCTCCTGATCTCTTATGGTATGAATATATCCAATGTCCGAAGCAACTGTTGTTCCGAAACTTCCAGTAACACATATTAGTATTTCTTCATTAACTTCTCCAGATACATAATCAGTGGCATCTATAATAATTACATCTTCTTTATTGCTTTCTAAATTTAATTTTCCACTTTGAGTATAAAAATCATTTATATTAACATCAATTAAAGATTCTGTTAAATATATTGAATCCAAACCAAAAATAATATCCCCAGTATTTTTTATTCTTACAGTTAAAATTGTACTTCCATTATCATACGTATAAGCATACGAGTTATCAAAATCAATTGGAATATTTTTCCTATAATTACTATTAAGAGCCGCTAACACTTCAGGTGATATAATCCTTTCCTCACTTAATATTGATAGAGAAAAGCTTTCTTTATTTGAAGTGAATAAAACTTCGTCAGATATATTATGTTGAGTAGCCACACCTATCTTATTATATTTTTTAATCGGGAAAAAATCTATATCTGCATTTTCTATCTTAACATAAGCTTTCTCCGTTGGTCCAAGAACGGAGGAACCTTCTAAATATGTGATTGTCTCTTGATTAAATCTATTATCTATGGTATCTTCGGTTGCGTAAAATCTATCTAGTACTTCAACTGAATCACCAATATTTTCCACTTCAAGGTATATATCGACGCTAGATGAGTCTTTTTGAATAACAATACTATTTTCCTTATTTATATTAATAGCACCTTCCACTGCTTCTTTAACAAAAAAGTTACTAGTCGAATTTGTAAATTCAAAAGTTCTTGCATATAAAGCTTCTGATTGAGCGGTTACAGTTATGTTAGCAACATCATCTTTTTCTAAATTTGCGTCTGTCATATCTACCCAGACTAATTTTTCACTCCCCTGCTCAACTGTATTATCTTCAGTACCCATAACAAATGGATAATCCACTCCATTGATATCTACTTTATTGATGAGCAAATCCTTTGTTCCCGTGTTTACTAATTTAAATGTAGCATATCCATTCTCAAAAACCTCTGAATTTTTAATTACAAAATGAGAATCTAGTGCAGTATAATCTATTTTATATAGCTTGACTAAATGTAGTAAAGAGAAGTATTGTGGAATAAATACGATAGAATCGTACGCACCGTTTTCAGGAATATGAGTTACCCATAAGTCTCCATCATCATCAGTTCTTTTATTTATCTGATCGGCATAATTTTTTTCAAGATCGTTTAAATCTGTTGAAGTTGAGGTAGTTTCGCCCCAAAACATGAACTTAACCAATTGACTTTCAAACCATTTGTCTCCCATATATCCAGTGGTTGTATTATGATATTCATTAATATCAAAAACAGCATCTTCTGCCCAATTATCTTCTTCCATTCCCTTATGAAGATAATCAGCATAATGATCGTTGCAAATATCTACCATCCAAGTCCACTTTCCTTCATCACCACCTAATCCTGTATAAAGAAATCCAAAATAGACTAATACATAATCGGCCTTTAAAGCGCGAAATGCTTTAGCACTATAAATCTCATTAGACTGCATCATCGCCATTCCTGTCAACCCTATCCTTGTTGCATTCTTAGTATTATTATCATTTACTGTTGTGACATTCCCCACTGGAGTAAGCCAATAACCGTAATCCCACCATGAAACCACTACATCTGTTCCTTTTAAATTATATTTCATCCAAGTTAAAGCTTCCTCCCAATCATGAATAAAGCCACCAGGCGCCATTTGTGCAAATGACATCTGTGTAATAGCAATCTGACTAGTATGACTGACTTGGGCAATACACAAAACCCCAACAATAAGATACACAGCAAAAGATTCTGAACTTCCTAATGTTCCTTTTAACTGTCTTTGTCTTTTTCTACTTACTCCAGCTTTTTTTTCCCCTATGAAACTACCGAAAATTTTTAACACACTAACTAATCCATAAGCTCCCGCTAATGCTGCTGCTGGAGCAAAAATTAAAATTATACGAATCATACTTCCTGTAAAATAGTACATTAGAATAATAAACAAAATTACAAAAATATCTGCAGCATTTAATCTCTTAAAACAGAAATATATGCCTAAGGGTACAAGGACTAACGGGATTAATGTATTATAATAAAAAACACTCCATGCACTGGGCATCTGTTCGGCTACTGAAGCAACAAGAGCTACTTGTCCACGAAGTAAAGGATTTAGAATTGTCCAAAATCGTAAACCAAAACCAAAGGGTATAATTTCAGGAGCGACCCATATTATTACAGCAACTATTAAAACAGTTGGAATAAAACCCCACTTTATAAAATTTATCAAATTATTATAAAGGTTGGGGTGCTCACCCTTTTTTGTATGAATTATATGGAAAACTATTAAAATAATTGTAAAAAGAAAAATCCCCCCTAAATCTAATTCGGAGAAGAAGTTTTGATAGTTAAATTTCAAATATAAAGAAAATATCAATAAACCAGTTCCTTCAACCCCTGCATAAGACATTAATATATTTTCATTATATTTTTTAGTTAAAATTAAAACAACGCTAATAAGAGGGATTAAGAAGAAAACAAATTGATATCCCCCCCAGCTGAGAGACAAATAACCAAGGAAAATTCCACCAATTACAGAATGTGAAAATTTTCCCGTCTTTATTGCTTTTAAAAAGAATAAGAATGCCATTAAAGTTGCAAAAACACCAATAGTTTCATTATCAAAAAATCCTGCGGTGGTTCGTTGTAAGTAGCCAGGATTGAATGCTAGAAAAAAGGCTGCAAATAAGCCAGTTGCGCGACTATCGATTTCTTTTCCCAGAAAATATATAACTAATACTGTTATCCCTCCCATAAATGCAGGGAAAAAAAAGCATATATTATATAATGAGATAGGTATCCCAAAAAAGTGAAAAATATTATAGAGTATTACAACAGCAAAAGTTAATCCTGGTCGTAAACCCCCACGAGGAATTCCTTGAGGATACCAACTTTTATAATCGATCCAATTAAAATATTCATAAATAGAATGAGTATTTAAATATTCTGCATTATACCATTGAATCCATGGATCAAAAGCTTTTATCAGAGTTACCCCTCTGATGAGAGGGCTACATCTAATAATTATGGCTAGAGTTACAAGTAAAAAAATTGCCAGAAAAAATAAAATATTACTTACTTTCACAGATATTGATGTTCTGAGACGATCACGGAAATTTCTTATTGAGGTGAGGATCTTAACCATAATTTTTCAATCAAAATTTAATTACGAACTAATTTAATAACCATAATTTAATTTTGTTAATAAAAAAAATCCTTAAGATTAAAATTTAATTATAATTTAATCTAACATTTTGTAAAATTCAAAATAATATGAAAAAAGATAGTAAAAATTGGATATGAACAAAAAAACAGACGTATGTATGACAAAATCAAAATTTCTCTTTAAATTCTATTATATTGGAACCCAAAAGTATTATGGATCTCAACGGCAAGGGAATATTTTAACAATCGAGAATACTATTTTAAAAGCGTTAGAAAATAGGAATTACATTCAAAAACTTAAAGATGGTGATTTCGAATTTGCCAGTCGAACAGATCGATTTGTTTCAGCAAGAGGTGCTTGTTTTACTTGTATAACTCAAAAGGAACCAATATTAATGGAAATAAATAGTATTTTACCTAAAGAAATAGGTATTTGGGCATATACTGAAGTGCCATTAGAGTTTTCTTCAAGGTATAATGCTATTTTTCGTTATTATATATATATAGTTTCTACTCCAATGTCTTATCTTCAAAAAACATCTGATATAAACGTAGACATAATGAAGAAAGCGTGCAAACAGATAGAAGGTCGCCATGATTTTGTAAATTTCTTTAAAAGAGAAGGGAATTTGATAAAATCGATAAGAGATATGGATTCTGCAACACTATCAACACAAGGCGATTATTTAATTTTCCAATTTAAAAGTAGATCGTTTCTTAGACAACAGGTCAGACGGATGGTTAAAAAGATTTTAGAGTTAGGAAAAAATGAAATCAGTTATGACGATTTTTTGGATCTATTTGATAAATCAAAAGTAATTTCCTATCAACCGGCAGATCCTAAAGGATTAATTTTATGGGATGTAAGATATGATGATAAAATTAAGTTTATAGAAGATCCAAAAGCTAAAGAAAGAAGAAATAATTTTTTCCTAACAAAAGAGCTTGATTATGGTCTGAGATATCAATTATTCAGAACTTTGCAGCAAAACAATTTTAGCTAATAAAGCTTGAAGTTGAATTATCTCTGTTCCCCCTTGGCTTAATCTATATTCAAATTCAGCTAATAATTTCGATAATTCAATTTTAATTTCTTCAGGAACTTTAAGATCATAGATCTCTCGATGCAAATTCTTGATAATATTTTGCCCAGAAAGACCATATTCTATAATTAAGTCATCTAAAAGCTTGATAGATAATTGCAATTGACCTTTAATTGCCGTATTTAAAACATCTTTTATCTTGTCAGGAGGAACTTCTCCAGCAACGCGAAAAACAATCTCTTGATCAATTTTTTTTGAAATTGTGCCACATGATTGTAAATAATTGATCGCTCTTCTACAATCCCCACGAGAAATATCTACTATTGCGTTTAATCCTCCAGGAGTTAAACTAATATCCTCTTGCTGTGCTACATATTTTACTCTACTTTTTATATCATCACTATTTAGAAAAGCAAATCTAAATACTACACATCTTGATTGAATTGGAGGGATTATCTTATTAGAATAATTGCAAATTAAAATCATTCTACAGTTTTTAGTATATTTTTCCATAGTTCTCCTTAAAGCTTGTTGAGCAGGTGCCGTCATATTATCAGCTTCATCTAAAATCAATACCTTGAAGTTAACATCTAAGGGAGGGCGTGCTTTTGCAAAATCTTTTATATATGTTCGAATAACATCAATACCCCTAGCATCACTAGCATTTAATTCTAAATATGTTCTATTAACCGCCATATTTCGCCCGTATAATTCTCTAACCATTGCTAACGCTGAAGTTGTTTTTCCTGTTCCTGCGGGACCCGCGAAGATGAGATGAGGCATAGACTTATCGTTTACAAATTGTTTTAAACGTCCTATAATTCCATTCTGATTTATAACTTCAGCTAATACCCTTGGTCGATATTTCTCCACCCAAGGCCTATTCTCAAAAGGCATATTTTTTAGGTGTGATTTAAATTTTAAATAATTATATTAAGAATTAAATTTTCTTAATTCTTTATTAATATTCATATCTAATAAAAAAGATTAAGATTTATATGACTGATTATAAAATTACTAAAATAAAATCTAGATGGATTTTAGATTCAAGAGGAAACCCTACTGTTGAATCTGATGTATTTGCGGAAAAAGGCTATTCCAGAGCAGCTGTTCCTTCTGGGGCATCAACAGGTGTTTTAGAGGCACTTGAACTACGAGATGGTGGAAAAGCATTCATGGGAAAACATGTATTAAAAGCTGTAGCTAATGTAAACGAAATATTGGGAAAAAAATTATTAGGATTTGATGTGAGAGAACAGACAAAAATTGATGAAGAAATGATTTCTATTGATGGTACAGAAAATAAAAGCAATTTAGGCGCTAATGCAATTTTATCTGTTTCATTAGCAGTAGCAAAATTAGCTTCTCAATTATCTGAAGTTCCCTTATTTGAACATCTCTATAATTTAGCATATAATAAAACTAGAGAAGATTATTTACTTCCTCTTCCTTGTTGTAACATCATAAATGGAGGTGAGCATGCAGGGAACAATTTATCAATCCAAGAATTTATGGTCTTACCCGTAGGTGCTAATTCTTTTTCTCAAGCAATACAAAATGTTGCTGAAGTATATCAAACATTAAAGAAATTGCTTAGAAAGAAATATGGTCCTTCTTCGATAAATGTGGGTGATGAGGGAGGATTTGCTCCAAATTTATCTTTAACTTCTGAAGCGGTGGAAATAATAATTGAAGCAATTGAAACCGCAGGATTTCTTGTAGGTACAGACTTTGTATTGGGAATGGATGCTGCTGCGAGTGAGTTTTTTGAAGATGGGTCTTATAACATTGATGGCAAAAAGCTATCTGAAGAAGAATTATTAGAATATTATATGGATCTAATCCATGAATATCCTTTCAAATCCATCGAGGACCCATTTGATGAAAAAGATTTTCGGAACTTTTCGAATTTATCTGCTAAAGTTGATAAATCTATTCAAATTGTTGATGATGATCTGACAGTAACAAATATTAAAATTCTTCAAAAAGCTATAAATGAAAAAGCAGGAAATGCTTTATTGTTAAAGGTGAATCAAATCGGCTCTTTGACTGAAGCCATTAAAGCTGCTAAAATGTCATTTGATAATGGTTTTAATGTTATGGTTTCGCATCGCTCTGGTGAGACAGAAGATACTTTTATCGCAGACTTAGCTGTTGGGTTATGTACAGGTCAACTTAAGACTGGTGCTACATGTAGATCAGATCGAACTTGTAAGTTCAATCAGTTACTCAGAATTGAAGAGATTTTAGGAGATAATGCCAAATATCCTATAAATTTAGATTCGTGGAAAAACTTTATCTAATTCTAATTTTTCAATTTCTTTTATTATTTTTTAATAAATCTATACACATGAACATTGATTTTTTTAGTCTTTTGACTGTGAAAAGGAAAACTTCTTTCTAGAACCATGCTGAAGGGAATTATATTATCTATTTTCCAATGATATTTCTTGATGTAATCTGAAATAAAATTTTGAATTTTCTCATTTGCTAGATGAATGGAATATACAATATCTGAAAAATTAAAGGCTCTATCCAAAAAAGGTCTATCTGCAAATTTAGTTTGTACTCCAAATGGAGGATTCATTATTGTTGTTACTTTCATTCTCTTGGGTAGGTTTTTGGGTGAAATTTCGAAGTATTCAATATCAGCACATATAGGAAAAACAATCTGATTCAAATTAAGAGTAAGGACATTTTTTTTTAAAATTTTTAACGCTTTAATATCAATATCAACACTTAGAACATAACTAGCATTGAAAAAAGCGCTTGCAATGGATAATCTTCCTGTTCCGGCACCTAAATCAATAATAAATGCATTACTGATATCATTATATTCAAATCCTGCATAATAAATAATGTCCACGGCACTAGATGCATCGATACAATATTGTTCTAATTCGATTTTAGGATTATTATATGATTCGGTGCCTTGAATTACAGAAATCAAATTTTTTTTGTTAAATTTCATCCGAAAAAATGTTTACTCTTTTAAAATTAATACATTAAATTTATTTATCTTTTTTAATAATATATATTTAAGTTAGAAAGAGTTTGAGAAATTAAAAAACTATTGTTGATATTATTGAGTAAAAAATCTTTAGATGATGAAGATATTGTCTTAACTGGTCAATATCTCGGAGTGGTGGAGGAATTCCTCCCTGATAAACAATCTACATTTATTAAAGATGGAAAAATTTTTGCAACCAAAACTGGTTTGATTACTGTTAATAACAAAGAAAAGAAAATTGAAATAAGCACTCATCAAGAAAAAGATCGTAAAGTTGTTAAAATTGGAGATACTGTTATTGGAGCTATTCTTTTTTTACGCCTGTATTCCGTTGGGATTAGTTTTTATACAATAAATAAAAAAATTCATTTTAATTCAAATTATTTTGGAAACATCCATGTATCACAGATTTCAGACAAGTATGTTGAAAAGATACATGATGCTTTTCAAATAACAGACATCGTTCGCGCTCGTGTTGTAGAACAAGAGTATAATGAATATAAATTAAGCACTACTGGGAAAAATCTTGGTGTTATTTATGCAGATTGTGTAATCTGTGGAAATTCCCTCACAAAAATAGGATATAATAAATTAAAATGTGAACGATGTGGAAACGTAGAGAGCAGAAAACTCGCCAATGATTATGGAAATGTAACTAATAATCTAAGATTTTAAAAGTATTTTTTATTTAGACAAATTTAAGTGTTTATTAGTGAGAAAAGTCGCGAAAAAAATAATTCATTTCTATAATGATAGTGGTTCACTGGATAATGTAGTTAAATTTCTTGAAAACATTCAGAAAAAAGTGAATTATCTTAATTTAAATGTCTCTGTTGAAGGAAAAAGCATAAAAGTCACACTTTTCGGCTCAAAAGACCTTCAACAATTAGCATCTGAAAGATTAAAAGATTTAGCAAATCAATATTTATAAGAAATTAATTTTTTTATAAAACCATAAAAAATTTATTATATTTTGTATATTCTTTATTAAGGTCATCAAATCCTTAGCAGTAGGAATAATAATAATGGCAAAAAAAAAAGCGGTCAAAACAGAAGAAAAAGATGAAGATGATATCGATGATTTTGGGGATGATTTTTTAGAAGATGGTGAAATTGAGAGCATCTATCCTAAATTAAAAGAAAAAAATGAAACAGAAACAAAACCCATATTGCTTGAAGAACCTATAGAAGAGGAAGAATTTGAGTTTGAACTTGAAGAAGAAGCTCGATATCCCGACTATAAATATCTCAACGTCGAAATAAAAAAAGGGCGGGGTATAAATGATTATGAATTATTTATTGAAGGCCAATCACATGGATTATGCAATATACTTGTAAAGCATTTATTAACTATTGAGGGTGTTAATATAGCGGCATACAAATATACTAAATTAGAACCCGCAACTATATACATCCGTCTTGAAAAAGATTACAAAATTAAAGATATTTTACATAAAGGAATTGAATTATTAAGAGAAGAAGTAGTAAAAGTTCAAAAATTATTCAAAAAACTAACTTAAGATTATTCTCTTTTTTATAAAACTTTATAAGAATCCTTAATTCAACTTATCTTAATGAATTACGAGTTTTTAATTTCAGATTTAAATCTTAATAAATCACAAAAAATTATCGGAACCGATAAAGGTTTAGCTAAAATTGGAGATGGTATCGTAAACTTAGCTTATTCCGTTGCAAAATCTATTTTTTTAACGAAAAATAATCTTAATGAAAAAATTATTAGAACCGGTAAAAAAGTAAGTAAAACAATCTTAGAAACAGCCTTAAAAAATGCACATATGAAAAATTTCGCAAAAACTAGAGCTGATGCTCATGATCTTGCGGATACTGTTGAAGCACTAGTAGCTTATGTATGGTTTAGTAATAAAATGACTTTAAAAGATTTGGTTGATTTTTTAGCAGATAATCTTTCTGGTGATTTGTACAATAGAAACGAAGAAATTAAAAATGCAACTATTGCATTTACTAATCTTCTAAATTATATTAAAAAATTTTTACCAGAAAAATAAAAAGATGAAAGATAACCCTATAACAATTGGATTCGATGATGCTGCTTTTGAATTACACTCAGAGATAAAGCATACCCAATTAATTGGGGTCATTTGTCAAGGAACAAGAATGGTAGGTGTTATTCGAGATAAAATCATGATAGACGGTGAGGATGCTACTGAAAAATTAATAAAATTAGTTAAAGAAAACGAACAACAAGTACAATATGTTATCACTCATTCAATAACTTTTGGTGGGTTTAATTTAGTAAATTTAGATAAAATCTATTCAGAAATCTATAAACCTATTATTGCTATAACGGAGAGAGAAGTAGATTTTGACTCTGTAAAGAAAGCTCTTATCAATAAATTCCCAAATACCTATAAAAACAAATTGAAATATATTATTGGTGCGGGAAATTTATATGAAACGGAGATTGATACTGCAGGGGGAATGTCAAAATTATATTTCCATTGTAAAGGTATTGAAATTAAGGAAGTGGAATCTCTCTTAAAAAAAATCTGTATAGATTCTAAATTACCAGAATCTGTAAGATTAGCACATTTAATTGGAAAATTATTTTAAGATTTTAAATTTCTTTTTACTCTGTTTCAATTTCATATTCTAAAATTTCACGAATTCTATCTCGTAAATCTGACCTTATCGCAGACATTCCATATGTTTGAATACCTAACTTCTTTTGGACTTTCTTTGCACTTAAAGCACTAGGAAGATCTTGTTTATTTGCTATGGCAATAATTTTTGTATTCATATAACGTGAAAATTTATTGTAAATTTCTTTTGTTTTTATTATGTTATCTTCTGTAGAATCACATACCAAAACAGTTAAGCCTGCTCCTCTCAGAAAATCCTCCCACATGAATCTAAACCGTTCTTGTCCTCCAAAATCCCATATATTAACCTTTTTACCATTAAGAATTGAATCCTCGATTTCTAATCCTACTGTTGGATTTGTTTCTTTCGTTATTTCACGACCTTGGAGTAAACTTAAGAGTGATGATTTTCCAACACTGCTCAACCCTAATACACAAATTTTTGTTTTAGTCGAAAGAACTTTAAATCAACCTTTTCTAAATAGAACCTTCTTAAGTAGAAAAGGCAAATTAAACTTCAAAAAAGAAAATATTATTCGTGTATTATGGGAATATCTTAATAGAATATAAAGGAAATTTTAGTTTTGAATTAAATTGATTCTAAATGAAAATAGAGTATTTAAAAAAACAAATAAAGATATAAATTATAATGAAAAAAAATCAAAAACTATAGACGTATTATTCGCCTGTAACTATATCCTTCACAATCCCTACACACACAGTACGGCCCATATCACGTACTGCGAATCGGCCCATTTCTGGAAATACTTCATACTTTTCAAGACACATTTTCTTAATCGGGGCTAACTCTACGATGGCAGCTTCATTCTTTTTAAGAAACTTAGGTGAGTCCTCAATTACAGCCCCAGTTTTCTGATCTAATTTTTTAACTAAACTTAAAAACTTTGCAGCTACTTGTGCTGTATGTGCATGAATTACCGGAGTGTAACCTTGAGCTATTGCTGTAGGATGCCAAATAACAATAATCTGTCCCGTCCATTTTCCCTTTGGAGTAACTACAGTTGGTGGATCACTAGGATGTCCTAAACAATCTCCTCTGCTTGCATCTGCCAATGTAATGCCCCTAATACTAAATCCTATGTTATCTCCAGGGATAGCTTGTGGAATTTCTTCATGATGCATTTCGATACTTCGGATTTCACCTTGAAATCCAGTTGGCATAATAATAATTTTATCTCCTTTCTTTAATATTCCAGTCTCTACTCTACCAACAGGGACTACACCAGTTCCCTTAATTTTATAGCAATCTTGTATAGGAAGTCTTAATGGCTTACCAGTTGGTTTTTCTGGAAGGACAAATTGATCAATAGCTTCAATCAAGGTTGGACCATTATACCAAGGCATCTTATCGCTTTTCTTTGAAAGGTTTTCCATTTGCATGCCAGAAGTAGGAACAAAGGGTACATCTTTGAGCTTAAAACCGATGTTTTTCAGAAGATCTCCAACTGCTTCCTTACATTCATTAAATCTTGCCTCAGAATACTCATAAACATCTGCCTTATTGATTGCGACAACAAGTTGTTTTACACCTAAGGTTTGTGCTAAGTAAGCATGTTCACGAGTTTGTCCATTAGCGGCAATCCCAACTTCCATTTCACCTTTCTTGCCAGAAACTACTAAAATAGCAGCATCAGCTTGAGATGCACCAGTAATCATATTTTTTACGAAATCAGCATGGCCAGGTGCATCAATAATAGTGAAATACTTTGATTTAGTCTCAAATTTTCTAAATGCTAAGTCAATTGTAATACCTCTCTGTCTCTCCTCTTTTAATCTGTCAAAAACAAAGGCATAAGACCAAGAATCTCTATCATATTCCTTTGCGAGTTTATCTAATTCACGGGCTTCTCTATCAGTAACTGCTCCAGTTTCAATAAGCATCGCGCCCATCATGGTTGACTCTATGGGATGAAGTTTGAAGTAAACTAACCCTTTCCATGATCGATGTGCCCGATTATAACCAAATTTAAATGCTCTTTCTGTTTTGAACTCATTTCTGTTCACAAAAAATTATTAATTTAAAATAAATAATTTCAAATAGTTTTTTTAGATATTGATTTTTAATACTAACAGATTTATATTTCTTTCTATATTAAAAAAGAATATTTTATTAAAACTTATTTATTTAACTTATTGAATTTATCACGAGCTTCTTCTAATCTCTGAAAAGTCCAGAAACCATTATTTTGTAATTCGATGCCCCATTCTAGACAAAGTTTATGCAAAGTCTTAACATCACAATCGAAATGTCGTGCTAGCCAGCTCTGAGGAAAATTGTCGATCATATTCTGTAAATGTTTCTTGCTGCCAATTGCTTCTTTCAAATGTTCATATTTATCACGATATTCATCCAAAACAATTCTTTTCCTTCCCATACTATCTTTGTAATTGTCAAGTAGATCATTAAATAAGGAAGCACCAAGAGCTAAACCATATACATTTTTAGTAGGTTTTATAGGATTATTATTAATATAATCAGCATCAATATCAACTTTAATCCTTACTTCGTACTTGATATTATAATACTCTTTTAGTTGGTATAAAAACTGAGCATTAGAAGTACAAATTCTACTTATTCCTTGAATTCCATCTCCATCAAAAACACCTAATACAATTGCTTTTTGAACACTAGAAGGGAATCCTTCAAATGATGGTAATCTGCCACCTTCCTTAAATTCAAAATATCCGAGATTTCTTAAATCTTGAACCATTTCTTTACATGTAAATTGTATATAGACCAATTCATACTCTACTCCATCTATCTCTCTGGTTCTCTTACCAATTTTCGCTGCATCCAATCCTACAGAACGACAGAATCTCACTAATTGGTCTTTGTCTTTAATGGATAATTCAATTGCTATTTGGTACCGAATTTTATCATCACCTCCAAGTGTGATTGATCCATCAGCTAACATGAACCCAAACCAGTACCCTTTTTCTTCTGTATTCAATCTACTGAAAAATTGACCATCAAGACTAGGATTATGGTAGTGATATTGTTGCTTTGAGTATACCTTTAAATCATTAGTCTCTTTATATTCTTCAATTAAATCGAAGCAATTCTCTGCTCTATCACCATATCTCTCTTCTAATCCCTCTCTGAATAAATCTAAAAGCTCCTCTGAAAATGTATACTTTGGATTATATGTATTAAGGTTATTTGAATTCTTAAGACGAGCTAGAATATGTTTCAAGAAATAACTAGATCCTTTTATAATTTTACTAACTTCAATTCTTAACTGGGATAATGATAATTCCCGAAATTCTGGCTCTAACTTCTTAATTTCTTCTAAAAGCTTATCAATAAATTTCTCAGTCGAAAGCACATCATCTCTTCCCAATGGAGATACTCTTTCTTCATAATGTTTACCTCCCATATAGAAAACTGCAACATCGTTAATTACTCTTTCTAACTGAGTCATCTCATCACCATTCTTCCGCTTTTGTTCAAGCAATGCAGCGACTTCCTGTTTAACATTATCATCCACGATGATATCAAACCCTTTATACTTCTTGCCTCGTAAGAAATCTCTTACTTTTGCATGTAATTCTTCGTTGTAGGGGATCTGGTCTAATTCTTGGCTTGGTCTATCTGGATCGCTCGTTGGATCAAAGAGCTTTGAATCGAAGTAATGGACCATTGATGGACTCATATCCTTATTTAATCCTTCATATGGATCAATTTCAGGATCGGAAAACTTTGCATCACTTACACCCTCTTTTTTGGTCGCCGAATAATTAATTGAATATAATCAATTAGAGTATAATATTTAATTGAATCAAAAAAAGATAACTAAAATTTGCATTAGTTCGAATTAAATTTGGACTTCCAGTGAAGTTCAAAATTTCAAACTATAAATTAGCAAAATTCATTATGATATTTTAAAAGAGAATGTAAACCTAATTAATTAATTTGATAATGTATTTGCAGATTTAGACCAAAATTAATTATAAAGCTTATTGAGTTTATATTTTTTTTCTCCATAGCTGTAAAATTACCCAATATCATTTTGGACAATATTTAGAAAACAGAAATTTGAATCAAATAATAAATATAAATGACATAAAATTTAATTAAAGAATAATTTAAATTATTTAAAAATTAGGGGATTCATATGGTAAATGGATATACTGGAAATATCCTTAGAGTTGATTTAACAAAAGAAAAAACCTCAATAGAAAATCCTGAAGAACTTTTCTGCCGTCGATACATTGGAGGTGAGGGTTTTGTAGCCTATTACCTCTTAAAGGAATTAAAAGCGGGTATTGACCCATTAAAGCCTGAAAATATTTTAATTTTTGCCACAGGTCCATTAACCGGGTTTGCGATACCTGGGACCGGGAGAAATAGTGTTGGTGCTAAATCCCCTTTAACTGGGGGTTTTGGTGAAGCTGAAGTTGGTGGTCATTGGGGAGCCGAGTTAAAGCATGCAGGATTTGACGCAATAATAATAGAAGGAAAAGCTAAAAATTCTGTTTATCTTTGGATAAATGATGGTAAGGCAGAAATAAAGGATGCGAGTCATCTTTGGGGCAAGGTTACAGGCGAAGCGGAGGCAATTATTAAAAAAGAATTGGGAGATAAGCTTATCCGAGTAGCTCAAATTGGACCTGGAGGAGAACACTTAGTACGTTATGCTTGTATAATAAATGATTTAAGAAATGCTGCTGGTCGTACTGGGATGGGTGCTGTCATGGGATCCAAGAATTTAAAAGCTATTGCTGTTAGAGGCCATAAAAAACTAGAGGTAAGTAATAAAGAAAAATTAAGAACGAAAATGAAAGAATTTAACGAAGTTGCTTATAAATCTTATTCGGGCTATTTTAAGTATGGCACGGGATATGGTATAATGGAACAATTTGCTACATCTGGAAATCTTCCAACACGAAATTTTAGAGATGGTGATTTTAAGGGTGCAACGGTGTTAGATCCCGGGATAATGAAAGAAGAAATTGGACTTAAAATGGAAGCTTGTTATGCTTGTTCAATTCGGTGTAAAAAGGTTGTGGAAATTGGAGAACCTTGGAATGTCGATCCAATATATGGGGGACCGGAATATGAGTCAATTGGTGCGTTTGGTTCAAATTGTGGCGTAGATGATTTAAAAGCTGTGTGTAAAGCAAATGAACTTTGTAATAAATATTCGATAGATGTCATATCTGCTGGTGTTTCAATTGGGTTTGCGATGGAATGTTATGAAAATGGAATCTTCACTGATAAGGATACAAATGGAATAAAATTAAATTTTGGAAATGCTGAAGCCGTAGTTAAGATGGTTGAAATGATTGCTAAACGTGAAGGTTTAGGTAATATTTTGGCAGAGGGTGTTAAAAGAGCTGCTGAAAAGATAAAAAATGGAGCAGATAAGTTTGCTATGCATGTTAAAGGCCAAGAAATCCCGATGCACGAACCTCGCTTAAAGCAGGGATTAGGGGTAGGATATACAGTTTCACCTACAGGAGCAGAACACATGGCAAATATGCATGATACGTCAATTGCAAGTAAAACAGCGATAGCTGTTCATAGTGCTATTGGGATTCTAGAACCTCTCAAGATCGATGATTTAGGAATAAAGAAGGTTCGAGCATTGGTTTATTATACTAATTGGCAGAACTTGTTAAATGCTTTATTAATGTGCTATTTCGTACCGTGGGATTATGTGGATATACCTGAAATTGTAAGAGCTGTGACTGGATGGTATACTTCAACTTGGGAATTAATGAAAGTAGGAGAGAGGATCACAACTATGGCAAGAGCTTTTAATATAAGAGAAGGATTTACAAAAAAGGATGATTGGTTACCTAATAGATTTTTCCAACCTCATACATCAGGAGCCCTCTCAGAAACAGCAATTAAACCAGATGAACTTAAAAATGCGATAATTAATTATTATAAAATGATGGGTTGGGATGATGAGGGAATCCCAACAAAATCAAAATTAGGAGAATTAGATATAGATTGGGTTTCACAATATCTTTAGAATCCATTATTTTATGATTTTACCAATTTATAAATCAACCCAAATATTCTCCTTTTAAATCCTCATACAATTCTTTTTTATTATCTTTTAATAATTTGAATACTTCTTGCAGATCTTCTTGGAAGTTTATTTTCTTACCTTCAACATCAGAAATTTCAAGTATAACTTTATTTTGTAGAAATTTTTCAAAAACTAAATTGAGATCATAAATATTAACATGTGTTTCCTTAAAGAAATCTAAAAGATGATGTAGATAAAGCGCTTTAATATAGCCTTTTTTATTTTTATCTTTCTCATAAAAATACCTTAGTTGACGAAAAATTATATTATCATTGTTAGCTTCAAAAGCTATTTCATCTTGTTTATAAAAAGCCCAATTAAATCCATAATCAACGGCTCTATTCACCAAATCTGAAATATTTTTTTTAATTCCCGCTTTTTTAGCCCACTTATTATGAATAAACCAATTAGGAATTTGTTAATCACTCTTTATATACTTTTTTTCTTGAAAGATAATAAAAATAAAAAATTATAGTTCATTAAATAAAATTAAGAATTCATAAAAATTAAATAATTAACTAGAGTTTTGTCAAAATAATGGTAAAAAGTAAAACAAAGTTCCCAAAGGAAGGTAAATTTGTAATTGCTAAAGTAACGGAGGTAGAAAACCAATACGTTTACGTTGATTTAATTGACTTCGAGGGTTTGGATTCTGAGGAGTGTGCTAGAGGTATGATCCATATTTCTGAAATAAGCTCTCGGTGGATTAAAAATATACGTAATTTTGTTCGTATTGGTCAAAGAGTGGTTCTGCGAGTATTAAGAGTAGATGTAGATAAAGGGCATGTGGACTTATCCTTGCGAAGAGTCAATTCAGCTCAAAAAGAGATTCGAATGAAGGAATGGAAATATGCCTTAAAGTTTGAAAATTTACTACAATTCCTAACAGAAACAGAAGGTATTAATATGACTCTGGACGAAGCGTATGAATTAATTGGTTTTCCAGTTTTAGATCGTTTCGAGACATATCAAGAAGCTATTGAAAACCTTAAAGAAAATGGAATGGAACTTTTATCTGACTTAAATGGAATTACAGAGGATGCAAAGAAAGCCTTATTAAGAATCATTAGTGAAAATGTAAGTATTTCTACTGTAAACATATCCGGTAAGATAAAACTTTCATTTACTTCAGAAAACGGGATAGAGCATATTAAAGATTCTTTAATAGAAGCATTAAAAATTATAGAACCAAAGGAAACAAGAAATATTACAATCAATTATATTGCAGCACCATTTTATCGATTAGAAATAGTTTCAAAAGATTATCTTGATGCAGAAAATATTTTATCTGATGCATTAGAAATTATTGAACATAATGCAGAAAAAAATAATGGGATGTTTGAGTTTATTAGAGATTAAAAATTTATAATATGAAAGCAGTATTAACAATGACAAAATACCTCCAAAAATGTAATAATTGTAATAAATATGGATTACAGAATCCTGGATCAAAGTGTCGTTATTGTGGAGGGATGTTAATGAATCCAAGACCTCCAAAGTTTTCTTTAATAGATAAATATGGTAAGTATCGATTAGAATATTTTAAAGAAGATTTTGATAAGAAGTTTAAATAAAGTCAAGGAAGCTCTATTTTTTCAGCAAATTTTTCAATTATTAGAATTTTAACGTTTTCCTGGGGGAGATTTGCAATATCTTCTTCTTCGAAAGGTCCATAATTTATAAGATCAACACCTACTAAAGGCGGGGTGGCTCTTAAAAATCTTATAAGTGTATAATTAATTTTTTCTTGATCACCTTTATTTTTATAATCAAGAATAATAGAAGGTCTTTCCTCTTTCAATATTGGTTCATCTTCAACAACAGATTTTGCTTGTGCTTTTGGTTCAATCAAGATGTCTGATGGAACTTGATCTTCTTTAAATAGTGATATAGCTAATACTTTTTGATATCCTTTAATAGAACTTACCAAATTTTCATAAAGCAATTTCTCAGATTCAATAACATTATCGATATAAATTTCATGTAGAGCTAATGCTGAGTTTATTATCTTGATTTCTCTAATCTTCAATAGATCATTAAATAAATAATTTATATTATCTTTGTAGGAATCAAATATACGCTGCTTTATGGCATCCGTTTCTTTTTCTTGATGCTCATTAATAAAATCTAAAATCTTTATGTAGTTATTGAAAGTATCTTTACTTAATTCAGTTAGATCTGTATTTTGGAACTCTTTAAGCCAATGTTGATAGAGTTTTTCATATTCTTTTTGCAATTCCATAAATATCGAATTTTTAAGAGTTATATAATAAAAAAGTGTTGTGAGTTTAAATTTTTTAACTTAAATGGTTTTAGCTACTCCTTTACATAGTAAAAAAACAGCAATATGATGAGGAACTTCAATTTTCTCTCCTTGGGTGTAAGGTCCAAATGTTTCCCCCTTAATTTTTGTTGCTGGTATTTTAGCTTCAATAATTTCTATCTTTTGGGTGATCTTTTTTTTGCTTTCAAATACAATGGGATCTAACTTTTCATTCCACTCATTTAAGGGATTAAAATTATCGAGATCATCGGGGTAAAGTTCTTGGACTTTAAAACCTGTTTTTCCATGCAATGAACCAGGATAACGAATAAGTCTATGAATATCAATAGATACGGGTTCATCAATCTCTGTCCCAATCATACTAATAATCCCCTCTAAGAATGTAGACCAAGTTTTAAGTCCAAAACCTTCGATATTCCATATATTATTATCATTTTGTGAGATAGATTGTAAAAAATCATCCTTGGAATTTAAAAAACTTCTAATTGCATCGGCTTTCAATCCAAAAGTAATTAATAATCTTCGGATTTTATCATCAGTGTAATTATGCAATATCTTATCAATTTTATTTATAATTTTTTGAGACCAACCAATATTTTCTCTTAATAAACCATAAATAACGTTGTTTAATTTTCTTAAACCTAAAATCTCAAGAGAGATATTATTGCCTGATACATACGCAGCAATTTCTCTTCTTTCTTCGCCAGATAAAGTTCTCACTTCTGCATTTTCTATTTTTAAATGATATCCACGATGTCCTGAAAAAGCAAGTTTCATTTGATTCAGTGGAATTCCAAAATCAGGAATCAGAAAATTGTAAATCAACTTCATTAACTCTTTTTTAGCAATTTTTAAACATTTATCACAAATCCAAGTTAGTTGTTTTAATTTTAGTTTTTTACATTTTGGGCATTTCTTTACCATACCTGTCCCAGTATTACCACATTCAATACAATACCAAATATCATGATCATTTTTACAGGGAGTATAAAAATGGTCTACATCAATATCAAAAATCAAATCGCAGCCTTGATATTCTTTATTATTCATATCCGTATTATCTGGCTGTAAATATATTGTTCCACTTGAATAGATATGTCTAGGTCCTTCATTTATTATATATTTTGCTAAACTGTCAAAATTACTAAAACTTATATGTCTCTTCATAACAAATTGCTTATCCCATGGAATAAAGCCAAATTCTCGTTTATCAAATAAACTGACTATAGGGATTTCTTTTCCTTTTTCCTTATAATATGCTTGAAATAACCGTTTTAAATATGCTACATTACTCATCTTCTTTTTCCGATCCCTTTATCATATAGTTCTTCCATTTGGTCATTCGATATTGCTTTATTTGAGTATATGCTAATGGATGAGCTAGTTTTTTCCTTTCACTTGGTTCTTCTGCTCCATAACCTGTCAAACATAGTTCATCTTTATAACTCACCGCCATACACAAATTTAAAGATTTCAAAGTTAAACATTTATATGGAGTATAATGCTTTTTCTTCGCGAAATTGACTTGATAAAATGTTTTTTCTCTGTCAAAATCAGGCAACGTAGAAAACAAATCTACAACTTTCTCTACAGGATAATCAAGAGCAAGTAAAAACCAAACAATAAAAAGTCTTTCATTATGAATTAAGTTTTGACCTTCTTGTGTTTTCCTAAGAATTTCTTTTACACATGGAGGATAAAGTGTAATAATATCTTCCTTATCTTCGAAATCTATTTTAAATACATATTCGAATTCTTCTTTACGTTCAGTCCAAACAGTTAAAATTTTATCAAATATTTCTTTAAATTCTTTTATCTTTGATACCTTTTCTAAAAATACATTTAATGAAGCCTTATCATCTGTTTCTTTAATAAGAAGTTTAGATCTTACGTATTCTTGTATTAAACGTATTAATCTCTTATTTCGAATGAATACAAATCCCTCGGAAAGAGAATTATGGACTAATTTTCTATATTCATCTCTCAAATTTGAAGTAAGTTTCAAATAATCAATAAAATGAACCATAAAATTAGTTACCAGATTTTGATGTTGATCTTTTATAATAATCTTACCATAATTGACAGGTGGATTATAATACTTTATTCTTAGTCCTAAATTTTGACAAATATCATAAATAGTTGAATGATTTTTTTCTTTAATTAGCTTATTATAAGTTATTTTTGAATAAAGATTCGCAACTCTATTAGTAATCATTTGATTATCTAAAGCATAAAGTAAGATTTTTAATAAGAAATAAGTGTAAATGTTTAAACTATCAGTCTTATATTCAGAAATTTCTTCCAAATTATCAAATGCCGCATAAAATAATTCTAGAATTCGTTCTTTAAGTTCATTTCCAAACTGTTCTGAGAATGCTTCAGAAATAAATTCAGATGGATCCTTTAAAGCTATTTCCGAATAATAATCTTTTAAAGAAGGGAGCCATGGATATTTTTTTATTATGTCATAGATATCGCTCATTGCCCAGAAATTCTCTTCTTTTAAATCTAAATAATTAAAGTTAAAAAAAATGATGGATCTAAACTTTAATAGATTAAGAGTAAATTAATTTACTGATAATTTTAATAAATCTATTAATAAACTAATAAATAATTAGTAAAGATTTAGTTGATTAAAATTCGTCCATATCTTCATCTTCTTCAAATTCAGCTTCTTCGACTCTGGGTGCTAAGAAATAACTTAATTCCCCACCTTCAAGAAGATTAAATATCATTTTTAATGGATGATCTGTTTTTAAAGATATTTCTAGCTTTTCTGTGATTGAAGCTATTTTTAAAATTGCTTTTAAAAATGTTAAGGAATATGCACCACTACTAGTTCCATTAAGACTTGTTTCTATTAAATCATCTTCACTAAGATTATATTCCATTTCACCAATTTGCCCTGTTGAACTAAAAATTAATCCTTGTCCTTCTGTCGAAGTTATGTTAAGGATTTCGGAATAAATTTCAGCATCCTTTATTGCCTCAACTAAAAAGTCTGGCTCAATAACCCACTTTGAAGGATATTCAATCTTTAATAAATTATCCATGGGAATTTCTTCAATATCAATATCTAATAATGCTAAGCTAAATGTTCTGGTGCGGGTTATACCCTCACGCTGCATTTTGATTTTTATTTTCTGATCAGCTTCATTAAAATCAATTTCAACAGAATCATTCGCCGCGGATCTTTTTAAAATTTTATCTAAATCATCTAAATTTAGTCCAACTTTTGATTCTTTGGAACATTGATATTCATCAAAATTATCCTTTTTAACAGATAATTTTAATAGACAAATTCTACTAGGATCCATCGCTGAAATTGTAAACTCTTTAGGAGTGACTCGAAACTCCGTTTCATCAATAATACTTGAAAGAGTTTCAATAATTCCTTTCAATATCCGACTATTTTCTAATTTTAATTTAAAGCTCATATTCTTTCAGTAAAGTTATTCAATTATAAATAAGATAATATTGTGTAATTCGCATTATTAATAATGATTGATATTAGTCTTTTAATAATATCAATTTTAGGTTTTAAATTAATTATTTATACTTATCTTAAATTTTCAAATTTGTACTAAATAATTAAAAAATTCTTATTTAAAAAAAAAAATGTCATTTCCACACGCAAAACAAAGAATGATAAAGGATATCACTATCGATGATGAGCGAATCCAAGTTACAGGATACATAAAAAGTAGAATTAATGATGAACTTATTGTTTTAGATGATCAAACAGACCAAATTAATGTTAACATCATTAGAATTGATGATTTCAATTTCGAAGAGAATGATTTAATTAATGTAATTGGAGATCTAGAGTTTCAATCTTCTGGAGAAAAACGGATTAATGCAGATATAATCCAAGATATGAATAAATTGAATTTTAAATATTATCAAAAATTATATCAACTGAAAAAAGATTTAGATTAGACGTAATAATCTAATTTTTAATTTCCTTCTTTTTATCTAAAAATTGTTGTATCTCAATTGTATACCCATTAGGATCTTTAAAGAAAAAGTGATTATTATTAAATTTTTCATTAATTTTAGGTTGTTCTACATAATCTATTCTAAATTTAATTAATTTGTTATCGGGTTCATCAACCTTTTCTGTCACAAAAGTAAGGATTAGACTTTTATCTTCGTGAACAACTGCCAAATGTTCGCAAAAACTTATTTTATTCTGATTAATAATATTAAAGATTAAGCAAACATCTTGATGTTTATATATAGTCATTCCTAAGATATGTTGATAAAAATGTGATATTTTATCAAGATCCTTTGTTCCCAAAAAAGTAATAAATTCCTTAAACCTCATAAAATTCATTTTTACGTTATTGATTATTTCAAATAATTCACTTTTATGTGTGCATTAATAGATAAGATAAGATTTTTTAAATATTATTATTTTTAATCTATATATTTAATATTTAATATTAGAGTAATTGATATGGTTGAATTTTGCCCCGAATGCTCAAATCTCTTACGTAAAAAAAAAGTGAATGAAAAGTCATTTTTAGCATGTAAGTGTGGTTATGAAAGGGAATTGAAGCTTGATAAGAATAAAATTGAAAAAAGTCTCGAAAAGAAGAAAAAAGCTTTAAAAAAGAACTTTATTGTACTTTCTGAAGAAGATAAGATCTCAGCAAATCCTAAGACCAGAAAAGAATGCCCAAAATGTGGGAATCTTGAAGCAGAAACATGGCAGGTGCAAATAAGGAGCTCTGATGAACCAAGCACTCACTTTTTTAAATGCACTAAATGTAAATATACCTGGCGTGAACAATAATTTACATTAACTTCTGATTTTATATTACAGAGATATAGAAGATTTAACGTGAAAGAACAGTTTCACGAATTTTTAAAAATAAAAAATTAAATTTAGGTCTTTTTCAATCTCGCGTTTCCATTCATTATTTTGCGATTAAGGATCATATCATTGACTTGAATACCAGCAAGTAAGGAACCAAATACTCCATGTACAAATTTAGGTTGGAATAAGCCTTTAATTGGTGTTCTCATTTTTAAACGCGTTCTACCAAAATTGTTTGTGTATGGCGCCATATCAAAAATTGAACCCGTAGGAGAGCTGGAGTATCGGGCATAAGTTGCGGGTGTTGATATGTCTGTAATTAGAATATGTTTTTTCAAATCGGGAATAAGATATTTCTCAACAATATTAATAAAGAAATCTCCCCACTTGTTTTTCTCTTCTTTATATTTAGGTCTATCAGTTTCTCTTAATTTTGCCCAATCTCCCAACCCCATTGGAGAAACTCTAATTGTTATATTGGGTTGTCCTCCAGTTGTAAGGGATGGACAAATAACACCAACTTGAAATCTTTTATCTGAAAAACCAATTTCTCCTGCTTCATATGCATCGAAAAGGCGATCATATGTGTCCCCTCCAGTCGTAATTACGTTATATCCACAATCCATACCTAAACCAGCAAGGTCTAATTTATCATCTAAGCCTAAGCTAATATTAATTGAAGAAGTAGACATTTTTATACTTTCAATTTTATCAGCGTATTTCTTATTAATACTTCGAATTTTTTCCAAACCAACTAATTGTTTCATAGCTAACATTGTATCAACCGTTGTTACAACAAAATCAGAGTAGAATTCTTCACCATTTTTAAGTCGAACGCCTTTTACTTGATTATCTTCCACTAATATTTTTATTACTTCTTTATTTAATAATAAATCCCCTCCCAAATTCAAATAACGTTCTTGTAATTTATTTGGAAAATCAATAAAGCCAACTTTAGTTCGATATGCCCCATCAAGTAGAGAATTCATAGCGGAAATTGGAACAAGTGCAGTAACTTGTTCAGAAGGAAGAGCACTAAAATCCGCAAAAATGTTAAAAATTTCAAGAACATCTAGTTCTGTGATTCCAAATTGATCAAAGTATTGTTTAAAAGTTTTTGATGCATTTTTGACTATTTTTGGACATGTAAAAAGCAATTTCAGAATGTCAATAAACTTAGGTTCAACCTTAAGGTTAAATAATTCTAAATACATATCTCGTGAATAATCTAAGAATTTTTCTATTTGCAACGCCTTATCAGGATATTGGTCCATTAGTTTTTTTTTAAAAGTTTCTAATCCAGATGGCAACTCAAGAACTTTAACTTCATTAGTCTCAGGATTAACCACAAAAATTCTCATATAATAACCTTTAAATTTCTTAAGCTCAATTTCAACTCCTAAATACTCAAGTATTTCAGAGATATCCGGAATCACTTGGCAAGTATCAAATACAAATCCTTCTCTCTCATAAGATGTGACAAAACCTCCTGTTTTTAGTTGTTTTTCAATAAGAAGAACGGGATCTTTATCTAAATCATTATTTATAGCCCATGTTATACCTGCGCTTAATCCAGCCATTCCTGCACCAATAACAATTAATTTATAATTCTTTGAACTTTTTTCTTGATTCATAATTAACACCTTAAAATATTTAAAAATGTGATATAAGAGTAAATAAAGGTATAGATTTCTAAAAAATTACTAAATTGAAGTTCTTCAATATTTAGTTATATTTTACTAAGGAGAGAGTTTAAGAAAGAACTTCTATAATCTTAGTAAGAATTCTTGCTTTACCGCCAGTAGATTGAAGTAACATTTTTCCGCACACTAAACATTCCACATCTGTGGCAGAACAACCAAAAATGATTTGTTGATTTCCGCAATTCAAACATTTTACGCGTAAAAACCTGCTTTTTGGCTGTGGAATAAGTTCTTTTTCTTTTTTATTTGTCATAAGCATTCACACTTTTATACTTCTTGTATTTCGAGTCGTTTAACACGATATGATTTGGCATATTGTTTTTTCCCACATTCAGTACATTCTAATAATGGGGTGGTCCTCTTATTTAATTTTGCATTTTTATGAAAAATCTCCTTAGGGAATGAGCCATAACCTCTTTTTTTCCTTTCTACTCTTCTCCTTCCTTGGTTAAGCATCCTTTCCTTCCCTTTTTTATAAAGAGAGACTGTATGCTTCTGATGTGATCCACAAGTTGGACAATAGCGGTTAATAGTTCTAGGGTACTTCATTTATCAGAGACCGTTAATATTAAGAATAAATATAGTAATTATTTATAAATTTTAAATTTTATTAGTTCTGATGGTTCTTTTTGAAAAATCATAGTGTAATAAAAAATAATTTAAATCTTATTTACATAATGTTAATAAAAACATATTGAATGAGATTTTGAATGTTTAAAGAGAAATTTAGTGAAGGAGTAATAAGCGCTAAGCAGTTTGATAGAGAAGATATTGAATATATTATAAAGAAAGCTAAAGAAATGATTGAAATCAAGAACTCAAATAATCTTCAAGGTAAAATCTTAGCTACATTATTTTTTGAGCCTTCTACTCGAACCCGTCTTAGTTTTGAATCAGCTATGTATAGATTAGGGGGGAGTGTTATCGGGTTCCATTCTGGAGATGTGTCATCCATCAAAAAAGGAGAGAGCCTCGCAGATACAATAAGAACCGTTGAAAATTATAGTGATTGTATAGTAATAAGGCATTCACTTGAAGGAGCTGCTATATTAGCTGCAAAATTTGCTAAAATTCCAATTATTAATGCTGGTTCTGGAAGTGGAGAACATCCCACTCAAGCATTATTAGATTTATTGACAATAAACGAAGAGGTAGGCCCTTTAGATGGGTTGAATATAGGTTTAATGGGTGATCTCAAATATGGAAGAACAGTACATTCACTCTCAATTTTGTTATCGAATTTTAATGTAAATGTTTATTTCATAAGCCCTTTAGAATTAAAAATGAGAAACCGTGATAAAGATTTTCTTCAACAACGCCAAGTTAAATATAAAGAAATTACAGATTACCGAAAAATCTTAAATATTTTAGATGTTCTTTATATGACTAGAGTCCAAAAAGAAAGGTTTGTTGATTCGGAAGAATATGAAAGAATTAAAGGATTTTACATATTCCAACAAGAAGATCTTATGCAAACAAAAAACAATTTTAGATTATTGCACCCACTTCCTAGAATTACAGAAATTTCTCCAGAAGTTGATAATTCAGAAAAAGCAATTTACTTTAAACAAACTTATTATGGAATCCCTATGAGAAAAGCACTCTTAGCAGAATTAATGACTGATTAATTTTTAAAATGCTTATTCTTCTATTTTTTATTTCTTAGAATGTGCAATCTCTTAAAGATATTGTACCAATTTTGGATTGAAACAAAAGCTTTAAAAATTTTTGACTTGACATATCATTTGGTTTTTGTTCCATAAATAAACACCCACCACCAATGATTTTTTGAAATTTTTTGAATAATGTGATTTTCTTACTCAAAGAGAGGTATGATGTTCCTCTAATTAGTCTTGCAGAATATTCATTTATGTCGTGTGTGTGTTGTACAATGCCATTATACCAAGAATTTCTTAAGTATGAATCTCTATGAGGTGAGCTTAGAATAAAAGTGTCATTTTTTGCTTCATTTTTTTCGTCAATAATTTTTTTCATTAATATCAAGATTTTTAGAGCAAATTCTTCGCTATTTTCGGTTCTATCAAGCTCTATCCCGCAATGGTTTAAAATGGCGTGATTTAATCCGAAAAAACTAATAGATTTTACAGAGTTTTTAAATATTTTACTCTTATTTTTGTTAAAAACCCGTGTGACTATAGAATCCCATTGCTTAAGAGAATTTAACTTTATTTGTACTAATTTCTCCTTAAAATTAAACAATTCAAAAACAGAAATTAATTTATCTTGTAATAAATCGAAAAATAAGTCGTCATTTTGATTCGCTTCTGCAGAAATCATATGTAAATTTATTAAAATCTTATCTAAAATAATTGTATCCTCCTTAGGATCTGGTATTTGAATAAGAGATGAATTCAATAAATTTGAATAATCTTGATTGTAAAAAATTAGATTATTTTTATTAGATCCTTTAATAAAATTTTTTATAATCCCATTTCCTAGATCTGATGTAAAAATCTTAGAGCCTTCAAAAATAAGGAATGGTTTTATGCAATCTTTACATTGTATGTCCAAGGAATTTAGAAAATTTGTATCATTTTGGATCTGATTTGAAAATTGTTCCTTTGTTTTTCCATTGTAATTAAATTCTAAAGATAAATAAGATTTACTATTATTAATAAGTGTATTAAATTTACAAATTTGAGAAATAAAGAAATTAAAATTGGATGATTTTATTTTTGGTAATTCTAAATAAGAAATTAATTCATTGTTAAAATTGCCTAGAATTAAATCTTCAGAATAAAATTGTTTTAGCCTCTGTAGAAGATCTATAAAATTAATAATAAAACTCGTATATCCTGTAGTATTTTTATCTCTCACCGAAATATTTGAATCAATACTGAAGAGATAATTGATTATTGTTTTTGTATTTATATACAAACTTAATGGTCTTAATCCCCAGTAATTTAAATGAAGTAAGGCAATTTCTCCCGATAAATATAAGTCTGCTAAATTTTTTGGTAGGAGGTTTAAAAGCAAAAATTGCTCTGAAACGTCAGAGCCTAACTTTTTAATAAATTTTTCTGGTGTTATTTCAACATTATTTGAATTGAATAGTTTAAATACCTCAAATGGAGGTGTTCCTAGTCGAGTTAACTTGTGCCTTACTTCTTCTAAACCATTCTCTAATAATATTGCATTAATATACTCTCGTATTAATGGAGCAGTCATATATTCTATATTTGTTTTTAATAAACGCTCTTCTACCTCATGGGCTACTTGCCTTGCTAAATATCTTTCCAATTCACCTTCCTTCACTAAATATTCCTCAATCTTATTTATATCAAATACTTCTTTAGAGTATTTCGAAGTTCGGATCATTAAGGTTTTATTTTGTTTATTTAAAATTTGTTCAATAGATAAAATCTTTTCTATTATTTGCTCCCCTAAAAGCGTAATTGAATATCCATTATCCGACGACAAAATTAAATCACTCTTCTTTAATGTATTTAGATGGAAAGATAAATTTACAGAAGTAAGATCATTTCCAAAAATCTCTTTTTGAAGCTTTGAAAATGATAATGGAGTATGAGCATGTTTTAGTTTTTTTAAAATATCAATCCTAACCTTCTGACCTAACGTTTTCAGTTGCTTTTCTAAAGTATTTTGGTTTTTGTCGGCATCCACTTTCCTTATTGACCCTGTGCGGTTTCTTTAATTCTGCTTAACTAAATAATATACGTATCAATTATATAAAAATTTAGGATTTTTCTAATCCGTCAATGAATTTGAATAATATGTGGGTGATATTAAACTTCAATTTAAAAGATTTAATTTCAATTTCAAATTTTTTTTAAATCGCTCTTTATAATATTGTTTTGGGCTCATTTCTTGATTTTTTTCATTTTTAATTAACCATTCTCACGTTTTTTATAAGCCTTTATTTTGCATAACCTCCTTGAGTTAGATTAAACATAGCAACAAATTGTATAGAAATAGAACTATCATAACCCTATATTCTTATCATCCTTAAATGTTATTTAAAAGAAAATAGTAAATTTTTGAAGTATTAAATCTTTCAATTATAGTTTATATAAAAATTAGAAATTAAAAATCTTAATAAAATGGAGAATTGGGATATACTCAATGATAATAGGATTAATTTTTTATGAAAAGTGATTTTTTAAAAAATTTTAAAAATGTTTACCTTGCTGAGACCGCAATTCTCTCGATCTCATCCTTGCGCTTTACAGCTCTAGATTCTTGATTGTTACTTGCTGCTAGTATAAGTTCTTGAGCTACATTTTCTTCAAACATCTTTTCATTTGCATGTGATCGAGCACCAATTGCCTGAACGAGATACTTGATAGCCAAATCTACTCGACGTTGTGGTGCGATATCCACTGCTGACGCGTATGAAATACCTCCCATCGCAATCTTAGTAGTTTCTTCTCGAGGTGCAGAATTACAAATCGCATCTACCAAAACTTGGACTGGATTTTGCTCGGTGGTTAATTCTATTAATACAAAAGCATTTTTTATACTTTTCAGAAGTTTAGCTTTCTTGCCAGAATGATAGGAACTCTTATGACCTCTAATCTTACTACCGATGAAACCGGGAGAGAGTAATCTATTGGAAAAACGTTCAATAACTGAGACTTTTGAGGTTTTCCAGAATCTTTTATGTTCATGTCTGCCAGCAGAATGAGGTATGATAATTGGTTTCAAATTAATATAATTTTCAAGAGTTCTATCACTTATATGTATGTCCGAAAAAGACCAATTATTAAATAGTTTTACTTCTCTCTTTACCTTACTCATAACTTATTGTGTTATTAACTATTAATTATTAAATAAAAGAATTGATGATTTTAATTCTTTTAGATTCTTAATAAAACTTGATTTACTTTAAATTATAATTCTAATTTATATACTTTACATAAATTTTAAGTTCTTTGAAATCTTCTCTTTGTTAATGAAAATAAAACTTGGTGAGAAAAAGTGCCGAAAGGACTTTACGCCGCGAGAAAACTTAAAACTATTCGAAAAAAGTTTAAATGGTCCAAGACAAAATATAAGAGAAGGAAACTTCGATTAAAAAAACGGGTTGATCCATTGGAAGGAAGTCCTCAAGCTCTTGGCATCGTTCTTCAAAAAGTAGGTCGAGAAAGTAAACAGCCAAACTCAGCCATCCGGAAATGTGTACGGATCCAACTAAAGAAAAACGGAAAAGGAGTTACAGCGTTCCTTCCAGGAGATGGAGCACTTAACTTCATAGAAGAGCACGACAGAGTAATAGTTGAAGGAATTGGAGGTGCAAAAGGAAGATCAGTGGGCGACTTACCTGGCGTAAACAGAGAGAATTTAATCTATCTGGCGTAAGATACAGAGTCGTCAAAGTCAATGGCGTAAGTCTTGAGGCATTGCTCAGTGGGAAAAAGGAAAAACCTCTAAGATAGTTATATGGAAAGTCACTTAACATATTAGCACTATAAGTTTAAATTCTGAGTAATTCTTTGTTCATTAATTAGTTTAAAATATTACTTTTGGATTATGCATGAATTCGAAATCAATGAATATATCACATTAAAACTTGAAGACAATGAGACTATTTTGCGTTCTCTGTAATATTTTATCAGTTCTTTTAATATCTTTTTAGCTTCAGGTGTTCCTGGGAGTGGTTTTGCTTCTGTAATAAATGTTATTTTATGCATAATCTCTTTATCAATAGAGAAAATTAATTTTTGCAGTGAATGCCCGACTAAAACAATCTGATTATATTTACCATTCATGGTTTACTCTTTTTTCTATATTTTTAAGTTGTTTTTTTCTTCCATTAAAATTATTATTTTCTAATTAATAATATTTTTTTATATATATAGATGTTATTTTCTAGATATGTATATGAAAGAGTATTTAAAGGAAAAAATTGGCGGAAATCTAAATCTAAATGAAGTTGGGGGTAAATTAGGTTTCCAACTACGTAATAAGTTTAGTGGATTTTGGAACTTCTCTGATTATTTATTACTCTCAAATTCCTTTCTTGAGGAAAAACAGTTGAACAAATTTGTTGAAGAATTATGGTCAAAGGAATCAGAAACTTATAAAAATTTAACAAAAATCACATTTCTAAATGAAAACACTCCGTCTGCTAAAGCAATTGCAGATTTTGTAGCTAATTTTTTAAAGCTTCATTATACCTTTTCCATTTTTTTTCAATTGGATACGTACACACTTTCTTATTGCTGAGTTTGGCTGTTTACTTTCTCGACCTACTTTTTGAAGAACGATACCAAGAGCTTGACAACTTCCTTCTAATGGGTCAACTTTTTGTTTTAATTTGAGTATTCTTCTTTTATATTTTGTTTTGGACCATTTAAACTTTTTTCGATTAGTTTTAAGTTTTCTCGCGGCATATAACCCTTTGGGAGCTATTGATAACACCTAATAATTATTAATTGATAGAACTTTAGTAGTAGAAAAAATGTTTCTTTAAACTTAAAATTTATGTATATAATGAAAAAATGCTACTTTTGAATATCCTATTCTACTCTCAGATCAAGGCTTTTTATAGCATTATAGCAAATATCTATGCATCCATTTAGATTTTCAGTAGAGCACAATTCAGGAATATCCTTGTTAGAATGAATATATTTTGCGTCTTTTTTTGATAAAAAGCAAGTTACTTGGAAACCTTTCTTCTCTGCTTTTTTTGTAAACGCACGAAAAACTAAATGATCACTTCCAGAACCTAATGATAATTTTGATTTCCCAGAGGGGATTTTATGTTGTATATCTGATGCTCTTAAGATATCATTAAGATTATCACTTATTTTTTTTTTCTTAAATAATCCAGTTTCATTAACTAAACCTATGTAAGTACCCACCATGTCTACATTAATGTTATATGATTTATTCAAATCATAATCAGTATCTAATTCTTCGAAATGTTTAGAACAGTATTGTTTAGACCCCCATAGGCCCATTTCCTCTGCTCCACACCATAAAAAAAGTACATCCGTTTTTTCAAGTGGTTTTTTTTGGATTAATTTCGCTAATTCTAATAGAATGGCAACTCCTGAAGCATTATCAACTGAACCAGTAGATTCATTGGTTGTTTTCATAAAAAATGTAATAAATATTTCTATGAGTAGAATGCTCCCGATAATTAGAGAGATATTTCTTATCCATAAATAAATAATATCAATCTGAATTGCTGTAAATAATGTTATAATTGACCAAATTGCGAGGATTAAGTTAATTAATAGATATGAGAGGAGTAAAAATACTGCAGAAAGAAGTAATAATTTTGTCATTTTGTATGGAAAATTATGCGAAACTGAATCATGATGAGCTGAAAAAACTATAACAGGTCTTTTTGGATATAAATCTTTCCCATGAATGGTTGCTATGACATTTTTTGACTCTCTTTTCTTACCTATAAATAGTAATCTTGAATGATCAAAAACATATTTGACTCCTAATATTAATACTAATAAAAAGAGACCATCAAGAGGAAGGATTAGCCAAGTATTAGCAGGATACAATAATACTATCTCACTACTCAAAATAAGAATTAATATCCATAAAAATATCAATTTTCTGAATTGAAATAATGAAGCAGCCCACTCAAAAGACTCAACTTTAGCATCAAGATTCACTGTATCTAGTTCTTTTCGGATATAGTTTATGGTTTTTGTTTCACCATCAGTTGCTGCGTGTCGTGTAAAATCTAGCGATTTAACATGATTAATAGCAGCCTGTTCATCATACAGATTCAATTTTGACATATTAATCACTATAAATGGTAATTTTGTGATTAAATTAATAATAATTTTTAAGAATAATTTTTAGGTAACAAAGATCAGATATTTTTCGTATTAATAATTACATTATCGACTTCAAAATACCTTAGCACCAGTTCTTTTATCTTTCTTATCATTGCGCCTTCTTTACCAATTGCTTTTCCGCGATCTTGAGGTCTTACAGTAATGATAACGGTTTTTTTTAGATTTCTGCTTTCTTTAATTTCGATATTTTGAACCATTATAGAATTCTTTGTAGTTTGTAATATGTTTTGGATAAATTGGTTAAGATTCTCAGAGAATGCAATAACATCTATTTTTTTTTGGAGTTTTGATTTTAAATCCTTAACATGTTCACCCGCTTTTCCAATAGCTTTTCCTACATCCTCTTCTTTTACTAAAAAAATAATAATTTCGGATCTATTCTCAGGTGATTTAAAAATCAAACAATCTTTTATAATTGCTCCAGATATGTTATTAAATAGCGAAATAAGCTCCATTGCTTCCCGATCAATTTTAATATTCTTTTTTAACATAGAAAAAACTTGTTATGCGTTGTTAAGATCATTTAGTTTTTAAAGAGATCAAAGCTGAATCTCCAAAATCGATTATACCTATAATAGAAATCATGTATGGCTTAGCACAAGCTAGACCTAACTCCCAACTTGAGCCTTTATATTTATAGATAAAGATTTGATCTTTTAAAAGAGAATTATAATAATTTAATTGCTTAATCAATTCTGTAGGGCAATTATTACTCACGATAATCATTTTAAAAGAATTTGCTCTTTTTATATTCTTCAGAACTTGATTTTTACCATAGACTATTTTACCTGTTTTATAAGCAACTTTGATATTAGTATTAACATCAAACTCCTTAGTTTTTTTCCTACTTAGATCGACTTTTTCAGTGACGGTTTTACTCTTTCCCTTTGCCATGATAATTTCAATAAGTATCTATATAATAAGTAATAAGAATAATGCTTTTTTAATTTTTAATTTTTTTTTTTAGGAACATTTATGTTATTATAACCTAATTAAAAGTTTTCGTTTGATGATATCATTTTTCCTTCTTTTTTAAGATTTCTAAATTAGCGTCAAGATCAAACATAACAGCTACACGCCCTGAGCCTATCGGGCTAATTTGGCCTACAATTACATTTTCAGGGATTCCAAGTAAACGTTCTTCCTCTCCGTAAAGCCCAGCATCGAGTAATTGATTAACTGTAACTTCAAATGCTGCACGAGCGAATACACTCGATTTTGAACCTGATATTCCATGTCTTCCAATAGATTGAATTGATCCAGAATAACACATTAGATCTGATAAAATCAAGAGGTGCCTTAAATCTACATCTAATCCTTGTTGTTCTAAGACTTTTTGAGCTTCCAATATTATCATTTGACGTGCTGCTTCTACGCCATATAATTTTTCTACTTCGTGAATGTGGTTTGAAACTGTTCTAGTTACGTCTACTCCTTCAATTTGTATTACACTTTGCATGTTAGTACCTTCAGTTTTAATTATCCATTCTTTACCATCATCTGAAGGAGTTAATAATCCTCTCTTAACTCCTCTAATCCCTTTTACAACCTTTTTAAGTATCTTTTCTCTTAATTTTTGTAAACTCTGTAGATCTTCTATTCCCGGATCTACAATTATAGAAGTTCCTTCACGTTTTATTGTTCCTTTCTTTTTATAACGTTTCAAAATTTCAGGGATTTCGTTAATTTCAATTCCTTTTTTCTCACAAATTTCTGGTATCAAATTAATAACAATATTCCAATTCACAAAATCTAGATCGACATCATGAGTTATTTGTTCTATGCGTATCTGTTCAATGCGATTATGAACTTCAATTGCTTTATCTTCGCTTTCATTATAGGGTTTTTCAAGATATATAGTCATTTGTGGGGTACTAGGGAAACGTCTAGCATCAACTATTTCAATGAGCCGGGGTAATCCTTGGGTTACAGAGAATTCCTCTACTCCTGCATAATGGAATGTTCTCAATGTCATCTGGGTTCCAGGTTCACCAATCGACTGAGCTGCTACGGTACCTACTGGTTCTGAAGTTTCTACAAGAGCATTAGTAAAATTAATATAAATTTTGTTTAATAGATATTCAAGTTGCTCCTTTTCTAATTCCTCTTCGCTAAGTTTTTCTCTAATTTTGTTTATTAAATCTTCGGGAATACCATCCCCTTCTAGTTCTTTTAACCGTTCTTCTAAATATTTTGAATCTATTTTTACCATTATTAATTTCCTTCTTTTTAAAACAATTTTTTTATCCTAATTTTTCTTCTTTCCAATCTAAATAAGCTTTGGTTTCTTTCCCTCGCCAAATTGCCTTTTTACCAGTCTCTTCTTCGAATTGTTGTATCAAAGATTCATTATCATCTGGTTTTTTCTTTGGTTGTGGTTTTTCTGTAGGAGTTTTAGTATGTTTTTTTTCAGATACTTTTTTTTCCTTCGGTGTGGATGATTTTTTTGGTGGGATTTTTTTAATTTCTTCACGTACTTCCTCAACATCCAAGGCTTTGGCTTTTAATAATAAAACATTTAAATTTACAGCAGCACCATGATCTGTATGCATAGGATCTATACCATCATCACCAAAGCGGAATTGGATAATATTTTTATCTGAATTTCTGACAGTGCCATCATTTTCAACAACCATATCTTGTAATGCATTTACTAACCTACGTTGCATATATCCAGATGTAGAAGTTCTAACTGCCGTGTCTACTAATCCTTCTCTTCCTCCCATTGCATGGAAGAAAAATTCCACTGGTTTTAATCCATTTCGATAAGAAGAGGATACAAATCCTCTGGATTTAGGTGAAAGATCATTAATTTTAAAATGAGGCAATGTTCTCATACTATATCCTCGATTTATCCTTTCTCCTCTAATTGCTTGTTGTCCAACAACCGCAGACATTTGCCCTAAATTTAATATATTACCTCGAGCTCCAGATTTAGTCATAATAACAGAATGGGCTTCATCTCCAATGAAATTTGCAGCAGTTTCTTCTGCTTGTTTTCTAGCTTCTGCTAATACTTGTCTGATTCTTAATTCCAATGTTTCTCTCATTGAACGTCCGGGTGCTCTTCTAAGAATTGTTGTATCATTTTCATAGAAAGCATTAATTAATTTTTCAGACTCGATGTTTGCATCTTTTAATATTTTTTCGATTTCTTCATATGCATGTCCATGCACATACACTTCATCCAATCCCATTGTCATTCCATTCTGCCGAATAACGTATAGGAGCATTTTGGTAGCACTATCTAAAAATTGCCTTCCAAGTGCATTACCATGATCTTTAATTATACGCTGCAAGATACTATTTGATTGCATAGCTCCAAAAGAATTCTCATCAATAGTTCCAGTTATTAATTTACCATTTTTAATTACGACATACGCATCATAAGGGCAATTTTCTTCTTCACAGATTTCGCATTTTTTACAAAATTTAGATTTTACTTTAATATTTAGATCATCTGGAAATAATGTACTGAAAATTTCTTTTCCAGAGTATTTTGGCTCTGGATCAGTAATTATAGGAGTAAGTTGATCTAAACTAAAATCAGGATTATTTTTATATACATCTCCAAAATATAATAATTTTAATGTGTCCTTCTTATCGTATAATGAATCTTTACTGGTAAATTGAAAGACACTTGATATAAAATCTTGAATTCCGCCTAATATTGGACCGCCAAATCTTGGAGAAAGTATATGGTTTTGAACTTTAAGAAGTAATTCTGCCTCCGTGCGTGCCTCTTCACTTTGGGGCACATGTAAGTTCATTTCGTCTCCATCGAAATCTGCGTTATATGGTGGACAAACCGTTAAATTTAGTCGAAAAGTTCTTCCTGTCATTATTTTTACTTCATGAGCCATTATACTCATTCTATGAAGCGAAGGTTGTCGATTGAACAATACTAAATCTCCATCATTTAAATGTCGTTCAATTGTAAAACCCGGTGCGAGCATATCAGCGATAATTTTTCGGTTTTTTACATATCGTAAGTCAATCCTTCTTCGATCATTACGTATGATGTAATTCGCACCCGGATGTCTAAAAGGTCCATTTAAGACCATTTGTTTCATCTCTTCAATATTCCAATCATTAACATTCGTAGGGATTGTCAAAATTTTCGCAATTTCTATTGGAACACCTACATCATTAATGCTAATATATGGATTAGGTGATATAACACTACGGGCAGAAAAATCAACTCTTTTACCGCTTAAATTACTTCTAAATCTACCCTCCTTACCCTTTAACCTCTGAGTTAGTGTTCTAAGTGCTCTACCAGAACGATGTCTTGCAGGAGGTATACCAGAAACTTGATTATCAAAATATGTTGTAATATGGTATTGTAATAATTCCCATAGATCTTCAACTATTAAATGAGGTGCTCCTGCATCAATATTTTCTCGTAATCTTTGGTTAATTCGGATTACATCCACCAACTTATGTGTTAAATCATCTTCTGATCGAATACCACTATCTAGGGTAATTGACGGCCTTGCGCATACAGGAGGAATTGGTAATACTGTAAATACTACCCATTCTAGTCTTGCATTTTCAGGGGAAATACCAAGGATCCTTAGATCCACATCACCAATTTTCTTTAGACGTTCTAATATCTCAATAGGTGTTATTCTCCGTGAGCCTTTGCCCTCTTCTTCTTCATAAAAGGTAGTTGGTTTTTCAATGATAATTTTTTTTTTGATAGCACCACAATGAGGACAGATTTTTGCCTTCCTTGCTCTTTTAAAAACAATTTTAGCAGCATCCTCATCACCCTCAAAAAAGATTTTTCTGTGTGTTAATTGCTCTTGTCTGAATTTCTCTTTTTCATCTTCAGTGAGCATTAACTTGCTACATTCTGGACAAATACTTCTTAACACTTTTAAGACTTTCTTTGCATAACCTACGTGAATTACTGGACGAGCAAGTTCTATGTGCCCAAAATGGCCCATACAATTGCTTACTAAATTACCGCAAGTCTGACATCGTTGTCCAGGTTCAATAGTTCCTAATCTTTGATCCATAAGTCCACTTGGTATCGGAAGTCCATCTTCATCATACGTATCAGCTGTAATTATACGAGCTGCAGACATTTTACGTATTTCATTAGGACTTAGAAGACCAAACTTGATTTTTTCAATCATTTTTGTTCTTGAAAAAGTATAACTCATAAACCAATTACCTCAATATTTTAAATACCTCTAAAATAATCTTAAACAGTAATAAAAAATGATAACTCATGGGAGAAAACATCCTCTATAACAATTATATAATGCTAATCTTAAAAAATAAGAATACGAGTCTTCCACTGTAGGTGAAGAAAGATAGCAAATATTAAAAATTTTACTGTTTTGGGCATTCTTATTTTTCGAATAGATTTAAATAGATAAATTTGCTTTTGATCTTTTAAATATACTTAACATTAGAATAAAAGAGTGGCAGAATTGAAGAATTTCCATAAAAGTAGAATATTTGCTATAATTTTTGGAACTATTCTCGTATTTGGGTTATTTACATTTAATGCTAAAGCAGATAACGGGCCTCCAACTCCAGAAGAAGCGTTTGGTCCTGGTCATACATTTGAAGAAGGCTATTGGGATGCTAATATATTTAATAATTCACGATGGGATCACCCTGAAGTTAATAACATGACTTCATGGCTTAATAATACTTGGAATATCAAATGGATTAAAGAAGGAAATTTTGAAATGGGTATACTAGCATTCATTAACAAAACACATTATGAAATGGGAGAGCATTCAACATATACAACACCAGCACAATTTTGGTGGCAACATGCCTACTTGAATGGTTCAGAAATCCTTATTGCATCAATGCATTGTGCCTGGTTTGGCTTTGATGATAATATTGTAGATGATGATAATTATACAGACGGAGAATCCATAAATCCATTTTTTTATATGGGTGTAGCTAATAAAGAGATGCGGGAACAAGTGGGTATTTATTCAAACCCACAGACCGAGGCAACTACTCTAGAAAGATCTGTAATTGGTTCTGTTATCACCTATTCATGGAGTTACACTTATAATGATATCATTTTTTATGTCCCCCACACAGATGAGATCGGAGGTAAACGTGTTTTTGATTGGGGTTTTGATTATGATGATCCAGGGACTTATGTTAGTGGTTCATCTGTCATCGGTAATCAGACTTATGTCTCATATACCTATACTTTAGATATTGATACAGTTGCTGGAGAGGCTACTTTACATCAAGACTATGAAATAGGAGAGTTTGGAGTATTAATGTCAAGGCTTTCAAATATAAGCTCTTGGGTAGAGGTCCATGATGGTGATCCAGGATATATGCCAGATACATGGGCAATGGCGCTTGGTACTTGGAGCTTTATTATGGCTGATCAAGATTGGGCAATGATTGATCATGAAATAGGAGAAATTAATGCTACTGTTCATAAAACAGGTTTAACTACAGTAGAAACAACTTTAGGAGGATCTCACGCTTTTGATTTTGGATTTAGTCAAAAACCCACATACGAGCTTACAAATATTAGTGGAACGACTCCAAATACATATCCAGTTCTTTATGAGTGTTTGGATGTTAATCATGATTCAGAGTTCATTGAATTCGTCTCAGGAATGCTCCCATTAATGGGAGATTTCGCTCGATTAGTAATAAGTTATGCTGTTAATCAAACAAATCAATTCACGTATGGAATTCCATTTGATGACGCCTGGGAGGCGTTTCATCCTAATGAAACAGCAGCTTTCTTTATTACGTGCTATCCTAAGTATGGTGAGAGTGGGGGTGGTACACTCGTCCACGATCCAGTATTTATAGCATATTTTGATACGATTGAAAAAAAGTCCGGTATCCCAGGATATTACATTGAAATTCTAACTGTAGCTTTAATGGTTGGAATAATCGTTGAAATTATATCAAAGAAGAGATTAAAGAAAATATCTTGAAAATAGATATAATAAAATATTTTATTTTTTTTTTTATTTTAACAGAAATATTTAATCATCAAATTATTTTTATAACAGTTTAATTTATTGCTGTATTTAACTAACTATAAATGAAGATAATCGACTTTTTTCGAAGTAGAATAATATTATTTTTAATTCAAATACTACTTCTGAGTCTTTTAATTTATAGCTTCGGTTATAAATTTAATATTATTTTTGATATCGATATTTCAAAAGAGCGAGAAGTGATTATACAATTCTTAGCGAATTATATTTTGTTTGATACCTTATCAGGGTTATACTTTATATATATAAGTTGGATTTTAGTATCATTAATTCCAATTTTCGTTTATAATGGTTTCAAAAAAGCATATTCGATGAATCTGATGACATTTTTCTTTCCAAATTTCTTTCTTTATGTGTTTTTATGGAATTATTCTCCAGATTATTTTGATGCTAAATTTCCTTTTCATTTCTTAAATACCATTTTACTTGGGGTTATACTCATCAGTTTTTCGATAGGATTGTCATTATTATTAAAAAAAATGATGAAATTAAAAATTAAGACTCAAATTGAAGATTTACACGATATAGCTAATCAAAATAGAATAATATGTCCCAATTGTGGAATTGAATTCAACTCTATCCCACGATTTTGTTATAATTGTAATACAGATTTAACAATAAGAACTGAGGATCAAGATGGAAAGGAAAATTGACAACTCTGCATTAGACATACTGTTTAAGCCAGAGAATGCTGTGATTTATAAAATGAATCAAAAAATTTCTTTTTTTGTAGAAGGTTTTATAAGACAGGGTTTTGATTTAGAAAAGTTATTTTTAATTTCAACAGAAGAGAAAGAGATTTTAGGTGTAAGATGCTATAATGCGATTGAGGACATTCCAGAAGATGAAATTGATCTGTTAATTTTATCAATAAGGAGAGAATTGCTTATAGAATCATTGAAATATATCTTATCGAAAAAAAAAGTACGATTTGTCCACATCTTTACTGCTGGGATGGGGGAATTCGATGATTTAGGAATAGATATTGAACGAAAGTTAAAAATGTTATTAGATAATTTCAAATATACTCGAGCAATAGGTCCAAATTGTATGGGATTATATAGTCCTCGCGGAAAAATAGCTTATTATTCCTCTTTTCCTATTGAAAGAGGAAATATTGGTTTAATTTTCCAATCAGGAGATTTACATTCAAAAATGATTAAGTTTAGTTCAAAAAAATATGATCTTAGATTTTCAATAGGGATAAGTATTGGAAATTGCATTGATATTCAGATCTCAGAAATCTTAGAATATTTAAGTGACGATATTGAAACAAATGTTATTTGTGTTTATTTTGAAGGTATTTCACCACTCCATATAAATGAAGGGAAAAAATTATTCAATGTTTTGAAAAAAATGAAAAAACCCGTATTATTTATGCGAGGTGGAAAAACACCAAGAGGACAAAAAGCAGTGTTGACCCATACAGGGGCTTTAGCAACTAAAAGTGATATTTGGCAAGCGATTTATAAACAAACTCCCATTATTGAAGTCCCCTCTTCCTTAGAAGAATTAATTGATTATTCGTATCTTTTTTCTAGATATATATCACGATTTCGTAAATTAAATATAGAAATATCTTTCCCTAAAAACAAAAGAGCATTGGTTATACTTTGGTCTGGGGGTTTTGGTATATTAGCTACGGATACTTTAACAGAATTGGGAATAGAATTACCCCTTTTTGAAGGGGACGCTTTAGAAAAATTAAAAAAGATATTTCCAATAAGAATTGGGAGTTTATCGAATCCTTTTGACATTCCATGGATTACTCATAAAAAAGAAGTTATCGATATTTGTAAATCTGCTATTGATAAAAATATTGAATTAGTAATAATCGAAACTGATACCTGGAGAGATATGGAAAACGACCGATTTAAAGGGTATTATAAAAATTTGCTAGAACTGAGAGAATATGTTGAATCATTAAATAAAGTTTTCATTATTATTTTACATCAATATCCGAGTAAATCTCTGGAAGTATTTCACCAAAAATTAATGAATGATAAATTTGTTGTTTATTCTACTATAGAAGCTGCTGCCAAATCATTTTTAAAGCTATTTGAATTTGGTGAAAAACTAAAAAGGCAGTTATGTTAAATTTTTTAAATTAATTTTCAAATTTAAGGGAAATTGTAATACATAACAATTTATGTATCCATTAATTTTCATAAATAATGCTAGGTGAATTAGTTGCAATATTAGCCGTCCTAACCTTTGTTGGCTCAAATGCAATTTTTCGAAAAACAGAACGTGAAGCTAGCCCTACTTTTATCAATTTCTTTCGAACAGGTATAGGGACTTTAACATTCATTTTGATTGTTTTATTTCTAAACAAATTAAATCTTATATTTTTAATACCATGGGAATTATGGTTAATTTTAATTTTGAGTTTCGTTTTTGGTCAAGTAATCGGTGATACAGCTTACTTTACCGCCCAAAAGGAACTGGGTACCACCATTGCTCTCGCTATTTCAATGACATTTCCTTTCTTTACTTTTATATTATCTCTAATCTTTCTTAATAAGCCGTTTAAAATTAATTTGTTTTTATCTCTAATTTTGATTGGAATTGGAATTATAATTATTGGAAAATCTAAAATAAACTCTGGTAATTCAAAGTTAGAAACATGTATAACCTCACAAAAACCAATAAAAATCAGGTTTCAGGAAGTTTTTAAAAAGAATTTTGCGAAAGCTTTAGGTTTTTGTTTTACCGCGGCTATTGGTTGGGCCATCGGAGCTGTTTTAATTGAATATGCAACCATTCGAATAGATCAAATAATACTTATTAAACAACTCAGTTCTACTATAGGAAACGTGATCAGATTTCCATTTGCATTATTGATTTTAGGGTCAATGGTGTTGAGAGAAAATTATTTGAAGAATAAAAATGTTAATTCGCTAAATCAAAAGATATCTCTTAATTCATGGATATTTCTATTAATTGCTTCTTTAATAGGTACTTCACTAGGGGCGTATCTATATACTGAATCCGTGCATATAGCTGGGGCAAATATTGTATCCTTAATTGCAAGTGCCGCCCCTTTATTTGCACTTCCATTAACTTATTTTATTAATAAAGAAAGAATTACAAAATTTGGATTTTTAGGAGTAATTTTAACTATTTCAGGAGTAGTTATTATTTTATTCTAATTATTACTTTAACCTTGTCCATAATATTGTTCAAATAATTTAATTTCATCTGAGATGCTTTTTAATTTAGCTATCTCCTCTTCTGAGGGTGGTTCTTCTTCATAGATATCATAAAGTTTTAATTTAAGATTTTTTCTTACTTGTTTTTCTAATTTATTAATCTTCTGCTTTGTTGCAAAGAATTTTATCAGCTTAAATTTTAGCTTTGTAATTCTCTTTTCCCACTCCTTTGTAAAGTCTCCATCTTGAATTTCTTTTAGTATCTGTTCCATTTTATCCTTAAGAGGTAGTTTTCTGAATCGTATCCCTCTACTCATAGCTCCATATTGACTTGTTTGAGAATGAAAATCTACTTGTTTTATCAACCCAACATCTGCCATCTTCTTATATGTATAAGACATCTCATTACTCATGTACATTTCAATTAATACTGCTTCAGGAGGGTAACCCGCATCAATTAAAGTATAAATACTCGATAATAAAACCCTTCCAAAAGCGGGTCCAAATCCTTGTTCATTAAATAAATCTAATTCAGCTTCTTGTTTGAAGGATAACATTATTGCACCTTTTTTTAATGTACCAATTCCTTTAGCTAAAGCAAGCAAGATTTCTTTTGCGCTTCCAGAAGCATTTTGTTCAATTGCGACGAAACTAAAAAATCCTTCATTTTTGAGAAAATTCTCTCTCACGCCAACACCGATCATTCTAGGGGCAATCAGCAATACATCTACAAACGGAGGGAGTATTAATAGATTAAAACCAACATTATATCCACTCGCAAAAACAATAACTGAATTAGCTCTCAAATAAGGTTTAATACTCTTTTCAAAAATCTCATTCATTATCTCATCAGGGATGAGTATAAAGATTATATCTGATTTTTTCGTAGCTTCTTCAATTGGATAAACTGAAAAATTATCTTTCATAGCAATATTTTTATAATTATCATCAATATTGCCCACAATTATATTTAAACTCGAATCCCTTAAGTTAAGCGCTTGAGCTCTCCCTTGATTTCCATACCCAATAATGCCTATTGTCTTATTTTTTAATAATAATAGATCTCCATCTGTTTCATGAAAAATTTGAACCATACCGATACTACCTCAAAATAAAGCATTAACTCATAATCTATAAAAAGATAAATTATATCTCTTTAAGTAAGTTTATCATAATCTAATCCATTTCTTTCTAATATTTTAATGACAAGGTCTTTAAAGATCGATTCAATATTATAGTTTTCTTTTGAAGATGTTTTACAAAAATCAACTTCATTATGCCTTTTCATGAACCTATCGATTACTAAACCGTCAACCCTCGCTTTTTCGTCCGCAGTTTTTACAAGATCACTCTTAGCTCCAATAACCATCCTTGGGGTATTTACTTGATGATACTCACCAAGTCTTTCATACCACCAATCTAATCTTAGTAACGTTTGAATATCCACTAGATTAAATACCATAAAAATTCCATTAGCCCCATTGATGTAATATGGAAACAATTTTTTGAATTGTTCACGTCCACCAAAATCCCATATACTAATTCGAACAAAAGATTTATCTTCATTAACAACAACAGGAATATCTTTTGTGTAGAATTCAATTCCTAGTGTTTCTTTTGTATTTACATCAAATGTGTCAAAACACAATCTCTTAGCGATACATGTTTTACCGACTCTCTCCTGACCTAGAATGCAAATCTTGAAAATATAAATTGGCCTTTCATTGCTTTCCATCTCAGAAAGTGGTTTTATTTGATTACTCATGAGTATAATTGTATATTTTCAAATTTAAAAAATCTAAATCTAATAATTAAAGATAAAAGTTGGGATTTATAAATTTTGATGATATAAATATAAATCGGTGTTGAATAAGTTTTGAATGAAAAGGATTTATTTCCTGATTATGAACCAAAAACAACTCCAGATACCATCCATGACTATTTAAGAAAGCCAGATTCATTTATTTTTAAGATTATTGAGGAAATTGGCCAACCCAGTCTTAAGAACTTAAAACTCATTTTAGATTATTTTAATAAATATAAGGTAGTAGCAGAAATAAATCCCGGTAGATATCGAAATGGAAATTTAGCATTAGGCGCCGACCAACATCAGTATTACCCCTCAGAAGAGGAGATACTGGTCTCTGAATTAGGGAAAATGATAAACGAGATTATAACCTCTAACTCAAAAAAGGAAATTAATACTTTTAAAGCAAAGGAAGGAATTCCATCTCTAAAAGTAGTATTCACTGAAATTCTTTTCCATCATATAGATGTAATGGGCTCTGGTCGATTTTTCTATGCTGAAAAAAAAAATCTGAAATAGAAATAAGATTATAACTAGTAATATTGTCCTTAACTACTTTCTTATTGAATTAATATTAATCCTTACCGTTTTTAAATATATTTTCCCCTTATTACAAATTTCTACGTAAGAAGGTTGTATATGTTGCCACGAACCATCATTGATTACTTTTACTTGTAGGTTATTAATGGTTGTAAAAGATATGTCCTTAATATGAGAATGACCATATATTAGGTGATTAATTTTGGAAAAATCATATTTATCATCCTCTAAGAACTCTTTTATTTCATCTAAATAGTAATCAGGTTTACTCACATGTTGCCATTTTTTCATTATACGCATATTAGCTTTAATTAAATTAAATTCCAAAATATTCAATTCCGAAAAAACGGCATCCACAGATTCGATTGACTTATTTTTTAACTTAGCTAATTCTTCTTTCATGAGTTTAAATGTAATAGGCTTAATTTTTCTTCCATTCTTAATTATTTCATTCCAGAAATAATCATAAGTTTCTTTTACTTCAAACTTATTATTCGAGATTAATGATTTCCATAATTGCCCTACAAAAAATCGATGTATCTCACTATCGAATTGATAACCATGAGCCATAAAACATCTATAATCGCTATCTAAATTAAGACCTTCAATTTTCACTTGATCAATGGGATTATTTTCAAGTTGCTCTCGTGTATTATACATTAAGAGCATATCCTCATTATTCCATTTTTTTAATAACATAAATTGATAGTATAATTCGTCATTAAACAATTCCTTGAAATTACTATTTCTAAACTTGGTTAAAAATTTCTCTTTTCGACTTTCAAATTTCTTATCATAGTCTCCTGTAACGGGAATTTCATGATTTCCTAATAAAAATACAAGGTTCATTTTCTTTTTAATCTCAAGCAAAAGTGTAAAAATTGCTTGAACTTTTTCCCTATTCAAAAGAGTTCTAGGAAGGTCAGTACATAAATCAATGAAATCCCCTAATATTATAAACGCTTGTAATTCATTTCCAAATTCTCCATTAATAATACGCTTTAAAAATTGAATAAATAAGTCTCTTTCACAATCTAATGAACCCAAATGTACATCTGAAATCACTAAAATTTTTGTTTTATTTTCACCCATTTTCAATTATTCCTTTTATACATAAATTGTCAATATCTATTTATAATAGAATATAATAGAATTATTAAAGAGAATTGTCTAAATATAAAATATATAATTTATTTTAATGGTTTTCTTGATTCAATAATAAAACAAAAAATGATTGAACTTGTACATATAAAAAATAAATATTAATTGGGAGTGAAGATAATATCTTCTGAATTTGAGAAAAATTTGGACAAATATGCCGAAGTAATCATTAAAGTTGGGCTAAATTTACAACCTGGGCAACGTTTACTAATCGGGGCACCCATATTTTCAGATAGTTATGCACCAATTGAATTAGCTCCATTAGTAAGATTAATTGTAGCTAAAGCTTATAAATTAGGTGCTAGATTTGTGGATGTCATGTGGGTTGACTATCAATTACAGCTATTAAGATACAAATATGCCCCTAAGGATTCGTTTGATGAGTTTCCTTCATGGAGAACCAATTTAGTAGGTGATATGGGTAATTCTGGAGATGCAATACTCGTTATATACGCAGAAAACCCTGATTTGCTAATTAATGAAGATTCTGAATTAGTAAATATAACACAACAGACATTTTTCAAGCATATGGCACCTATCATGGATTTAGTTGTACAAAACAAAACGAACTGGGCAGTCATCACTGCTCCTATAGATGGATGGATGGATAAAGTTTTTCCTAATATCTCACCAGATAAGCGGAAAGAAAAATTTTGGGATACAATCTTTCATATTTGCCGTATAAAACATAAAGATCCTGTTTCTGCTTGGCAAGATCATGTAAATCAACTTGCTTCGAGATGTAATTATCTTAACCAAAAGGAATATAAATCATTGAAATTTACTGCAACTGGAACTAATTTAACAATTGGTTTACCAAAAGGGCATATATGGCATAGTGGTTATATGACAAGTCAAAATGGTATCAATTTTGCAGCAAATATACCAACTGAAGAAGTATTTACAATACCTCATAAAGATAAAACTGAAGGTGTTGTAAAAGGTACAAAACCCATTTACTATAGTGGAAGCTTAGTAGAGGATTATACGCTCACATTTTCTGAAGGGAAGATTATAGAAGCAGTTGCTAAAAAGGGTGAAGATTTATTACATAATTTAATTGAAACCGATGAAGGTGCGGGTTATTTAGGGGAAATTGCGCTTGTTCCACATAGCTCACCTATCTCACAATCAGGATTACTCTTCTATAATATTCTCATTGATGAAAATGCTTCAAATCATATTGCTTTAGGTCGAGGGTATAAATTTAGCTTTAAAGGAGGCGAAACTTTATCTGATGAAGAATTTATAATACTAGGGGGAAATACTAGCCTTATTCATATTGATTGTATGTTTGGCTCGAATGAGATGAACGTAGATGGTATATTGAAAAATGGAACCATTGAGCCAATTATGCGTGAGGGAGAATGGGTTTTTGAGGTAAAAAAAGATAAGTAATAATTCAAGTTTTTTTTTGAAATATAAAATTTATTATTAAGAAAAATATTTTATGTCTGATTTTAAAGCTTAAATGTATTTTTATATTAAATTTTGGTTCATTACCTTATTCCAAAATTTATCTCATACATGATTCATGATAAATTGAATAATAGATTTGATAGTATTAATATAGATTACTGATCAATAGTTACATGATCTAGTTATCTGAAATCAAAAATTGATCAATTCTAATTAACTGAATTCACTAGTAAAAAATTTGTTAATTTTTTCCATGAATTTTTTTTGTCGACTGAATTTGATTGATCACATTTATCGGATTCATGATGATCAACCAACACATTTAAATATAAGAAATACTAATTAAAATGTAAATACCTTTAAATAAAATTAATAGAATTTAATAAAAAATTAGTGGAGGAATAAAAAATGGCTGCATTTGCATGGAGTCCACTACGGGCTCTAATGAAGAAAGCTGGAGCTGAAATCGTAAGTCGAGCCGCAGTTGATAAATTAATGGATTATTTAGAAGAATATGCAAAAACCTTAACTGGCTGTGCGCTTGATATTGCCAAACACTCCGGCAGAAAGAAAGTTACTGCTGCAGATATGAAAATCGCTATCGGTTTAATTTAAGTCGTTAATTGCGATTTCAATATTTCCAGCAATTTTTTATTTTTTTTTTTAATTATTTTAAACCTTAATCTTTACCTTTACTATTTTTATGAATGTGTGCTGTTAGTTTTATATAATAGTTTAACAGAATAAATTCATATGGTATTTTTTAAATAAGGTGAAAATTAAAGTTGTTCTTAGACAAATTTAAAGAATCTCCTAAAGATAGACTTATTATTTTATTAACAATAATCGGTTTAGCAATAGTTTTATTGACCTACATACTAATATTCATGCCTATTGAGGCGGCTGTTCCAACTTATGGAATTCTAGATTATGAATTTGCCTGGACTTCTGATAGAGTGGAAACAATCCTCTCAGTATGGGGTTCAGATGGAATAATTAGACAGACGTCCGCAATATATTGGGATTTTTTGTATATTGTTGGATATGTTTCTTTAGCTCTTGGATTAATTTTGCTTGTATTAAGGAGATCAGAAGGAAAAATTCAAACTCTTGGTCTTTATTTTACCCTAGCACCTTTTCTGACGGGGATTTTTGATATAATCGAGAATATTAATTTACTTATAATGCTTGGGACTCCTACAGCCATTTTAAATATAAATCCCCTTATTGCATCAATTAGCGCGTTAATAAAGTTCAGTTTCTTATTTGCATCGATATTTTATTTTGTAGTAGCAATGATTATCCTAGTTATAAATAGAATTCAGAAGCGTGAGAATAAATAATCTTATTTTTTTTAATTTATTACTAAATCTGCTTACTTTCTTTTTTTAAATTCACAAGAAATTTTATACTATTCATGGTATTAAATGCTTGTTGTAATAAATGTGGAAGTACCATGTTAAATAATGACATAGTACGTTCGGATGGTGGTAATTCAACTCAATATCAATGTTCTCAATGTGGATATTGTTATGAATCAGGATTTCGGTATAACACATTAATTAAACAATTCGTAAAATATGTACGATTTAATCCATAAAGGTCTTGTAATAAATAATTTCTTTATTTTATTTGTTAGGATATGTACTAGGACGTAATCTTATAAAACTCAAATTATATATTTGAATTTAACTTAATAATCTACATCAATTGGCAAGAACAAATCATTTAGTAAAACTCGAGGAGATG
>Ga0307444_1000009_pt1 | contig 101043 bp, 96 predicted proteins | sample SalMarSW160340MG_FD_202145 | JGI IMG/M metagenome (GOLD analysis project Ga0307444, IMG submission 202145) | Salt marsh sediment microbial communities from the Plum Island Ecosystem LTER, Massachusetts, United States - SW1603-40 | ecosystem: Environmental > Aquatic > Marine > Intertidal zone >...
TTCGACTTCGACGTCCGTCTGTAAATATTCTACGTCTTCCTCTTTTTTGGCTTAAAAGATATTCGTTCAGCATCTCACTGCAATCATGGATCGACCTACCCATTACTTCAGAGAAGAAAAACACCTTCAGGAAGTCGATATCTGTATATTTCCAATCTCTCGGCTTCTTGTACTTCCAGATGCGAGATGTGATTGCATCGCAAAACTTTTTAAAAAATGTGAGCATATTATCATTAGAAAGAAGTGGTTTAATTCCAACATTCAGAAATGGATTAGGAAATATTTCTTGTATTGGCATACATTAATATTATCACTTCTTTCTTATAAATCTTAAGATAGACTTTCGATGGAACTGAAAAAAAAAGATTAATGATCAAAACTACCTGAAAGGAATTAAATATTAATAAAAGTAAGGTCAACTCAATAGATTTTTAACATCTAGATCCTTTGAGACTGTTATTTATATTTATTTTATTTTTGCTCAATTTTTTATTCTTTCTAAATTAAATTAAGCTTTTCTGTAAGATTAAATTAAATTAATATAATAATAAACGTGTGTGGAGCCAGGTTAAGGATTTGAAAATTCTGGATATTAATCAAAAACAAGGAGAGATCGCTGTTAAAATTGAAAATCTTTACGATTTATGGATTCTTTATAACATTATTAATAAAGATGATGAGGTAACGACTCTAACTCACAGAAGAGTCGTTCTTAAAGAAGGCACTAAAGGTGAACGTAAATTAATGAGATTGAAATTGAAAGTTGAAGATGTTGCTTTTCATGAATTTTCAAATCGGTTAAGAATAAAAGGCAAAATCTTAGAAGGTCCCGAAGATTTTGTAAGTTTTGGAACCTATCATACTTTTAACATAGAAGTACCTCAAAAGTTAACAATATTCAAAGAAAACTGGTTAAAACACGAAGTAACCCGATTGAAAGAAACGTCCAAGTTCGAAACTAACTTTATAATGTTAATTACTGCAATTGAAACAGGTTTAGCAACTTTAGCATTGATTACAAATTTTAGCTATAATAGAATTGCTACTATTAAAAAAAATATCCCTGGTAAAAGATATGAACAAACTTATCGAAATAAAGCTTTAGAGGAATTTTTTAGCGACATACTAAAAGTATTAATTGAAAATATTAAAAATACAAACATAGACTTACTCATTTTTTGTGGACCTGGGAATTCTAAAGAAATTCTTCTTAAATTCCTTCAAAAAAATCCTAATTTTAACTTTAGGGGTAATATTGAAATGGCTCATGCAAGTTCTGGAACTGAAAGTGCAATTAGAGAAACCTTAAAATCAAAAAAGTTAGCAAAACTTAAAAACAAAATCAAAGTTCTTCAAGAAACTGAGATGATCGAAAATATAATGACCCAATTTGCTAACGATGCTGATCTTATTGTTATTGGTCTTGATGAAGTGTTTAGAGCTTCTGAAAGGGGCGCGATCAAACAACTATTAATAGCAGATCTATTAATTAGAGGTTCTTCTAAAAAACACAAGTTAAAAATAGAAGAAATTATATCCAGTGTTGAAAATTCTGGTGGAGAAATAAATATTATGAGTACAGAGAATATCACTGGAGAACAATTGGTAAATTTAGGTTCAATAATAGGAATTTTACGATATAAACTTTAATAGATATGGCTCCTGAAATTATTTATGTGGATGACAAATCAGATATTCCCTTATTTGGTGTTGATTTTTTTGGTATAATTGATAGAGGTACTAATGTTATTGAGGTAAAACCTCTAACCTTATGTAACTTGAAATGCAAATATTGTTTTGTTAGTGCTGGAGATTATGAAACTAATTTTATTGTCGACCCTAACTACTTGCTTGCAAAAATTGAGGAAGTTGTTGAAGCTAAAGGACGATATAAGATTGAAATCCATTTTGCACCTTATGGAGAAATCTTACTTTATCCAAAATTATTCTATTTAATAAAGGAACTTTGGAAAATAAAAGGAATTGAAATAATATCAATGCAAACAAATGGGTTATTACTAAATGAAGAAGTAATTAACCAATTAGAAAAAGTTAAAATATCAAGAATAAATATTAGTTTAAATTCCTTAAACAGAGAAAAAGCTAATTTTTTTTGTGGTTGTGAGAATTATAATATTGACGATCTTACAAACAACATTTTACATTTATTAGATACAAAGATTAATGTACTAATTGCCCCTGTATGGTTTCCCGGAGAAAATGATAACGACATTGAAGATATAATAAAATATATCATAGATTTAAGGAAAATGGGATATTCTAAAAGAAAAATTCAGATTGGTATTCAAAAATATTTGATATATAAAACTGGTAGAAAATTAAAAAAAATCAGACCAAAAAGTTGGGATTATTTCTATAAACAATTATCTAAACTTGAAAAAATTTATAGTATTAAATTAAAATTGGGCCCGCAAGATTTTGGAATTCACAAAAGAATAACTGTAGCATCCTTGAATATAAAAAAAAATGATTTGATAAGACTTGAAATTATATCTAAGGGACGTTGGAAAAGGGAATATATTGGTAAAATTGATAATGATTATGGTATAAAGGTACTCTTAAATAGACCAATCATTCATTCTGAAAAATTTATTCGAAAAGAAATAACAGCAAAAATTATTAAGGCAAATTATAAGGATAATATTTTAACCGCATCCTTTTCAATATAAACTTAAATACAAAAAAAATTATATTAAATCTTTCTCCTCATACTTTTCTTTTGAGAAGAATTCGGTGCAGACTTAGAACAAAGAATTGATGATGACTTAACGAAATTAGAACTCTGTAAACAAAATTATGTAATTTTAATTCAAATCCCCTATTATGTGCATCTCAGTAAGATTCAAAGTTATATAACTGATAAATATGAATGCTTGGGAAATAAAAAAATGCCAGAAATCCCTAAAGTAGACTATAATAAATTTTATGATACTCAAGATGATCAAAAGAAGATGGATAATTATTTATAACATGAACCTCCATTAATCTTTTATCAGAAGGATTTATATTAATCTATAGAATTAAAAAAAAATTTCAAATTATAGGAGATTTAGAAATTTATGAGCCCCATAATTACGCATCAAGATGAACTCGAACTTGCAAAGAGTGAGAAGGAGCTAGTCTCCCAGTTTAAAAAACTGGCTAAAGCACAGAGTGCACTTATTGGTTCTCAAAAAAAATATGCAGAAAATTTAACTAAAGCAAATAATGTTCGAGAGATGGTAAATCGAACTTTTCGAGATGTATTAAAACAGATGCAAACTCTTGCTCGAGAACATAGATCGAATATTAAAGATGAAGAAGTAAACTTATATAAAGAAATAATCCAAAAAAATGACGATTATATTAAAGCTAATAATAAATATTTAAGTGCGATTAAAGATCTTGCTGTTCAAAAAGAATATTTAGTTCAGAAAAAGGAGGAATTTGTCTATGCATTAGCAGAAGTTGCTGATAGAAGAACTGCTGTGATAAAAAAAGCACTAAATGCTGAAAAAGCGAAAAATAAATTAATTGACGGTGATAAGTTAAACATCCTTGACCAACAATTGAATGATGTTCAAAGAGATTTTGATAGAGCTCGAGATATATTACTTAAAAAAATAACTCAATTTACTGAAGTAAGAGATGAAATTAACGCGTTATGGATTAAACTAAAAGATACAATTGTTGAATTAAGCTAGATTCAACTTTTCTTTCCTTTTTTATATTTTAGTCAGAAAAAAATAATAATGCTTAAACTTAAATTTATTAAATAAAAATCTATTAACTTATTAGAAAAAATAAAAAATTACTGGATTTAAAGAGTTAAAATGTGTGCTGAAGAATTTGCAAGCTTCTTAGACAGTACTCGAAAAGCGCCATTGGAGGAAAAGCTAAATGCTTTTGGAGATATTATTGAAAAGATAATGTCAATCGTTCTACGCATCCCCGATTTGGTTGATCAATCACTTGGTTCCGTTAACGATAAAGTATCGAATTTACAAAACCAGATAACTTCATTAAATAGCCAAATTACATCACTTCAATCAAGATCCGGAGCCACCTCAGGAGTAACTGCTCCCGTAGCATCAACTACTGCAACTCCACATGCACTTGGAGGTCCACCCCCACCCCCACCAAGTGGTCCACCTGGCGGTCCACCTGGCGGTCCAAGAGGGCCGGGATCAGCACCTGCACCAAGTCGTCCTGCAAGTCCTGTTTCCTTGAGAGGTGCGATTATGGGCGAACTCAAGGAACTTTTTTCTAAACGCAAAACGCAATCTAGTTAAGGAACGCTGCTAAATAGTTCATTCAATCAATTCTTTTCTTTTTTCATTAAAAAGAACTTTAAATCTTAAACTCGATTCCTAAATCTAAAAATGAATTTTTTATATCTAAGAGATTCTTTAAAAGAATCTGGTTAAGTAAATTTATCAAATTTTAAATTTTATCAATTTTTTTCTATTAATTAAAGAGGAACATTAATTAGAAAATCAAATTGTTGAAGATTAAATACTTTCACTAAAATTTATCAAAAAATTTGAATTCCTCTAGGCTTAAAAAAAATTTCAATTAAAATTAAAAATTTAAAATACATAACTTATTAAATACCAATTTCATTTATTATTGGTTAAACTAATTGGATCTCTTAAAAGAAATATCCTCAACAATTATTATGGTCAGGGTAGCTCATGATCTGCAAAGACAAATTCTTGAAATGACTTCCTTATTGAGAGTCATAAATAATTATTATAAAAAGAAAGAAGTTCTCCAAATTAATATAAAACCACTAATCTTAGCTAAAATCGAAGAACAATTAAAATCACTTAAAAATAATAAAGACAATATCCAAAGTATTCCAACTGTTTTAAACACTTTAAATAGCAAATTTTTAAGTGAAAATAATTTAGTTAAGTTTCCAAGTAGCATTATCCTATTCGAAGCGTGGATGCATTTAGGTACACAAGCACTTTATCCTCGTATTGTACTTCATCTTCAGTTCCCTGGATTTTTAAGGGGTGAAAAGATCAGGAATATCTTTCAATTTATTTTTTCAACCTCACGAGGTTTTGGGTTTCCTATTTACTTTGGTCCCGAATTTTATCATTATAGGTTTAAACTTGCAAAATTTTTTGATCCATTATTAAAATGGGTCTATACAGTATCCCATAGAGCAAATCAAGCTATTGTTTTGGGAAATAAACGCTTAAAATCTAAAAGGCATCATCCGGGAGAATTTGAATCTGTCATTATATCAGAATATAATGATAATGTGTATAAAGGAATCGATACCATTTTACACGGATATTTTAAAAATGAAGCAAAACCATTAGGTAATTATTTTTCATTAGATGAAGTTCTTCAAAATTCTACTTTTTATTATTCTATTGGAGATCATGCCATGAGAATTGAAAAAGACAGTAAGAATATGATCTTGACCCTCCCCTTAATATCCTATCATGATATCATTAAAAATTATGATATTGATTTCTATTCTTATGTTAAAGAGCTACTGAATGTAAATAAATTATTAATCCAAAAAATTAATTTCTACAGAGAAAAAAGAAATAATCTCATTAGCAAATTAAAAAAAACCGACAAATTAAAATTTAGATTTGAAAGATCAAAGCATTCTGCGAAAGAGTTTGCAAGGATATCCCAAAAACTCTCAAAGAAATACCCAATTATAGATAAATATGGTCATTATAGGACATTATTGATAAAAATTAGAGAACTATTATTTACTACCCCTATTTATATGCATGCAATCTATAATCCCAAGGAAGGAGGAAAATTTTTACAAATTTTAAATATAGAAAAAGAAAGTATCGATAAATATGAACAAGAGTCCGCAAATTCAGTTTTATTATCATTTATTAATTATTATGAACAGAAGCATAATTTTAATTTTGAAGAAGAAGAAGTTGTGCATAAATTAGAGAATTTAAGAGATAAAATGGCAAAAATGTGGTTATTCTTTAAAGAAAGAGAGTATAAATTTGCATTAGAAAAATTAAAAGAATTAACAATCCTTTCCTTAGATGACAAGAATTATAAAAAAAAAATCAGTTTACTCTTAGATACCCTTCTTCCAATTATAGCTTTATATGAATTTTTTAATAAACCATTATTTGAATCTGTTTATCCTGAATCTGTTCCTCAAACTAAAAGACCTGGTGCCTATTTTGCCCGTTTTTTAGCTTCAAAATATAATCCTATAGGAACAAAATTAATGAAACTATTTAACAGATTAGCCTTTCAAAATTGGAGTTATCTCATATTAAAAAAAGGAATGAATCATAATGAATTTTTCAATTATATATTAAAATTACCAATATGGAAGCATATACCTGAAAAATTGAAAAAAAGAATATTACAATGAAATTGCTATAAATGTTATTAGAATTTTAAAACTCTAAAAATCCAGGATCATCAAAAATATCTTCAATTTTTCTTTCCTTTTTTATTTTAGTATCACTTTCGGTAAATAAAGATTCTTCATCAGTCCGAACCCCTCGATCTAATTCTTCAGTATCAAGTTTCAATAATGTGTCTTTTTCAAGTCGTTTAAATTCTTCAGCTTTCGCTTTCCAGTCATTTACTTCATCCAAATTAACATTTTCTTCATCTAGCAATATTGCGGCTTTTGTTTTACAAAGATCTGACAAAATAGAGTAGGCTAATGCAAGTTCTCCCCATTCGTGGTCAACTTTCAATTTTTGTATTCTTTTTTCTAATCTCTGTAGTTCTTGATCGGCATAATAGACATCAATAAAATCTCCAAAAGCATCAACGGGTTCTGAAATCGAATTAACTAATACTTCTTTTGTTAAGTCACAATTTCCACATTTCACAGTTGCAAAAGCACCCTTCTTTTTAATATCAGTTACTTTGACGCTTTTTTCACCGCATTCGAGGAAAAATCGGAATCCGATTTACTCATTCTGGGCAGGTGAAAATTTTAGGTACTCTTTTAACCCTTTTTGGTGATACTTGTTTACGTTTTCTTCTTCCCATTAATATCACTACGTAAATATGTAATAAATCTATCTAACATCATTTAGAATAAAGAAAAGGAAAGCTAAAATATTTTTGCTTTTATGTGAAAACATTTCAAGGATTTTAGTAAAATTTTTTAGGAATGGTTAACTATCTCACATACTCTTTTTGACTGAAATATATTAACCGTTTAAAAAAATATGAGTGGATTTTAGGTATGGAACATAATAATTTAACATTGGAAGATGATAAAAACCTTATTGATAATATTCTTGATAATGTAGATATGAGATACATAATTCTTTTCCTATATATCATTAGAAATGATTTATTTAAAGATTTGACCAACGATAATCTTATAGAATCCTTTGAGAGAATATTGGTTTTAGATGATATTTATAAAAGCAACGTTGTAAATTTTTGGGATGAGGAATTTATTGAAATTTATATAGACTTAGGCTTAATTAAAAATATTCGAAGTTTGAGAGAATTCAAACAAAAAGATGATGATTTTATCATTAAGTTAGGTGAGGAAACAATAACTATTGAAAATGACATAATCTCTGTTCCTGATGACACTCTTTTTTTAATAGTAAATAAGAAATTTAAATTTTTAATTAGAAGGAATTTTAACTTAGCTCTTACGAGGTTAAAAGGAGTTCGGTGTGAGAAAAGTAATCTTATTCATTCCTTAATTAAAGAGATTGGTGAACATGATTATACCTTATCGGATGATTTTTATTATATTTTAGATCAATATGGGAACATATATCAAGCAATTAAAATTGAAATTACCATTGAAGGGTTTTATCAAAAGTATAAAGAAATTCAAGAAAAAATTACTAGACATATTAAAATTGTTGAACCCGCATTAAATTTAAAGCTAGTAATAAAAAAAATTAATAACGCTATAGAAGAAAATAAAGACGTTATTCAATATCTTAAAGATGAAAAAGTAGAACTCTCAGAAAAGTTCAATTTTGAAAAAATTGATAAAAGTAATGACATATTTACACAATGGAATTCACAACTGTTGTCAATGTTAAAGTGCAGATTCCAAATTGAACAAATTAATGCTAAACTAATAGATTTAAAAAAATATTATTCAGGTAAAAACAAAAAATATGGTTATTTAGAATTTATCGAAAAAGTGTCTTTTAATCAAGATGGATTAGTAAACCATATTCAAAATTCCTTGATTGAGTTGCGAAAAGAGTTAGTAAAGATTAATGAACAAATTTCTAAAATAAAAGAAAAAGAACTAAAATTATTAAATTTAGATTATGAAAGATTAGTATTAATGAGTAGTGATGAGTAAATTTGAATTGTCCTGCATGTGATATCAAGATGGAAACCTTAGTAGAGGGAATTTTTCAATGTCCTCGATGCAAAAAAATTGTCAAGCAAAGTGACAATAAAACAGAAGCAAAGGGTAAAATTAAAATTGAAGAAGGAATGTTTCAAGAGGGTATGTATTTTCATAAAAACGTAAGTTTGAATAAACAATATGAAATCTGTGAAAAAGGTATCACAATCAATAAAACCGAAAATCGGTTATTCGCAGCATTGATTTGTCATAGCGCCTATCTAAAAGATGAAAAATATGTGAGATTATCTTGGTGGAAAAATTATCAACATGCAGGTATGTTTAAAATTTATGATAAACATGTTTTAAATAACACAATCAATGCTTTGGAAAAAATTGATAGCTCTTTTGATGATATATGGAATTGGAGTGGAAAATATGGCAAACAAAAATCTAAAACAAAAGAAGACTTAGAAAGAGAGAAGAATTTAGAGATTATAAAATATAGGATTCTTGAAAATCGAACTTGTCCTAGATGCCAGAAAAAAATGGATAAAATGAAATCCCATTATGAGTGTCAACACTGTGGAGAAATTGTTATATTGGAAGGATATAACCAACCAATTTTTAATATTTCAACAGAAGATCTCGATTTAAGGTTTCATGCTAATTTTCCAATAAATTATTATTTACCTGTTAGTGGAATAACTCTTAAATGGTTGATGGGGGAGTGGAAAGCATTAGCAATAATATATTCTAAGGATAATCCCAATAAAAAATGGTTAAGGTTCTATTGGTGGGTTCGTGATTTGAGTAATATTTTAAAATATGGACAGAGGGAGATGGGAAATGACACTCAGATGGGGTGGAAAGCTCAGAGAGGTATGTCTTCTCCGAACGTCTATGATAAAAAGCTTGTTAGACCACTAATCAATGCCCTAAAAAATATTTCAAATGAATTACATTGGACCATAAATGAATAGAATATACTAAAAAGTTAGAGAAAATTATGACAGAAGCTCAAGATATAACATGGAAAGGATTATTAAATGAATTTCAAGATGGACTTGAAAAAGCATTAGAAGAATTGCAAAAAAGAGACGTAGAAAATATTCCCGGCGCAAAAGAGGCTTTAATTCAAAGATTAAACAATATAAAGCTTCATTTTCCAAAAAATAATGGAGATCTTTTTTTAAAATCGATTAATGATAAAATTCAAAACGCATTTTTTCCAAACACTAAAAATTTTTCCGAAGCTTTTGAAAAGATTTTAAAATCGAGAACTCATGAACAAGATTTTATCATTAATGAATTATTAAACGGATTTGTAACATCTAAAGCAAAAGCTATAGCATCTGAAACTCAAGGGCCGATAATAGATAGAATGGTTGAGGCGTTTAGCAAGAGAAATGACTTTCATATCGTTGATCATCAATTTTTTGCTATGTTTGGAGATCCAAATAAACCACGTCATTATGTGAAAAAACAACTTGAAGAACTTGTAAATATGTTTGGACTTGTATCCAAAGAACTAGTAATTGAAAAGGATATAAGAAGGAGTGAAGAAAAAGTCTATGTGTTCTATACATTTCCAAGTGAAATTATTGAAATTCTTGAAGAGAAATATTTGATCATTGATGAAGAATTAGGATATGCTTATGTTTCAAATAATTTTGATAGAAATATTTTCATTTGCATGTTTTTAGCAAATATAGCAATTAATAGAGATGATATTGATAAAATTGGAGGATCCTATACAATTAATGGAATCTCTGCAATATTTGCACTAATATTACTGCTTAGTTTTATGCCTAAATTAAGCGTTGATGAAACGAATCCAGTTTTAAATGATCCAAATTTTGACGAAAAAAATATGAGCATTATCCCAAAATCTTGGATGATGAAACATGTGTTAGAACCTTTATTCGAACCACTCATTAAAATCATAGCATATAGGATAGGAGGAGGATTATGGTTATCTAAAATAATAGATTCAGAAATTAATAAAAAGATCCATAATCAAATAAGATTTCTGCTTAAAGATGTTAATAAGTGGATACTGGGAAATTTATGCCGAGTGGAAATACCCATTTTCATTGAGATCTCTAACATTTTTACCGAAATTTTAGTGGGTTACAAGGAAGAATAATATAACTACAAATTGGAGGTATTATGATGAGTTATAAGAAAAGATCTACAAGAACTGTAAAACCGGGGAGAAAAAGAGAAAAATGGACAGACATCTTACCTAGATATTTAACATTTATCAGTCATATGCGTCCAATTCTTAGAGAAACAAGAAGAATTATTATCGATTTAGATGCAGATTTATTGTTAGATACAGAAATCTTGGATAAGATACGTCAAGAAGAAGAAAAGCGAAATATTCGTAAAGTCAGGGCACTTTCAGAATTTTCCGCTATGTATCGATCAAATGTTTATGATATAATTAAAGATTTTATTGTTAAATATCGAGAAAAAATCCCTATAATTGATATTAAGGATTACATTTTAGATTTTCTACATGAATCCGTTAATGCTTTAAATATATTACGTCATATTACGAATCCTGATGAACTTAATTTAGAGAATACTTACTTATATCAGCTAGTGAAATTTATTGAGAGTAGATTATTTCCAAGAGGAGCAAATCTTAAGATCATATATAATAAATTACTCCAACAATCTGTTGACATTTATGAATGTCAACGTCATTTATTACAATCTCATACGTATTATAGAGAAAAGTTGGAGAGTCTAGAATATTTTGAAGTTCCTGGTATATCTCCAAAGGTTTATCAAATTATAAACAATATAACATCACTTTATAACTTAGATCCTAACTTTGGAGAATATCCGGAGAAAAATAACTATGAGATTCCAATGATCTTAAAAAGTGATATCTTTCTGCCATATGTCGATTCGATTGCGAATCCAGAAGAAGAAGCTATAGAAAGAATTGCTGAACGTTTAGGTTTACGCTTAATTGATGGAATATTTTTGGCACCACAAAAGGATTTTGTAGATTTATTGTTAGAAAATAATTTTTTACGAGAGAATAAACAATCTGATGGAACAATAAGATATTATCCACAATTTAGTAATGAAACGCTAGTATTATATTATTTGGCTTTTGCTTCTCAAAGAAGAGGATTTTTATCAAAGGAATTAATTAATTGGATTTCAATGAATTTTTCTTTCTTGATATATATGGGTATCTTGAAATGGAAACTATCTGATGAAAATATATTCTATGCAATCTTTAAAGATTTACAAACAAATGAAAAAGTTCTTCCATATTTAATGAAACTCATATGTTTTCCGAATTATTTAGGATTAGATAAGATGAAAATTAGAGATTCAGTTCAATATCGAAAAGAAATCTTTAATTTCATTGGATCCCAGATCGATAATCTTAAAGCTTTTATTCATGAAATATCATTGTATTGTGAAAAACTTGAAAATAATAATAAAAAAAACTAAAATTAATTATAAAGAATTGAGGAAAAATGAGTAAACCAAGGACTAAAAATGAAGAAAATATTGTATTTGTTGATGATGTTATAAAAGAACGACTTGGAAAGTATGGTGCGGTCTATTTTCCTTCAGATATTAAGGAAACTGTAGAAGATATCTTAGGAAATGAAATTAAAAAAGAAATTTTGGACGATTTTTTTAAAGCTCTAAAAAAGTATGATGAATTTATTAAAAATTTGAAAAATACTAAGCTTAGCCCAAATTTAACAGTACTTCTATATGGACCTCCAGGTACAGGAAAAACTTCCTTAACAAGAGGTTTTGCAAAGAAATATGATATTCCAATTTGTGTTGTAGAATCTGATAGACTTGTATCACCTTTATTAGGCGATACTATTAAAAATATTCGAGGAGTTGTTGAATTAGCAGCAGAAATCGCTAAAGAAAGAGGTGCATTTATTTTATTTTTTGATGAGATAGATGCAATAGGCTCAGAAAGATCCAATATACATGAAGTAGGAGAAATCAAAAGAGCGGTTATTTCCTTTCTACAAGTTATAGATAGAATAAACTATGAGGGTGTACCTCTAGCGATTTTTGGTGCAACAAATCATCAGCATCAGCTAGATTCGGCAATATGGCGCCGGTTTACATTTCATTTTAAATTTGATTTCCCAAATTTTCGTTTAAGAAAAAAAATTATTGAATCTTTCATGGAAAAACTAAAAAATGCAAAAATTGGTGTTGATGACTTGATTTTTACGAACTTAAATAATGAATATAAAGAAATTTTAGCAATAACAAAAGAACTAGAAACGAAATTAGGACACACTATTTCTGAATTTGATGATAATATTTTTTTAGAGGAATTGAGTAAAAAAAATAAATTAATAGGGCTTCTAGGATTAACATATGGTTATTCTGGTTCTGATATTGAAAGGGGGACGAGAGTTGCTTTATTTAAGGCAATTAACACAGGGCTTTTAACTTATGATATATTTTATGATTCCATAAAATTAGTTGGTGGTACCGCTATTCATGTTGAGCGACAAGATATTTTAAGTGAAGCAAGACAAATTAAAACTTATATGAGCAGAAATGAGGGAAAAAAAGAAAAGACATTAGGTCCTCCTGAAATATAAATAAAATATAATTAATTATATTACAATTTATTTCTTTAAAATTATGAATAACAACCAATTATTCGATCTAGATAAAATTAAGAAATTAACTCTTCCTATCGAAGAACTCCAAATAAAATTGAATGAATTAACTCAGACCTCTAATTATGTTTTAAAAAATATTCAAACTATTGAAAGAGACTTTAAAGATAAAAATTTACTTTTCCAAATAGAAACCGTCGAAGAATTATTAAAAAAGATCAATATCAAATTGAACAAAATATCAAGAACTAATCTTAGTAAATTTCTAGATTTACAGGATCGATTAATTAGAAAATATAAAGAAAAATTTAAAGATAATTTGAAAAGTTTAAACCTAAATGAAGAATTGACAAAATCAATAGGATTATCTCTAATTGAAGATAAAAAGATTAGTAAAATCATCAATTTTGTGTCTTTTATTCCTTCAATTGAAATTCCAGAATGGTTAGATCTCTTGGATTCCTTAAAATACAATACAATTTTTCTGAAATCGGTAAAAAAAATAAGAAATTATTATCAAGAATTACTAAAAGTAAGACTTGATATAGAATTGAAAAAAGTCCCTAAGGATACAGATCCAATATTAATAAAAGAATATAAAAATTATTTCGAAAAGACTCCCACTTTAACATTTGACAATTTCATGGGAATAATAGAGAGTCAATTAACTCAGCAAGAAATATCCGTCAAAAAAGGTGTTATTAAAAAGGTTAGAGAGAAAGAAGAATTAGAAAAACTAAAAAAGAAACAAGAAGAACAAAAGGAAACATATGAAAATTATTTAAAGCTTTCTGATAGCGAATTTAAACGAATGAGGCGGAAGAAACGCAGAGAAAAATTGACAGAAATCTCCCCAGAATCTAAAGGAAAAAAAGATATTGAACTAACTGATGAGGTTTCTGAAAAAATTGAGAAATTTAAATCTCAGCTTGAGAAAAGTTTTGATGAAAAATATATGATTCAAAAAGATGAAGATAAAGATCCTCTTGATTTAATTAGAGAAAGAAAGAAAAGAAAAGAAAAAGAGTACAAGAACTATAAAGACCATTTTGAAAAACCATAATTAAAATGAAAAAGGTATTAATTATTCAAAAAGATAATTTTATTATATCCATTGGCTCAAAAGATGTTCCAATTAAAGATAAATTTACATTAATTAATGGAAAAATAAAAAAGAATCTATTAAATAAATATAAAAATAATTTGTATCTTGAAATTTCTGAAAATTTAAATAAAATTCCTATAGAAAAATATATTGGGTTTTTACAGGAAGGATCTGGAGAATTTCATGAATTACAGAAATCCAGAAGACTAATAAATTTTATACACGAATATCGTAAAATAGTTTCTAGTAATATACTCCTCTTTTCTCAATATAATGAAGTTGTAGATAATTTAATTTTAATCCTCAGATACAATATGCTTTTAAAAAAAAAGGAATCTCTATTAAAAGAATTAGAATTAACAAAACAGTATAAAAAATCAAGTGAAATTACCGCTAGTACTGATTTAGTAAAAAAATTGAATGAATCCTTGACTATAAATAAAAAAAAATTAAAGTTTTTAGAGGAAGATTATTTTCAGCGGAAAAACCAAGTTGATCAGATTAAAAAAACAATAAGTGAATATAATTCAAAAATTCAAGAATTAACTAAACAAAAAAAACAATATTTTAGTCAAATTAATAAAATCACACGAGAAATGACTGGAGACACCCCAGAACCAAAAAAGGAATTAAATAATAATATCACAGAGTCTGGCACCAAGATAACAAATGCAGAGAAAATAAAAAATTTTCAAAAGAAAGCAAAAGAGATTCAGTTTGAAATTACTAAAATAAAGTCTAAAAAAAGTCAAACTCAATTTAAACTAGAAGAACTAACCGTTGTTTTTGAAATATATAAAAAAGATTATCAAGAATTGGTAGAGTTGATAAATAATGAGGAAAAAAGAATAATTGATCTTCAATCTGAACTTAAAAATATAATTAAAGATGAAGGAAATACATTTGTTCAAGATCTTGATTTAATTGATTTGAAATCATTTAAACCCTCACAAGAAATTAAAGATGATTTAAAAAAAACGGAAACTGAATTAAATAAAATAATCCTTCCAAAAGATTTCAATACCCCTCAGAATCCTAATGATTTATCTCCTATCACTAAAAAACTAAAGGAATTAGATGAAAAAATAAAAAACCAAGAATCAAAAATTATGATCACAATAAATGAAAAAGATATTTTAGAATCCTTTGAAGAATTTAGAAGATTGGAGAACAACCTTTACGAGATCGAATCTTTGGTAAATAAATTTTTATCAGAAATAAACATAAAGTCTCAGCTTAGAATTATTGTAAATGATGATAATAAGTACTTCTTTATTGAGATTACATTCATAAGAAATGATAAAGAAAAAGTTAATTTTGATGGGTTAACTACTCCTGAAAAAATATTTTTCATTATGGCATTTTATATCTCAATTAAACTTAATATTAAAATAGAAAATATTATTTTTTCAAATGTATCAATCTTAAGCATTTATGATAAAGCAGGTTCCATTTATAGAACAATCAGAAAAATTTTACCAATTTTTGAAATGGAGGATAAATTATCAAGGTTTAATTTAATCTTTATCATTTCAAATTTAGAATTAAAAAGAGAAATTAAAAATTTAAAAATTTATACTATACAAGAGAGCTGATTTTGTTGTCAACGGTAAAAAACAATTTTAATGAAATAATAAAAAATATTACAAAACTTATTTTAACGAATCCTCAAAAAATTGTTAGGGAAGAAGATCTTAAAAATTTAAGTAAAAATTTTGATTTTGAACAAATTATGAGTGAGGTTTATTTGAATTTAAGAAATGTAGGATTTGAGCTTATAAGAACAAAATTCATTGAACAAAAATATTATATTTTGACTTCTGATGGCAAAGATGATAATATTACACCATCTCAGTATGGTATTTTAGCCCTAATAATAGCTTTAAGTAAGGAAGTTGATGAAAATATAAAAATTGATGATTTGAAAGAAATTTTTGTCGAATTATGGGATACAGATATCCAATTTCTAATCAATAATGATTATTTAAGAAAGTTTGACGATTTAGGACTAATTAAAGTTACACCATTAGGGAAAGCGATTATGAAAAATATCATCAAGGATTTACAATTAAAAAATATACTTAATGTATTTGAAAATGAATGAAATCAAAAAATTTAAAAAAATAAAAAAAAGTTATTCTTCAGGTGGACTTTCTAAATCCATTTTAAATTGTTCAAATATCTTTTTAACACGATCTGCTGAAGGCCCTGTTCCTCTTACTTCATTTTCATCAACTATAATTTTGCCATTTAATATTGAAATGATATTTTGATCTTCAATATAATTAACATGCCCTTTTGAAAATATGGTTGCGATCCGTTCCGCGAGTGCAACCATTGGAAAAGGTTCTTCTTCTAAACTCACATAATTATAAAATCTACTTCTAATAAACAATTTTGGAAATGGTTTGTTTTTTTCATTTTTTGCATTCACGAGAATCAGATTTGAATCCTCAGAAACTCCTTTTAATTGTCCAACAAAGAATTTTTCTTTATCAAGATAAACTTTAACAATCTTATCAATTAGCATGCCTAATTCTGTATTGTATTGCCTTATTGACATAATACTTCAGAACTTTCGTAGTTAATATTATAATTATATTCTTTTGTTTTTATTCTTAATTTAACTAATTTAAAATACAATTTATAAGTTTGGAGATATTCTCTCCAGTTGTAGCACTTGTAATGAAAATTTTAATGTTTGGATTAATCTCATTTGCATCTTTTATCATATCTTCAATATTCACATCTATAACATCCTTTAAATCGATTTTATTGATGACTGCTATATCTGAATATTTAAATAGCATTGGATGTTTTCGAATAACCCATGGACCTTCAGTGATAGAGACTATTACAATCCTTTTCTCAGTACCTAACATAAAATCAGAAGGGCAAATTAGATTACCCACGTTTTCTATGAAAAGAATACTAACTTCATCTAAATCATAATTTTTTAAAACTTGAGAGATGTGATATGAATTAAGGGCACATTCCTTCCCCGTGTTGATCTGGATTGTTGGAACACCATATTTTTCAATTCTATCAGCGTCTATTCGAGTAGCAACATCACCATTAATAACTAAAATTCCATATTCTTTTGCAATTCTTTCTACTACAGATTCAATAATCGCTGTTTTACCTGCACCAATAGCACCTACAAAATCGAAAGCTCTTACATTTTTATTTTTTAGAAATTGTTTATTTTGTTCTGCTAATCTATCGTTATTTTTAATTAAATCTTCATTCAATTCTATGATTCGTGACGTTTTTTTTTCAGACATCTTAAATATTCAATTGCTCTTTTGAATTTAATAGAATATAAAAATAAAGACTTATTCCTTGATAATTTTTATGAATTAGAATGGAATATATGGATCAGTTTTTATCTTATGGGAAATTGATACTTATAAACAATATAAGCTCCTAAAATTCCTCCTAATTCCGGTAAGTAAAATACGATATAAGCAGGGTCATACCAAACAAATAATAAAACAGGAAATAGCCTTAGTATTATTATAATTAACAAAAGAGACCTTCCATTCATTCTAACTGGAAGGAAATACATAAACGCAGTAATTTTTTTATTCATAATTGGAAACAATGAATAGGATAATAACCCTAATATTCCCCCCCACGCTAATCCAATATAAAGAATAGAAGAATTTAAGGGATATATTAATATTAATGAAATTCTCAATAAAATATAGAATAGCGCCGTAAAAAGACTGCATACAACATACAATTTTATTAAAAATTTTGTCCCAAGACTCATTTCAATATTTCTAGCCATAAAATATAAAATAAATAGCATAATAAATAAGAAGAATAAACTTATCACATCACCAGAACTAACAAAAAGACTAGTAAAAAAAGTATAGTATGTGAATTTATTCACTAATCCATATAAACTTAAATAGAAATATTCCGGTATATAATTATACGCAAAAACCAAACCAACAATGGAGAATATTATAATCAAAATAAATAAGCTTTTAGTACCTTGATATTGTGAATGCTTTTCATAAGTTTGCTTATAACTCCTTAATGTTCTTTCTCTTTGCTTTTCTTGTCTTTTTAAATATCTTTTTAAAGGTTTAGGTTCTTTATCTAAATAAACACGTGATTGGGACTTTATTGTTTCAGTATCTTCGTATCGTCTTTTAGGTTCTTTCTGAGTAGTAGGAACAAGTGGTACATGTTTTAGCTCAAATGTACACTCGTGATTTTCAGGTAAACGATGCTTTTTACAAAAAGTTCCCCCACAATATTTACATATGAATGGTAAATAACTAATTTGATTTCCACAAAATTCGCAATATGTCAGCCTAGTTCACCAAGAAAGCACTAAATTAATTCAAAATCTTCTATTAAGAATTAAAAAGTTAATTATTTTAAATTATCATCCTTCATAATTTTTACTTTTCATTTTTTTCATTAAATCATGAAAGATCTAAAATTTACTAAAAAATTTTTCTCTTAAAAATCGACTTCTATTTTACATTCATATTATATATGGACTAGTAGGTAAATAAATGAACAAATAAGTTGTTATTAATAGCACTAATAATAAACCGCAGAGCATAATATATACTTTTTTATTCCATTTCCATATATTTTGTCCATCAAGGATGCCAATAGGAATCATATTAAAGGTCCCTAGCATGAAATTTAAATTCGCCGCATAACATATAAACAAGTTAAGTGGATAAGTTGGGATTATAAAAGAAATTATGAAAAGGATAGTACCATATACAAGATTAACTGTAGGTCCAGCTGCTTTACATAAACCAGTAGTTCTATCAATTGTACTTAAACCTAAAACAACTACAGCACCCGGTAAAGCTAATGAGGGGAAAGTTGAACCGCTTGATATTAACGAATATAGCCCAAATACTACCCCGGTAACTGTTAATAACATTCCAAAAGTTAACAATCTAAATTTTGTTTGAAGTTTAAAATGAACTGCTACTTGCCTATGCCCTAATTCATGAAAGAGAAAAGCTGTAGCATAAAAACCTGCTAACATAAAAATTGTCCATCCGTATCCCATAATAATTAATTGTTGGTTGAAGAAAGTTAATAAACCAATAAAAAAAATCAGAGAAACACCAACTATAAAATGAAATAGTTCTGATTTATGAGCCAATAAGATTCCTTTGAATTTAATACCTGAATCAGGATCAAATGCGTCTATAGGGATTTGACTTTCTTGGCGATACCAAGTATATGATCCATCTGTAGTACCTCTTATGACTCCTGGGGTGTCTGTTTGTTGATATGTTTGTTCATGAGATACATGTATTACTTGAGGAGGCGGAACATAAGTTTGAGGCTCTGATGGTGATTGTTCTAACCTTAAACTTTCGATTATAACATTGCAATCATGATTTATAGGCTCTTTATGTCTTGCACAATAATAATATCCACACTTATTGCATTTAAAGAGGTCTCCAATTATTTCTTCACCACAATGAGCACAATTTGCCATAATTACGATCTAAAATGAGTTATTTAATTTATCAAAAGAATTATGTTTTAATAAATTATAAAATTAAAGATTTAAAATTTTATTTAGAATTCTATTTCTTAATGATATACTTGAGATCTTAAATTATCTCTCCTAAGGTGTATTAATGTTAAATTAAGAAAATTATATTAAACTGTAATATACTAATTAATTAATATTAAAGATTTCATAAGTGTATATTATGAGTGAAGATGAAAATGAAAATGAAATGTCATTAGATGAGGAGCGTAAGAAATTAAAAGATTTAGGTGTCACTAGTACATGGGATATTTTAACTACTGGAGAAAAGAAAAAGAAAAAGCCTGAAGACGAGGATAAACCAGCCTTTAGGGGATTCAAATGATGTCTTTGATACTTCCTAATCTTTTCTAAATAAGATAGTAGCCTTTCTTTTAAATTAAGACATTTAACTACTATAGAATATTATTTCAATTTGATGTTATTTTGTCTAAACCTGTTTCAATAATTGCTCCTTATGTGAAGGAGCAATAATTATGAGTTCGATGGTTTTGGGAGATTTTTTTCTGGTGAAAAAGATAATTTTAAAAGATAATTGTGCAATTGGAGCATTCAATGTAATATTTCCTGGAAATATCGTGGAAAAAGGAATTTTTCTAAGAATGGGAAGTTATACAAAAATAAATCAATATTTAGAGATGAATTATATACCTTTTGGTCAACATGCAAAAAAATGCAAAAATAATGATAATATTTTAAATTAAACAAAAAATAATTAAAGTTCATAATATTAAATTTAAATATTATCAAAAGAGTTAGGGAAGCGAATAATGGGTTTTAAGGTATATTGTCCAACTTGTGAACAGATCGTAACCCTACGAAGAAAGAATTTTGACCATATTTATCACGAAGTGTTATGTTTCATGGTAATATTAACTTTAGGTCTTGGATTTATCATCTATTATATTTTGAAATATTCAAAAAGGCCTAATACGTGCCCAAATTGTGAATCTGAGTTTGATTTAAAGAATCTTCCAACAAAAATGGCTAACATCAATCAACCTCTCGGATCTGGAAGTAGATTTACCCTACTTTAGTTTTCATTATTTTGTTGCATCTTGGACAGGTTTTATCATCATCAGTGAGTTCTTTTTTCATTAAAGTTTTTTGATATTTACATTTTGAATTTGGACAAACAAGTGTATATTTTGTTAATTGAATTGATTGTTTTTCAAGAAGTTTTTCTGGCGTATCTTCACTTTTACTTTTTTTCTCTTGAATGGGTGATTTCTTTTTTTTTTTTGATTTTTTTATATCATCTTCTGACTTGAGCCATTTGTCTAAACCCATTCGAACTCACTTTAAAAATTTCTTGTTTTAATAATAATGAAGACTTAAGATATACAATTTAATAATTGCTTCTTATAAATTAAACCTAATAAAAAAAAAAGAGAAAAAAATAAAAATTTACGTATTAGTATTTGATTACTAATATACTTGAACCTTACCTGCGATAAGCCTCTTTCTTAAATCAAAAAAACTTTCCTTGCTTAGTTTTTCATTTGATACTTCAGCTGCGATTTTCTTTACTGAATCAAAGCTTACATTATCAGCAGGAATTAATTCGATTGAATTAACCCAAGGATTAGTTATCTCCCTTCCAATCTGAGATAACAGTTTAACATGGACCTCTAAAATATCTCCTTGACCTCTTTTAATGATCTCTCTTGCCATCTCTGTACTTAACACGTTATATAGTTTTCCTACATGATTAATCGGATTCTTTCCACAAACAGCTTCTAGGCTCATTGGTCTACATGGAGTAATAAGCCCATTAGATCTATTACCACGTCCAACTTCTCCATCATCACCCGCTTCAGCAGATGTGCCTGTAATGGTCAAATATATTAACCCTTTTTCGATATTATCAGCTACATTTACTTGGCACGTTACATCACGATCTGGGATAATATCAGCAGCTAAATCTAAGACTGCTTCTTTGATTTGATTAGTATAACTTACATATTCACTGATATCATTGATATACTTACTTACCATTGCTGCTGCGACAGTAATTCCAACTTCATTATCAATTCTCTCAACCATTACCTTAATATCTTCTCCCGAAGCCTTACATTTATCTTTGAATTTATCCGAATTGATCAGTCTTTCAGCTTCTAAAGTTATTTTTTCAACATCCGAAAAAGGAGCATATCCAACTCCAAAACTGGTATCATTAGCAAGTGGAACTTCTTCAGTATGATGAGATTCATCAAAAACTCCCGTTAAATCTATTGATCCTGGCCGAACTGCATAATCGAATTGAATATCTCTATTTAAATCAAGGTTTCTAAAAATCTCAGAAAGCACTTTACGTTGAGTTTCTATACAAATAGTTGGAATAGGAATATATTCGAGCTTATGTGTATTATCACCGCACTCTATAAGGATCTGATTTATTGCTCGACCAACAATTAGAAAATATTGTGGTTGGATGATCTGACCTCCACCATATTTTGGTCTTGCGGTACCTCCGACAAGAGCTGCCTTATCGACATTATGATGATATACCCTATCGAAATTCTCAAGATAATAAACACATAAGGCTCTGGAGCAAGCATCGGCAACAGCATCGCAAACAGTATCGGGATGTCCAATACCTTTCCTTTCAACGAGTTCTGGGAATTCGCTTTTTTCTATTGGTTTAAAATTGGCCGCTGTTATCTTCAACATTTCATTTAACCAACTTTTTAATTATATAAATAGTTCTTTTAAATATGTTTTTAAATTAATTATCAGTTAAATTCATTATTAAATGGTAAATACTGTACTTGCACTTTATAAATGTGAATATTTATTAAACATTTATTAACTCATAATATGCATAAGACGAATACGTTGATGAAATCGAAATATGAAAAATTTGCCCCCCCTAAGCGAAATAAAAAGTCTAAGAAAGAAATTAAATATAAGTCAAAAAGATCTTGCCCTCGAATTAAACTTGACACAATCCACTATCTCAAGAATTGAAAGTGGTTTGATTGATCCTCCTTATACTAAATTTAAGATGATATATGAACATTTAGAGGAAGAAAAGAGTAAACGTAAAAAATCTAAAAGGTATGCTAAAGATATAATGACTCTTGACATTAAGTATATTAAACCGGATTCATCTATAAGAGAAGCTGTTGAATTAATGAATGAACTTGGTATATCACAACTTCCTATTATTGAAAATAAACATAACTATGGAAGTTTAACATCAAAAAAAATACAGAAATACATCACAGATAATCCACAAATTATCAGTATGGATGTTTCGCTTATAAAAGAATTGCCATTTCCAGAAATTGATAAGAATTGGAATGTGAAGGATATATCTGATTTACTCTTGAAGTATTCTGCTGTTTTGGTGAAAGAAAATAATGAATATATTGGAATAATTACTGACTCAGATCTTCTTAGATTATCAAATAAAAAATAAGAAAGTTCAAAACTTTAACTATTTTTTAAGATAAAAGCAATATATTAGTGAATTTATATTACTTAATAGAAAAAAGAATAATTTTTTTATACAATATCGTTTTTTAAAAGATTAGATTTGACGATTGAAAAGACACTTCAAAGGATTGATGGTTTATTAAAGAAAGCTAATTACGAAACATTAGCATTGGGAAATTTCGCGGAAAAAAAAACTAAATTCTGTTTTGATCTTTTAGTTAAAAAGGATGATATGGTATTTAGCGTAAAAATTTTTCCAAACATTGACAATTTACACTCAGATATTATTCATGATCTAAAATCTTTAGCCTTGATCCTCAAATCAAAACCCTTATTAATTGGAATCAGAAATCGGTATCAAAAATTAGAAGATAACACCATCTATGTAAGAGAAGGCTTACCCTTTATTACCCTTCATACGCTTGAGAATCTCCTTAATGAACAATACCCGCATGTCTTGGCGAGAAGAGGTGGGGGAGTTGTATTCTTAGATGGGGTATTAATGAAAACATTGAGAGAAAAGCATTCAATAACACGAAAAGAACTTTCAGAAATCTTAGGAGTGACTAAACGAACAATTTGTTCTTATGAGAATGAATCTATGAGACCTTCTGAAAAAATCGCTGAAAAAATATCGGAGATCTTGGACAATAATGATCTATTTAAAAAAATCAATGTTTTTGGATGGACTATTAAAGATAACATTGATGAAAAAGAAATCTTAGAAAAAAAAGAGTTAAGTGAATTTGAATCTCGTGTTCAAGATATAGTAAAAGATATTGGACTTTCTTCATATTGGTATAAAAAAGGATCTATTCCTTTCAAATTATCTTTATACTCCCACTCTGATAAAATTAAGTTAGATGGCTTTTATCCTCTATTTTCTAGTATAACCGAAGAGCAAGATAAAATTAATGAAATGAGTTTTAAATGTTTAAGGATGTTTACAGAGTTATTCCATAAAACTTCACTACTTATAATAGATAACAATATTAAAATTCCTGAGCCGTTTAAAAAAGCAAAAATTCCTATTGTTAAAATTAAAAATTTAGAGAAAGTTGATGACGAAGAAGAATTCATTGAACTTGTCCAAGATTCATGATGATAAAAGAGAACTAATATGTGGGATAGACGAGGCTGGTAGAATTTAATTCAATTCGAATTAAGTGTTAATAGGCTCTGTCTTAGGTCCCATGGTTTTATGTGGAATTTGTTTCGATAAATCAAAAATTAACTTTATATCTGAAATTGGAGTAAAGGACTCAAAGAAACTATCTTCTAAAAAGAGGAGTGAATTAGCTAAACTTTTGAAAAATAACTGTTATTCTCATAAAATCATTGTAGTTGGACCCCAGGAGATTGACGAAAGAGAAATTAAAAAAGTTACATTGAATCGACTTGAAGAATTAAAAATGGCAGAAATTGTAAACGAATTAAAGCCCGATATTATTTATATAGATGCTGCTGATGTTAATGAAGAAAGATTTGGAAATTCTATTAAAAATTTATTAGATTACAAACCTAAAGAAATAATCTCTAAACATAAAGCAGATGATCTATTTCCCATAGTATCAGCGGGATCTATTGTAGCCAAAAACAAAAGAGACACCTTAATTATTGAAACCCATAAAAAATATGGGGATTTTGGGTCTGGTTATCCTTCTGATATCAGAACAATAAATTTTCTAAGAGATTATGTAAAGAAATATAAAAAACCACCAAAAATTGCTAGGAAATCTTGGGAGACTACAAAAAAAATTATAGAAGAAGAAGTATCAACAAAGAAGATAACTGAATTCCTCAATTAATTACTTTTTTTAACCACTAAGATAATATGGTTGGCAGCATATTTGTGTATATTTATACTTTCTATGATAGTATATCCTGCTTTTTCAAGAATCTTTTTCTCTTGTTCATAAATTTGTTCAGATTTTTGAAGACTATCAATTGATTGAGATTTAATTGCTATAATGAGTAAACCATTATTCTTTAGGTAATAATTACTATTCGATAAGGCAATTTCAGCTTGATGTGGTTGTGCTACATCTTGATAAATTAAATCTATATCTGTAAAAATATATTTAGCATATTCTTCTGGGAAGCGAGCATCTCCTAATATTGGAATAATATTTGTTCTATCTGATGAATTTTGGATTAGTTGTCTCATACTTCTTTCAGCGAATTCTACACCATAAATAATTCCTGTAGTCATGATGTCTGAAAGGTGAGATATAGATGTACCCGAAGATGCTCCTAAATATAAACATTTTAAATTTTCAGCTAAAAAGTTAGTAATAGGATTTTCTAAAATTAAGGCAGCTATTTTACTTCTATATGGATCCCATTCTCTATACTCTGTACCTCTATGACTTATTAACCTCTCTCCGTATATTCTTTTTCCTACAACAGCATTTTTAGTGTAGAGTTTTAATTTTTCTTGAGGTCCAGAAATGAATACATCATTAAACTTAGGATGGTTTCTAATTTCTATTTTAGACATTTTTTAATATTTCTTACCTTATTTTCTTTTTCTTGTTGATGTCTTTTTTTTACTCTTTACTGGTTGAGTTTTTTTAGGTGGTGTAGGATATTTTTCCTCAATCTCTTTTATCTTTTCTTCAATTTCTTTTGATAATAGATTCCCTATAAATTCACCATTAAAATAATCAACTTTGGCAGCAACTCCAATTTTCCCTGCAACAATACGAGCAATTTTCCCTCGGTGATAAGGTTTTGCGGACCTTATTTGATTCCATTGAAAGATTAAGCCATGTTTGGGTCGCTTTTCACCAGTTTTAAGAAAACGATATAATGCTTTTTCAGCTCCTAATAATTGAATTCTAGATGCTGGCATATAGGCTAATTTCTGTAATGCTCCCGCTTTCGCTATTAATTTTGCCCCTATTAAAGGACCGATCAAAGTATTAATATTTGGAGCAGTTTTTTCCATTAAAACTTCTAAATAATTCTCTAATTCTTGTCGATATGCATCCAAGGAAATTATTTCATGCGCATAATTTTGGATTATAGATAGATCGATGTTTGCTCCCATCGAACTAAGGGCGTACTGTTCTAAAATTTTAATTTTACTTTCATTTATAACAAAATTCTTTTTTATGTTATCAATTGTAAAATTCTCTCTTGAACCTAATGTTGATATTAATCTTGCTAATATAATATTATCTTCAATGATTTTATCAGTCAATTCCGGAAAATGCAAACCGTACCATTCTCTAAGGTGACTTGAAAATAAGCTAATTGATTTCTTTATCACATCAAGGATTGTAATAGTTTGAGTGATTATATTATCGGAATGTCCACTAGCTTGACTTACTTTTCTTCTTGTTAATTCATCACTTACTTTCTTATAAAGTGAAAGCACTTCTTCACTTGTTTTATTTATCCCAATTTTTTTTAAATTAACTTCTAAATTTAAACGAAAATTTTTAAGTTCTACTAAGTTTTTTTTAAAAACGGTATTATATCCTAATTTTTCTGAAGTTAGTGATTCTAAATTTTTATTATCAAATAAGAATTCATTAAAACCAGAATTTTTTAATTCTAATAAAAAATCCTCAAACACTTTTTGAATAAGATTATTATTTAGAGTATCATAAAATTCGATGATTTTCTGATAATCATCATCGAAATCAATGAAGTTTAAGATGTTTCCAGCCTCATCAAAGGCAAAAATTCCAATTAAAGTATCTGCTATGAAAGACTTCATTTTGATTGGCTAATTTATAGTTATTTTTCCTTCATCAATAATTATTATAAAACTATAATCATTATTTTCTTTTAAAAAATGCTAGAAGTTAATCTTTCTGGTTTAAAATTAAAATCTCCTATAATTTTAGCTTCAGGAATTTTAGGGGTTTCTTTTTCTTCAATGAAAAGAATAATTGATGCTGGAGCTGGTGCTGTCACTACAAAATCTATAGGACCAAAACCGAGAAAAGGATATAAGAATCCATCTATAATTGAGATATCTCCTGGGACCTTTATGAATAGTGTTGGTTTAGGTAATCCCGGAATCAAAAGCTTTATCTCAGAAATAAAAGAAATAAAAAAACATAATATTCCCTTGATTGTGAGTGTTTTTGGTAATTCTAATAAGGAATATCTTGAGGTTGCGACTAAAGCTGAAAATGCTGGAGCTGATGCAATTGAGATTAATATTTCTTGTCCTCATGCTGAAGTATCTTCTATAGGCATTGATAAAGATTTAACTTATGAGATTGTCAAATTTCTAAAAGAAAATCTTACACACCCTCTTTTTGTAAAATTGAATCCCAATGTAACAAATATAGTAGAAATTGCCCTAGCAGCGGAGAAAGGTGGTGCTGACGGAGTAGTTGCTATAAATACTCTAGCAGCATTGAAAATAGATGTTAATATTAAACGACCCATCTTATCTCATGGGAGTGGTGGGCTTTCTGGGAAGGCAATTCATCCGATAGCTATAAAAAAAGTATATGATTTATATAAAGCCGTGAAAGTTCCTATAATTGGATGTGGAGGGATAGATTCATGGCAAGATGTTGTAGAATTCTTTTTAGTTGGAGCTTCAGCAGTACAAATAGGTACGGCATTATATAAAACAACCGAAATTATTACTCAAATTAATCATGGAATAACTCAATATCTGAAAGATAATGATTATTCATCTATTAATGATTTAAAAGGATTATCTCATCAGTTTAAAACTCAAGAGGTACCAGATTTTGACTGAAAATACAATAAAGACAGTGAAAGTACAGAACATTATTGATGAATGTAAGGATGTTAAATCACTTGTTTTTAATATGAAAATTAACAAGAATGATAATTACATTATTCCTAAACCCGGACAATTTGTTATGGTATGGGTGCCTGGTATAGATGAAGTTCCAATGTCCCTCTCTGGATGTGAAAATAATGGTCATTGGGCAATTACAGTAAAAAATGTCGGAGAATGTACAAATGCTATGTATAATTTAAACATTGGAGATTATATTGGAGTAAGAGGGCCGTTAGGGAATTATTTTAAACTTCCAAATGAAAGTTCAAAGAAAATCTTCTTAATTGGTGGCGGAATAGGTATGGCTCCCCTAAAATTCCTCTCAGCCCAGCTTTCTAAAAGACTTGTGAAACATACGATCATAGAGGGAGCAAAAAATGATAATAGTCTTATGTTTACAGACTATTTTAGAGAATCTTCAAAAAATTCTCATGAAGTTCATTATTGTACTGATGATGGAAGTTCTGGAATTAAAGGATTTGCCTCTGATGTTTTTGCAGAATTTCTAAATGAATATACTGAAAAAGATCGTTCAAATCTAATTGTCTATTCCTGTGGTCCAGAAATTATGTTATATAAATTATTTCAAATATGTCAAAAATATAAAATTGAATTTTATGCAAGCCTTGAGAGATATATGAGATGTGGCTGCGGTTTATGCGGTTTATGTGTATTAGATCCACTAGGACTACTGGTTTGTAAAGATGGACCAATATTTAGTTCAGAAACTTTAAAAAATGTTCAAGATTTTGGAAAATATCAGAGAGATCTTACTGGTAAAAAAGTTAGTATTGATTAAATAAGTATCTTAATTAAAGGGTTTAAAACACAAATTATTAACTTTATGCCTAACTATATTATTTGAGATAAATGTCAACTAGAGAGCAAATTAAATAATTTTTACTTACAATATAATGGTTTCCATAGAATCTGATAACCATGAAAAAGTCAAAAAAATTTCAAGAGAAATCATAAATTATTTAATAAGAAACCCTGAAACTCCTCGTGAAAAAATTACTAACATTAAAGGGAGAATAGGTAAAAAATATGAATATTTTAAAGTAATCAAAAATGCAACAATCTTAGATTACGCTTCATCAGAAGAAAAGGAGAAAATAATTCAGACCCTTAAAAGAAGAAAAACTAGAACTTTATCTGGAGTTTCCGTTATAGCAATTATGACTAAACCTCTTCCTTGTCCTGGAACTTGTATTTACTGTCCAGGACAGAGGTCTCAGCCAGGAGAAAAAGTTGCTCAATCCTATACTGGTCGAGAACCCGCAGCCATGAGATCTATTCATAATAATTACGATCCTTACTTACAAGTTCAAAGTAGAATTAAAGATTTAGAAGCTATAGGGCATAAAGTTGATAAAATTGAATTAATCGTAATGGGGGGTACATTTTTATCAATAGATCTGACTTATCAAGAAGAGTTTATTAAAGGGGCATTAGAAGGCATCATCGAACAACGAGTAATTACTTTAGAAGAAGCAAAAAAACTTGCTGAGAACTCCAAAAGACGTGTTATAGGGATAACAATCGAGACCAGACCAGACTATTGTAAAGAAAAAGACGTAGATCGAATGCTAAATTATGGTACCACTCGAGTTGAAATAGGAATTCAAACAGTCTATGATGATATTTTTAATCTCATAAAAAGAGGGCACACTACGATAGATAGCATTGAGGCTATAAGAATTGCTAAGGATGCAGGTTTAAAAGTAAATGCACATATTATGCCCAACCTTCCAGGTTCTGATTATTTAAAAGATATAAAGCTATTTGATGAATTGTTTTCCAATACGGATTACCGCCCCGATATGTTAAAGATATATCCGACACTTGTAATTGCGGGTACCGAATTATTTAATTGGTGGAAGAAAGGAAAATATTCTCCTTACTCAGATGAGAAATTAATTGAATTAATAGCAACTGTTAAAAAGAATCTACCCTCCTATGTAAGAATCCAAAGGATTATGCGAGATATTCCCGCTACGTTAATTGAAGCAGGATGTAAAAATAGTAATTTACGACAAATTGTTCAAGAAAAATTAAAAGAAATGAATGAAACATGTAAATGTATTCGCTGTAGAGAGTATGGGATCAATAAAAGAAAAGAAATTATCGATGGAAATTCTTTCGGTGACATTAAACTTTACAGACTGGATTATGAAGCCTCTTTAGGTAATGAAGTGTTTCTATCTTTTGAGAATAAAGTAGAAGAATATTTAGTAGGGTATATTCGCTTAAGAAAGCCATCTGAATATGCGCATAGACCAGAATTAAACGATGGACAAACTATGATCGTGCGAGAAATCAAAGTGGTCGGTGAATTAGTCCCAACAAATACAAAACCAAATCGATATTCTCAAATTCAACACCGAGGATATGGAAAATTATTGATGGAAAATGTTGAAAAGATTTCATTTGAAGATTTTGATGCAAAAAAATTGGCAGTTATCAGTGGTATCGGAGCAAGAGATTGGTTTTATGAAATGGGATATAAATTAGATGGGGTATATGTTTCTAAGCCTTTGATATAATAAATAAATTATTTCCTCCGTAGCTAAATCCTACGTTCTGAAAAAAAGCCAATTGAAAAATTTATCTAATTTTTATAAAACTTTTTTTTTAAATAATTACAAATATACTATATATTACTATATATTTTTGTCAAAAATCTTTGAGGTTTGAATTAGAATGACCCCAGAAAGGTCTTTATCAAAAAAGAGAATTACCCAGCAAACAATCTCGATTTCACCAGCACTAAAGGATAAAATCGAGAGGTATGTAACTGAAAATAATAAAAAAAATCCAAAAGATGATAGGTTCAAAAGTATTTCAAGATTTTACAATTTTGTTATGGAGCGTACGATGGAATGTTTTGATAATGGTAAAACACTTGATGATTTTGAAGCATTTGTAGACCGTGAAATTAAAGATTTCTTTGAAAAAATCTCTTTTAATGCTTTAATTCCGTATTATGAAACTGCTATAAGAACCAATCGTTATACCAATCCTTTTTTTGAAAAGAATACCTTTTTTTATTTGACTCTGAGAAGACTTTATCTGAATCAAATGGATCCTTATGACATTACTAGTGTTAATACCATTTTTAATAGAATTAGAAACTATTTATTTTCAAATAATCTTACTAAGGAAGTTAATTTGGACCTTTTCACGGGAAATACTGGAAAAGAATTATCTGGAGTATTTGAATATGCGGGATTCTACAAAAACCTAACGTTTGAAAATTGTAAATATAATGCTGCACTTTTTGGATTGCTAGGAGTGAAAATAACTAATTTCTTGTATTCAATTAAAGATAAATATTTCAGGTTCGATTTAAAAACCACAAACTTATTTTATAGAAAAGATTTGGCAAAAAAAGAGAGAATAGAACTAATAAAGCAGAATCTCTCTCATTTATTCAATTCTCTTAGAGTTCTTAATGATAAAGACTATTATTTTTGGATGAGATTAGCTGAGGATAAACAGGTTATTATCACATTCAATAGTGAAGAAATTAAAAATAATTGGGTTAATTCAATAGAAAAACAAATCGAAAAATTTGGAGATACAGAAGATTATCCTCTTTATCTGCTAAGATTTTTTGAGAAATTACATTGGATTGAAATTAAAAGTGAAAAAGACTTAAGTTTTCAAATTAGACTATCCAAATCGAAATACTCTTATGAAAGAGAATTCTTATTGGAGGCTCTTTCAAAAAAATCAAAAATCTCAAATGAACATGAGAATTATTACTTAGAAGAATTTTGATCCTAAATAGTATCATTTTATTATTATTGAAAAGAAAAAAAGAGGGACTTCGTCCTCCTTAACCCCGCCATTTCTCCCCTCTTTTTACCTTTATGGCAAGAGGTTCCTGTCATTCCCTTGATTTTTATCGTTAAAAATTTCCCAAGTATAATTTTTTAAGAGGATATTTAAAGCTTAATATTAACTATCATTTTTAATGATTTAGATAATAGGTAATCCCAAAAAAAAAATGTGTAGACCTTTAATAATAATTTAATGATTAAGAACAAATGTATCTTGCAAAAGTTTATTCAATTACAAATTAACATTAAAAGAGGATGTAAGTTTACTTATTTAAACTTTTCAACTAATAAAAATTTAAAATACAGATCAAATTTAAAATAATATGACTAAAAAAAAATACCTCTCAAATAAGAAAATTGCCCAACAAACAATTTCCATTTCTCCGGCTCTTAAAGAATGGATAAAAAGATATGTAAATGTAAATCACAAGAAAGATCCTAATGATGAAAGATTTAAGAGTGTAAGCGCATTCATTACATATATTTTGGATAATATTATGAAACTCTTTAAAGAGGGCAAAACCATTGAAGATTTTAAGAGAGTAGAAGATCAAGTTTATAAAGATTTTTTTGATAAATTTACTTTTAAAGCTACAATTCCACTTTATGATATGGTAGCAGAGAGTAATAGATATGTACCAATTTCTTTTGATTTTATTACGCGTTTTGTTTTAGCAGTTTACAATTTTTATAGAAATATCTATTTAAAGGAAAAAAATTATGAACAGCTGAAATTACTATTTGAACGCTTTAAAAATCGAGTTTATCCTTCCAATATAGTAAAAGAACTGAAACTTGATCTTTTTATTGATAAGAATAAAAAATTTGGAACAGGTGCTTTGGAATTTGTGGGTAAACAAAGAAATTTACATTTTGAAAATTGTAAATTTTTTGCTGCTATTTTTGGCATTTTAGGAGTAAAAGTTACTGATTTTATTTATTCTCCTAAAGATTATTATTGTAGACTTGAATTATTAGAAACTGATCTCGTGTTTAAAGAAGAATTAGCCAAGAAAGGAAGAATTAAACTCTTAGAAGAAAATGTAGCTTATATAACTAATTATCATAGAATGCTTATCGATAAAGATAGGCATTTATGGATGAATTTAGCAGATGATAATGAATTATTTATATGTTTTAAGAGCAAAAATACTTTTAACAATTGGATTAAAACCATTGAGAATGATTTGCGTAAATTTGGTACACATGAAGATTTTCTTAGTAAAATATTATATTTCTTTAATAAGATACACTGGATTAAAATCGAAAACATAAGCGGCTTATCATTCCGAATTGAGCAATCTATTGAAAAAAATACTGAACAAAAGCAATTATTAACTGATTATCTCTCTCAATATAAAACAATTTCTCAAATTGAAGATGTATATTATTTGAAATAGGGTAATTTGGTCATCTTATAATTTTATTTTCAAAATTACGTAATATTTATAATGATTACTCATAAGAATAATATCCCAAACCTTTTTTGAAAATAAGTATAAGATCTGTTACTTGACTAGTTATAGTATTTGATTATCAATTAAAAAGAAAATTCGATTGAGTATGGAAGAATTTGATTATGAAGAATTAGGTCTTAAGTGTGGATTAGAGATTCATCAACAACTTGATACAGAAAAAAAGTTATTCTGTAGATGTCCAACTAAACTTCAAGGAACTAGAGAGCCAGACTTTACTGTAAATCGAAAAATGAGACCAGTTTTAGGCGAAATGGGAACATATGACAAAGCAATGCTTACAGAGTACGAAAAGGGAATGGGAATTACATATGAAGGATATAATGATGTGGTGTGTACCTATGAACTCGATGATACACCTCCATTTTCTTGTAATAAAGAGGCAAGAAAGGTAGCACTACAAATTGCCATGCTTTTAAACGCCAATATAATCGAAGAAATGCATGTGTGTCGTAAAAATTATTTGGATGGAAGTGTTCCCAGCGGATTTCAACGCACAATGATACTAGGCACTGATGGCTACGTAACTTTAGAAAGTAGTAAAAGAATCCGGATAGATATCTTAAGTCTGGAGGAAGAAGCTGCGAGAAAAATTAAAACTGAAAATAAAACAAATTTTTTTCGTTTAGATCGATTAGGAATTCCTTTGGTAGAGGTCACAACCAAACCCGATATAAATACACCAAATGAATGTCGAGAATGTGCTGAAAGAATTGGATTGCTATTATGGTCAACAAATGTGAAAAAAGTCCTTGGATCAATTAGACAAGATGTAAATGTGAGTATTGAAGCGGGAACGCGAATTGAGATAAAGGGTGTACAGAAATTAGGATGGATTCCTATACTGATCAATCATGAAATTTCACGCCAATTAAAACTCCTTGAAATTAAGGAAGAACTTAAAAAAAGAAAGCTAGATCATAAAGACATTCCAGAAAATCCAATAGATTTAACTGATACATTAGCTAAAACTAAATCCAATTTTATAGTAAAAGGTATTAAATCGGGAAAAAAATTATTCGGGATCAATTTTAGGGGATTTAAGGGTATTTTTGGAAAACAATTAATGGAAGATTATAGATTCGGAACAGAAGTTAGTGGCAAAGTAAAATTGATCTCTGGTTTAAAAGGAATTATTCATTCCGATGAAGATTTAAATAGTTATAATTTTTCAAATGAGGATGTTAAGAAAATCAGAACGAAATTAGAATCTAAAGAAACTGATTGTTTTGTATTAGTATTAGGATCTAATAAAGAAGTGGACAAAGCGATGAATGTTCTTATCCATCGTGTAAAATTTGCTTTCAAAGGTGTACCTCCCGAGACTAGAAAAGCTCTAGAAAATGGAAATACGGAATTTTTAAGAGAACTTCATGGGGGTGCTAGATTATACCCTGACACAGATTCAGAAGCTATTTTTAATTCCGAAGAAGAAATCAAGCAGATTAGAAAAAATCTCCCAGAATATCCATGGGTAACTATAAAAAAGTATTCTAAAAAATATAAAAACGAAGAAAGATTGATAAAAGACCTTATTTTTACGGGAAAACTCAAGTTATTCGATGATTTAATAGAATTATATCCTGATAATCCCTCATTAATCTTTACGACTCTATTAGAAACTACAACTGCTCTTAGAAGAGAGGGGAAAAATATTGAAAATATAACAGACAATGATTTTCTTGAAATTTTTAATCTTTTGAAAAAAAAAGAAATTAGTAAAGAAGCAATTGAAGAATTAATGAAACTTAAAGCTGATACTCCTGAATATTCTATTGATCAGATTAAATCGAAATTAAAAATAGAAAGTATTGCTAAAGATGAACTTAAAAATTTGATAGTCGAGATTGTAAATAGAAACTCTAAACTGATAAAAGAAAAAGAAATGAGAGCAAAAGGACCTTTGATGGGAGAAGTTATGAAAAAAGTTCGAGGAAAAATTGATGGTGCTATCGTTTCTAAGGAATTAGAAAATTCAATAAAAGAAAAAATAAGGGAGTTGAAATAAATGAACGAAAAGTTAAAAGGTTATAGAGGAGAAGGTAAAAAAATCTTAGAAGAACATAAACTTGAAATTTGGGACATTGTTCAAATTAAAACAGAGAAAACTAATTATGAAGGGATTATTTTACCAAGAATTGAATATTCAGCTCCAAATTTCATAAATATTAAATTAGAAAATAATTATAATGTGGGAATAAAGGTTTCTGAAATACAAGAAATCAAAAAAATTGGAAAAAAAGAGGCATTATATAAAATTCCAGAAAAAGAATTCCCTATAGATAAAAACCTCCCCAATTTAAAATTATTTGGAACTGGTGGAACAATTGCCTCAAGATTAGATTATACAACTGGGGCAGTAATTCCTTCCTTTACACCAGGGGAATTATATAGTTCAGTTCCAGAATTAGCAGAAATTTGTAATCTTGAATGTGAAATTGTTTTTGAAATCCTTTCAGAAAACATGAAACCAGATAATTGGCAAAAGTTAGCGGAGAGAGTTGTAGATACTGCAAATTCTGGAATTTATGGCATCATTATTGGTCATGGAACTGATACAATGTCATTTACTAGTACAGCACTTTCTTTTATGATAAAAGACTTATCTATCCCCGTAGTCCTTGTGGGTAGTCAAAGAAGTTCTGATAGACCTTCCTCAGATGCAGCATTAAATCTAATTAATGCGGCAATTGTAGCAAAGTCAGATATTGCTGAAGTAGTTGTTGCAATGCTAGGATCATCATCTCATGATTATGGATTAATCCATAGAGGAACATTAGTAAGAAAAATGCATTCTTCTGTAAGAAATACTTTTAGGACTATAAATAACATACCTCTAGGTATGGTTCAAAATAGAAAAATCAAAATGTTTACAAAAGATTATAACAAGAGAACTAAAAAAGAAACAGAGTTACTTAACAATTTTGAAAATAAAGTTGCTTTAATCTATTCATATCCTGGAATTGATAACGATTTATTAAACTTTTACATAGATAATGGATATAGAGGGATTGTAATCGCGGGAACAGGATTAGGACATGTTTCTACTACAATATATGATTCGATAAAAAGAGCTATTCAAGAAGGTATTACCATACTAATGACAACCCAAACTCTCCATGGATTTGTTGGTATGAATGTGTATTCCACAGGAAGGGAATTATTAAATTTCGGAGTTATTCCAGGAGCAAATATATTACCTGAAGTAGCTTATGTAAAACTAGGTTGGGTGCTCGGACAGACTAACAATCCTGAAGAAGTAAAAGAGTTATTATTAAAAAATATAGCAGGTGAGTTTTTAGAAAGAGAAATTCCCATCGCATTCAATTATAATATTGATGAATTATTGAAATCAAAGAAACTCTAAATTATCAAAGTTATACCTTCTTTTTAACAAAAAACTGTATTTTAAATTTTCTAATACATCTCAAGGAAAAAGATAAAAAATTTATAGTTTGAATAATTTAAGTTCATATTCAGAGAATATGGTGAAGTAGTTTGGGAAAACGAATTTTAGCACAACGGAAAGGTAGAGGCGTACTAGGCTTTAGATCTCCAAGTCATCGGCATGTAGGAGAAGTGAAATATCGACCATTCAAAAAAGATGAGAAATTATTTAAATTTAAAGTAATAGATCTTCTTCATTCTCCCGGAAGAGGTGCTCCTGTAGCTCAAATTCAATATAAAGATACTGAAGAAAAAGCTTTATGGCTACCTCCAGAAGGAATCTTTATAGGGCAAGAATTTGTACAATCTAAAACTGGATATGGCCAACCAGTAGAAGTTGGAAATATTATGCCTTTAAAAAAGATACCTTTGGGGACATTGGTATTTAACGTCGAGGCCACTCCACAGGACGGAGGCAAATTTGCACGAGCTTCAGGCGTTGCAGCAATTGTGAGAAACAGATCTGGCAATAAGGTCGAACTACTTTTTCGATCCAAAAAAACGAAATGGATAAACGAGAAATGTTTAGCTACAATTGGAGTAGTTGCCGGTGGAGGCCGTACAGATAAACCTTTTCTTAAAGCTGGAAATAAATTCCATTATGTCAAATCTAAGGCTAAAAAATGGCCTGTGGTTCGTGGAGTCGCCATGGTAGCGGCATCTCACCCCTACGGAGGTGGTGCAAAGCAATCTCCACATAAATCCACCACAACCAGCAGAAATGCTCCCCCAGGTAGGAAGGTTGGACAAATAGCTGCAAGACGAACAGGTCACCAAAATTAATGAATTGTTCATGAAAATTTCTTGAAAATTGTAAAAAAATCATAAAACTATACCTAACATAAGTTTTAAATAGGAATTTCATTATATATAGCAGAGAGCAAAAGACTTGTATTTATATGACAACCTACAAGGAGTTTCACGTTAACCAATTCTTATCTTTGCGATTAGAGAGGGAAAGGAGTGGCAATAAAAGGACCATGATATATGTAGAGGGAGAGCCTTTTATTCAGTGCAAACATCTCCTATTAGACATTCCAGTAGCCAAAATGAACACTTTCGAAGAAATTGATTCGATCGATGAAGCGGCAGAGATGGGGGTAAAATTGATGGGAAGATCGAGATATGAAACGGAAATCTCCCCCGAAGTAGAGTTTTGGGGGCACTGTTCGAACTTACAAGTCTGGTATGAACATGGATATGACACACGAATCCTTCATTCCAACCTTGCGTTTGCGCTCTTGGGCAAACTTGCTGAAGTGGGAGATCCTCTCGCTAAAAAGATGTTTAAATCAGAGCTAATAGCGCGGTATGAAAGGGGAACTGACAGAACAAGAGAATTTATTGAGCGCAGTGGAGCTTTTAAGTATCTCTCATTAGAGGAGATGTTAAATTTATTGCTAAATACCGAGGATCTTGTAGCGTTAACAGAGTTAGCAGAAGAAGTGTGGACTGAGAGTGAACCTAATGACATAGTTCAAGCATTAATAACACAAGAAACAGTAAGATTGGAAAATAGGAAAATTGTCGAGTTAGACTTTTCAGGATTTGACTTGGAACTGGAGGAATTTCCAAAATCCGTACTAAAATTAAAAAATCTAAAAATGTTAGCATTAACTGGGAATTATTTCAAAGTTATCCCCGAGAATATAAGTGATTTAGGCTTACTCAAAGAACTATGGCTAGATAATAATGAAATTTCCCATCTACCCGACTCTATCTGTGAAACGATGGTACTCGAGAAAATGGAGGTAAACGGGAATAAGATTAACATTCTGCCCGAAAATATTGGAAACCTTACATCTTTGAAAGTTTTAGGACTAGCTCGTAATGAAATAACAGAGCTTCCAGAATCGTTTTACAACTTAAAATCACTTGAAACTCTCTCACTCGCAGACAATAGATTAGAAAGTCTCCCTAAGTCATTTTGCAACCTAACGTCTCTTAATTGGTTAGATATTTCAAACAATAATTTGACCAAACTCCCCAAATGCTTTATAAATCTCCCATCACTTGAATATTTAGATGTTAGCAAAAATCCATTTACAGAAAACACAAATTTAATTGAAGAAATAAAAAAAAGAAAATTAAATTAAAGTGGAGAAATCAAGTTTCTAATGGTCTTATTCTGACATTATAAGTATCTTGAAAAAAAGTAATGAGATCTCTAACATCCTCAAACAAATAAATTGGCCAACAATCTTCCAAATTCCACACAGTTCTTCCTTCATCATCTTGATTCCATTGTGCTTGCAATCCATTGTAAATCTGCTGTCCGACGGGACTCAATCGAGTTTTAAGATTATCTTTCGAATAGAGTCCCGTAATATAATCGTTGTTATATAGCTTTCTCTGCGTCGCAAAAAGTCTATAACCCAAATTGTCATCACCAATGATTCCGAAAGCGTTAAACATCACAAGATAGAAAGTAATGCTTAACACAAATCTTTTGAATTCGGCATCATTTACAACCTTACCACCGTCGTGCTTTCTCATGGTGAAAGATAATGAATTGTGATTTTTTGGTATCAAATCTGCAAACAATTTTTTAAACTTAGTAGCCAACGAATTATATATTTTGGTCTTTTCCCCGAGACCCATGGATTTCTCCATATGGAATGTAGCTTTGATCTCTTCATTATTGCCATAATTATCCTTCAATACATCGTACAATTTCTTATATAGATGGTCTATATTATGTATAAATTTCGAATTTTCTACTGCTAATAAATGCTGTAGGCTTAAATCTTTTGAATGTATAATATTATTGATGTTATATTCCCTATAGTATAATGCTGGTTGAATTTTGTAGAAGTCATTACCGAAATAATGGGTTAATGTAGGATACGTTAAGTGTAATTCCCCAAAGTCTCCTTTCCAAAATGGTAGAGTCTTTCCGCTTCTAGCTTCTAAATCACTAATTCGATAATCCACTGCTTGTCGTCTTCCAGAATAAATTTGAGATAATCTAAGCGTAGGATCTCTAACATCTTGTGTCGTTTCACTATCTTTTCCAGGATTTAATAATTTATCAAAAATCTGATAAAAACCATATATGGTGTTTTTTTCACTCCACACTTCGGGATTATCTTGAAATGCATCAATTCCTAATTGTTCACCTGCTAATCTGATGACACTTGGGCTTATACTATCCGCCAATAATCTAGAAAATCCTTTCATAATGGCAGTTTTTCCAACTATATTATTTACTATGCGAACATCTTGTGTGACTGCTCCAACATGATAATTATCTAAAAAGGTTTTGACATCGGAACCGTACCTAGTAGAATACCTTAATGGGTTGGTATGATGTAGATAATTACCGTTAGCAAATCTTGATAAAATACTAGCAGGAGCTTTAGTATATATAGTCCTCCTTCCCTCACCGACGACAGCTACTGAAGTTAAATGCCCAAAAAGAATACATGCTCCAATGATGTTATCAAAGGAAGTAACAAAGCTGTCTTGAATATAAGGAGTGAAATCTTTAGTCGAGATAGCTTTAATTCTTCTGTTATTCATTATTTCTCTTAAAAGTGATTTATCAAAAGCTAAAGGCTGGAATTTAACAGTTCCTTGCTCTGTATAAAGATTAATTAAACCCATTTTCAAGAACGTATAAAACTTGTAGCTAAAGATTTTAGGCAATATGTCCTCCATGTCTTTTATAGCTTTGAACTCATCTTCTGTAAATTTACTTGAGTATTTGCTCTCAAATGTTACCTTTGCTCGATTAGGAACATTAATATAATCATTAATTAATTTATTAGTACCAGTATAGACCATTAAAACGTCATGAAGTGTCTTATAAAATTGCCTTTGCCTTGAATATCCTATCAACTTGGTGGATAAAGTGGCTAACTGGTCAACTGTGGGGTTTAACTCGGTCAGCATAAATTCAATATCAGAGCCATCTTCTTCAAAAAACTCTTTAGATACAATCAATTCTGAGATTGATTCATAATTATAAGAACTGTCTTTGCCCGGAAGATATTTTCTTCTGGTACAACCCTTGGAAATGTTGAGTTTATATTAAACGATTTTTTTGGCACAGACGTTTTGAATGTAGGAGACAAGCTTGCAAGTCATGAAATTTTTCTTGTTCGGTTAGTCAAGCGTATTAATTCAGAATTGAAGACCAATAGCAAATATAAAAATATTGGTTCCGAAGCAGCATTGAAGAGTGCAATAAAAGATATGTTGTTAGACTCTCAATTTCAAGAGGTGGTGATAAAAGACTTAGTTTTATCAGGTTTTTCTTCCGATAGTTTTTATTACTAATCATAGTTTTTTTGATATAATTTTTCTTCTAATTCATCTTTATTTCGCCTCTACAATATTACTATCAACAGATTTAAATACTCTATTTTCTCATATATAATGATATATAAATAAATATAGTATTGCTGATAAAAATATATTAAGATATAAAAAAAGTTGAACCTTAATACTTACTGGGAGGCATGGGAAATAAAATTTGAATCAGAAATAAGAGTAACTGGGAGTGGAACTATTGAAGACCCCATGATTTTATTACCAAAAACTTATTGGAATAACAATTATTTTTCAATAAGTATCTCTGATTCCAAAAAATACATTGAAATTAAGAAGATTAACTTAAAATCTCTCCATTTAAGTAATTGTAAAAATGTAACAATCTCAGAATCTAACGTAAAGAACTTAGATTTAAAACGATGTTCAACATTTTTAATACAAAAATCACGTATAAAAAAACTCCTAAATTTCTCTAATTGCCACCAGATTAAATTAGATAATTGTACTATTAAAAAAATATTCGCAATTTCAAGTAGTCAAATTTTATTTTCTCATTGTGAAATTAAGAAAATATCAAAAAAATGTAATGATTTTAACTATAAAAAAACTGAAGAGGAACTGCTTTTATACACGGACTCAATCCCTGCGGACAATCATTCGACTCAAAATTTCTGGACTTGCCAGTATTGTAATACTGAAGCAGATTTGAAATCAAATTTTTGTCATGAATGTGGTAAAAGACTTAGAACAAATAGTTAAAAAAAACAAATATTTATGGTTAGAAGGAAAAATTGAATATAGAAATTTCTTCTGGATCTTTATGGAATTCAAGCCGTTATTTTGAATTTAAAATAGAAATAATTGGGGCTGGAACTATTGAAGATCCATATTTGATTAGTACTAAAAACAAATATCCAAGTGAATATTATGAAATAAGAATTTATAATTCAAATGAATATATTTTTTTTAATGAAATCTCCTTAAAAGCTCTTTATTTACGTCATTGTAGAAATATTGTTATCTCGAGAGCTATAATAAATTATTTGGGTTTAGGAAAATGTTCGACGATTTCAATACAAAATGTATACATAAAAAAACAATTAAGGCTAGATAAGGTACAACAAATTAAAATTGCCGATTCTAAGGTAAACAAATTATTTGCTTTTTCTGGTGATCAGATCTCAATTTCTAATTGTGATATTAAGAGAATTTCAAGAAAATCAAAAGCTGTAATTCATATATGCGATGAAAAAAAAGCTCCTATTTTAAAAAATTATTCAAATCAACCACCTGAACAATTAAAACGTAATTTTTGGACTTGCAACTACTGTAATTCTGAAGTAGATATGAATTCAATATTTTGTTATGAATGTGGTAGAAGACTTAAAACAAATAATTAAAAAGATAAATCTAGATGGTTAGAAAGAAAATTATAAGAAATGGATTAGTTTTTCCGGTTCTTACATTAATTATAATTGGATTTATCGCTTTTTATTCAAATAAAGAAACTATTATAAATTTTGCTCTTAAGGAGGAGTCTGGAGAAAGAGAGGGGAGTTTTACATTAAAAGGGAAAGCTTCTAATGTCATTGAATGGAATTTTGTCTCTACTTCCACTGTAAGATTATTAATTATAAAGGAGGTTTCTTGGAATTATATAAATGATTTAGCCTCCCAGTATGGTGATTGGATTAAAGAACAAATGCTTGAAGATGATTATGTTTCTCAAGGAAAATATAAGGATTCTGGTGCCTTCTATGTACAAACTCAAGAAATAATACTTTTGAAGTTTAGCTCATCTGGTTCGGTCAAATATCTAATCAAGTATGATCCGTTTTCTATTGACTTGATGTGGATTTTTTATGGATTATTGGGAATAATTACTCTTATAGGTATTATCTTTTTTATAACTAAAATAAATAAATTAATTCATATGAAAATTATTAACGAAAAAACCAAATCAAGTCAAGCCCATCAAACTAAGCGTAATTGCGAGCATTGTGGAATTGAATTAGATTCAGATTCAATATTTTGCCATGAATGTGGTTCTAGACTTAAAAAAAATAGCTAAATCAGAAATTAAGAGGTTGCCTCCCCTCAACCCTTAACATTAAAAAAAAAATGGAAAAGAAAAATTTAGCTTAATTAAGATTTACATTAAAATTAAAGGTAATATTTTGTAAAAACTCCTTATACCTTGAGCGAAGTGTCACCTCTGTGACTCCTATTATTCTTGAAATGTCTTTTTGACTTACCTTATGATTTTTTAACTTTGAGACTAAATATATCGATCCTGCACACAACCCTTTTGGGTCCTTGCCACATATAGATGTGTTTTCAATGAAATTCTTTAAAATTTTTATGGTTTCCTTCTCAACATTAATGTCCAAACCTAAATCCGCACAATAACGTGGTATAAGGGAAACAGGATCAATATGAGGTGATTTTAAGTTCAATTCTCTAACTAAGATCTTATAACATTTTTTCACGATGTTATCGTTTATTGACGCTTCTTCTAAGATTTCTTGAAGAGTTATAGGAACCCTCTCTTGTTTACATACATAATATGCACATGCTGCAATCATACCATTTATAGATCTGCCCCTTAATAGATTCTTTTTAAATACTTCTTTATAAAGAAGAACAGCTGATTTTTTTACCCTGTCTGGAAAATTTAAATTGCCTCCGATCCGTTTTAGTTCAGTTATGGCAATAAGCATATTTCGCTTTTCCCATGATAAGTGAGTATTCCATTTTGTTGCTCTTCTTAAATCAGGATTTTTGATTTTTGTCCTATCAATAATTGTACTTAAGCCTATATCAGGCATCAAAATTGAAATCGGGCAACCCGTTCTTTCTTTTTTGTCTTTCTCTTGCTTTGAATAAGCCCTTATGCCACTATGACTTACATCAACTGCCTTTTCGGAAACAACCAAACCACAGTGTTGACAAACAATCTCTCCTCTCTGATGAATATCAATTGTGGAACCGCCACATTCGGGACAAAAGCCTGTTTGTGTTGATACTTCTACAACCATGAATTATAACCTTTATAAAAAATGTACAATATTTATGTTATTAATAGTTTTTTACATACAATCTTTACAATAATAGTTTTTTGTTGTAAAAAAGAATTTCTTTTTGTTGTAATAATAGATCATATTTACATATTTAAATCTTTTCGTTATAAAACTTTCTTTATAAATGCATAACTTTTGTATAAAAACGCGTTTAAGTAATGTGAACAAAAAACTTTGTTAGTAAAAAGTATTAGTGGATTGTTATAAAGTATGTATAATATTTGGATTATATTCTCTTTGTTATAAAAGATGTTACACTTATTATAGCTTTTTTAATATGATGTTTTGAAATCTTACACACAAATAGATCTTGACTCGGACTTAAAAAAAATAAAAAAACATTAAATAATAATTCTTTTATTATGTTTTCAAGCAAAAATTAGTTAGAAATTAGTGGTGCAAAAATTAACAACCTTAAGAAAAACGAGAACCAAGCCAACAAAGATATTGATGATGAGCTAAATATGAGGAACAATAATAATACTATTGATAAAACCGATGAGATGAAAAAATATGAAAAGGAAACAGGTAGATATGCTATTTGGCGAGGAAATATTACAGAAGGCTTTAGAAAGTGGCAAAAAGGTGAAAAAGTGTATCAAAGAGATAAAGAAAGAATATCTCTATATGTATCTGACGATACTAAATCAAAATGGTTAGAATATACTAAAAGTAATGGTGAATTAACAATTTCTAAATTAATTAGAGAAGCAGTGGCAGCTTTCATTGTAAGTAAATCAAATAGTCCAGGTCATAAATTATCAAAATTAAATCCTCAAACAATTTCAAATATTTCTCATACATTAAAAGAACCATTAACTTCAATTAAAGGGTATTCACAGTTATTACTTGAAAATTATAGGGAGAAATTGAATAATCAAGTTTTAGAAACAGTAAAAAATATCTTTGAGCAGAGTCTTCGTCTTGAAAAGAAAATAATAAATATTCTCGACAATATAAAAGTTGAGTCAGAATATGATGTTTTATTGGTTGAAGATGATCTCGCAACCATTCGATTGATAACAAGTATATTCGACAGTAAGGGGTTTAAATGTAAAGGTGTAGTTAGTGGTTCAAAAGGGTTAGAGGAATTAGGAAATGCAATTCCCAAAATGATATTATTGGATATTGTTTTACCTGATTTAAGTGGATATGATATATGTAAAACTATAAAATCATTTAAGGAGTGGGCAAACATTCCAGTCTTTTTCTTAACTGCAATAGCTGGATCGGAAGTAGAAAAGAATTTAGACGATACAAAAGCCGATGGTTACATTTTAAAGCCATTTAATTTTTCTGATTTCGAAATAATTTTTGATATTTTGAAGAAAAGCTAAATTATAACTTAATTTTATAGATCACTTTTTTATTTATAAATTAATTAACTATATTTGAAATATTTAGGCATAATCCTAATAATACAATAACTTTATAATAAAAAACATTTATTAAAGGATAAAAAATTAAACATTATTGTAAATAATTGTAATTCTTTGAGAGATTTTTATTAAAAAAGGCGATGAAATAAAATTTAAAAGGTTCAGTTTTCAATTTTATTATAATTTTTTATAACGAGAATTCTCGAGATATCTAAATTTTTACAAAAAAATGAGTATTAGATAAAAAAAAGGGATGAAAATTTCAAGCAAGAATAAGAATAACGAAAATGAAGAGAATGAAAAGGACATGAACGATGAATCTCAAAAAAGAAGTATGACTGATGATGAGATCGCTAATCTCGATTTGGATAGTAAAAAAGTTAAAGAATTAATGAAAGAATATGAAAGCGAAACGGATAAATATGCAAAATGGCGTGGTTCTATTACCGAAGGATTTAAAAAGTGGTTAAAAGGTGAAAAAATCTATGATAGAGATAAAGAAAGAATCTCATTATATGTGTCTGAAGATACAAAGCACCAATGGCAGGAATTTAAAGATTCACATGAATATTCGACAATTTCTGCCCTAATTCGGGATAGCGTAGATTTTTATATTGAACAAAAATCGGATACAATAGGTGAAGGTTTACGTAGAATGGATAAGAAGACTATTTCTAACATTTCTCACGCATTGAAAGAACCTCTCACTTCTATAAAAGGCTTTAGCCAACTACTTCTGGAAAATTATACCAAAGAGTTAAATGAAGAAGTCTTGATGACAATTAAAAATATCTTTGATCAGAGTTTACTCCTTGAAAATAAAATTATTAACATCTTAGATAATATTGCTACTGAAGAACCTCACCCTCAGTATGAAATTCTCTTGATTGAGGATGATTTAGCAACAATCCGCTTACTAACCAGCTATTTTGAAAGTAAGGGTTATAAGTGTAAGGGAGTAGTAAGTGGGACAAAGGGTTTGGAGGAATTAAGAGGAGGTGTTCCTAAGCTTATTCTATTAGATATCATCTTACCAGATATTTCTGGCTATGAAATTTGTAAAATGATTAAAGATCATAAAGTATACCGTGAAATTCCTATATACTTGTTAACCGCGATACCAGGAAGTGAAGTTGAAAAAAAGATTGATGAAACTAAAGCTGATGGTTATATTTTAAAACCATTTGATTTTTCAGATTTTCAGGTAGTTTTCCAATATTTGTAACTACTTTTTAATTATGAATAAGTACCCTTTTATTAATTTCTGAAAAAATAACGGGCTATGAGGGATTCGAACCCCCGACCTGCCGGTTAAGAGCCGGTTGCGCTACCTGTCTGCGCTAATAGCCCATTCAATTGACCTTACCTTATTTATTGAAACCTATAAAACGCAGATGGAGGGACTCGAACCCCCGAGCGCTCACGCGCACCGGCTCACTTGATTATTAAGCAATCTCAAGGCCGGCGTCTTACCAGCTAGGCTACATCTGCTTATTTTAGATATTAAGTAAATTTTTAATATTTAGTAATTGTTGGCTATTAATTAAGAGTATATGCTATAAAATAAATTTTTTTTCCTTTTTTATCGCTTTAATTACTATTTTCATCTTGTATATAAAGAAAACTATAAATTTTATGCTACATTGACCTCTAATTGAGTTGGTGAAAAATGAGCGGGGCAAAGGATTTTCGTTATTTAATACCAGAAAGTTTATTCAAGGAAATTACCCAAAAAGCTGCAGAGGAGTACCCTCAGATAATACATGGCTGGTTATTTGCTGACAGAAAAGAAAATTTCGGTATCTGTACGAAATTTATAATGAATCCAGATCTACGTAAAAGTAAAGTTCATGTTAAACCAAGGAGCTGGATGCGGTACAAAAAATCAAAAATCTATAACATGCGCAAATTTAAAACCGAAATGGATGTGGATATTGTCTGGATGTGGCACTCTCATCCAAGTGGTAACGAGAAGCTTCACACAATCGATAAACGAATATTAAAATATTTATCAAATGGTGTTATGATAATCGTAGTTCCTTCTGTGCCTAATAAAACTCCAGAACAAAAAGCCCATCTTGTGGGCTGGTATTATGACAAAAGATATACAAAAAAACCTATCATTGAAAAAATGGTTTTTGAGATAATATCTGAATAAATTAGATTTATTCTTCTTTTTCTCTTATTTTTTTGAATTTGTTAAAAGATATTAGTTGGTTCAAATAAAATTAATAAAGACTCTTGAAATTTGGTAGATATTAATTTATTTTCTAACGAAAAATTTTATGGAAATTAGGGTTAAAAATATGAAAGAAGATAATTTATCAATTCAAGAATTAGATGTAGCGGAAATAAACACTCACCGTTATTTTCAAGTAGATCTATTAAAAGCTGTAATGATTGTATTAGTTATATTTGATCATACTGTACCTTGGGCACTTAAAGACTATATGTTCGTATCCTTTTGGGAAAGAATCTCTATTCCTATGTTTTTAGTGATAATGGGCTTTAACATGGGACTATCTTTTAGTGGATTAGAATCAAGGTCTTTAAAGACTCTCTACTCTTGGAGCTATTTTAAAAAAAAGTTTTGGCGATACATCTTTCCTTTTCTTATTTTGCTAAGTCTAACATTAATAATTGGATCCATCTTTTTAAATTTCTATGATTATCCTGCATTTGAACAATATCGCCCTATGTTTCATTTTTCTAATATTTTTATAGGGATTTTACAATTTTGGGGGCCTGGTAATTGGTTTATACCCGTCATTTTTTTAAGCATCCTTATAATGCCACTAATATATAAGGGAATGTCAGGAAAATGGATTTGGAGAATCACTACTTTATTATTATGTTTTATTGTTGAAATTTCAACAAGACTTATTTTCCACGAGTTTGTTGTTGAAGTTCTACTTCCGCCTAGTACTTACGGAGAATATATAGCATTTTTAAATATTTTTTATATGCTTGCTTCTTCACCACTCTTCCTGCTCTCGGGTATTGGATTAGGTATGTGGTTTTCACGAAAACCAAATATTTTTGCAAAGCAAAATATATTCATATGGATACTTGCTCCATTAAGTCTCTGTTACTTAATCTTAACCCAATTAAATGAGCTTGGTATCATACATTTTACAATCGAGTTTATTCATGATGATTACAATTTTCTCATCTTCCCTTATTCGGCCTTTCTATTTTTGCTAGTATTGAAAATATTACCAAAAAAACCAAAAAAGAATACTATTTTCATTAATGGAATTAAAACACTCAGTAAATCAACATATCACATTCTATTAACACAGATTCTTTACTTTGCCATCACAGTGGCCATTTGGGGAGACCATTATGGTGCAAGCATTTATGGTATTGATCTAAGTTATAATCCCTTGGTGGTTTTTCTTTATCTCTTAATAAATTGGGTGATATGCATTCCACTCGGTGTTTTATGGTGGTATGGTGAATCTAAAGTAAGAGAATATCGATTAAGAAGGAGAAGTTCTGAAATTAAATAATTATTAGTAAAAAAATCTGAAAATTATAAGCTAAAATTTTTTTCATTTTTCTTTATACTTTAAAAGTCTATATTTTATAATAAAATATTAAAATTTTAAATTATTATATATATTTACGATTTTATGCTCAGGAAGTTAAACGGAGCTCAGTTCATCAACCCTCTAGATTGGTGAAAGTCTGTCGCTTAGCCTGGTAGAGCGCCGGTCTGCTAAACCGGTGTCCAACGGATTCGTGGGTTCGAATCCCACCCTGAGCGTACATATATGGGCCAGTGGTCTAGATTGGTATGACATCTCGCTTACACCGAGAAAATCGGGAGTTCAAGTCTCTCCTGGCCCACTATTTATTTATTTTTTTGAAGTATTCTTTTTATTTTTTGAGGACGTAAAGCACTTAATTTACAATTTTTAAGTTTGTTACCTATATGTGAAATTATTCCAGGGGCATCAGATCCCTCTTTTAATAAGACTAGATTTTCTAAAAACCCGAATCTTTTGACCGTAATAATATCCCTGAAATGTCCTTTTTGAGTTAGGACTTTTTTGAATTGACCCTTAGTTTCTCCACTTAGAAACACACCTTCAATATTCTCCTCTAAAATTTTTTTAAAGAAATTTAAAGTTCTTGGTGTTAACTCACCTAAAAGTTTATTGTTGACTGAATCTATTTCAGTTATTTTAATATATAACGGAAAATGATCGATAAAATTATAAGCTTCAATAATTTCTTTTAATGATCTCTCTTTTCCTTTACATAATTGCTCTCTTAAAGTGTGCAGATTTATAAGTACATCCATACTTGGATTCATAATAGCACAATCAACAAATAATCCGAATCCAACTTTTCCTACATCTACAAGAGAGCCTTTATATTCCCTATCAACTTTAATATCTTTAAATTCATTAATAGATCCTATCTCTTTTTTTAGGAGGTTAAAAACAAATTGTTCTTCGGGACCAGTGATGATTATCTCAAACCTTTTATCAAATTTTCTTAACTTTTTTATATTGATCGAGGTATCAGGAAAACCCTTGATATGCTCTTTTAAATATTTAAGATATCGAAGGTAAATATCTTCTTTTTGTCCACTATCTGCCACATTATAAATTTTGTCGCATAAAACTAAATTTTGCACCATACGAAAACACTTAAGTGTTAGTATCAATCAAAATTTAAGTACTTTAACATCAATAAAGTAGGTTTTTTCTTAAATTTTAAAATGGAGAATCTATTATTCAAAAAGATTTAAATTTCAAAATTTTTATCTTTCTATAAAAATAAAAACAGATTTTTACATAAGTTGGAGAATTATGGAAGAACAAAGATTTAATCATTTAGTTAACGCACTAAATGAATATGAAGGAGTAGAGGAAATTTTTCTATTAAATAATGAGGGAAATATCGTTTTCAAATCTGGGGATTTTCCTCTAACGAGTGAAGAAGCTAATGGAATATTAAATGCTTGGAAAACAAAAGAAGCTGCTCTCACCTTTCAGAATTATCGATTTGCAATTTTAAAGAATGATGAAATACAATTAGCTGCAAAAAATATTGGTGCTGGGAAAGGCAATATTATTGGGTCAATTACAAGAGAAGGAGATTATCTTGTTGCTCATACCAGAGATGAAGGCATGATTTTATTGGAGTGGTCAATATTTATAAATAAAGTTGCATGGTCATAAAAGAGTCATAAACAGAGAAGATTGAAATACACTAGTTCTATTTTAATTTTTATACTCTCTTTTTAAAATATTTAAAAAAAATATTTATTATATCATTTATTACTACTTTTTAACTAAAGTAAAATAAAATTAAAAAATAATATAAATAAAAAGAATTAATTAAAAAAAAATCTTTATAAGATTATCCAATTTAGTAATATCTGCTAGGATTTTAATTATTTCTGTTAAATTATTAAGGAGGTTGATGAATTATTTTTCAAGGTCAAGGCCGTGGCTACGATATGGCCATAACGCAATTTTCACCTGAAGGTCGACTTTTTCAAGTAGAATATGCTATTGAAGCTGTCCGAAGAGGTACAACCGCAATTGTATGTAGAAACAAAAATTCTGTTGTGTTTGCGGTTGAAACAAAAAGTTCTTTGCTCCAAGAGAAAAATGTGGGCTCAGAAAAGATTTTTAAGATAGATGATCATCTAGGGGTGGCTATTGCTGGTTTAACTAGTGATGCTCGAGTTCTCATTGATAGGGCTCGAGTTCAAGCTCAAGTTAATATTTTAAATTATGATGAAAAAATTTCAGTAAAAGATAGTACACTAAATATCTGTGAATATAAACAGGTATTTACACAGAATGCAGGTGTACGACCTTTTGGTGTTTCTTTTCTAATTGCTGGAATAGATTCAAATAATGAACCTTCCTTATATTTAACTGACCCAAGTGGAGCAATGTGGGGTTATAAAGCTTTTGCTATAGGTTCACAAGCAACTGAAGCAAGAACTTACCTTGAGGAACATTATAAAGAGGATATGAGTGATGAAGAATTGAAATTATTGCCATTAAGAACATTAAAAGAATTGATGGGCGATAATTTAAATAAAAATACCTGTGATATAGCTTTTATTTTAAAAGAAGATAAAACTTTTAAGCTATTAAATTTGGAAGAAAAGGAAGAATTATTAAACAAATTGACTTCCTAAAGACTATATCTAAATTCAAGGTAATACCCCTTTATATTTATCTTTTAACGGAAAGACAAAAAAATATAAAAAAAAAAAGAAATTGAGATAATTCAATCGTTTAAATTGTGAACGTATGACATGATTGATAGGGCAAGGATTGATTTAGGCGGATACATCGTAGGGCGTATTGAGAACTCCGGCAGAGTTTTTGAGATGTTAATGGACCCCGAGAAAGCATGGGAAGCAAAAAAAATCATTCGGGAAGAAATCAACGTAAGGTTAAAAGCAGGGAAAGAAAAATCGCGATTTACTGTAGAAGAGATATTAAAAAATCAAAAAATTGATTTAGAACTAATTTTTGAGAGTTTTTCGGTATTTGAAGATTTAAGAAGAGGAAAAAAAGCAACAGATGGAGATATGGAAGCGGTATTTAATACTACAGATGGAATGACTATCGCTGGGACTATTCTATTAGAAGGAGAAATACATTGGACAAAAGCCCAAAGAGAAGAAGAAAGGCAAAAAAAATTAAAACAAATTATAACAATTATTAGTAAGAATGCTATTAATCCACAGAATAAAAAACCTCATCCATACCAACGAATAGAAAAGGCTATTGAAGAAGCAAATGTTAAAGTTGATTTAATGAGAAGTGCTGAAGAACAAGTCGATGATATTGTTAAAGGTATTCGAGCTATAATTCCTATTAGAATTGAACAAGTTGAAATGGCTATCAAGATTCCAACAGCTTTTACAGCAAAGGGTTATAATATTGTTGCCCAATATGTACAAATTAAAAAAGAAGAATGGCAATCTGATGGTTCATTGGTTGCTGTTGTAAGTTTGCCTGCAGGATTGCAAATGGAGTTAATTGATAAATTAAATAAATTAACACATGGGAGAGTTCAGACAAAAATATTAAAATCCTAACCTAAAATGGGTTAATTAATTCTTATTTATATTTATTATTTTAGGCATAGGTTAGGAGTATAGGAAAATTTTAGAAGAATGTGAGTAGTATTATGGAAGAAAATGAAGAACCAGTAGATAATGATTTCGAAGATTTTGAAGAGGATGATGCTTCAAGAGATGTAGTTGTACCTGGAGAAGTGTTAACTGAAGATGTTAAAAATTTTTTACCCGGGAGAGGAACGATTTTAAATAAAGAGAAGAATAAAATTATTTCTTTGAATATTGGGCTAAAACAAATAAAAAAGAATTATATTAATGTAATTCCTCTTAGGGGGTTTTATACACCTCGCCCTGGAGATAAGGTAATCGCATTAGTCGTTGATAAAAATCCAGTTAAATATAAATGTGATATTAATTCTAAAGATTTTGGTCAACTTAAACCAAAGAATACAATTAAAAGAGGACGAACAAGAGGATTCAGAGGCGGTGATGTTGATCGGGAAGAAACAGGTACAGAAAGATTTGATATAGGAGATATTTTAATTGTGAAAGTTCTCTCTGCTGATCGTTTAAATAAACCTGAACTGACAACTGTTGGAAAATATTTAGGTAAAAAAAGTGGTGGCATTGTTATTACTATAGACCCACCTAAAATTCCAAGAGTTATAGGAAGAAATGGTTCAATGATTAAAATGTTGAAATCTTTAACTGGATGTAATATCTTTGTAACACAGAATGGTCGTATATGGCTGAAAGGCGAAGATATTGCTCATGAAAGGTTATTAATCGAATCTATTCATAAAATTGCTTCTGAAGCCCATACTGTTGGTTTAACAGATAGAATGCAAGAATTTATAATAAATGAAAAAAAGAAGAGAGGTATTGAATAATGCCGTTAATTATTAAAGATGAGTATCCTAAGAAATTATTTCGTGAAGATGGAAAAAGACTCGATGGTCGTAGTGAAAAGGAATTAAGACCTATAAAAATGGAAGTTGGTGTTATACAAAATGCAGATGGATCAGCATATCTTGAATGGGGTAACAATAAAATCTATGCTGCCGTATATGGTCCTCGAGAAGTACACCCTCATCACTTAGCCAAACCAGATCGAGGTGTTTTAAGAGTTTTTTATAGGATGGCTACTTTTTCTGTTTTTGATAGAAAAAGACCCGCCCCTGGACGCCGTGAAAAAGAAATTTCTATGATTGTGGCAGATTGTATCGAACCCGTACTTTTTCTTGAACTTTATCCTGGCACTAGCTTTGAAGTCTTTATTGAAGTTTTGGATGCAGATGGTGGAACTAGATGCGCAAGTACTACAGTAGCAGCATTAGCTTTGGCTGATGCTGGAATTCCTATGAAAAGTTTAGTATCAGCAGTTGCTGTAGGAAAAATTGATGGAAAGAAAGTTGTCGATCTCTCTGGTATTGAAGATAAAGCTGGAGACGCAGATTTACCAATCGCTATCACTTGGTATAATGAGGAAGTCTCATTATTACAATTTGATGGAGATATGGATTTGAGTGAGATGAATGATTTCTTGAGTGATGCAAAAGAAGCATTGGAAAGCATTCATAAAACTCAATTGAATGTGTTAAAAAGTAAATACTTAAAATTACAAGAAGAAACTAAAACTAATAAGGAGAAAGAAAGTAAAAAAGGTGATGAGTAAATATGATGGACATAAAACGAATTATTTCGAAAATTGAAAGAGACTATATAATATCAAATTTAAAAAAAGAAGAGAGAATCGATGGTAGAGGTCTCTGGGAATATCGCGAATTTCAAATCAAGAGTGATATTATCGCTTCAGCAGAAGGCTCTGCGGATGTTTCTTTAGGTGACACAAAGATAATAACAGGTTTAAAATACGAAGTAGGTGAACCCTTCCCAGATTTACCTGATGAAGGAGTATGTACTGTAATGGCAGAACTGCTTCCATTAGCATCTCCATTATTTGAAAGAGGACCTCCTGATGAGCAATCAATTGAATTAGCACGTGTTGTAGATCGAGGTATTAGGCACGCAGATTGTGTTCAAACAAAGAACCTCTGTATCAAAGAAAGAGAAGCAGTTTATATACTTTTTGTTGACATGTACGTAATAAATTATTCTGGGAATTTAATTGATGCTGGTGGTGTAAGTGCATTAACTACATTAATTTCTGCACATATCCCTGAAGGAGTTTGGAATAGTGATAAAGGTGAGACGGATTGGACAGGAAAATATATAACGGGCGAAACTCTTGTAAAAGAATTACCTTTTGTAGTTACATATGGAAAAATTGATGATATTATCTTCTTAGATCCTAGTTTACCAGAAGAATTAGTTTGTGATGGTAAAATTTCTATTTCAGTTACAGAAGAAAAAATTACTTCAATTCAAAAAAGTGGTGCTGCTACATTTTCAATTGATGAGATTAAAACTTTAGGCAAAAAATCTTTAGAAATTGGTAAAAAACTTAGAAAAGATTTAAATCTTTTACAATATTTAAGCAAAATTGATTAATTTCTTAAATAATTTTTTTCTTATTTTATTTAACTTTTTATATTATTTTTTTATAGATAAAGCATGTCTAATACAATTGCATTAATATTAGATAAATTGCATTAAATTATTAATTTTTGATCCTTCTAAGTGTTTCGAAGGAACCCTAACCTCCCGCTTTACCGTCCAATTCAAAAGTAGCCATTGATTGAACTAAAATCGATCGATTTCCTTCACTATCTTTAAATGGAACGAAAATATTTTTTCCGTTTTTAAAAAGGAAACCTCCCGTAGATAAACTTCCATCATCAATGATAATAGCCGCTGGATTTACTGCCAAATTTTTATGAGGGTAATAAATTCTAAAATTTTGTTAGAGAAAATGAATAAGTGTGAGAAGTTCATATTTAGAAAAATTTATAGTTTATCCTATTTTTTTAATAACATATAATATTCAATACTAATTTTGATGTAATATGACAAAGAAAGTTGGAATAACAGGAAAGTACGGCGCTAGATATGGAAGTACACTAAGAAAAAGGACTCGTCTTATTCTGGAAAAGATGAAAGGAGATATAAAATGTCCCAGATGTATTACTAAGGGTTCTATCTATAGAGTTTCAACTGGTATTTGGCATTGTAAAAAATGTAATGCGCGATTTACAGGAGGAGCTTATTATATAGAAACACCCCGAGGCGCCGAATCTTTCAGAATAGCAAAACGAAAGCAACGTGAGTTAGAAATTATAGAAGAATAATGAGTATTAATAACTATTTTTCAATAGAATCTACAATAAAATTAAAATTTGATTCTTCTCAAATACGAGATATTTCTTACAAATCATTTTTACCAGAGTTTAATAAAACACGAACTAAACGATCTCAAATTTCGATGGAAAAAATGAATGATAAAAGTATTTTATTTGTGATAAAAAGTAATGACATTACTGCTTTTCGCGCGTCTATTAATGAAATTATTAGTTTTGGGAAAGTAATTACAAACACAATGAAAATAATCGATAATTCATAGAAAAAAATATATTCTTTACAATATAAAATAAATTATTAAATAAATACACCAAAATTGATAGAATTAATATGACAATCAATCTCGATAATTTGAACGAAGAACAAAAAAAGAAGATATTAAATCTTAATAATTTACAACAGTCTTTTGAATTTATTACATCTCAAAGAATACAAATTGAGAGCACATTAAGAGAATCTGAGTTAGCCATTGAAGAATTAGAAAAGATAAACACAGATGATGCTGTTTATAAAGCTATTGGAGGAATCTTAGTCAAAAGTGAAAAAAACAAGTTATTGGATGAGAAAAAAAGTCTAAAAGTCACATTAGAAATGCGGTTAAAAACTTTAAAACAAAAAGAAGATAGGGTAAAAAGCCAAATCGAAACTATGAGAAAATCTCTTCAAGCTGATTTCCAAAAATAAAATTCAAAGAAATTTTTATGTTGAAATCCAAATTTGATAATTTTATAGCTTTTATACAAAACAAAAATATTAAAATTCTAACTCATAATTTAGTAGATATTGATGGGTTAGCCTCTTGTGTAACTTTAAAATATTTTTTAACTCAATACTTTAAAGAACAGGAGATATCAATATATTTTTCAGAATTTGCTAAATCAACAAAACATTATCTTAGGAATATCACCGAAAAGTTTCCTGAGTTTGATTTTTCATTCAGTAAAAGCTTCAAAGCATCTGGTACTGATGTTATTTTGATAGTTGATACAAATAATTTAAACCAAATTGAATTAAATAATAATTTGGATCTCTCGAACTTAGGGATTCCTCTTATATTTATAGATCATCATTATCTTGGGGAAAAATTAGAAAAAACAAAATTAAACGCATCAAATTTAATATTTGAAAATTATTCTTCAACGGCAGAGATTATATTAAATCTCTTCGAATGTTACAAAATTCCATTAACCATTCCTTTGAAAATACTTATGATTACGGCAATTATAACTGATTCGGGCTTTTTCAAACATGGAAACAACAGAACAATTCAAAATGTGAGTAAATTAATAGGAGAAGATATCAATATTCAAGATATTTTTTTTCTATTAAAAAATGAAATAGATATCTCAGAAAAAATCGCTAAAATTAAAGGAATGCAAAGAGTTAAATTGATTCGAGAAGGGGATTTTTTAATCGGAATTTCAAAAGTTAGCAGTTATGGGGCAAGTGTTGCCATGAAATTAATTAATTTAGGTTTTGATGTTGCAATTGTTCTCTCAAAAGAAGAAAATCAATATAGAATTAATACTCGCGCTAAAAAGGCGGTTTGTCTAAATACAGGCCTACATTTAGGGAAAATATTAGAAGAAATCTCAGAAGAATACAAAGGGAACGGTGGTGGGCATGACGGTGCGGCATCTTTAACTAGTAATATAGAATCAGATACGATTATCACTCAAATTATTGAAAAAATTAAACACCATTTATAATCTAAGTTTAAAATAATCATAAATTATAAGAGAACAAGATTTATACGGGATAAGGTTTTATCATGGATCTAGTACGATTTGAGAGTTTTTATTATCGGTATAAAGGAAATGAAGAATATGCCCTAAATAATATTAATTTAAAAATTGAAGGCAATGACTCTAAATTTATTTTATTAGCCGGTGAAACTGGTTCCGGGAAAACATCATTAATTAGATGCATGAATGGTTTAATACCACAATTTTATGCTGGTTTTTATAGAGGAAAAGTAGAGATACAAGGAAAAAACACAATTGAAACATCAATAGCCGATTTATCTACTGAAGTAGGAATTGTTTTTCAAAATCCAGAAAATCAATTAATCACTATGAACGTTGAACATGAAATTGCTTTTGGTTTAGAGAATTTAGGCGTTTCACCAAAAGAGATTTTGAGCCGAATAAAGCAGACTGCTTCATTAACTGAAATTGAAGATATTCTAGATAAAGCACCTTTTGAATTGAGCGGTGGGGAACAACAAAGAGTTGCTATAGCATCGATCCTGGTATTAGAACCGAAAATTTTGATCTTAGATGAGCCTACTGCTTTACTGGACCCTTATATGGCTAATAAAATAATTAATTTATTACAAGAGATAAGAAGAGAAAAAAATATTACAATTTTAATTAGTGAACACCGTCTTGATCTAATTTTACCATTTACAGAGCAAATAATCTTAATGAAGAAAGGCATTATTGTTGAGCATGATTCTTGCGAAAAAGTCATAAATGGAGATAATTTTCAAAGATTAAGATTAAATAAACCCGTAATTTTCTCAATCTTTAATCAGCTCAAAAAAGAAAATTTATATAATAAAAATATACCTATTTCCATTTCAGAAGCCATAAAAACTTTAAAATTTTAATTACACATTGTGTTGATGATAAGAATGGCTAGAGAGATACCTCTGATTATGATGAAAGAAATTGGATACACATATCCAAATGGAACTAGGGCTTTAAAAAATATAAATTTAAATATTTTTACAGGAGAATTAATTGGAATAATGGGAAGAAATGGAGCGGGTAAAACTAGCCTTATTCGAACTTTAAATGGCTTAATTAGGCCAACTTCTGGTAATATATATATTAAAAACGAAAATATTAATTCTAAAAGTATTGCGACATTATCTAAGATCGTAGGAATTATTTTTCAAAACCCTTTCCATCAACTTTTTGCTAATTCAGTTGAAGAAGAAATTAACTTTTCTTTGAGAAGTTTAAATCTAAGTAAAGAAGAAATCCAAAAAAGAACTGATCAAACATTACTTGAATTTGATCTTGAGAAGTATAGAAAGCGATCTCCCCTCAATTTATCTGGAGGAGAATCTAAAAAGCTTGCGGCTGCTTCAATTATTTGTAGAGATCCCCAAATCCTAATTTTCGATGAGCCTACCTTAGGTCAAGATGCGAAAGAAATTGAATTTTTTATTAACTTAATTAATAATGAAAGAAAAAAAAGAAAGACGATCATTTTAATTACTCATAATATTGAGTTTGCTTATGAATATATACCTCGGACGATTCTAATGACTGAAGGCCAAATTATAGCTGATGGTTCTACAAAAGAAGTATTGAATAATGAGTTTTTAATAGGACAAACATCATTAATTTTACCACAAATTTGCCAATTTTATTTAGCATTACAGGAGTTAGGTTTGCAAGAAATAAACAAAATATCTTCAAAGAATGATATGACGGATTATTTAAGGAATCTTATAAAAAATAAATCTTCAAAAATTTAGGAGGAATACTAATACATGTCCTTAGAATTTCTGAATGCATTCAAATTTATGAAAAAAAAATCTTTTCTACATAATTTAGACCCACGTGCAAAATTATTATTCTCGATTGTATATACAATAAGTGCTCTATTATTCACACAAATTTTGCCTTTATTCTTCATTTTTTTGAGTTTAATTCCCTTAATTCTTTTAGGAAAAATATTTAGACAATGGGTTAAAAGCATACGTGGTCTGTCATTCTTGGTCCTCTTCATAATTATTCTAAATACATTGTTCATTTCATTATCATTTGCGTTAGCAATGATATTGAGAATTTATATTATGGTGTCTGCTTTTTCAATCTTTTTCTTAACTGTTGATCCTAATGATTTAGCACTATCTTTGATTTCAATGAAATTACCATATGAATTTGCTTTCTCATTCTCATTAGCTTTTAGATTTGTCCCTACTATCGCAACTGAAGCTCAAAACATATTAGATGCTCAACAAAGCAGAGGATATGAAATGCAAAAAAAAGGTCTTATTAATCAAATAAAAAATCTTTTTCCACTCTTAATTCCTTTAATAATTAGTTCAATCAAAAGAGCCTTTAATGTTGCGGAAGCTCTTGAATCAAGAGCTTTTGGTAGCAGAAAAGACCGTACGTATTATTACACTATAAAATATTCTTTTAAAGATTTTGTATTTACTCTTTATTTATTAGTGTTTTTAGTATTTGTAATTTTTATTAGAGTTCAATTTAATTCGATGCCTGATTTTCTTATGTGGAGTTTACCGGTTTGATCATAAAAGAATTTAATATTGAAGATTTAAATTTGCACTTTTTTGTTGGGATCAATCAAATTAAAATAAATTTAGACAAGTTTTTAGATTTCAATAAAATTAATAATGAAGAAAATGCTTTAAATCAATTTTTTAAAAAAGTTGCAGACCTCCAAAATAAAAATGAAAATTCTATGCTACAATTTGTTAAGAATGAATATATCTTAAACTATAATCATATTTTTATGGCATGCTACAATTTGCAGAAAGCATTTCAACAAAATATTAACATTTCGAGCAAAAAAAAGATCGAGTTGTTATTATATTTAGCAACTAATAAGCAGATTAACAAGAGTATTGAAGCTTTTGGAATTGATTATTCTGATTTAAATAAAGAGAATTGCACTTATTGTATCATCTCTCCGATTGATAATTTAAATAGGATTAACGATGAGTTATTGCAAATGCTCGGGGCAGAAGAGACATTATTAACTCTAAATAATCAAACGCTAAAAAAATTCAATAAAATTAAAGAATTTTTTAAAATATCCGAAGACCAAATTAAAATAATATTAAATTCTTATGGGATAGAAATCAACAAAACAGAAATTAATTTAAATTCTAAGTATTCTGCTTTAAATGACTTAATTTGTGAAAAAATGGCTTTATTGGGTTTGGAACAAGTTAAATTCAAGAAAAACTAGTTTTTTCATTTTTTACGTTAATTATCTCACTTTCTTTCAAAAAAGATATTCCAGTAATATTTCCTAAAATTTCAACCCTAATTATTTTATCTGGATTTTCAAGATCGACTTTGTAATCAATAGTACTAGCTATAGCTTCAATAAAATGATCTCTTTCAATTTTTTCATGATGTCTTCGTTTTAATATTATTTTAAAAGACTCTCCTTCATTAAGAAAATCTTTATGATGTTCTTGTATAAGGTATTTTATTGTTTTTGTATCTGTTTCGCACGTAAAATCAATTGGTACAATTTTTAGAATAAATTGGAAACAATTAGGATTTTTTTTCTGAAATTTTTTTATTTTAGAAAGAACTTGTTTTGAATTCAAATTGGTTAAGGCGGTAATTAATCCAGGAAACTGAATTCCTGAGATGATTGGGTAAGTATCACCACACATTAATAAAATGAACCATAATTCCGATTTCGCATTTGTTTCGTTGTATCGAGAAGTTGAGACTAATAGATTAAAATTTTTCATCCATATCACTCCTTTCATTCTGATAAATACTCTGCTATCTCTTCCTCAGAAATCTCCCCAATACGTAAAAATTTTATCTTTTGAGAGGTACAATCAATGATAGTAGTAGGGAGTTTCGATTTTGACTTACCTCCATCAACAATAAAGTCTATAGGACTTAATATTTTTTTTGTTACTTCTTCTCCACTAATTGAGGGTGGTTCTCCAGAATAATTAGCAGAAGTCCCTATAATTCCACCGAAATGTCCTTCTGCCTTTAGTAGATGTAAAATGCTTAAAATTATTTCATTTTTTGGGACTCGTAAACCTATTGTATTTTGAAAGGCAGTAACTTCTGGAGGAATGATACAAGGCTCTTTTTTTTTTAATATCATTGTTAATTGACCTGGCCAATATTTGATTGCGAGTTTTCTTGCGATATCATTGAATTCAGCAATTCTAGTAGCTTCTTCATAATCTGAAACTAATAATAATAACCCTTTTGATCTATCTCGAAATTTAATGTCATAAATTCTATTTATAACTTCTAAATTTTGAGGGTCTCCTCCAATTCCATAAACACTGTCGGTCGGGAAACTAATAACTTTTCCTTTAACTATAAAATTAACAGCAGTTTTTAAGTAGACTTCAATATCTTTTAGTTTTTTTCCTGCTAATTTAATTAAAAATCCCATAAATGTTAGTTATTTTTTTTTCTTTATACTATATAAATTTTTCTTTCAATATTATTTCATTTAGAAATCAAATGAATTAGAAAAAGAATCCAATTTTTTATACTTACTTGAAATTTTAATTATATTTGATCGTTTTTTTGTACTTTTGTATCCTTTTATTGGAAGTATAATGCCTTCCTGTGAAGCTAATTCCCTCCACCGTACTTTCCAACTAGTGGGAATTGTATTTTGTTTTAAAGATTTTACATTTTTTTGTAAAATTCTGGTAAAGAATGAAATAATTGAAAATTTACAATTGAATGTGACATAGAAAACCACCCTAAAGTTCATGCAACCGTAAAAATTGAGCCTATCTTTAAAAATATTAAGGAAATAATAAAAAAATTAAAAGATATTGAGGAAATAACACATGTTTGGAGATTATCCGGTGACTGTGGCCTGTTAGTAAAACTTGAGATTTCTTCAATTGAAGTATTCAACCCTCTAATTGAGGGAAAAATTTCTCAAATTAATGGTATTAAAATTATAGAAACATGTTTTATAATAGATATTGTAAAATAATTCCGTTTCTATCATTTTTTATTTAAATTTAAATAGCATATTTACCTGTATTTGTTATTTCTTAGAGTTGATAAAATTTAAGTAGTAATATTTACAATATTGATTAAAAAATTAAAAGATTTTTATGAGTATAAAAAGAATTTATCCCAAAAAATTGCAGACTATTGCTTTTATTGGCAATTATATACCACGCCAATGTGGTATTGCGACTTTCACAAATGATCTATTGCAAGCAATTTCAAATGAATTGCCAAAAAGTAGTTGTTGGGCATTAGCAATGAATGATACACCTAGGGGTTATTCTTATCCTAATCAAGTTCGCTTTGAATTGAATGCTAATCGATTGAAGGATTATTCACTAGCTGCAGAGTTTCTGAATGTTAATAAAGTTGATGTTGTTTGTCTGCAACATGAATTTGGCATCTATGGAGGAGATCATGGAATTTATATTTTAACATTACTCCGTAACTTACATATGCCGATTGTATCAACACTACATACTCTTATACCGAATCCCCAACCCAAAATTAAAAAACTTATTGAAACAATTGGTAGATTATCAGATCGTTTAATCGTTATGAGCCATCAAGCTAAAACGCTTTTAAAAGAAGACTATGGGATACTTACTGAAAAAGTTAATGTAATTCATCATGGAATTCCAGATATTCCATTTATAGACCCAAATTTTTTTAAAGATCAATTTGGAGTTGAAGGGAAGGATGTCATTTTAACTTTTGGTTTGATTAACCCTGGAAAGGGGATAGAGACAATGATTGATGCTTTGCCTAAAATCGTTAAAAAACATCCAAATGTGATGTATATTGTACTTGGTGCTACTCATCCAAATGTAAAGAAAGAACATGGCGAATCATATCGTTATTCTCTTCAAATCAGAGCTAGAGAGCTTGGTGTAGAAGATCATATAGTTTTTTATAATAGGTTTGTAGAATTAGAGGAGTTATGTGAATTTTTAGGAGCTGCTGATATTTATATAACTCCATATATAAACAAGGAGCAAATTGTCTCTGGCACACTTGCTTATGCTCTTGGAACTGGTAAAGCTATCATTTCTACACCTTATTGGTATGCTGAGGAAATCTTAGAGGGAGGAAAAGGAATAATAGTACCATTCAAGAATCCAGAAAGTATAGCTGATAATATTATTAATATACTAGATAACGAAATTGACAGACATACTATGCGAAAAAAAGCCTATATGTTTTCTAGAGATATGATTTGGAAGGAGGTTGCTCGAAACTATATAGAGATATTTGCAGAAGTAGTTGAAAAAAGATTATCAGAACCAAAAACCATTTTAAGGATAAAATCATTACAAACTTCACTATTCGATCTACCTCAGCCAAAATTTGATCATATGTATAGGTTAACTGATGATGTTGGTATTTTACAGCATGCTAATTTTATAATACCGAATCGAAAGCATGGTTATAGCACAGATGATAATGCGAGGGCATTAATTGTAGTACTCTTAGCTCAAGATTTATTAATTGAAGATAAATTATTAGAGAATCTTGATTGTCGTTATTTAAGTTTTTTATTGCACGCCTTCAACGAAAAGAATGGTCGATTTCGCAATTTCTTAGGATATGATCGTAAGTGGCTTGAAGATGAAGGATCTGAAGATAGTCATGGTCGGGCTGTTTGGAGTTTAGGAAATACAATAGTATTATCAAAAACAAAAGAGTTCGGAGATCAGGCTTTAAGATTTTTTGATAAAGCTGTGTCAGTTCTTTCAGAATTTAAATCTCCTAGAGCTTTAGCTTTTGGTTTGATAGGAATTCATGCTTATTTAGCTAGATTTGGAGGAGATAGCAAAATAAGAAGATTTCGAGAAAAAATAGCGAATAGTTTATACGAAATATATTGTTCAAATGCTAGTGATAAGTGGCCATGGATAGAGGACACTTTAACTTATGATAATGGAAAAATTCCACAAGCTTTAATGATGTCTGGACAATGGTTACAGCGAGGAGATATGGTTAAAGCGGGATTAACGTCATTAGAGTGGTTAATTAATATTCAAAAGAATCCTAAAGGACACTTTACTCCAATCGGTAATTCTGGATGGCATCTACGTAACGGAGAAAAAGCGAGATTTGATCAACAACCTCTTGAAGCTGAGAGTATACTTGAAGCATGTATTGAGGCATTTAAAATTACTCAAGACAAAAAATGGATTAAAGAAGCACGTCATTGTCTAGAATGGTTTTTAGGTCGAAATGATTTGAACGTTTCGCTTTATAATTATAAAACTGGAGGATGTTATGATGCTTTAACATCTACAGGTCCCAATATAAATCAAGGGGCAGAATCAACATTAGCTTGGTTATTAGCCCTTCTAAATATGTATTTGTTAGATAATTTAACTGAGATTGATTTAACAGAACAAATAAGTGAATAACAAAAAATGTCTAATCAACCAATTGTTATAATAAGTTCTTATCCCCCACGCCTTTGCGGGATTGCAACATTTGCTGAAGAAGCAAGAGAATTTATCAAAAAAGCTAATCCTAATAGAGATGTTTTAGTTATTAGCCATACAGATGGAGAGGGAGAAGGAGTTTTTCCATTAATTGAGATAAACAGATATAATTGGTATGAACCTGTAGCAGACAAAATAAATAAGTTGAAACCATATGCAATTCATTTAGAACATGAATATGGGCTTTATGAGTATATAGATAAACGTGGTATAGGAGATAGAAATGAAGGATTTCTTAAACTTCTTGAGGCCATTGGTCATTATCCCATCATAGTTGAACCACACACTATTCATGGCCGAATTACCGATTTTGAAGCCGAATTCATTTACCAGCTTTGTCAGAGAAGTGATATTGTTTTATTTAAATGTCATTATCAGAAATGGAGATTAGATTGGTCTTTTAGAGCTCGAGGATGGGACACTCCTAAGAACATCATGGTGGTGCCACATGGCGCTCGTTCTGATAAAAGATGGGGTATTGAGGAAATTCCTGAATTAAAAACCGAATTAGGCTTAGATGATTTGAAATTATCAGATCATCTTGTAGGAATGATTGGATGGATACAAACTAATAAACGGTGGGATATTCTACTTTCAATGTGGGATGATATTCATGATGAAATAAAAGAAAAATGTGGTCAAAAATGGGATTTATTCGCTGCAGGTACTATACGTGACCCAAATCATCAACACGATTATATACTGTGGAAATCTGATGTTGTTGATCTTCAGAGTAGAGGGAAAGCATATTATTACGAATTTATCCCAAGAGGAGATATCTATTATAAGGTAATGGCTATCTGTGATTTCATCGTCTTACCGACTATTGATGAAACTCAATCAGGGACACTCGCAAGAATAATCGCTTTGAATAAACCATATATCACAACAGCTCCAATGGAAGGATTAACTGCCCAAACTTTAGAAAGTGGTGGTGGCTTATTATTTACGACAAAACAAATGCTAAAAAACAATATAGTTCGATTAGCATGTGATGAGGATCTTCGAATGACACTTGGTGAAAATTTAAAAAAGTATCTTGACGAGGGTGTTTCATGGGAAATCATTGCTGATAAATATAATCAAGCCTATGATTTAGCACGAAATGCCAAAATCTCTGGAAAACCAGTAATAATAGAACCTGAATTCTAAAGGGTGTTAAAAATAAAAAATAATACAATAAAAGAGCTTTTTAACCGTCATCCGCATAATCCGATTATTTCGATTAATGATCTTCCTTATAAGGCAAATTCAGTATTTAATGCAGGAGCAATAAAAGTTAATGAAATAGTATTCTTATTAATGCGAGTTGAAGATAGAAGGGGTATTTCCCATTTAACATTAGCTCAAAGTAAAAATGGAATAAATGATTGGCAGGTTAACTCTCAACCAACCTTAATACCGAGCCCAGATGATTACCCTGAAGAAGTCTGGGGAATTGAAGACCCGAGAATTATTTTTTTAGAGGAAAAAAAATTATGGGCTATTACATACACAGCATTTTCTAAGGGAGGACCTTTAGTTTCATTAATAACTACTAGTGACTTTCAAAATTTTACTCGTTATGGCCCTGTGATGCCACCAGAAGATAAAGATGCTGCTTTATTTCCAATTCGCTTTGATGGGCGTTGGGCAATGATTCATAGACCTGTTTCATACCTTCCAACACCAAAAGCCAATATTTGGATTTCTTTCTCTCCAGATCTTAAACATTGGGGGGATCATCAGGTGCTTATCAAAGCTAGGAAGGGTAGCTGGTGGGATGCAAATAAAATTGGCTTATCGCCTCCACCTTTAAGAACTGATGAGGGATGGTTAATTCTTTATCATGGAGTTAAAATTACTGCTAGTGGTATTATATATAGATTAGGGCTGGCACTTTTAGATATAGTAAATCCGCGTAATTTAATTGCTAGATCCGATGAATGGATTTTTTCTCCAAAGGAATCTTACGAGGCTTATGGTGATGTAGATAAAGTAGTTTTTCCATGTGGTTGGATTCAAGAAAATGATAAAATCTTACTTTATTACGGATGTGCTGATAGTTGTATTGGTTTAGCAACAGCCAATCTTTCAGAACTTCTTGATTGGCTTAAAAAGCATAATTCTTTATAAGGAGGAAGATTATTCACGTAGCAATACTCTCACCAATTGCATGGCGTACTCCTCCTCGATCTTATGGTCCATGGGAATATATAGTTTCTTTATTGACGGAAGGGCTTGTAAAGAAAGGTATTAAGGTTACTCTATTTGCTACAAAAAATTCCATTACTAAAGCAAATCTTGTAAGTGTTTGTCGTCATGGTTATGAAGAAGATAATGAATTAATACCAAAAGTTTGGGAATGTTTACATATATCTAAATTGTTCGAAAGAGGAGATGATTTTGATATTATTCATAACCATTTTGATTTTCTACCTTTAACTTATATGAAAATGACGTCCACTCCGGTTGTTACCACAATACATGGTTTCTCGTCTTCTAAAATTTTACCAGTTTATAAAAAATACAACCATCAGAGCTATTATATTTCAATTAGTAATGCCGCGAGATCTCCAGATTTAGATTATATTGCTACAGTTTATCATGGTATAGATCTAAGTCAATTTACTTTTAGCTCTGAACCTGAGGATTATTTATTGTTTTTTGGCCGTATTCACCATGATAAAGGTACTAAGGAAGCTATTAAAATAGCTCTCAAAGTTGGAATGAAATTAATCTTAGCAGGGATTATTCAAGATAAGAATTATTTTAAAAGAGAAATTGAGCCTTTTCTTAATAATAATTTAATAAAATACGTTGGTGTTGCGGGTCCGAAGAAGAGGGATGATTTATTAGGAGGTGCGTATGCATTATTGAACCCTATTAATATTCCCGAGGCATTTGGTCTGTCAGTTGTGGAAGCAATGGCTTGTGGAACACCTGTTATCTCTTTTAATAAAGGGAGTATGTCTGAAGTAATTGTAAATGGAAGAACTGGATTTTTAGTTAATTCTATTGAAGAAGCGATTAAGGCATTGAAAAAAATTGATATCATTGATCGCGCAGAATGTCGAAGATGGGTTGAAAAGAAATTTACTGTTGAAAGAATGGTTGACGATTATATTAAGGTCTATGGATCAATTTTAGCAAAATATGAAAAATAAATCTATTTTGTAATTTGGAACTTAAAATGAAATAAAAAAAGTAATCTTTTATTTGAAATAAATTAGTTAAATAATGTCTATTCCATAAGATAATCTTGATTTTTATCCTTTAATGCAAAAAAATAAAAGTTATGAATTTTTTTAAGAATATATATGAAAATGATTTGATATCTTTTTAATTTAATAATTTAGTAAATCAAGTCTTAATTCTAGGATAACTAGTTCACAAAGACTTATAAAATCAATTCTTATAGAAGAACTAAAATGTTAAATTAAATCACTTTAGAGAGAATTTAATTATAACCATACACAATTATAGAATTAACAGAAAATAATAAGTAGATGAAAAATTTGACAGATAGAACGGAAAAAAGAGAAGAAAATACTTAATATCATTATATATTAGAAATTTAGAACAAACTAAAAAATTTGAGAAAGCTTAGAGGAATCAAAAATTAAAACTTATAGTAACAATTCAGATAAAAAAAAATATAAAGATTATTTTGGATATTGTTCTTGGCAAGTTAAATCTGCTTCTAACCGTTTCCATGTATGTTCTAAGTATTCTTGGAGTTCGATTAAATCCTTTTCTGAAATATTTGCAAATCTTTTTTGCTTAGAAAGATAATCTATTAGTGGCGATCTCTTAGAGGGATCAAGTAATGGCCTACTTGCTTTTGATAATGTCATGATTCCACTTTCTACTTCATATAGAATCCATGAACCAGTTTTTACAGCTAATCTGGCAATTTCTATAGTCTCTTCAGAATTAAATCCCCATCCAGTACAACAAGGAGCCATAATATGGATATATCTACAGCCTTTAATCGATTTAGCTTTTTGAAATTTATCATATAAATCAAGTGGTTCGCTTATAGAACAAGTAGCTACATAAGGTATATCATGAGCTGCCATAATTGCGGGAAGATTCTTTTTGAACCTATCTTTTCCTTTTGTGGTTGTACTCGTCCATGCACCATGTGGTGTACTTGAAGATCTTTGAATACCTGTGTTCATATATGCTTCATTATCGTAACATACATAAATTTGATCTGAATTTCTTTCTGCTGCTCCACTTAGACCTTGAATTCCTATATCTGCAGTACCACCATCTCCTGCAAATGTAATTGTCGTCATTTCATCCCAAATTTTACCGGGAAATCTATATGCTTTTGCTTTAAAGGCAGCAGATATTCCTGTTGCTGCTGCTGCTCCCGCTGCAAAAGCCATATTTGTAAATGGAAAATTTGGTGCAGTTTTAGGCCACAATCCTACAACTACATTTAAGCAGGAAGCAGGAGTTACAAGAGCCGTATTGGATCCTAATGCCTTAATTGCCCATCTAAGTGCGATTTCTAAACCACATCCCGCACAACAAGAATTGCCTGGAAGGAAATATTCTTCTTGGCAAGATTCTAAAGCTTCTTTTAGTTTAACCATTCCTTTATTCAACCTCCAATAAGCCATCCCAGAGAGTTCCATGAATCATATCTTTTGGAAGTTCTCCAGTTTCATTATATTTAACTAACTTTATTAATTGGTTTTTCTGTTGTTCAAGTGAGACTTCTCTTCCTCCCAATCCATTAATTATCGGCAATATTGTTGCAGTTCCTTTAGTTTCATGTAGAGCAGCTTTCACTTCACAACTTACAGGACCGCCAGTTTGGCATCCAAACGCTGTAGCTCTATCTATCACTCCTAGTACTTTCACCTTTTTTGCAGCTTCAATAATATCTTCTGTTGGAAAAGGTCTAAAATGGCGAAGTTTTACCATCCCAACTTTATAACCTTCATCTCTCAAATCATCTACAGCTTGTTCCATTTGTAAAGCCAAATCTCCATATATAATTACTCCTATATCTGCATTATCCATTTTGTATTCTTGAATTAATCCATTACCATAATTTCTCCCAAAAATTTTCTCAAATTCTTTAGCAACGTTTTTAATTTTCTCTTTTGCTCTTATATTTGCATCATGAATTTTTAGTCTAAATTCGTAATAAAAACTGGAGGGCATGATAAGATTGCCAAACATCATTGGTCTTTTTGGATCTATCCATATATGTGGCCAACCTTCTTCACCCGGTAATGGTGGTAAGAATGTATCTACAAGATCTTGATCTTCTAGAATAACTGGTTTTGATGTATGTGACAGAATAAACCCTCCGTAAGATACAAACTTTGGTAAAAGAATATCGTAATCTTCACAAACTTTATATGACATTAAAATTTCATCATATATTTCTTGATGTTCTGCACAAAAACAACTCATCCATCCTGTATCTCGCTGACTTATTACATCGGTAAAATCAGCCCAAATATTCCATGGTGGAGCGGGACCTCGAGATGCTATAGCAACTACAATGGGAAGCCTAGCTCCAGCAGCCCAATGAATCATTTCATGGGCATAAAATATTCCTTGGCCCGATGTTGCTGTAAAGGTTCTAGTTCCCGCTTTACTTGCACCAACTACAGCAGCAAAAACACTATGTTCTGACTCCATTTTTATATATTGAGTTCCTGGCATTAACCCATTATCTACAAATTCAGATAATTTTTCAACTACTGTAGTTTGCGGAGTGATAGGATAGGCGCTAATTACTTGAACTCGTGCTGATTTTGCAGCATACGCAGCAGCTACATTTCCTTTTATAATGATAGATTCTCTCTTTTGGACAAAATCTTTCTGAACTTCAGTCATCTTTTATATCACTCTCTCTAATCATTTCTATATTTTTAGTTGGGCATTCTTTAGCACATATACCACAACCTTTACAGTAACGCAAATCAATTTCAAATGAGCCGTCTTCTTTCCTTTTAATTACACCCTCTGGACAATACATCCAGCATATTCCGCATTTATTACAACCTTCTTTAATAATTGGTCTAAAAGTTCTCCAGTCACCAGTTATTCCCATATTTCCATCAATAGGTAATGAAATTGGAATTGGGGATAATTCTTTCCAATTTTTATATTCTTGAACCTTAGGACGTTCTTTTACTGATTTATTAATTTTCTTCCATTTTTCAGATTCTGACATATTTACATCTCTCTTACTGATTCATAAGCGTCTTTTGCAACACTCATATTTTTTTCTAATCGACTTTCTCCAAACTCCTTTCTAATTACTTTTTCCATTGTTTCAAGATTATAATACCCTGTAATCTTTCCAAAAGCCCCCAACATAGGAATGTTTAGAATTGGGCCACTAGCATGCATAAAATTTTTCTTAATGCAAATTCCTGTTGCATCAACAAGAAAGACCTTTATGTTATTAGGTAGACCACTTTTATCTATAGGATCTGGACTATTAACTATTAGATTTACACCTTCCTTTATTGAATTTTTTATCCTTGGAATGTCTAATAATGAAGTGTCAAACATAAATATATAATCTGGATTCACTACACTGTCATATGTTTTAATTTGCATACTCTTAGAAATTTTTGTAAATGCCTGTATTGGAGCACCCCTTCGCTCCGCTCCTATTATTGGAATTGCGATTGTATCTTTAAAACCCTCCTCAAATGCCATTTCAGCTAACAACTGACTTGCGGTTATACAAGTCTGACCGCCTCTACAATGCATTGATATTTCTACAATCCTTTTATTGCTTGACAATTTATTCAACTAATTTTTCTTAATACTATTGAATGCAATATATCCAATAAAGGCACAATGAATAAAAGTTCTATTAATTTTCCTTATATAAATACAATAAGAAACAATAATATAGAATTTAAAATAATAATTGTTATAATTATTAATTTATTTTGAAAAAGCCGTCGCCTTAAATCTGTTTAATGAAAGGAAGTAATTAATTCATCCAACTTTAAAAAAACTTAAACTAGGAAATAATTAAATGACTAATCAAAAAAGAAATAATGAGATAATTTATTCATTCAAATGCCCTTCATGCGAAGAGGGCACTATTAATATATTTAAGAGTATTTATGATCTCTCCGATGGAGACAGAATGCTCATATTAAAATTTGAATGTAATATCTGTAATTTTCATAAAAATGATGTAATCCCTTTATCAACAAATATGGAACCGGGAATTATGACTTTACAAATTACAAATGAAGAGGATCTCAAATCTAAAATCTATCGTTCCCCAGTAGGCAAGTTAGAAATACCAGAATTGGATTTAATTGTAGAACCGGGTCCTAGAGCCGATTTTTATTATACAAATGTAGAAGGTATACTATTCAGATTTGAAAGTGCTGTTTCAATTTATAAAAACAATCTTGAGAAAAATGATCCTGAAATAAGTGAAATTGAGGAGCTGCTAAATAACCTACAAAAAGCAATGGATGGAAGATTTAAATTTACCCTAGTAATAACAGATCCCCTAGGAGGGAGTTATATAATTCCACAAAATAAATCAAAATATACATTTAAGAAAATTGAGAAAAAAGATTTAGAATAAATATAAAATATGAAATAACATCAAAACTTACAGAAGACTTTTGCTAAATCTAAAGATGGGAAGGAATATCTTGAAGATTATTGTATATTTCAAGACGATTAGAATATAATAGTTATTTCCACGAGTGATATTAACGTTTACAATGTCATTAAACCTCTCCCTCAACAGCTCTGTTCCTTCAATTAACACCATTCTTTATGGAAATCTGTTCCAAATATTCTTTTTAATGCCTTTAAGTAATCTTTATCTAACATTCTACAATAAGGCAACCAAGCATCTTTTATTCTCAATAAAACACTACGGACTTCTTCGTCTCTCTCCTTGATAACGAAAAAATGAGGAAATAAACTGAAAATATTGCATTCTAAGTATCTTTTAGCAATATCAGTATGATGATGTTCCAAAATAAGATTACAAATGTCACTAAAGAACCCAATTTCAAGACCTTCCTTGAGTTCATCGTCATAATAAACCCCAAGGAATATCCCTTTTAAATAACGGAATATTTCTTCATAATCCAGATATTTAAAAACGAAATCAAAGAGATAATTTATTTGTCTTACTGTTTCTCCACCAAGGAAACTAGTTTTTCTCATTTGTGTCGTCCCTATTTGACGAAGTAAATGACTTCTATTTTCTATTAAACATTTTCTGATATCCTTAGGATTCTTCATAGATTTTAATCTGGTAATAGTGATTTTCGGTTCTAAATCTGGTTTAGTAATATAGACATTTACGACAGGTTTTCCTTGTCTTAAGGTATACAAATCCCAGGATTCCCACCTCTCATAGGGTTGTAACCAACCATGACTCCTCCTTAATTTAGGATCAAAGATCCTTAATCTTCTTGAAGCACTTGTTGTTTTCATAACACCCTCATCACCTATTTCTGTATAGTCATATTCTGTATAACCGCAGACTACGCTACCAGGTTGAGTTATGTAGTTTTTATCTGAAATACCTAATGCTTTCAATACAGGTCGTTCATTATCAATTTCTAAAACACTCTTTTCAAATGTGGGGGTTCTGTCAATTTGTCCTCTAATAATCGGCCAATTTTCTTCAATTTCATTAACATTATACTGAGTATCAGCACCAAATAACCTATGAATACTCTCTTCGTTTGGTGGTATGATCCCATGACATATAAAAATCATATATAATGAGGCAGGGATGGTATAATCACTAATACTTCCTAAACTTATAGAAAAAAAAACCGCTTTCTCCTCATGAGGATGAACTACCCAATTATACTCGGCATTAAGCGATTTAGTTCTAAGAAAATTTTTAATATTCAATCCGTCCTCGATGATCTTTATAAATCTTCCATCGGAAGTCTCTTGTTTTTTAAATTCTAACCCATTAATTTTACATATTTGTTTTAGTGATTGAACTAATTTATTATCAAGCTCCCATTTAACAATCTTATCTTGTCTATCCTTAGATTTTATCGTATCATACATAGACCAAATATTGGGATTATCTATTGGTATTCTTTCTAATGTTGAGTCATCGATTATTATTTTATCTTTTATCACCTTGGTTTTTGGGTCAATAAGAGTAATGAGTAAACCTATATTCGGATAATCATAACAAATCTGGCGGTTCATCGATTTGATCTCAGTTTCAGGATACTCTTTCTCGATGATTGATTGAATTTTTTGGGTAATATCCCAAGGAACTTTTTGTTTAATCCACCAATACTCAGTGAAAAATTCGCTATTTGAATATGAAGGAAAAATTTCTATAGTTAAAACAGATGATCCTAACACTTTACTGGCAGCAGTTTTTATCTTCCCAATTACTTCGTCATTTTTCTTTATAAAAAATTCGTAAAAAAGGGGGTGACCATTAACATCATAAATCGTCAAAGGACTTTGATCATCCCATACAACTCTAAAACCTTCCCACATCTTAAGATTTGTATGCATATGTATTAATAGCCCTGTAATAGCATGCTCAAATGCAACCTCCTTATCAACTAGGTGATTTTCTTCTCGTTCTATTTCTATACACCTTCTTATTCTGTTTTTGGATTTAACATAGACTGTAATTAAATGTTAATCGTTTGCAAAATATAAATATTGACGTTTTTATAGAACATCTCTTAACTTTTTCTTAATTATTCTTGACATTTCAAAATTTAAAGAAATGCTAAGTACATATAACAAAAGCCTTGGAAGAAAAAGGGGTTCATTAGAGTTTTTTAAATAATAAATCATTAAGATTGAAAAATTAAAATGAAAACACAAATTTTTTTTATAATTTAGTTTCTTTATAAACTAGAAATTATATTTTAAAAAATATTTTTAAAAAAATGATTTTAAAGGCAATATTATATGACAAACAATATAAAACGAGTAGGAATTTTAACGGGTGGCGGAGTCATGTTCAAGATTTTCCTTGACTGTCGTATACTGCCCTGGGTTAAATTCTGTTCTCTATGGAATCATGCTAAAAGCTTATGATTCAGGTATTCAGTGCATTGGAATCCTCAAAGGATGGAAAGGATTTATAAAAAATCAAACAATTCCACTTAATATTGCAGAGCATGATGACTTGCACACCGTTGGTGGAACTATCCTATATACGAGTAGAACTAACCCATTTAAGGGAGTAAGTTCAAAGGAGGAAAAAGCTAAAGAATTAACTAAAAAATTTGAGGAATTAGGAATTGATGCTTTAATAGCTATTGGAGGAGATGATACTCTTGGAGTTGCTGATTCTATGTATAAATATGCTAAAGCTAATATAGTTGGTGTACCAAAGACTATAGACAATGATCTGGCAGGAACTCATTATACTTTTGGTTTTTGGAGCGCTGTTCAATTAGCCTCAGATACACTAGATAATTTAACAACTACAGCACATTCCCATCAAAGAGTATTTATAGTTGAAATTATGGGAAGAGATGCTGGTTTTCTGACGATGTATAGTGGTATCTCAGCTGGTGCGGATATAATTTTAATTCCCGAGACTCCTTTCGACTTAGAAAGAGATGTTATAGATATTTTGAAAAAAAGGGTTAATGCTGGTTATAAATATCATATAATTGCTATATCAGAAGGAGCTTATCCAAGCTTGGAGTCTTTAAATCGAGATTTTAAGACAATATCGAAAGATACAATTGATAAATTACCCAAAGATACATATGGGAATCCACTACTCGTACAATTAAATATATCTCGAATAATTGTTGATGAATTAAGTTTAAGAGATGATTTAAAGAATGAATTTCAAAAAAATGATATAGATTTCGAATGTCGAAGTGTAGTTCTTGGACACACTATGCGTGCTGGACATCCCAACTCTTTTGACAGAATCCTTGGTTTAAGATTTGGTTTAGCTGCAATGAAATTAGTATTAGAAGGTAAATTTGGTAATATGGTATCACTCCAAGGAAATCAAATAGAAACCGTTCCACTTTCTGAAGGTGTAAAAAAGAAATACATTACCCCTCAAAATGATAAAATGGAGCTTCGAGATTTGCTCGTGAAGATTCGCTATTTATCAAAACAGAAATAAATATTTTATGGACTTATTTTATGGCAGAAATTAGAGGAATTCTTTTTACTGTGATAAAAGGGAAGGGGACACGATCGGAAGGACCTGATTATTTCATTAAGCCATTGGATGATTACAAAAACTGATGGTCAGAAGTTTTATTTAGAAAAAAGACCCATATCTGGGAGAAAGATCCTGAATTGCATAGATTTCTGAATAAAAGAGTGTTCAATAGTTGGAGATATTATCGAGACAAAACATACAATTACCTTCGATTATCTGAACGTAAAGGTCTTAGAATAAATTTTTAATAAGTTATTCTTAATTAGTCAAAGGAGAAAAGATGGGATTTAAATCTCTTTTTTTATAAATATTTTTACAAATCATTTTCTTAGGTACAAGAATTATGCAATTAAAAGACAAATCAGTTTTATTGCTATTCATTTTAGGAATAGGTTTTTTTTCAGGATCTATACCAATTATAAATGCTTGTAAAACTGATGCTTATGAACGTAATTATGCTGAATGGAGAGTTTCTAATAATCAACCTTATTTGTATGTAGAAGCAGATGATTACTATAATCTTGGATTTTTAGAAGGGCAAAATCTCGCTTTTCAAATCGCTTGGATGAAACTCATGATAATGCTTCAAGCTGAGGAAATAGGAATTTCTTATGATCTTGCATTATATTATACAACAGATTATTTAGGATATATCCCTGAAGATTATTTACTTGAAATGCAAGGAATTGCTGATGCAATTGATGTTATATCTGTTTCATTTATGGGAAAAATTTATGAAATTTCAATCGATTTTATAGATGTCCTAGCTCAAAACTGTTTTTGGGATATCTATTATGGAAAAATTATTCCAATTCTTACAGGTTATCCACAATCACCATTGATAGCAGGAGGTTGCACCGCAATAGGGGCTCATACCAGTAAGAATACAGTTTTCGGACAAACTATTGATCTTACTCTTTTAATGATGCCTGCAGTTTCATGGGTTTATACAAAAATAAATGACAAAAAATTTTTCTCATTTAGATTGGGTAGTATGTTGGCTATGGGTGGAATAAATAAATGGGGACTGTCAATTTCTGTTAATCTAATTGAAGTTTTTAATTATGGATGTTCAGGGATTCCTCTATCAATTATTTATAGGAGTGTGTTGGAAAACGCTAAATTTGTCAAGCAAGCAAAAGATATAATTACTTCCAATAACTTTACATTAGGATGGAATTATATTATAAGAAATAAAAAAACTATGATAACAATTGAAAGTATTCCTAATTTATATTCATTAGAGCAAATAGGAAGAGGAAGATATACTTTTGATGCAAATATTTATGAAAATAATTTATTTAAGATGTTTATGATTTATCCCACAAAATATTTAGAACGATATAATAGAGTTGCTGAATTATGTCATGCTTATAACCAAGATGGAAATTTAGATATTAAGGAATTATTCAATATCTGTTCAGACACCCAAATCTCAAGAAGGTTTACCACAGGAGATCCAATGGAAATAGCAACAGTTAGTTCTTTTTTCATTGATCACAAAAACACTATTTATTTTTGTTTGGGAAATCCATTAGACTCAAATTTAGGGGTAATAGAATCATTTAAGTAATAGAAATGTACAAAAAAACTTTTAAAACTTTTTTTTAATTTTTTAATTGTCAATTTATTTTTAATTATAATTTATTTCTTCTTCTCCCTTATTAGTTGTAGTATCTCTTTCAATATCTCAAACCAAACATTTTTCCCTTAAATTTTCTTTATAATATTATATTAAAAGGAAAAAGAGATAAGAACCAGCATTAGATTATTTGCCCTCAAATCAAAACAAGAGCGATAGAAAATCTTATGAGGAAATAAAAAATTTAAACTATTTATTCCTGTTGCCTAAGGTCAGGTGCTTTGAGGAGAATCAACCCAGTTATAAGCATTATAAAAGCAGCTACCGCGAAGGGTGGCCAACCAACCAATTCTATTATAGACCCTCCCCTCATAGTAGTAACACTTGTAAGATCTACAACAAATCCCATTAATAATGGGCCACATACAAAACCTACATCTCCAATCGTCCTATACACTCCCATATAAATCTCAAGCTTATCTTTAGGAGCAATATCTGTAACATAAGCTGCGATTGGTCCTGATAATCCAATTATTGCTCCATAAATAAATATAACTATTGAAATATAAATGATATTTGTTGTAATAGCAATCCATAGAGTAATTGGAGCAGAAATGATAAGAGATAATAACAGTGGTGTACGTCGTCCTATTTTATCTGAAATTAAACCTATAGGAACCATTGTAATAGCGGTTGCAATACCTGCTATAGTTAGTAGTATGCCAATATCAAACTCATTTAAACCAAGATCATTTCCCGAAAAAAGAGGTACAAGCGTATTTCTCACTCCGGTTCGTATAAAGAACAACGAAAAAATTGATGGAAGAACGGGAATAAATTTTGGATCTTTTAAACTATACCATGCTTGATGATAAAGTTCCTGTATCTTGATATGTTTTTCATCATTAGTATTATTTACATGTGGCAAAATGAGAGTGGGAATGATCCCACTAGCAGATATAATAGCATAAGCAAAAAATGGGGCCGTGATACCATAAGAATCCGCTATAAAACCACCAAAACTCGGTCCAAAAATTGCTCCTAATAATAATAATCCGGAATAAATACTCATTAAAAATCCCCTTCTCTCTGGGCTAGCTACCAATGCAATATATATTGTTGCAATTGTTACATAAATTGCAGAACCAAATCCTTCAATGATTCGAGCAAATAGTAAGATCCAATAATTTTGGGCTAATCCTGCCATGATTGAGGAAGATGATACAAGTATCAATCCCACAAGCATTAAACTCTTTTTATTATACCTTTGAGCTAAGAAACCTGCAGGTAAATCAATAAACATACGAGCTATACCGAAAGCAGCCACAACAAGTCCAACAAGTGTATAATTCACGTTAAAAGATTCGGCATAATAAGGTAAAATCGGAGCGATAATACTCAATCCCAACAACACAAGAAACGTGACAACCGAAAGATTTAACGTTGTTATAATATCTTTTTCTATTAATATCTCCCTTTACCGTGAATATATCTTAAATAACCTTTAAATAAAGAAATTTTTTCTTTAATATCAGTTTGGAAAATCAACCATAATGTTTTTCTTCCTCTGCTTCACTATCAATAGCATCTTTTTCAATATCTCGACCTTGCCATTTTTCACTTAAAATTTCCTTATAATACTCATGTTGGATAATAAGATTCATAATTTCTGTTGTTCCCGTCCAAATCTCACCTATTCTAGCATCTCGTAATAATCTTTCCATTGGATAGACAGTTGTATAACCTATTCCTCCTAAAATTTGCATTGAATTATTTATAACTTTCCAACACGATTTTGTTGAAAACTTCTTTGATTCGGATACTAATCTTCTTTGTAGTGCGGGTGGTGCTCCAGCATCAATACTTTTAGCTGTATTATAAACAATAGCTCTTACTGCGTCTAAAAGTGTGATACAATCAGCAATTAAAAAGCTAACTGCTTGAAAATTTCTAATAGGTTGTCCAAATGCTTTTCTTTTGGTACTATATTTTGTAGCAATTCTCAAACAAGCGCGAGCCAGACCTATGAAACCCGATGCAGTAGTCAATCGCTCTGGAACCATCATTTGATAAAATATTTTTCCACCAGCGCCCTCCTCTAAAATAATATTTGCTTTTGGTACTTTAACATTATTAAACTTTATTCTGCCTGCACCACCACCTCTAGTTCCAAGTATACCATAAATATATTCAGTATTAACACCTTCAGTTCTGTCCACTATGAATAAACTTAACGTTTTATGAGGATCTGCTTTTGGATCTATATTTGTTTTTGCATAAACTAAAAAGAAATCAGCCCCTTCAGCACCTACAACAAATCGTTTTTCTCCATTCAAATTATAATAATCCCCTTCTTTAACAGCAGTACATGTCGCTCCAAAGAAGTCCGAACCACCTCTTGGTTCAGTTAACGCTTCAGCAGTGAACTTTTTCCCCTCACACATGGGTTTAAGATATTTTTGTTTTTGTTCCTCTGTCCCAAAAATATTTAATGCTTCACCACATATACTGGGCAAAGAAAACAAACATGCTAGTGAACTTCCTAATACCCCGATTTCTTCTTGAGCAATTATTTCACTCTCCCAATTCAATCCTCGTCCTCCATATTTTTTTGGGAATCTTATTCCTATTAGATTTTGGTTAGCTAAAGCATTTAACCATTCAGAGGGATACTGGATTTCATCCTTATCCATTTTTTTTAATAATGAAGGAGGAACGGCAGTTTTTACGAATGTTCGAACTTCTTCTCTAAGCTTTTTGTTTTCTTCAGTTAGTAAATAATCATACATTTTTAATACTCACTTATTGATTTATAATGCGTTTAAATAATGATAGGTTCAATAAAAATAATGATTTAATCCTACTTATATTAGTTTACTTTTTTAGATTAAATTCAAAGTTCCATTGTAGTTCAACATTTTAAACTATATATATTTTAAATTACTTATCATACACACTGTATAGCAATTTATAGTATTCTAAAATCATAAATCTATACTTTAATATCTTAAACACTTAATAGACGACTTCCTATGTTCACTAAAATTAAAACTACGTACAGAGAATATCCCAACGCATTTAAAGTGCTAACTCTCGCCACTTTCATTGACATGTTAGGAAGTTTCTTATTATATCCTTTTTATGCACTTTATGTAACCGAACATTTTGGAGTGGGGATGACTCAAGTTGGATTCCTATTTTCTATTTTCTCAGCGGGAAATATATTCGGTGGAATCCTCGGAGGTGCACTAGCCGATAAATATGGCCGTCGTGCAATGGTCCTGATTGGATTGGTTGTAAGTGGAACAGGAAGTATTTTTTTGGGAGTAGTTAATGATCTGAATATATTTTACATTCTCGCGGGATTTTTAGGGTTAGTAGGCAATTTTGGAGGTCCAGCACGACAAGCAATGTTAGCAGATTTACTTCCAAAGGAAAAACAAGCAGAAGGATTTGGAATTCTACGAGTGGCTTTTAATCTTTCCGCAACAATCGGTCCTATCCTTGGAGGATTTTTAGCAACCAAATCTTATATGTTATTATTTATTGCGGATGCTGTGAGTAGTTTAATTACCGCTGTTATTGTATATACGGTTATTCCAGAGACAAAACCCCAAAAGCAAGATGATAAACCAGAAGAAACTGTAATGAAAACTATTATAGGATACAAACATGTGTTAAAGGATTGGGTGTTTGTTTTGTTTCTTTCTGTTTCTGCTATAACGGTATTAGTATATATGCAAATGAATAGCACTCTTTCGGTATTTTTACGGGATGTTCATGGATTCCCTGCACAGAGCTTTGGGTTTTTGTTAAGTATGAATGCGCTTATGGTGGTTTTATTTCAATTTTGGATAACTAGGAAGATTTCAAAATATGCTCCCATGAAGATAATGGCTTTTGGAACATTGTTTCTTATGATTGGTTTCGGAATGTATGGTTTTATTTCTGAGCCGTATCTTTTTTTCATTGCTATGGCAATAATTACGGTAGGAGAAATGATAGTATTCCCAACTGGGCAAAGTGCAGCTGCCTCTTTTGCTCCGGAAGATAAACGAGGACGATATATGGCAGTTTATGGTTTCCAATGGATGATCCCGAACCTATTTGGAGTTTTAGCCGCTGGATTAATTATGGACTCTATTGGACCAAATTGGGTATGGTATTTAGCTGGTATTCTCTCTATGTTGTCCATGATAGGATTTTGGTTAATTCATGGGGTCACTAAAGAACGTTTATCAATGGAAAAAAAACCTATGAAAGAACAATTGCTTGAGTATAGAGTTCCTCCAATCGAATGAGAGATTTCAAAATTTTTTTATATTATTAATCAAGCTTTTAATAATAATTTAAAATAATCTCTTGTTTTTTTAATTTTTAAAAAATTTCACTCTTAAATTAGACGTTTAATTAAGACTAAGTATTAATATAAGGATTAAGAATCAATTTCAAATACAATCTTGAGGTATTCATATTTGGAATTAAGCAATTTCAGAACTCTATCAACAAAAACCCGAAGATTTTTCGCATGAATTAGTTTTTCATCTTTCTGTTCAAGTAAAAATTGATATATTATATTTCTAGTATTATCAGGACCATTATCCTCTAAATATTTCATCCAATGAATTGACATCCTACAGATCTTTTTTAAATTATTATCTGAATACTCATTTTTATCAAGGATTTTTTCATGGTATTTACTTATTGCGTTACCTACCCTTTCTAAATAATCAGCAGTACCTAATGAATATCTGCATAGACTAATTAAATTTGAAGTTATTCTAGAATTTCTAGTATTAGTTGCAGCTTCAAAGGAAATCCACGCTTCATTCCATTCTTCCTTACTTCTGCTTTCTAATCCATCATTATGTAAAGCTACATTCATTATATCGCTAAGATCAACATCATGCCCTCTTTTTAACTTTTTATTAAAAATCTCTCCAAGTTTAGTTCCTTCAAGATAACTTCCAGCGCCAAAATCAAGCAATTGATTTAAATTATTTGCGGCACAAAGTGCTTCATGTCTTATTTCACCTGTATCAGGATTAGTCCACTGAATAGTCTTTTCGAATTCTCCCGTTTCCTTATTTTTTATCCAACCCATTTCTCTTAAGACATGGTCCAATAAATGAACTTTAAACACCCAGAAATCCAAATCATCTGTGAAGCGTTTTCTCCGCCAATCTCTTGATGTATATTTACCTAAATATAGTTTTAACGTTCCTCGAATTAAGGAAAATTTACCATCTTTAATTGCATCGCAAGCATCCTTAAAATAAGTATGCTTAGGATCTTTTGATATGTCAACAATTCTATTTATTATTTCTCTAGCTTCTCCAGCAACCACATCACATGGTATCCGTCCATCAGAAGGATATGCCCTTGATCCTCCATCTAAAAACTTTTTAAATAAATCCAATTCATCGTCAGGAATTTTATACCATGGATTATTGAACATTATCTTAGAGAATTTGTAATGAGTGAAACCGTTTTCATCTATTGTAGTTTTTTGTATCAATGGAGAAACATCTCTTAGATTATCTCCTTTATGTACTGCATCTGCTCTTGTATCCCAAACTAAAGTCATACGAGATATTATATTGAATGTAATTTTTAAAAATTGCTAATTTAAAATATAAAATTAATTTTTAAACATAGAATCTATTGGTACTATATCATGTAATATAAAAAAACATAAAAGAAAATGAATTTATTCAAAGTTTTTACATTAACTCCTTGGGATTCGCTCAATTCAGACACTTTAACAGAAGTTAAATTATATTCATTGAAAAATATATTTAAGACGTTTCCTGTAATTGAGCCTGAGTTTTTTGATGATTTACTCTCACATTTGTATAATTTCAAACATTATTCATGGGTTGAGAGCATTAAAAGAATTGTTGGACCTAGTGATGAAGATTATGACATAAAGCCTTGGAATCTAATGTGGGGTATGGATAATGAAAGGCGAATATTCCAATTCTTATTTCAAAAAGTAAAAGATGAACTTAAAGATTCACAAGCAACATTTGTAGCATTAGCACCACCAGAATTAGGGAAATTATTTACTCAATATAAAGAAGAAGCGATCTTAAGAACTTTATCTTTACTCAATAATCCAAAAAAAATGAAATTCTTGATGATTTTAGCACCTAAAGGAAAATCTATTGCCGAAGAACACCAATTACTCCATATAAATAAGGAAGATTTAGAAACCCTCAAGTTTACTAAAATGCTTAAACAAATGCCAAATATTAAAGGACAATGGTTTCCCGCGTATTCACCACGATGTCCAAACTGTAATAAAATGATTGTACAAATAAAGGGTTTTAATGTAGGGTTAGCTAAATTCATATGTCCTTATTGTGGGTACCAGAAATTAAAGTAAAGTAGATTTTTCTAATAAACTCCTTTATAATGATTTTTATAAGATAATCTGATATATATCTTATTAATAAAACTAATATTAATATAAAAATTTTCAATTATGTTTGTTGCTGCGTTAGATTTAGGAACAACTGGATGTAGAACATTTATTTTTGATTTAACAGGTGCGGTAATCGCTAGTGATTATCAAGAATGGCAAAGTTACTATCCTTCTCCATCATTTGTAGAACAGGATGCAAATACTTGGTGGGAGTCAATTAAAAAAACCACAGAGCGAGCAATTAAAAAAAGTGGTATTGATAAAACGGATATTGTAAGTCTTTCTGTTACCAATCAGCGTGAAACAATTGTACCTGTTGACAAAGAGGGCACACCTCTTCATAATGCTTTAGTCTGGCAAGACAGAAGAACAATAGATCAAGTAGAATACATAAAATTAAAAATTGGTATAGACAAAATTTATGAAACTACAGGATTAACTATTGATCCTTATTTTTCTGCGACAAAAATTCTCTGGTTTAAAGATAAAAAGCCAGAGATATATCAAAAAACTCATAAATTTTTGCTTGTTTCAGATTTTATCATTCATAAATTAACAGGAAGTTATTATACAGATTTTTCAAATGCTTCACGAACAATGTTATTCGATATCAATAAATTAAAATATTCAGAAGAAATTGCATCTGAATTGGAAATAGATTTAGATAAAATGCCAGATGCTTTAGAATGTGGAGTCGATATTGGTGAAATTGTTACTGAGGAAACTCTATTTGATAAAAAGACATTAGTCGTAACTGGTGCGGGAGATCAGCAATCTGCAGCCCTAGGTGTGGGAGTTGTTTCTCCTGGAGAAATCAAATGCACTACGGGAACGGGAAGTTTCATTCTAGCCTTTTTATCTCAACCTAAATTCGATCCAGAAAAACGAGTCTTATGTAGTTGTCATGCAGTTCCAGGCACTTGGGTACAAGAAGCAAGTATTTTTACTACTGGAGCTGTATTGAGGTGGTTTAGAGATAAAGTAGGATATGCAGAATGCGTAGCGGCTCAAGAAGGTCAAGATCCTTATGATTTAATCACCGCAGAAGCAGAAACATCACCTATTGGGGCAAATGGATTAATTCTTATTCCCCATTTTGTTGGTGCTGGAGCACCTCATTGGAATCCACTTGCTAAAGGGATAATTTTCGGATTAGCTTTGGGACATGAACGCAAGGATCTTTATAGAGCTGTACTTGAGGGTGTAGCCTTCGAAATACGAAAAAATGTTGAGGTTTTTAAACAATTGGGAATAGAGCCAAAAGAATTAATGTTGACTGGAGGTGGATCTCGCTCTGATTTTTGGAATCAAATTTGTGCTGATGTATTAGGAATCACATGTGTTAGAAATATTATTGAAGAATCGACATCATTAGGAGCCGCAATATTAGCAGCTTCAGGAGCAGGAATTTTTCCGGATATTTCAAAAGCAGCCGAGAATTTATGTAAAGTTGATAAAAAATGGCTTCCCAATGATGATCGACATATATTTTATGAAAAACTCTATAATTTTTCATATGAAATGTATGAATATATTCAGAGCAAAAATTTATATCAAAAATTCAATGATATATTTTTAAAATAAAGATTTTGAATGAGGACAAGACTTTCCTCATAATAATCAATTTTATATATGTTAAATGTTATCTTTTAGTTAATCAAAACTTCTTGGTATTATATAGAATAAAAGTTCTTTTATAATACAGAAAGTATTAGAGAAGAAAGAATATATAGTGTGAAAAAAATGGAATCTAACTCTTCAAGTGTAGTTAAAGAATTTTCAAAGAATCAAAAAACAGTAGCTTTAATATTCTACATATTAATAGTTGGTGCGAGTTTGGTTACAATAGGAGGGGTAGTATGGACATTTGCAGATATCTTTATCAGCACAACTGATAAATGGGAACTATTTTTAGCACTTAATTTAGGATATCAAATAGCCATTATTGGAGGACTTTTAGCAGGTTTGTTTTTCCTTTTGATTTTCTTTTTTGGTTTATTTAAGAAGACTTCAAAATCATTGATAAACTTTATTTATAGAAAGAGGGAACTTGAGGAAAAATATAAAAATCGTATTGATGTAAAAATTGCAGCTGGTGGATTATTAATCAGTTTACTAACTATTATTATTGGTGTAATTTTTGCAGTTATCTTAGAATTAATTAATGTTTCTGCTGGAGGGTCCTCTTCACTGCTAGCTCTGTTAGGAAGTACGGGGCCTTGGTTTTTATTTATTGGAATCGGGCTTTTTTCGATTGTCGGTGTTTCGCTGTTCATGATTTATTTTTGGAAGAATGGATTTTGGATGATATTAAGACTTATTGGTGTTATTGAGAAGCAAAAGAAATAATAAGTTTGATAATCTTAATTAAATCAGAAATTTGGTGCTCTTATATTTTTTTTATTTAATTGTATTATCTAATAATTTCAAACCATTATTTTATTCGATTTTATAACGTCTTCTTGATAATATGGCAATAAAAGTTGGTACTGTGTTTAATTACTTACAATTACCCAATGTATCTAAATTCCCTTTTGTGATAAATAAAAGGCAAGATGGAATATTTATTCAAAAGGGACTATTTGTGTATACAAAATCTAATGAAGGATTTTTAATTGGCGTTATTGAAGAAATTGTCTTGCTAAATGAATACTTTACTGATGCGTTAACAATTAAAGCCTATAACAATGATAGCAATCCTAACATCATTAAAGGGCTTTTTCCAAGTAAAGATTTTGAATTTGCGATTGCGATTGTAAGTTGTTTAGGTTTAATTAAGTTTAAAGATGAAAGCATAAAAGAAATCGAGAGAGTTCAACGCATGACCTACCCTGCTAGTCCTGGAGAAGGAGTTTATATAGTAGAGCAAGAAATTCTTCATAAATTTCTTGGATTTGATACTGAGTATGGTTTAAATTTAGGATATGTAAAAGTAACAAATTCTAATGCGAAAGTTAACATGAATAGATTATTAAATAAACATTTTGCTATTCTCTCAATTTCAGGAGGAGGAAAAAGTTATCTGACATCAGTCCTTATCGAAGAATTATTATCTAGAAAAGAGGATTATGGTACTCCTGCAATAATATTATTTGATGTCCATGGTGAATATATATATTTAAAAGATATCCCTGAATTGAAAGATAAAATTAAAATCCAAGATATTTCCTATTTTCAAATCGGAATGTCTAACTTATCGGTATATTCCTTAAAGAAGTATCAAGAACAAATTTCACATGTTCAAGTTAGAGAACTCTCAAAATATATAAAAACATTAAATAAAGATAAAGATAAAAAAAATAAATATACAATAAATGACATAATCGAACAGATCGAAAAAGAATCTGATGGAAATCGAAGTACAAAACAAGCATTAGTGGGCTGGTTATCAGAATTAGAAAGATTACATCTATTTGGTCCTCAAGAAAATCCAATATTAGACAAGGTTGTGAATAACCAAGAAATTACAATATTTAACTTTCAAAAAGAAATAAGCATTAGAAAAAAACAAATTATTGTTGATTATATTTGTAATAGGCTCTTTCACTTACGTAGAATGAGTAATATTCCCCCATTTCTATTAATTGTAGAAGAAGCTCATCAATTTTGCCCTGAAGCTGCCCATGCAAAAGCAATCTCAAAACCTATCATTGAAATGATTGCTAGAGAAGGAAGAAAATTTATGGCTTGTTTATGTCTAATTAGTCAGAGACCAAAAAAATTAAGCACTACCGCTTTATCACAATGTAATTCTAAATTAGTTTTAAGTTTAAAAAATCCATATGATTTAAAACATCTTATGGACAGTTCAGAAGCAATTACAAAAGAATATGCAAGTATGATATCTAGTTTAGGGGTAGGAGAAATGGTAATAATGGGAAATGCCGTTAATTATCCCGTATTCGTTGATGTGAGGCAGAGAAAATTTAAATCAAGGAACGAGGAGATTTCTTTAGCTCAATTTTGTTTAAATTGGCAAAAAAAAGAATTAAACTAGACCAGAATATAATCCTTTTAATAATTACAAGTTAAAATTATTAAAAATGATGTATAGATCTCGATACTCTTCAAATTAAAGTTGATCAAGAATCTCTTCTCTTATAGCTTTGCCTCTTTTATTTAAAACAATCATTTTTTTATTCTTGGAGACACGGAACACGTTTATTATAGCCATACTCTCCAACTTCAAAAAGATCTCTTCTAAACTCAATGAATTCACAAAAGGAAATTCCTTTTTTAGAAGTTCTTCAAGTCTTTTATCTAAAATTTCTCCCTTATTTTTAATTAATATATCAATGATTGAATTAATTACTGGTTTTTGGTTCCAACGAAACGAGTCTTGCATAATTGTCTGATTGAAAATTTCTTTCTTAATTAATTATTTATAGTTTAAAATGATTATTCTCTAATTAATTTTATTAGTTCTAAACAAATAATCGATCTTCTTTGGATTCTTCTATACTCCTACTTTTTAATTTTTCACCGAATTTTTCATACCATACTAATGTTTCTGTAGTTAATGTAGGATTAGTAAATTCTCTTGCTTCTTTAAAATGCTCTAATGATACTTTTCTTGCTCTAATGTTCTCTCTTAAGGCAATCATAGCAGCTTCGCGACACCATGTTTCAATATCTGCTCCAGAAAAGCCATTAATTAATCTATTCAAATCTTCTACTTTTACATTGCTAGTTAAAGGCATATCTTTAGTAAATATTTTTAAAATTTCCAATCTTCCCTTTTCATCCGGAACAGGAACGAGCAATATTCTATCAATTCTTCCGGGGCGAATTAATGCTGGATCTAAAATATCAGGACGATTAGTAGCGGCAATTACAACTATATCTTTCATTACTTCCAAGCCATCTAACTCTGTTAAAAATTGAGATAATACTTTTTCTGTTACACCAGAATCTGATGTATGTCTTCCTCTACTTGGAGCTATCGAATCAAACTCATCAAAAAAGATAATACATGGAGATGCCATTTTTGCTATACGAAAAACTTCTCTTATTGCCTTCTCAGATTCACCGACCCATTTTGATAAGAGTTCTGGACCCTTTATTGATATGAAATTTGCTTTACTTTCGGTTGCTACTGCTCTTGCTAACAAAGTTTTACCACAACCTGGTGGGCCATAAAGCAGAATTCCCTTAGGAGGTCTAATTCCCATACGAGTGAATATATTAGGATGTGATAATGGCCAATCTACAGCTTCAATTAATTTTTGCTTTAAACTCTCTAATCCTCCAACTTGATCCCATGGAACGTTTGGGACTTCTACAAATACCTCTCTTATTCCAGATGGAAGAATTTCTTTTAATGCTTCTTCAAAATCTTCTTTGGTAACTTCTATTTGTTCTAATAATTCTGGATCAATTACTTCTGATTCCAAATCAATTTTAGGTAAATATCGACGTAATGCAGACATAGCAGCTTCTCGACAAACAGCAGAAATATCTGCTCCTACGAATCCATGCGTTATTTGTGAAAATTCCTTTAATGAAATCTTTTTATCAAGGGGCATATTTCTAGTATGTATTTGAAATACTTCTCTCCTGCCTTTCTCATTAGGTACTTTTATCTCAATTTCACGATCAAATCGTCCTGGGCGCCTTAATGCAGAATCTAAACTATTCGGTCTATTAGTTGCTCCTATAACAATAACTTTACCTCTTCCATGCAGTCCATCCATCAAGGCAAGTAATTGTGCTACAACTCTACGTTCTACTTCTCCTGTAACAGTTTCTCGTTTTGGAGCAATAGCATCAATTTCATCTATAAAAATAATAGACGGGCTCTTTTCTTCTGCTTCAATAAAGAGTTTTCGCAACTTTTTTTCAGATTCTCCATAAAATTTACTCATAATTTCTGGACCATTTATTGAAATGAAATGTGCTTCACTTTCATTCGCCACGGCTCTAGCTAATAAAGTCTTTCCACACCCAGGTGGACCTCTTAGAAGAACTCCCTTAGGAGGATCAATTCCTAAACGTTTAAACAACGATGGATGTCGTAATGGCAATTCTACCATTTCTCTGACTCTCTGAATCTCTTTATCTAAACCTCCAACATCTTCATAAGTTATGTAGTGAAGCCCTCTTTCTGCCTCTTCAGTAATTTTATCACTAATATTAAGTATAGTATCTTGTTTAATAATACAAACTCCACTAGGTCGCATACTTAAAACTTTAAATGTGATCTCTCTACTAATACCAATAGAGATAAATATAAAATCATCTACTGTTATTGGGTAATTGTTTAATTTTCTTTTTACAAAGCTTTCAAATCTAGGATTATTTTTTATCGGGAAATTTGATGGAGCCAATACAACATTTTGAGCAATTTCAGCTTTCACTTTTCGAATTTCAACGGTATCATCAATTCTAGTTCCTGTATTTTTCTGAAGCCTAGAATCTACACGCACAATTCCTAATCCATTATCTTGTGGATAACTAGGCCATGCAATTCCAGCACTTTCTTTCTTTCCATTAACAGATATAACATCACCAGTTTGAATTTTCAACTTTTCCATTGTTTTTGGATCAATTCTTATAATATTACGCCCTATATCTCTTTTTTTAGCCTTCTGAACCCGTAAAGACACATTATGTATATCTCCATCTTTTTCATTATCTTCCTCTTTACCATTATTGCCACTTGATGACATGATATATCAACATTAATACAGTTTTATTTAGATAATTTAAAGAAATCTTAATTTCGTAAAAATTTTTGTATTTATATTTTAAAATAAAAATTTAATTTCTTATTTAATAAAATCATCTAAGGAGGCTTGCACTTTAGCGTCATTTAATTTTCTTAGCCTATCAAACGCATTCTCAACTCTTTGTTTTGAAAAATTATGTTGTTCAATAAGTAAATCTTCTAATTTTTCAAAATCGATCTTCTTTGGTTTTGGAATCTTATAATCTTTTTTTATATCAGGATCACGAAATATTTTTCTAATTTGAGTAACTAATTCCAGATCTAAAAAAATCTCTTTTCCTCCTATCAAAACATTATTTTTTAGAATGTACTCTATCGTATCGTATTTTTTAATCAAGTCTAATGCTGTTTTCTGACCAATACCTTTAATTCCCGGGAAAAAATCTGTACCAATCAAGATTCCCATATCAATCAATTGTTCTCTAGTGATTCCAAGATTATTTAAGAATTTATTTAATGAGACATATTCTATATCTAAAGTAACTGTTGTATCTCTTACTTTTTTAGTTCGACTTATAGCAAAATTTCTTATTAATCGTTCCCCTCCAAATAATAAAGTATCATAATCTTGGGAAGCACATGCCCATGCGTCATTATTTTCAACTAGATATGCAGATTGAGCTTCTCCCTCAGAACTGGCTTGCACTATCGGAATTCCCATATACTCAATTAATTTTTTACTCTCTTCAATCATCTCAGAATCAAGTTTAGAAGTTAATTGAGCAAATTTTTTAGCTTCTTTAAAATCCTCATCATCTTGTGCTTTAATCATTTTCTCCTTAGCTTCTTCTTTAATTTTTTTCCTCTCTCTTACAGTCTCCATTTTCAATTCAGAAGGAATACCATCAAAAACATAAATTGGTTTAATATTATGCTCTAAAAAGTTAATTGATCTATAAAAAAGTCCTGAAAGATGCGATGTTACATTTCCCTGGAAATCTTTTAAAGGGGTTCCATCTCTCTGACGTATTATAGCTAAAAATTGATAAATGGTATTAAATGCATCAATAGCTATACTTTTTTTAAAGAGGTTTTCAAATGTAATTGTTCTTTTAACTTCATTTACTAATTCATTTATTTTTACGCCCATATCTAATTTATTCCCTATTTTCTACATCTTCGATAAATATTTATGATACAACTTATATAATCTCCCCTAATATATTATATTACTTTTTGGACGCCTTTTCAATGTTGATCCACAGATTTCACATGTTTTATTTAAGTCTTCAGCTTCATGAATACTTTTGCAATATGGACAAAAAACTTCCCAGTTTATTTTAGATTCAATCCCATCTTTATATAAAGAAGAAAAAGGAATATTTAACTCAGAACATACATTTTCAATGGAATAATCATTAGAGTACATCTTCACATTTTTATTTGAGTTTTCCGTTAATTCTAAAGTCAATGCTATTAATTCCTTATCTACATCTGATAAAGCTTTGAAGTCTCCTGTTTTTTTTGATATTTCCCTTATCTTTTCAATGAATTTACTTTCAGGATTTTTTACCGTTAATTTTTTAGTTTCAATTGCAGCATTTACCTTATTTAAAATATTTCTATTTTTTTCAAGATATCTATGATCTTTTATTTCCTCAATTATAGAAGGAGTTGTATAAATCTCAAAGTCAATTAGATTAATATCAATTCCCGTAAGGAAAATATTAGTATCAAAAATATAAATTGAAGCTTTTTCTTTCATAGCACTTATCTTCAGTAATGAATAATGAACAATAATCTTTATTCATATTATTTTATGAAGTTATTCTTCAGGAGAATCATCAATAGGGACTCTTCTTACAGTACCAATGATTTTCTTTCTCAAGCGAGTATAATAACTTCCTTTAAACCGAATAAATTTATTTTGAGAATCTGCTCTACGAATCCTAATCTTTGTATTAGGTGCAATTCTTTTAATGATTTGCTGTCCATCTATTACAATTTTAGCATCTAATCGAGGTCTTAAAAGTTGAATCTCAATTTCAGACTCAATAGGTACAATTAAAGGTTTCAAACCAGATCTAGCAAAGCTGTTTAACGGAGTTATCTGCATAATTGTCATATTAGGATTTACTATTGCTCCACCTGCGCTTAAATTATAAGCAGTAGATCCTGTAGAGGTTGATATTATAACTCCGTCTAAATAACTACGATTCAGAAAAATATTATCAATTTTGATAGATATCTGTAAAACTTTTGAACTTTTAGAAGATATTATTAAAACTTCATTTAATGCATTGCTCAACTTAATTTCTCCTGAATTTTTCACAATATATGCTGTTATTTTGGAACAAACTTCTAAAGTGAATTGACCATTTAAAACCTTGGACAAATCTTTGAAAATTATTCTTTCATTAGACTCATCTAAAAAGCCTATAGAACCAACATTTACTCCCAGAATGGGAGGTGGATCTTTTTGAGATAATCCATTAGCAACTCTTAATATTGAGCCATCTCCACCAATAATTATTATGAATTTAATATTCTCTTCACTCATTTCACCAAGATCCATACCATTATGCGGAAAAATTTTTGGAGCTATTCTTGTCTCTAAATATACAATTTCACCTTTTTGAACTAAGAAATCGAAAATTCTCCTTGATAATTTAATTGCTCTCTCGGAATCCAATCTACATGCTAATGCAATCGGTTTTTTTTCCATGACCCTCGGATTTTCTCTTCAAATGCTCAAAAAAATTATGGATAATAAAAATATTAGTTGGTTTTTTTTTATTTAATTAGTTAGTGAATACTCTATTTATAAGTGTTTTACCTGCTAATTGCCAATACTCTACTTGAGTAGTTGATATTTTGCTAGGATTTGTTTGAAGCTTCTTTAATTTATTCTTTAGATCTTCATCTTGAGGCCAATTAACATCAAATGATTCATACGACTCTAAATTCATAATATTAATTGAGACATCTTCTATAAAATTAATTTGAGCATTCCCTTTAATAATCTCGGGAGTATCAACAACATGTCCTGATGGAATAGTTAAGCTTCTTTTGTTATTATCAAACATCCCAACACATACGACTCTTACTTTAGCGTGACCATGTTTTCCACTTTTTGATCTCTCAGTACTTTTAATTATACATGGTTCTTCATCCACCATTATATATTGTCCCGTTTTTAATTTTTGTATCTCTGTTCTTCTAATAGACAACTATTTTTACACCTTTCTTTAATTATTTTTATCCAAAATATTTTTAATTTTGACATTTCTTTTAATTTATAATATAATATATTTTTTCAAAAAAAAATATTAGTTTTTAAGAATAAATTCAAGTACAAAAAAAAAATTAAGATAGAGATTTAATGGTATTAGAGAAATTAGGAAGATCCCTCGACACTGCCATCAGAAAGATCAGACGCCTTCCATCAGTAGATAAAGATGCAATTAATGCCCTAATCCAAGAATTACAGAGAGCCTTGTTAAGTGCTGATGTAAAAGTAGAGTTAGTATTTGAAATGACTGAAAATATCAGAAAAGAGGCCATGAACACCAAACTCCAGAAGGCAAGACGAAGGGATTTTGTGATTAAATTAGTACATGATGAACTTATTAAACTTTTAGGTGGGAAGCCCGCTCCAATACGAATAAAACCTGGAAAAAAGAATGTGATATTGCTTGTCGGTATCCAAGGTTCAGGAAAAACCACTACCATAGCCAAATTAGCAAAATTTTATAAAAGTAAGGGTTATAAGGTTGGAGCATTAACAACGGATACTTGGCGCCCAGGAGCTTATGAACAATTAGTACAATTGTCAGATCAGGTGGGTATAAAATGTTACGGAAACCCAAATGAAAAAAATGCCATTAAAATTGCTATTCAAGAGACAAAAAGAGCAATGAATGATGGAAATGATATAATAATCGCAGATACTGCTGGTAGACATAAAGAAGAAAAAGAATTGATGAAAGAAATGGCAATTCTTGAACAAAAGTTAAAACCAAATGAAATAATTTTAGTGATTGATGGTACCCTGGGTCAACAAGCATTTAACCAAGCCAAGGCATTTGCGCAAACAACTAATTTGGGATCAATAATAGTCACAAAATTAGATGGGACCGCTAAAGGGGGTGGAGCTTTGTCAGCGTGCACAGCATCAAATGTGGGTATTCGTTTCATTGGAGCAGGCGAAAAAATCGATGATTTTGAAGAATTTGATCCATCTAAATTTGTAGGAACTTTACTTGGTATTCCAGATATCGAATCCTTAGTTCAAAAAGTACAAGAAGCTGAAGTAGATATTGAACCAGAAATGCTTAAAAGAATGGTTCACGGAAAATTTACTCTTGATGATTTATACCTACAATTAAAAAGTATAAAGAAAGTTGGAAAATTTAAACAAATATTGGCCATGATGGGTGGCGGAAATATTCCAGATGCTTTGAAGGAGGATGCTGAAGCAAACCTTGCAAAATGGGAAGTTGTTCTTAATTCTATGACACAAGAAGAAAAAGAGAACCCAAAAGTCATTAAAAAGACTAGAAAAAGACGAATTGCCATAGGGAGTGGAACTAATTACTCAATAATTAATAAAATGTTGGATCAATTTTCACAGATGAAAAAATTCATGAAAAAATTTCTTCAAATGCAAAAAAAAGGGAAAGGGATGCCCGGGATGCCTGGTTTTCCAGGTGGAAAAGCTGCAACTGATTTTATGAAAAAATTAGGTAAATTTTAAAATTTAATGATAACCCTCATATTTGATTAATTTGGTTAATTTCTTATTACTAATAGAAAATATTTCAGACTATTCTAAAAAAGATATTGATATAGGAAGAACCCCACTTGATATATATAGACTCTGTTCTTGTATAAGAGAAACATTCTGTTTATCATATAATCTTAGAAAAGAGAATAATCTCTTTTTATACATCCAAAAAGACAATCATCTAATTGAATTTAAAGGAAAAAAATTAAAATATTTAGGTCCTGATGAAAGATCTGAAACATTACTTTTAGAAAAAGTGTTAGATAAAATAAAACAATCTATTATTTATGAAGATGGGTGGAGGAAATCAACTCCAGGAATTTTTATAAGAAGTTTTTCTGATACTATTTCGTTCATTAATTATTATCGATTAATTGCAAACCATCTGAGCTTTCTTATCATAGATACTTTACATGAGGTTAATAAAAAAGTAGAATTTTTCAAATTAAATCAAGATCCCGTAGAAATTAAGGATAATGACTTCTTTATAATTCCAACTTATACTCTGCAAGGTGAGAGCTCCAGTTTTATTGAAATCTTCAAAGAATTGAAAAACACAAAACTTATCTCTCTTTCAAAAATTAAAGGTGTAGAAAATAAAATTTTATATATTAATTTTATAAAAGATCAACAATGAACTCATAAAAACCTAGTTAAATGATATTAAAAAATGCTAAGATTTATAATGACGGTTTGATACATAAGGGAGTTATATATATCAATAACGGAGTAATTAAAAATGTAATATTTGAGCCAAAAGGCCAAGAATTTAAGAAATTAGTCAAAAAGAATCAAGATGGTAAAGAAATCGATTGCCAAAATAAATTAATTCTACCAGGAATAATTGATATTCATTCCCATTTACGAGATTTAGGTCAGAGCGAAAAAGAAACATTTTTAACTGGAACTAAAGCGGCAGCATTCTCTGGAATAACAACTGTTTTCAATATGCCGAATACAAAACCTCCTGCTATTTCTTCAGAACAAATTAAGATTTGGATGAAAAAAGCAGAGAAAAATATTTATGTGGATGTAGGATTCATAGCTGGAGTCCCAAAAGGAATAGATGAAGATGAGATAAAACGTATCATTAATTTAGGAGTTATAGGATTTAAGATTTATTCTCTTACTTCTCTTAATGAAATTGATTGGAAAGATTCAAATAACATCCAAATTATTCTTGATATCTCATCTAGATACCAAATTCCCTTTTTTATACATGCATCTTATCCTTTATCTGAGGCTGAAAAAGAGCTTATCACACAAGAATATAAAATAAGTAATCAAAGTATTTTAAGATACCATAATAGCTTGGATCCAATTAAAGCAGAAGAGAAATACGTTAAATTTGTTATTGAAAATTATAAAAAATACATTAATGTTAATTATTTAAATCCTAAAAATTATCCTATAATCCATTTTTGTCATATAAGTTGTATTGAAAGTTATCTAATAATTAAGAAAGCACAGAATTCAAATAAAGATTTAAAAATAACCTTTGAGGTTACACCGCATCATCTACTTTTGTCTAATAAGATCACATTAACCAATGAGAATTTTGGAAAAGTCCTGCCTCCCTTAAGAGAAGAGGAACATTCTAAATTTTTGTTTAATGAGCTAAAAAAAGGGGCTATAAAATTAATAGGAACAGATCATGCTCCACACACATTAGAAGAAAAATCTGAAAATTATTTTAATGCACCTTCTGGATTCCCTGGATTTGAAACATATCCCTTATTAATTATCAATAAGATATTTAATTATCAACTTTCTTTAGAAAAATTTGTTAAAGCAGCTTCAGAAAATCCAGCAAAAATCTTCAATTTAAACAATAAAGGTTTTATTAAAGAAGGATATTGTGCTGACCTATTAATTGTTGATAAAATTCCAGAATACACAATTAATCCTCAACATTTTAAAACCAAAGCAAAATTTTCTCCATATGAGAACTTTATCACAAATGTTCAAATTTGGAAAGTCTTTTTACGGGGGATAGAAATCAATATTGAAAATAATATTCCAAGTGGAAAAATTATTAAACATATGCTATAAAATATATATGTTTGAACAGTATAATTATACTTAAATTAAATGATTATGGAAACATTATAATGCCGGATAATGATGAATTTAGCCAAGAAGATGGTAAAATGTTAATACAATTTGCAAGAGATAACATAGAATTTTTTTTAAAAAATAATAGAAAGATTCCCATTCCAGATGTATTAAAAGAGAAATTTTCTGATAAATATGGTGCATTTGTGACATTAAATAAATATAACGTAATTGGTAATCCTCTAAGGGGATGTATCGGTTATATTGAACCTACTTATTCTTTATATGATGTAATCCACCGTGTGTCAATAAGTTCAGCAATTGAAGATCCAAGATTTCCTTCTGTCTCTCTGGATGAGATGGATAATATAGTTATTGAATTATCAATTTTAACTCCCCCAAAATTGCTTAAAGTAAATGATCCAAAAGAATACCTCGATAAAATTGTTATTGGAAGAGATGGGCTTATAGTAGAGAAAGGAATGAGAAGAGGTCTACTTCTTCCTCAAGTTCCTATTGATCATGGAAGAAATTGGGATGTTGAAACTTTTATTTCTCAAACATGTTCAAAAGCTTGGCTTGAAAGTAATGCATGGAAAAATAAAGGTACTAATATATACTCTTTTCAAGCTATTCTTTTTGAGGAGAAAGAACCACGTGGTGAAGCAATAAGAAAATATCTTAATTAGTATACAAATTTTACTTAAATATCATACATATCTTTTTTATGAAAATTGAAGCTTAAAAATGTTATATTGAGATAAATCCTTATGAAAAATTTAGATAAAATAATTTCAGTTGATATTTCTTCTAAGAAAGTTAAGGTTGGTATAATTTCTGATAAATTGGAGTTAGAAACTGTTTCAGTTCAAGAATATGAGACCATTGATGAGGATATTAATGGTTTTGCTAAGAGATTTGATATGCAGGATATTTGGAATAAAGTTAAATTAGGTATAAAAAATGTTATAAAAGAAAATAAACCTGAAAAAATAATTGGTATATCTTCATGTGGACAAAGGATGGCTACAATTTTCTTAGATAAAAAAGGAAATGAGATTTATGGAGGTCCTAACACTGACATGAGAGGTATTGATTCGGCCTATCTCATCGAAGATGAATTCTCAGAAGAAGGATTATTCAATATAACAGCACATAGTCCATTCTTTATGTTCACACTAGCTCGCTTGTTATGGTTTAAAGAAGAGAAAGGAGTAGAATATGAAAAAATTGGTAAAATTTTAATGTTAGATGATTGGATTGTCTATAAACTTACTGGAGAGTTTTACACAGATTATACTTCTCTCGGAGAATCTCTCCTGTTTGATATTACTAAAAAAGAATGGAGTTCGGAAATTATTGAAGCCTTTGACATAAATCCTGGAATCCTTCCCGAAATTATTGAATCCGGCACAGTTATTGGAGACATAAAATTAGACTTAATAAAGGAATTCGGCATAAATCAACAAATACTCCCGGTTATAAAAGGATGTGGAGATACGCAGGCTAATTTATTAGGCATGGGTGTAATTGAGAATGGAAATATCGGAATTAGTCTAGGGACAACTGCACCAATACATTTAGTTATTGATAAACCAATCATTGATCCCAACTTAAATTTTTGGACAAACTGTCATGTAATAAAAGATAAATGGTTGATTGAAGCTAGTACTGGAGGTACGGGTAGGGCGTATGATTGGTTCAAAAATGCGTTTATTTCAGATTCTAAGAGAGACGCAAATGAAATTATGGATGAATTTTTAAGTAAAAATAAACCTGGAGCAAGTTCTACTTATGCATTTCTGGGGCCAGAGCTTATGGCAATTAAAAATCAAACATCGATCAAGCGAGGGGTATTTATTTTTCCGCCACCTAGCATGATTGGTGAGGAATTACCAAAATTAGAAAACTTTGCTCAAAGTGCTATTGAAGATATTTGTTTTGGGATTCTTGAAAACTTTCAAGCTTTACTTCAATTTGCCCAATCAGAAACAAAAACATTTTGTTCTGGGGGAATGGCTAAATCTTATGAATTTTGTAAGACCTTAGTAAATATTCTCAATCAAGAGATTTATGTTCCTAAATTTAAAGATTCTGCGTTCATTGGTTGTGCAATAAATACCTTAATTGGTTTAAAATTATATCAAGATTATAGTACTATTGTTGATAATTTGATAAAGTTCGAAAAATTCTCAGTTGAAACGCAGATATCAATTAAATATAAAAAAATCTTCAAGGAATGGAAGAATTTAAAGAGACAGATATCCAAATTATAGATATCTAACCTAAAATCTTATGAATTTCTCTTCTTTATAACTGATTCAATATTTACACCTTCTTTCCAATACCAATCAAATAAATCTATAGACCATTTTATAAAGACCTCATTATCATCATATAAACATTCACTATAATCAATTTTTCCTTCTCTACTTAAAAATAGTACCGCACTTTTATCAGAAACCAAAAGGCAGAAAAATATTTGTTTTAACATACGAATATTCTGTGAAATGTTTATCTTTTGATAAAATGCATGGCGATCTTTTAGTTTTTCATATCCTTTTGATTCTAACACATTTTTATCAACTAGAGCTTTTATCTTAATGGACATATTATTAATTTTCCGTTCAACTGCGGGTAGTATTGAATCCTGAAATTGATCTGAGATTGCAAAAATAAAATTTTCTGATTCTTTAATCATTTCCGACCATAGCTCTATATTCTGCATTGTCCCAAATTTAATCTTTATTGTTTTTAATTTTCCTAACTGTAGGATTAAATTTAGGGGGAAATTGTTGATATCATGATTATTAAAAAAAGTCTCATATTTTAAAGACACTTCAAAAAGTTCTAATACATCTAAGAACATTTTACCAATGTTAGTAATCGTATACCTATTATCCATTGTCTTTTTAACTAAGTTTTTTTCTATAAGTCTCTTTAAGTGCCGAGAAATTTCAGATCCTCTAATATTCAAATCTTTTTCTAATTGGTTGTGTTTTTTTCTTCCCATATATAAACTCTTGAAAACCGCAAATCGCCCTTCATTTGAAAATTCAAAAAATAAATCATTAATTCTCAAGGTAATACAGAAAATTTTCTAATTTTAAAACTTTTATTCAAATGCTTTAATACTATATGAATTTAGATCAATTAAAAATTGTTTTTATCTTTCAAAATTTTTTTTATTTGATACAAATGGATTTAAAGGTTTTATATGGATAGTTTATTACATTTTATAATCTTTTTATAAATACTAAAATAGCAATTAATTTTATTCTAATATAAATAAGTAAAACGTGAAAAAGATGGCAGAGTTCAAGAAAATTGAAGAATGTCTGGAAGAAATAAAGAATAGATATAATAATAATGAAAAAGTTAGAAATAAATTAGCTAAATATAATGATTCTATCCAAATAAAATTCTCAGATACTGACAGAAAAGTATTATTCTTGATTAATAAAGATGAGGGAATTGAAATAAAAGATAAGAGTGGGGATGATACAGCACCAGTAAAAA